>Ga0070732_10000422_pt1 | contig 27561 bp, 19 predicted proteins | sample Coa_R1_5_FD_66449 | JGI IMG/M metagenome (GOLD analysis project Ga0070732, IMG submission 66449) | Surface soil microbial communities from Centralia Pennsylvania, which are recovering from an underground coalmine fire - Coalmine... | ecosystem: Environmental > Terrestrial > Soil > Unclassified ... | reverse complement strand
TTTAAAAAGTTTAGCTAATTATTTTTTTATAAATTTATTTATAATTTTTGTTTTTTTTTTATGATATTATATGCATATTTATTTTCAAATCAAATGAAGTTAAAATTGTTTCTATTTAAATTATATTAAAAAATTTTTGTTTTTTGTTTAGTTTGTTTTGTTTTAGTTTTAAAAAAAGGGGTAAATTTTAATTCCTAAAAATTATAAAATAGAAACAGTTGTTATAATTTTATTTCATTTTATCAATTAGATAAAATAGTTTATGTAATTAATATTTTTATAAAAGAGTGATAAATAAGCGAACATGTTGAAATTGGTAAACAATCTCTTCTTAAGCAGGAGTGGAAGTAATTCCTTAAGAGTTCAAGTCTCTTTGTTCGTATACGTTTTACAATAATAGTGTTTAATATAATTAAATTGTATTTAGACAGTTTAGTGTAACGGTTTGCACGCTAATCTCATTAGTTAGTAGAAGGGTTCAATTCCCATTCTGTCTTTGTTACCATTAATTAATTTAATATTATGTCATTTAATGTATATGTTATAATTTTATTTTAGAAATTAATTATTTTATAAATACAATTTAAATTTTAAATGTTTTCTAATTAATAATTGAAATTTTCATAAAATTAAATTAATTATAATTAGGTCTTTTAGTATAATAGGTCGTACAGCAACCCTTCAAGTTGTTAGTGTCAGTTCAAATCTGGTAAAGACTATATTTTTTAATCAATTCTATAATTTTATTTCTAACTTAAATTTATATATCTATTAAACATAAAATATTAAAAATATATATTGTTAAACGTTATTAAATAAGTTAATACTAACTCTATGACAAGAGTTAAAAATAAAAAATGTTACAGAGTTATAATTTAATTATAAATTCTCCTTTAGAACAATTTGAAGTAAGTAGTTTAATAAGTGTAATAGCACCTATATTTGGTTATATAAATATAACTTTAAGTAATTTAGGGTTATATTCTATTTTAATATTATTTGTAATATTAAGTTTACATGTAATAAGTAATAATGAAAATAAAATTTTACCATCAAAATGAAGTATTGCTATAGAAAGTATATTTACAACAATAAATACAATGGTAAGAGAACAATTAGGAAAAGAAATTTATTTACCATTTATTTATTCATTATTCTTCTTTATATTAATAAGTAATTTAATAGGTAATATACCTTATTCATATACTATAACAACTTCTGTTATAGTAACAATCGGATTATCATTTACAATATTAACAGGTGTAACTATACTTGGATTATATATTCATAAATTACACTTTTTCTCATATTTTATTCCTTCTGGAACTCCTTTAGCTTTAGTTCCATTATTAGTTTTAATAGAAACTGTATCTTATTTAGCTAGAGCTTTATCATTAGGTATAAGATTATTTGCTAATTTAGTAGCAGGTCACACTCTACTAAAAATAGTTTCTACATTTTTATATGGAATGTTTAATGCTGGAATAATAGCTGCTTTAATTACATTAATACCTTTTATTGTATTTTTAGGTTTATGTGGACTAGAATTAGCAGTATCTGTAATCCAAGCATATGTATTCACTATATTAACTTGTTCATATATCAAAGATGCATTATATTTACATTAGTAACTTTATTGTATTAGATTTTTGTTTGTTTGTTTTGAATACACAATAAAAATAAAAAAAACAAAAACAAAAAGTAATTAATTCAAATAATAATTTGAATTAAATTTACCCCTATTCAAATTGAGTTTTATTAAAAGGATTTATATAAATGTATTTGCAATAGCTGAACATTTTTATTAAAAATATTCTCTACTTTCTTATGTTAAATGTTTAGAAGTATTTTTATTATAGCTATATTCACTATAATTCCATTTGTATTCTTCTTAGCATTATATGGGTTAGAAGTAGCTGTATCAATTATTCAAGTTTATATATTTATATTATTAGTAATATCATATATAAAAGATGCTATCTATTTACATTAATTATTTTTAATAATGAATTAATTTTAATTATAAATTTAACTAATTTTACCTACTTTTTAATCTTAGATAAATATAAAAAGGAATAGTTTACATTGGAAAGTTAAAACGATTGCTAATTGTTCGGGTCAATCCCTTAGGTGTTCGACTCACCTCTATTCCGTAAAAGTATATAATTTGTTTTTTTACACTTTTTGTTATATAAATCAAAAAAAAAAATAGAGGAGTAAATAAGATAAGTGAGGATTATAATATGGATTGACGATTATATTCAACTAATGCTAAAGAAATTGGAACTCTTTATTTAGTATTTGCAATATTTGCAGGTATGATAGCAACAGGGTTTTCAGTTTTAATTAGATTAGAATTATCTTCACCTGGGGTTCAATTTCTTCAAGGAGATCATCAATTATTTAATGTAATTATAACTGCTCATGGAATATTAATGTTATTCTTTATGGTTATGCCTGCGTTCATTGGAGGTTTTGGTAATTACTTTTTACCAATTCATATAGGAGCTCCAGATATGGCAAACAAACAGGAGGTCCTTGAGTTTAATAAAAATTATTATAATGAGAATTATAAAGATAATAAATTTAAAGAATATTTAGCAGGTCTATTTGAAGGTGATGGACACATTTGGATTCAAAAAGAAAATCACAAAAAGAAACATAATCCAAGATTTTGTATAACCTTTAGTCTTAAAAACGAACCATTAGCTAAAAAATTCTTAGAGTTAATAGGGTCAGGATTTATAAGATATAAAATACAAAAAAATGCTTGTGTATTAATTGTTTCTCCTGTAATAGGTTTAAAAAAATTAGTTCATTTAATAAATGGTGAATTAAGAACTCCAAAAATACATCAACTTCATAAATTAATAGATTGATTAAATAAAAATCATAATACAAATTTTACTAAATTACCATTGAAAGATAGTTCATTATCTGAAGATGGATGGTTAAGTGGATTTATAGATTCAGATGGTAGTTTTTATGTTCAACATACTAATATAGAAAACAAAGCAAAAAAAAGAAAAATATCTTGCAGATTAAGAATTGAACAAAGAATGCTAGATCTAATAACTAACGAAAGTTATTTTAAAGTTTTAACAGATATATCAAATTTCCTTAATTGTTCATTGTTAACTAGAAAACAAAAATCAACTGGTAATGAATATTATACTTTAACAGCTTCAAGTAAATTATCTTTAGAAATAATAGTAAATTATTTAGAAAAATATCCATTATTTTCAAGTAAACATTTAGATTATAATGATTGAAAAAAAATAGTTCTATTAATATTTGAAAATAAACATTATACAGAAGAAGGTATAAATAAAACAGATTCTGTAAAAAATAGTATGAATAGACTAAGAATTAAATTTACTTGAGATCATTTAAATATATTATCTTTTTAAAATTATATTGTTATTAAACTCTAAACTGGAAATGCCGTTAAGAAGTGTAAACTTTTTAATTATTACTTCGCTATATGCATGGAATCTCTCGATTTTGGAATTAATTTTCCAGTTAACAGATACATAGACACCTAATTGAAGTTTAAAACTTATAAAGTTGTATTTTCAACTGAATTAGTCGTAAAACTTATGTATACATGGGAAGAATATGCAGGAAACCAACAAAGTAAATAATTAATAACTTTAAAATAGTAAGAAAAATAAGAAAAAAAACCAAAAAAAAATATTTACTTGTCTTCCTTAAGTTCTAGTTTAAAAAATAGACGATAAATATAAATTAATTCTCTCCTTTAAACATATCATGTAGTTTGAAAGAGGATACAAGTAAATAATAATTATTAAATTCTCTTAGTTCAAGGTTAGAACGATATTTTTTTTTGGTTTTAAAAAAATATTGATTTAGGTTAAAATCCTAAAGAGGATATTTGTGGAGGTAAGGAAGAGTGACTATAAATAAAAACCAAAAATTTCTTATAAATTTTTTATTTATTCTTATTTCTTATTTTATTATTATTTTAACATTTGTTATTAATTATTTACTTTAAGTAGGATCCTCAGAGACTACACGCGAGGCTCATATTTAAAATATGATGAAGACATAGTCCGTTTAAGTAGGAAACTACTTAAGATTAAGATTTCCTAGATTAAATAATATAAGTTTCTGATTATTACCTCCTTCATTAATTTTATTATTACTAAGTGCCTTAGTAGAAAATGGAGCAGGTACAGGATGAACGATTTATCCACCATTATCAGGAATTCAATCTCATTCAGGTGGATCTGTTGATTTAGCTATATTTAGTTTACATTTAACAGGTGTATCTTCATTATTAGGAGCTATTAATTTTATTACTACTGTATTAAATATGAGAACTAATGGTATGAGTTTACATAAATTACCATTATTTGTTTGAAGTATTTTTGTAACAGCTATTTTATTATTATTAGCTTTACCTGTTTTAGCTGGTGAAAATATACTGCCAGCTTTAAATTCGGCTATATGCTGGAAACTGTTTTATTTAAATGAAACACAATCAGCAGGAAACTTATTGGATTTGAATCTTTTAAGGATCCTCAGAGACTACACGCCGGAATTAATCTGTTGTAATATTTTACCTTTTACTCAAGTAAATAGTTTTAAATGTAAGGATTTATCTAATTTAAAATTTAGTTCTTATTTAACTGGTTTAATAGAAGGAGATGGTTCAATTATAACACCCAAAACAGAAAGATCAGTTAAAGGTAAAATTAACTATCCTTCTATTCAAATTGTTTTTCATTTGAAAGATTATTCTTTAGCTTCAATGGTTCAAAAAGAAATAAAAATAGGAACCTTAACTAGAAAAAAAGGAGTAAATGCTTATGTTTTAACTATAAATAATTATAATGGATTAATATTATTAATTTCAATAATTAATGGTAACATGAGAACTCCTAAAATTTATAGTTTATATAATTTAATTGATTGATTTAATTTTAAATTTAAAGAAATTAATATTCCTAAAAAACCTTTAAACAATAGTTCTTTAGATTCTAATGCCTGATTATCTGGATTTATAGAAGCTGAGGGTCATTTTTCTCTACGAACTACTCTTACTTCTAAATATCCTAAAGTAGAATGTAAATTTGAATTAAATCAAAGACAAATTGATCATAAAGGTAATAATTATTTAGATTTTTTAGATTTTATTGCTAAATTTTTACTTTCTTCAGTTAAAGCTACTAGAGTCAACAAACCTAACCCAGAATATAGAGTTAGAACAATTAATTTAAATGGAAATTTAATTTTAGAAAATTATTTAAATACATTTCCATTATTTGGAAGTAAATATTTAGATTATAAAGATTGAATTAAAGTTCTAGATAAATTTAAATCAGGTCAATTTAAACATAAATCAAATATTGAAGAAATTATTTTAATTAAATCTGGTATGAATGATGCTAGAACTATTTTTACTTGAGATCATTTAAGTAACATTTACAACTTAGATTAATAAGATATAGTCCCAACATACATGTGAATGTATGAGTATTTACCTTAAACATAAAAACCTACATCAGAAATTTAAAAACAAACAAAAACAAAAAGTAATTAATAATAAAAATAAGAAAATAAGATTTTAATTACATTACTTCGTTTTATCCTCTTTAATGAACAAAACAAACAAAAATTTAAATTTGTTTGTTTTGTCTTTGTTTGTTTAAAGAGTAAACCAAACAATATTAGATAGTTAAAAGTTATCTTAATTCAACGATAGAACCACATCTTATTTAATCATTATAAAATTAAAATTTATAAAATTAAAAAACAAAACAAACAAAAAATAAAAGTATACTATATAAAAAATGTATAATATAGTTAAGATTTTAATATTTAAATAAATTATATTAATTTAATTAAATATATGAAATAATTGTATAAGGTGAATCTTAGAATATTTTAGAGATAGATACATACATGTATTATATCTCATAAAGTATAAATACTAATAAGTCATATATTATAAAATTATAATATTATAAAAATAATTAAGTAGATTAGTATTAAACTAAGAGAGAATGAAAATAAAAATATAAAAAACAAAACCAATGACACTATTTTTCAAAGTATTGAATAACAATTTAGATAACGATATAGTATTTTACAGTGTATTTATCGGAGTCGCAGGAGCAATAGGATATTCATTCACAAGACAGATTTTAAGAAAATCTTATGCCGAAAAAGGTGTACAGACTAACACAGAAGAAAATTTATCTGATAGACCTAGTCAAATTATTTCAGATAATGTTACCTCAATAGATACTATATCACCTATATCTTCTACATTTGAAGAAACATTAACATTAATTCCAACGACATCAGAAGTAGGAATTCAAACTATAGCTGAAGATGTAACACCTATAAAAATAGAAATTACACCTTGTCAAGATACAGTAGGAAGAGTTGTAGATCTTTCTAATGCAGAATATATAGCTGCTAAAGTTGAGGAATTAAATGCTTTAGATCCCTTCTTAGCTACACCTTGAACTCCTGAGAGAGTTTGTGAAATGATAGATACTTTAGGAATAGTAAATAACTTATTTAATTAAATCATTTAATTTACATAAATTATCTATTCCTTATTTATTAATTTATCTCTTTAAAGGTCCACTATTTCAATTAAAAAGTAAATATAACAATAAGTGTAAAATTTTATCATTTGTTTGTTATGTTTACGTTTTCTAATTTTTTCTTTTCTTTATTTTTCTGATGAAATTAAAATAATTAATTTACTCATAATTTTTCCCCCGTTTAATGTTTATGAGACTACACAGTCATAGGATAATATCCAGTAAATCAAGAAATTAAGGGTATAACTATGTTATTAACAGATAGAAATTTTAATACTAGTTTCTATGATCCAGCTGGAGGTGGAGATCCAATATTATTCCAACATTTATTTTGATTCTTTGGACATCCTGAAGTATATATTTTAATTATACCTGGATTTGGTGTAATTAGTCAAGTAATTTCTACATTTTCAGGTAAACCTATATTTGGTTATTTAGGAATGGTATATGCTATGTTCTCTATTGGAATATTAGGATTTTTAGTATGATCTCATCATATGTTTAGTGTAGGATTAGATGTAGATACAAGAGCTTATTTCACTGCAGCTACAATGGTAATTGCTGTTCCTACTGGTATTAAAATATTCTCTTGAATTGCTACTTTATATGGTGGTAGTTTAAGATTAACAACACCTTTATTATTTACATTAGGATTCTTAGCTTTATTTACAATTGGAGGTGTAACTGGGGTAGTTTTAGCTAATGCTTCATTAGATTTAGCATTACATGATACTTATTATGTAGTAGCTCATTTCCATTATGTATTATCAATGGGAGCTGTATTTGCAATATTTGCTGGTTTTTATTACTGAGTTCCTAAAATAACAGGAAAATCATATAATGAATTATTAGGTAAAATTCATTTTTGAACTTTATTTGTTGGGGTTAATACTACTTTCTTCCCTCAACATTTCTTAGGTTTAGCTGGTATGCCAAGAAGAATCCCAGATTATCCAGATGCCTTTAGTGGTTGAAATCAAATTTCAAGTTTTGGATCATTGATTTCAATTATGGCTACTGTATTATTTGGTTATATACTTTATGATATATTTGCTAATGGGAGTCCAGTAAACACTAATCCTTGAAATATACCTTCTTATTTCACATCTACAGAACAATTTAAAAATGAAACAGATACAGCTACAACTTTAGAATGATCATTAGAAAGCCCTATCCCATTACATGCTTTCAAAATGTTACCTGTTCAATCTTAAATTGATAGATTTGATTTAATTTTAATTTAAACTTGTTATTTATGTTGTATTAAATAAACAGTTTTTTACCCCCTTTTTATAATATTTAATTATTTATTAATAATTAAAAGAATTAGTAATAAAAAAACAAACAAACAAAAACAAAAATATAAAAGACTGTAGCATAACTGGTAATGCAATTCGCTCATAATGGATATTATAAGGGTTCAATCCCCTTCGGTCTTATTTAAATATTTTTATATATAATTATATAGGGTACTTGGTCGAGTCTGGTTTATGGCGCTCGTTTTGAAAACGAGTACTTGAATAAAGTCGTGAGTTCAAATCTCACAGTGTCCGAGAATTTTATAAAATATGATATTTATTATATATTTAATAATTTAAAAATTTAGATTATTTTATTAAATAAACCAAAAAATAACAAACAAAAAATATAAAAAAAGACAAAAAAGAGGTAAATTTATATAACCTTATAAATATATTATATCTTGTTTATTTATTCTTAAAATCTTTTAAACACTAATTTTATATTATAAAAATATAAAATTTTTAATTAAAATCTATTTATAGAAATAGACACTTTAGTCGGAAATATCGAATAAATTATATTTACTAATGCTAAGTTTATTATTATTAATACCAATAATCGGTAGTTTATTGTTATTAACAATACCTGAAAATTCAATAAAGAATAAAATAAGAATGAAAAGAATAACTTTAATAAGTATGATAATAAATTTCTTAATATCAATATACATTTGATTAGAATTTGATTCAAATACTAGTCAATATCAATTTGTATATGAATTTATAAATTTAAGTTATTGTCATTTAAATATAGGAATAGATGGGATATCATTATATTTTGTATTATTAACAACATTTATAAGTCCAATAGCTGTATTATCTAATTATAATAATATAAATAAAAATTTAAAATACTTTTTAATATCATTTTTATTATTAGAAACATTACAAATAGGAGTATTTATAGTATTAGATTTAATCTTATTCTATATATTTTTTGAAAGTGTATTACCTATATTATTTTTAGTAATAATAATATATGGTGCAGGTGAAGCTAGAATAAGATCAGCATTATTATTATTTTTATATACTTTAACAGGATCTTTATTTATGTTATTAGCGATACTTCAAATATATAGTTATGTAGGATCAACAGATTTTCAGATTATATCATTATCAGACATAAATTTAGATAGTCAAAAAATCTTATGATTAGGTTTCTTTTTAGCTTTTGCAGTAAAAACCCCTTTATGACCTTTAACAGGATGATTGTATAGAGCTCATGCTGATAGTCCCTTAGCTGGTTCTATTTTATTAGCTGCTACAATATTAAAATTTGCTACTTATGGTTATTTAAGAGTTTTAATTAATTTTTTACCTGATGCTACTAACTATTTTTCACCTTTAGTTCAAACTATTGCAATTATAACTTTAATTTATGCTTCATTAGCTACAATCATTCAACAAGATACTAAAGCTTTAATTGCTTATTCAAGTATTGCACATATGAGTGTAGTTATTTTAGGTTTATTCTCTAATACAATTCAAGGTATTGAAGGTGCAATATTATTAGCTTTAGCTCATGGATTTGTTTCTCCTGCTTTATTTATTTGTGTGGGAGGTGTAATTTATGATAGAACAGGTACTAGAATAATTCATTATATAAGAGGTTTAGTTACTTATATGCCTGTATTTACTATATTATTTTTCATTTTCACATTAAGTAATACTGGTATACCATTAACTTTAAATTTCTTAGGTGAACAATTATCTTTAATTGGTATATGAGAAAGAAGTCCTATAATAGCAGCTTTAGGTGCTACTGGTATAGTTTTATCTGCTGTTTATTCTATTTATTTATATAATAGAATTTCTTATGGTATTTATTCTCCTCATTTAAAACCTATTAAAGATGTTTCTAGAAGAGAATTCATTTTATTATTAACTTTATTAATACCTACTGTTTTATTAGGTATATTCCCTAATGTTATTTTAGACGGATTACATTTTTCTATTTCTTCTTTACTTTATAATGTATAACAATTATAACTTTAATTTTTTATTAATTACCCCCTTTTTATAATAAAAGAAATATAATAAGAGTGTAGTATTAACGGTTAGTATGACGATCTTCAAAATCATTGGTAGGTGTTCGAATCACCTCACTCTTGTTAAATTATATTTATATAATTTATTTAAAAAATTTAAGGGATCTTAGCTTAATTGGTAGAGTTTCTAATTGTCATTTAGAAGGGTCCCAGTTCGAATCTGGAAGATCTCGTTTAATATTTATCACTTTAAGACTTAATAATTACATAATAATATATATTCTTGAATTAAATAAGAAATTATATTATATATTATTAATAATATATTTTAGTTTATATTTAGTAATATAAATAAATTTATTTATATATTTTTAAATAAACTAAAATAGTTGTCTTCGTTATTAAAATTATTAAAATAATTTTAATACTAATTTTAGAAACAAATATAAATTTTAAAAATGAAAACTATTAATATAAATAAAATATTAATTAACATAAATACAAATAATATTAGTTTAATAATAATATCTTGTTATTTATCACTATCTATTTATTATAATAATATATTAATATCTTTAATAATTTTATTAATATTAAAAAATAATAAAATATCTTGAATTAAAGTAGTATTTGTAAGCATATTTATATATTCTTATTTTTATATTTATTTAATAAATAATGTTATTTATCTAGATAGCACTGAATATTTAATATTATATAATAATATTTACATTAAAGGTTTAAATTCTTTAGTAGAAAATTATAGTGAGTTAATAGCTTATGCTGTAGGAGTTAAATTATCTAGTATTTATTTAAAAATTTCCCCAATTGAACCTACATTTTATTTTCACTTTGGTTTAGGAGTAGGACCTACTTTAGATTTAACAGTACACCAAGAATCATATATTTCACCAACAGATTCGAATTTTAAAAATTATGTTTTATTAACTGTTGAAAAAGCTGAAGATCATATTAATCTACTTAAAGATATGGTACCTTTTCATCATAAACATTATAAAACATCTAAAATGACTAATATGGAAAATAATACTACAGTTATAAGTGGAGATGCTCCAACTAATATTAATGTTGTTAATATTCATTGTTCTTTAGAATCTGGTGATTTATGTGTTAATTTGTTTAATAATTTTGAAAATTTAATATTTAATATTTCATATTATTTTTATATTATTTTTATAAGTATCTATTTTATTTTCTTTATTATTAAATTTTTAAAATTTATTAATTTTTTTTTTCATAAATAAATCTAATTAAAAATTTAAACCTTAAATATTTTATTTAATATATTAGTAATCAATCTACTAATTATTTCTAAATAATTTATAAATATTAATACTTCCTTTCAATTATTTATAAAAATAATTTAATTATAAATTAAACATAATATTCTTTATTTTTTGTTTACCCCCTATTATATATAAAAGAAATAGTTTATCTAACAAAAATTATTTTTATAAATTAAAATAATTTAAATTTAATTAGTTATTTAATAAAATTAAATTTAAATATAAACGAGTATAGTTAAGTTGGTATAACCTCTACCTTCCAAGTAGATGTCATCAGTTCGAATCTGATTACTCGTATATATATTTATATATATTCAAAATTATATATAAAAATAAAATTTTATATAAAAAATTAATAACTAAAAGTGTATATTATTATAATTATAATATATATTAGACGCTATTAAAAAATATTTTAAAAAATAAAAATGTTAGCAGCAGCAAAATACATTGGTGCAGGTTTAGCTTGCTCAGGTTTAATTGGAGCTGGAGCAGGAATTGGTTTAATCTTCTCTTCATTAATCGCTTCAACAGCTAGAAACCCTCAAATAAGAGGTCAATTATTCAGCTTTGCAATCTTAGGATTCGCTTTAGCTGAAGCTACAGGGTTATTCTCTTTAATGATTGCTTTCTTATTATTATATTCTTAATTTTTTATATTTTAAGAAATATTTAATAATAATAACAATAATTTAAATATTAATCTTTTGAACTTAATATAATAAATTCTTATATTAAATTAATAATTACTTTAAATTAAGTAATTAACCATTTTATTATTTACCCCACTTTAAATATTACTTAAAATTAGAGGATAGTAATTATATATTACTATTTATCTGAATAGATTTATATTTAATAAATTATTATTATGTATAAATCCCTAAATTAAAAATTTATTTAATTTAGACTTCGTCACATTAACCTATAATAAAAAACAAAATTTAAAAAATGAAAAAATTTATAAACTCAAATATCAAAATAAGTCCTATTTATGGTTTATCTTTATTAAGAAAACATATAAATAAAGGAATAACAGATATATCTATAGGAAATATAACTAATAGATATAAAGAAATAGAATTAGAAAATAAAAAATATATAAATAGTAAAAAAACTAATGATAAATTACAAACAATAATTAAATTAAGTGATAAAATTATTAATAGTAATAAATCTCAATTAAATTTATTTAATAAAAATCAACTTAATTTAAATTTAAGTAATACAAATAATTTAAAATTTTCTAATTCAGAAATAACAAAAATAGAATTAAATGAATTAAATTTAATTCTTATGAATGAACAACCATATATAAAATTAATTAGTCCCTTTAATTCAAATTTAGCAAGTTTTACTAATCATATATATACATTTACTAATAAACCTTATAAACAAATAAATAAAAATTTATATAATTTATATATAATATGTAAATCAGCCTTTCTTAATATGTCCAGTATAATAAGTAAACCTATAGTATCAATTAATCCTAATTTATTAAAAATTACATTATTTTATTATTGAAAACCTTTAAGAAAAAAATATTATAATAGTAGTCTACATTCTAAATTTTTAATTTTACATAATAATAAATTAGAAAAATTAGTTAATTTATTAAGTAAATTATTTAAAAAATCAGTAGAATTAGAATTAATTAGAATATATTCTCCACAAAATGAAAGTAATATATTAGCTAATCTTATTGGTATTTTAAGTAATTTTATTAAATTTAGATACATTCATATGAAATTATTTAAAATAAGTAAAATTAAAAATAATAATAAAGGAATTAATAGTAGATTTACTAATAATAAAATGCCTTCTTTTTTATCTGGAATTTATTTAAAATTAGCAGGTAGAGTTTTAACACAAAAAATTCAAAGAAGAGTAAAATCTAAAGTAATTCAAAAAGGTAGTTTAGCTAGAACTAAAGCTAGATTAATTAATACTAATAGATTTGTTAATAAAAATAAAAGAGGTACATTTAGTATAACTATTAAAACTGGACATATTATTAATGATTAATTAGAATATTTTTTATTATTAATTATTTTAAATAATTTCATATAAATGTATTAATAATAATTTTATTCTAATTAATTTAAAAATAAAAATATTAAAAACAAATAATAATCTAAGTAACTAAACATATCTAAAATTTTAGATATTAAAAATTATTAATTTATATTCAACTATATAAAATTTAATTTAGTTTAAATTAATAATTACACTTTAGTAAAAATTTTATAAAACAAAAAATATATAAAAAATGAATAAAATAAATAGAAATCAATTTCAATCTTTTCCTTATCATTTAGTAGACCCATCACCATGACCTATTTTAGTTAGTTTTTCATTATTAAGTTTAACTTTAGGTGCAGTAATGTACATGCAAGGTTTTACACATGGTGGACAATTATTAAGTTTAGGTTTTACTTTAACAGTATTTGGTATGATACTATGATTTAGAGATATTATAACAGAAGGTACTTATTTAGGACATCATACTATACAAGTACAAAAAGGTTTAACTATTGGAGTAGTATTATTTATTATTAGTGAAGTATTTGCTTTTTTAAGTGTATTTTGAGCTTTCTTTCATTCTAGTTTATCTCCAACAATAGAAATTGGAGGAGTATGACCACCACAAGGTATAACACCATTAGATCCTTTTGCAATACCATTATTAAATACTATTTTATTATTATCTTCTGGTGCATTTGTAACTTATGGTCATCATGCTTTAATTCAAGGAGATAGAAAAGGAGCTATTTTAGGTACATTATTAACAATAATTTTTGCTATAATATTTACTGCTTTACAATATTATGAATATTCAGAATCAAGTTTTACGATGAGTGATTCAGTATACGGTACAGTATTTTATGCTTCAACTGGTTTACATGGATTACATGTTATTATTGGTACATTATTTATTTTAGTAGGTTTTATTAGAATAATTAATTATCATTTAACTGATACACATCACCAAGGACATGAAGCTGCAATTTTATATTGACATTTTGTAGATGTAGTTTGATTATTCTTATTTATAGCTGTTTATTACTGAGGAGGTAATTAATTTCTATTTTATAAGTATAATTAAACAAGATATTATTAAATACTATTTTATTATTATCTTTATTTAAATTTTTACCCCATTTAAAAAATTTTATATTTAGCTAATATAAATTAATAAACCGCTAAACAAAATATATATAATAATTTTTGTAATTAGCAAGTAATATTTTATATTTATATTTATATTTATATTTATTTAATAAATAAAAAATATTAGACATTTAATACAAGTCCCAAAGGGTTTATAATACGATAATACTATGAATTTATCATTATTTTTATTTTTAATAGGAATATTAGGTTTTATATTAAACCGAAAAAACATCATATTAATGATAATAGCTATAGAAATAATGTTATTAGCAGTAACTATGTTAATATTATTATCAAGTTTTAGTTTTGATGATGGAATAGGACAAATATTTAGCATATTTATAATTTCATTAGCAGGAGCTGAATCTGTAATAGGTTTAAGTATTATTGTTGCAGTATATAGAATTAAAGGAAATATTTTAATTAGACAAGAGACTTAATGTATTTAACAATATTAGTTTTACCTTTATTAGGTTCATTTGTATCAGGATTTTTAGGTAGAAAAATAGGAGTAACAGGATCTCATATAATCACTTGTACTTGTTTAATTTTATCTAGTATATTAGCAACTATTGCTTTTTATGAAGTAGGATTAAATTCAAGTCCAGTAACAGTTTATTTATTTAATTGAATAGATTCAGAATATATGAGTATATCTTGAGAATTCTTATTTGATCAATTAACAGTATCTATGTTTATTCCTGTTTTATATATATCTTCATTAATTCATATATTTTCAACAGATTATATGGCTGAAGATCCTCATAATCAAAGATTTTTCTCTTATTTATCTTTATTCACTTTTTTTATGTTAGTTTTAGTATCAGGTGCTAATTTCTTTGTAATGTTTGTAGGTTGAGAAGGTATTGGTATTGTTTCTTATTTACTAATTAATTTTTGATTTACTAGAATACAAGCAAATAAAGCAGCTATATTAGCTTTAACTATGAATAGAGTTGGTGATATGGGATTAAGTATAGGATTTTTTGCATTATTTGCTTTCTTTGGATCATTAGATTATGCAACAATATTTAGTATAGTACCATTTATGAATGAGACAGCTATAACTATTATAGGATTATTATTATTAACAGGAGCTATGGCAAAATCAGCTCAAATACCTTTACATTCTTGATTACCTGGTAGTATGGAAGGTTTTAAAGGAGTAAAACATTATATTCTTATTATTATTTGTATTATTAGTCTTTATTTGACCGATTGATCAGATGTTAAATATTTTTCAACAGTTACTATTCTTCATTCAATCCCTAAGTTAACATTAAACACTATTACTGGGAATATGTTAGGTGATGGAAGTCTTAGTCTTTCTAGATCAAGTAAAGGGAAAGCTAAATACTCTATGACTATGGATGTGTACTCTTTAAATTATTTAAATCATTTAGATCAAACGATTTACAGTCAAATCACTGATACAAAAGTTTATGCTTATCCAAACAGTTTACTTCCTCAACACAGAGGAAAAGAAATAACTCATTATCATCTTAAAACTAAAACACATCCTTTATTTACAGCTTTACATAATTTATGATATAGATGAGATAATGTTGAAAATAAATTTATAAAAATTGTTCCCTTAAACATATTTGATATATTCTCAGAGATATCTTTAGCTTATTGAATAATGGATGATGGTTATTTGGATTCTCATGGTAGAACTCAAACAGTTCTTCTTTGCACAGAATCATTTACTAAAGAAGAATGCACTATTCTTCTATCAGTTTTAGAAAAGTTAGGTGTAAAATCCACTTTAAAAGTAAGAGATAAAATTAATAATAGATATAGAATTAGAATATCTAAGACTAGTATGAATAGAGTTATTTATTTAGTAAAACCTTATATGCATAAAGACTTTTTATATAAATTAGGAATGTAATTGTTTTGAATAGGGCCTTCCTTAAACTTCACTATATGCTGGAACACCCTAAAGTTTTAAGTACTCATCTAATTTGAAATAATTATAAAATAGGTAGTAAAAATCTTAAAGATGTAACAATGGGCAATCAGCAGGAAACCAACAAAATAAAATAGAGATTTAAAAACAAACAAACAAAAACAAAATTAAATAGAACAAAAACAAATTTATAATTTTACCCCCTTTATCTTAGAATATTTTTATTAAACTTAACAATAATTTTTAAATTAAATTCACTCAATGTCTCATTTTAGTTTATATATTTATTATATAGATGATTGCTTCGTTACACATTTTAACTTAATAGCAGAGACAGTTCTCTAACAACAAATAATTATTTATTTGAGATCTTACATTTTTATTTTTTCTTAATGTTAACAATACAAAATTTAAATAACTTTATAACCTTAGATTTATTAACACAATTTTACAGTTTTATTAACTTAAATCTATGAATTATTATAAGCTGTGAAATAATTTTACTAAGTTTAATAATTTTAATGGCTGGTAGAAGTACTGACAAAATCTTAAAAGGTTTACAAGGTACAGCATCTGCAACTGTTATATCAAGAGGTGTTATTGATGCCTATGAAGCATGAAAAAGTAATAATTCAGACAATTGAGATAACTCAGAAGAAAACAACGATAAAAAAGAGTATAAAAAGGAAGAAGTAAAAAATGAAGATAAATCAAACGAAGAAACAGATAATAATAAACCCAATGAAAAATAATTCTAGACACTCATTTTCTTTTCTTTTTATATTAAATTTATTTAATATTTCAGTTCCTGATAACGCAGAACCTATTATAAATTACTCATTTGGAGTATTTAGTTTATCTGTTTTAATCTTTTTTAGTATTTTTAATGCTTTCTTATCTCTTTTCTCACTTTATTACATGAGTAAATATAACATAACTGATAAATTAAAAAATTATCCTAAGTTAATTAAAATTATAAAATATTATGAAAAAAGTTCTTTATTTTATATTTTAATAGAAGTTATTATGGCTTTACTATTTACATTAATAATTATTTTTAGTAGTTTATTTTTTTTAGGAATAAATATATACAGATAGGTATAATGTAAATCATTCACTAAATTATTTACCCCCTTTCAAGATGACTTTCTAATAAAAGAGTAAACTTTACACAAAGATAAGGATTAATTCTTGTCTAGTAAGTTTACATTTGTTCTTTAGTTTTATTTTCTTGTTTGTTTTTTTAAATATTAAACATTATTTTTAGTAGGATCCTCAGAGACTACACGTGAAGCTCATATCTTTGATATGATGAAGATATAGTCCGATCAGTAGAGAAATTTACTGTTAACATTAGATGCCTACTCCTGTATCAGCTTTAATTCATGCAGCTACTCTGGTTACTGCTGGATTATATTTATTATTAAGATCTTCACCTTTATTAGAATATAGTAGTACAGCTTTATTAATTATAACTTTAACTGGAGCTACTACTGCTTTCTTTGCTGCTACTTGTGGTTTAGTTCAAAATGATTTAAAAAGAATAATTGCTTTTTCAACAATAAGTCAATTAGGTTATATGGTAATGGCAGTAGGTTTAAGTCAATATAATGTAGCTTTAATGCATGTTGTAAATCATGCTTTCTTTAAAGCTTTATTATTTTTAGGTGCTGGTGCTGTAATCCATAGTTTTTCAGATCAACAAGATGTAAGAAGATTAGGAGGTTTAATAAAATTTTTACCTTTTACTTATACAGCTATGTTAGTAGGATCATTATCTTTATTAGCTACACCATGATTAACAGGATTTTATAGTAAAGATTTAATAATAGAATTAGCTTATGGTCAATATAGTTTTAGTGGTGCATATGCTTTCATATTAGGAAGTATAACAGCTGGTTTAACCGCATTTTATTCATTTAGATTAATATGTTTAGTTTTCTTAACTGTACCAAATGGACCAAAACAATCTTACTTAAATGCTCATGAAGCTAATAATAAAGTAATTATTCCATTATTTTTATTAGCTTTATTTAGTATATTTTTTGGATTTATTTTTTCTGATTTATTTGTAGGAATAGCTAGTGATTTCTTCAGTAATGCTTTATTTATTAAACCTAATAATATTTCTTTAATTGAAGCTGAATTTAGTTTACCTTTAATTATAAAATTATTACCTGCTTTACTATCATTATTTGGTGCTAGTTTAGCTGTATTTTTATATCATAAAAGTCCAATATTTATTATTGATTTAACTGATAATTTTATTGGAAAAAATTTATATACTTTCTTTAATGGAAAATATTTCTTTGATATTATTTATAATAATTATTTTATAAATAAAGGGTTAGAATTAGGTTATAAAATATCTAAAGTATTAGATAGAGGTATAATAGAAATGGTAGGACCATATGGTTTATCTCATACTTTAACTAATACAAGTAAAAATATTAGTAAATTAGATACTGGAGTTATTACTACATATTCTATCTATATTACTTTATCTTTACTTTCTTTAATTTTCTTAATTTTTACTCCAATATTAATAGATACTTCTTTATTAAATGAAATAAGATTATTTATAATTTATATAGCTGCTTTAATTATAGTTTTATCTCCTTCTATTATTAAATCATAATTAATTATTTTTATAATTAATATTTAAATTAATTACCCCCTTTTTCTAATATATTAAATTTTTATTTAATTAATTATTAATATGAACATAATTTATTAATATAAATTCAATCAATGTCTCATTTATTAAATTTTATTCTTAATGATAAAATAAATTGCTTAACAGCAGAGACAGTTCTCAAAAATTAATAAACAATTTATTTGTTTATTATGAGATCTTTATATTTTTTATTTATTTAAATGCCTCAATTAATACCATTTTATTTTATTAATCAATTTTCATTCTCATTTTTAACTTTACTTATTTTAATTTATGTATTTTCTAAATATATCTTACCATTATTTACTTTCCAACAAGTAATAAGAATGTATATTACTAAATTAAGTAATAAATCATAAGTTAAATATTTAATTATAATATTAAAATCAATTTTAATACTATAAAATATAACCTTATAACAAATTATAATCTTTTTAGTTTAATTTAAATTTATTAATATTTAAATTATTTACCCCTTTTCTGATATAAAGTACTATTAATAAAATATAAGTGTTATAAATAAAAGTATACTATATCAAATAAAATGTATAATATAGTTAAGATTTTAATATTAAATTAAAATAATTTAATTAAATATATAAAATAATTGTATAAGGTGAATCTTAGAATATTTTAATTATAAAATTAATATATATTTATATATTATAAATAAAGTATAAATACTAATAAGTCATATATTATAAAATTATGATATTATAAAAATAGTAAAGTAGATTAGTATTAGACTAAGAGAGAATGAAAATAAAAATTAAAAACAAAAAATGTTTAAAACACTATCATTATTTAACACTATATACAACGATGCTCCTCAACCATGACAAATAGGATTTCAAGACAGTGCTGCACCAGGGTTTACTGGGGTAGTAGAACTACATAATACAATATTTTTTTATTTAATAGTAATTTGTGTTGGAGTATTTTGAGTTTTAGGTTCATCAATATATTATTTTAATATAAAAAATTCACCTATTATTCATAAATATTTAAATCATGGAACATTAATTGAATTAATATGAACAATAACACCAGCTTTAATATTAATAGCTATAGCTTTCCCAAGTTTTAGATTATTATATTTATTAGATGAAGTAATATCACCTACAATAACAATTAAAGTAGTAGGTCATCAATGATATTGAAGTTATGAATATTCAGATTATGTTACTGAAAATGGTGAATCTATTGAATTTGATTCTTATATGATTCCTGAATCTGATTTAGAATTAGGTCAATTTAGATTATTAGATGTTGATAATAAAGTAATTATACCTGTAGATTGTCATATTAGATTAATTGTTACTGGAGCAGATGTAATACATTCTTTCGCTATACCTTCTTTAGGACTTAAAGTTGATGCTGTACCAGGTAGATTAAATCAATCTTCTATTATAGCTGAAAGAACTGGTACTTTCTATGGTCAATGTAGTGAAATTTGTGGAGTATGACATGGTTTCATGCCAATTGTTGTAGAAGCTGTTTCTGTTCAAGATTATTTAGCTTGAGTGGATCAAGCTAATAGTTAATTTATATATTAATATTAATTTATATTAATATAACTCTTAAATAAAAACAAAAATAATTAATTTTGTTTTTACCCCCTTTTTAAATAAAAGTATTAATTAAATTCTTAATTATAATTTATATATTAAAATTGTTAATAAATCTAATGTATTTATATTTATTTAATTTAGATGATATAAATAATTTAATTAAGATTAAATATTAATTAAAAGCCTATAATTTAATGGTAGAATGATTTCTTGATGAGAAATTTATAGAAGTTCAAATCTTCTTGGGCTTAATATAATTAAATTTTATTAATTTTAAAATAAGAATTAATTACATTGTCAGAATATTCAAACAATTATTTTCTCAATAAATATAAAATATTTATAAATAAAAAAATAATATTATAACTAAATAAATAAATATAAATTTTATTTCTCTTAAATTATAAAATAATAATTAATTAAGAAAATTCTATAAGCTATTTATTAAAATAGGGTATAAAATACCATAATTAATACTTTATACTATTTTAAATAAACTAATAAATATAATTTAGTAAAATTTAAAATAAATAAATAAAGAATATTAATTAAAATAAAAATAAAATAAAAAAATACAAATGAGATTATTAAAAACTAATGTCTTATTAAGATTATTAAATTCTTATATTGTAGATTCTCCTCAACCAGCTAATATTTCTTATTTATGAAATTTTGGTTCATTATTAGGAACTTGTTTAATTATACAAATTTTAACTGGAGTATTTTTAGCAATGCATTATCAACCTCATGTAGATTTTGCTTTTAATAGTGTAGAACATATTATGAGAGATGTAAATGCTGGTTGAATATTAAGATATACACATGCTAATGTAGCTTCATTTTTCTTTATATTTGTATATGCTCATATAGCTAGAGGATTATATTATAGTTCATATAAATCACCAAGAATATTAGTATGAAGCATAGGAGTAATAATTCTAATATTAATGATGGCTATAGCTTTTTTAGGATATGTGTTACCTTATGGTCAAATGAGTTTATGAGGTTTAATTAATAAGCCTCAAATGTATTATTTATATTTTATTTGTTTATCTTTATTATTTATTACACCTATTTATTTTAATTATCAACCTAAAGTTAGTAAACTTATAAGTATATATAAAATAGGACCACATAATAAAGATATAATTTCAATTATATTTGGATCTCTTCTAGGACATGCTCATAGTGAAAAAATATTATTAAGAGTAGGTACTAGATTTAATTTCTATCAAGAAGCTGTTCATGTTGAATATTTAATGTTTTTACATAAATTATTTTCTGAATTAGGATATTGTAATTCAAAATTACCTAAAATTACAACTAGATTAGGTAGAAAAGGTAAAATAATAAAAATAGTAAAATTTTCAACCTGAACTTATACTAGTTTTAATTGAATATATGATTTATGATATGAAAATAAAGTGAAACATGTACCAGAATGTATTTATCAATATTTAACACCTTTAGCTTTAGCTATTTGAATTATGGGTAATGGAGCTAAAGTAAGTAAAGGTTTAAAGTTAAATACTAATTCTTTTTCTTATAATGATTGTTTACTTCTGGTTAAAGTTCTTAATAGTAATTTTAATATTAAAGCTTCTATTCAATCAACAGGGAAAAAAGATCAATACTTAATTTATATATGAAAAGAATCTATGATAGATCTTATAAATATAGTATCTCCATATATTATACCTGAAATGAAATACAAATTAATTTAATATATTTTATATATAGTTATAATGTAAAATATAAAGCAATTTTTACTAAAAATTTATATAAAAAAACATTATAGCAATACTGATGAAAACAGGTCAAAAATGTTTGTTTAGCATTAAGACCGTCGGTAGAGTAAACTATCGCGACAGACTGGGTCATCGGTGGGTGTCTGAAATGATGCTTAATGTACAGTCGAAATCTTTATTCATTATAATTATAATGAATCACAAGGCATTATATTTGTAATATAAATTTATTTAAAAGAGTTAATATAAATATTAACAAAAACAAAATTACAAATTTTTGTTCACACTTAGGTTTAACTTATTACTAATTTTAACGACTTAACTTCAAATTACGTTAAAAAATTATTAATTTATAAATAATATAAAAGAATGAGTAGTAAATTTTTGTTTTATTTTGTTTTTTTTAAGTTTTGTTTTGTTTTGTTTACTACTTCTAATTAAAAATAAAAACAAAAATAATAACTTAAATTAATATATCTATTTAAATATTAAATAACTTAAATAGATATTCTATTTAAATATTTAAAAATTAAATATAAAGATATATTTTTTACTCGTTATTAAATTTAATTTAATACTAATTTTATGACTACTTATATAATATAACAAAAATGCATACAAACAATTTAATTTTAGAAACTATATTAGTTTTTATTACTATCTTAGCTAGTAATGGATTTCTTTATAGTCTTACATTTTTTGATTTAAATCAAGAAAATTCTACTCAATCAACAAATATTTCTTATTTAAGAAATTTAGGTCCTTTCTTAATAGCATCAACTCCTATTAATATAACTCAATCAGAATCAAATTCATCTCAAGATATGACTTTAATAGAATCAAGTTCATCTCAAGATATGACTTTAATAGAATCAAGTTCATCTCAAGATATGACTCTATTAGGATCAAGTTCATCTCAAGATATATATAATGATATTTTAACAGAATTAGAATTAACTGAAGAAATTATGGCTCAGAATCAATATAGATTAGAAAGAGATGCAACTGGAGACATTGTATTTTCTAGTGATGATTCAGTTGTAATTTTTAAAGCTTTAGATAGTAAAACTATATTAGATAGTCAAACTTTTGAACACTGAAGAGAAATTGCAATGGATCTACATGATTTACCTTATAATACACCACAAGGTATAGTTCAACAAGTAAAATTTGAAGAATTAAATATCCTTTATAGTCAAGATCTTATTAATTTTAGTATAACTCAAACAGAGTTAAGACTTATAATTGAATTGCTTCCAACACTAGATTTATTTAAACCGGATATCAATCATTTAATCCTTATTATGTTGTCTCATTATCATTTATAATTAAAATTTTAATGATTTAGTTATTTTTAAAATTTAAAATTATTATTTTTGTGTTTTACCCCCCTTTTTTGGTATAATATTATTAATTAAGTAAACTTAACCAAAACAAAAACAAAAAGTATTAAAATTAAATATCTATATTGTTAAGTTTATATAACCCTTAAATTTATAATATAATTATTAAAATTTTAAGATAATTATAATGTACATGATTTACTTGTTTTAAACATCTCAAGCGAAAGCTAGAATAAGTAAAATTAAAGATTTGGCTACAGTAATTACTAATTTATTATCAGCAGTACCTTTTTTTGGACAAGATTTAGTTGAATTAATATGAGGAGGGTTTAGTGTAAGTAATGCTACATTAAATAGATTTTTCTCTCTTCATTTTTTACTACCTTTTTTATTAGCTGCATTAGTAGTTGCTCATTTAATGGCTCTTCATACACATGGGTCAAATAATCCTAATGGTATATCTTCTAATGGAGATAGAATTGCAATGCATCCTTATTTTACATTTAAAGATCTTGTAACTATCTTTGCATTTTTATTAGCTTTATCTGTTATAGTTTTCTTCTATCCTAATTTATTAGGACATAGTGATAATTATATACCAGCTAATCCTATGAGTACACCTCCTTCTATTGTACCTGAATGATATTTATTACCATTTTATGCAATATTAAGATCTATACCTAATAAATTATTAGGAGTTATAGCTATGTTTGGTTCATTATTAATTTTATTAATATTACCTTTAACTGATTTATCTAGAATAAGAGGTAGTCAATTTAGACCAGCTATGAAAATAGCTCAATGATTCTTTATTGTAAATTTTGTGATACTAATGTGAATTGGTTCTCAACATCCTGAAAGCCCTTTTGTAGAAGTAGGACAAGTTGCTACTGCATTTTATTTTGCTTGATTCTTAATTATTGTTCCTATTATTGGTATAGCAGAAAATACTTTAATGGATTTAGCTACAGATAATAATTAATTATTATTTTACTTCTTATGTATAAATTATTTATTTTAAATAATTATTATACCATTATTTTTGATATTACCCCCCTTTTTTTTATATTATTTAATTATAAGTATATATTAAAAGAATATTAATGTATAAAAATTTATAAATAAAATTTTTGTATTATTATTTATTAATTTATAATTAACAAAGAATAAAAATATAAATTATTAAAATAATTTTTATTAAATTAAATATAGACAAACTTATAAATAAGGTAGAATTAGTTTAATTGGTAAAATAACGTTTTGTGGCGACGCTGTTCAGAGTTCAAATCTCTGATTTTACCCTTAATTAATATTTTAAATATCTATTTAATTATTTTATAAATTAAATATATTACAATTTAAAAATATTAAATGAGTTAAGATATCTAAACCTGTAAAATTTAATATAAATTTATATTATATAATATTAAATTTTAAGTTAAGGTTCTAGGTCATTATATAAACTTTCATAATATAAAGTATTATATAAAAATCTAACTGTATATTAAAAAAATAGAACAATCTATGGATAAATAAATAGAAAATATTCATTTTAAATAATCATACTTATTATATCAAACACTTTTGTAAATTTAAATTATTAAATTTTTTATAAATAAGTATTTATTTAATAATTAAAATTTGTTTTAGTAATTTATTATTTTAAATGAGATATTATTAATTCCTATACTTAGACTTATTAATATTTAGAATAAACCAGTAGTATTTGTTAATCATAATTATTAAATAATTAAATTATTTAATAAAATAATAACTAATAATATGAACTAAATTAGTTTTATAGATATAATTTTCTTCTAACTCATTTAATTAATTAAAAGTAATAAAAATAATTAAATTATTTAATTTAATTAATTAAGCTGAAATAGTTTAAATGGTTAAAACTTACCATTCATGACGGTAAAACAAAGGTTCAATTCCTTTTTTCAGCTAAAATTATATTTTATCTTAAAATTATATGATAAATATAAAATTTAAATAAACTAATATTTTATTTAATAAATTTATAATGTAAATATTATTATATTATAGAAATTTTAAATAGATAGTTTTAAATTAAATATAAAAATTAAAAGTATAGATGACAATTTAGTATAAACATCAAAGTATTTTAAAGGAATTATTAAGGATAACTAGCAAATTTATTAAAAAGGAGGTATAAACCAAAAGCCATAAACTAATTAATTAATAAATAAAATTAATAGTAAGTAAATTATGGCGATCCTAAGGGAAACCTTAAATATTGAAACTTCCTGAAGCAAAACATTGTATTAAGGAAAGGAAAGGAAATCAACCGAGACTCCGAAAGTAATGGTGAGTGAAATCGGATTAGCTTAAAGAAATAAAATATTTGAAATATTATAATATTAATTATTAAAGAATGAAGTTGGAATATCATTAATTAATTTTAATTATTATATAATAATTATTTTTAAAATAATTACCAAAGAAGGTAAATTAGTCCTGTAAAATAAAAAAAATTTTCTTAAAAATAAGTACGATGAGAGAAAACTTGTCGGAATATAGGGGAACCATCCTCTAAAGCTAAGTATAATAAATTTAGCGATAGTGAAAAGTACTGTAAAGGAAAAGTTGAAATAGTTCGTTGTATAACGAAATGAAATAATCTTGAATTAGTAATTCTATAAGCAGTCGAAGTTTTAAAATATAAAATGACGACGTACCTTTTGCATAATGGGTCAGTAAGTTAATGATAGTAGCAAGGTTAATTAGCCTTAGCGAAAGCGACTAAATTATTTGTATAATAAAATTATATATTTTAAAATATTTTTATAATAATAAAAATAGAATAAATTCCTTATATAATAAAATATTATTTATTTTATAAGTGACTTATTTACAAAGATAATTTTGGGTAAGTTACTATTATTAGACCCGAAGCCAGTTGATCTTTCCAAAACCAGATTATAATGGATCGAACGGTTGAATGTTGCAAAATTCTCCGAAGAGTTTTGGAAAGCGGTGAAATGCCAATCTGAACTGGTGATAGCTGGTTTTCTACGAAACATATTTTAGTATGACATCTATTAATAAATTTATGGAGGTACAGCACGGTAATTCCCAACTAATAATAAATTTCTATTATTAGTTTAGGTTGAGGGGATCTCGAAAATCTTACCAATGGAAACGAAACTCGGAATTACATAAATTGATAATAGATATTCAGACTATTCATGATAAGTTGAATAGTCAAGACGGAAACAGCCGAAAACATGGATCAAGGTCCCAAATGATTATTAAGTGAAATTAAAGGAAGTAATAGATTGAATGCAGCTGTAAAGTGAGCCTGGTAGTCGCTATCTTTTAATGACCGTTGTAACAACGTAGCAGCCTTTAGACTATTGCGCCAAAAATTTAACGGGTCTTAAATAATCAACCGATATCCTGTTAATTATAAATATAAATAAAATTATGTTTATAAATTAGGTAGTAGAACATTCAGTATAATTGATGATAAACAGTGTTTCATTGTTTGTAAATAACTGAAGAGATAATGCTGACATGAGTAACGTAAAGAAGTTATAATACTTCTCGCCGAATACGAAAGGGTTATAAGGAAAGGTTAAACCACCTTATGTTAATGCGGCCTCTAAGGTTCAAAACCAAAGTTTTGACTGATGAGTAATATATTGAAAATCTTTATGGAAAATTATATAAGATCAGGAAATTTAAATATAAAATTTATTAATAAAATAATAAATTAAAACTACCGTACCCTAAACCGACACAGGTTCGTAAGTAGAGAATACTAAGGCGTAGAGCTAAAAGTTGTTAAGGAACTCGGCAAGTTGTTCTCATAAGTTTGACAATAAGAGAAACCATATAAAATTTAAATTAGCCATAGTTTAAATAATTATATGGTATAATAAAATCGGAGGCCACGACTGTTTACTAAAAACACAATTCAGAGCAAT
>Ga0070732_10000420_pt1 | contig 27616 bp, 26 predicted proteins | sample Coa_R1_5_FD_66449 | JGI IMG/M metagenome (GOLD analysis project Ga0070732, IMG submission 66449) | Surface soil microbial communities from Centralia Pennsylvania, which are recovering from an underground coalmine fire - Coalmine... | ecosystem: Environmental > Terrestrial > Soil > Unclassified ... | reverse complement strand
GGGTTCGGATCCACCCAGATACGAAACCTGAAGCCAGGCAAAATTCGTGAACGCGAAGTATCCTGCAGCTGTTGTTCCGAACAGCCGGGCCGCGAGCCACACCGACGCCGCGCAACCGGCAACCGCAATCACCCAGAGCGCCACACCTGTTGGAACGCGGAAAAGCAGCGACACCAACGCGATCAAGTATGGATATCCCATGAAATGCTGTATCTGAAGATCGTGAAAGTCCCAGTGCAGGATCGCATTCGCGACGTCCAGGTAAGCGGCGTTATCGCCGTAGTGACCGACAAAGTCTGTGGACTTGTGCAGAAGAAACGAAGTTGTCCAGAACACTACCAAGCTGAGGGCCAGCAGCAGGAACAATTCTCGCCGCCCTGACGCGGCGTGAACGGCCCGCGAGACAGTGCGCGGCTCTTCGTTTTGCACTCTCGTCATCCGTCACCACGTCTCGCAGTTGCACCCCAATTCTCTACCGGACAGACCGTCTATGGACATCGGAGCAGCGCACAGCCTAGCTTCCGCGCGTGTGTCCCCGGAGGTTGTTCCGCGAAAAATGGGTGGCTCAAAGCTACGATTTCTGCGGCCAATTCACCTGCCCGCCCTTGTTGTAGGCCAGGTTTCCAATGTGCCCCGCCCGCGCCGCTGCCACTCCAGTTTCCACGGGTGCATTCGGTTCCTTCCGTGTCTTGACGCACTCGAAAAAATTCTCCATGTGCGTGATCGTTCCATCGCGGAAGCTGCGTGCGGTGAGCACCGGATTCTGATCCCGCTGCACGCCCTCCCGATAAACGGTGAATCCCCCGCGATCGATCTTCAGCGTCGCATCCGTCCCCCGAAACTCCAGCCCGCCGTCATCGATCGACGAACACATCATCCCTTCGTACACCACATCAAATCCGGGATAACGAAACGCCGCCTGGATCGTATCCGGACAATCCCACTGATCAAACACATACCTGTCGGCGACCATGCAAGCCTGCTTCGGCGTATCGGCTTTCATTGCCCAATGCACGACGTCAATCCAATGAGTGAATAGATCGGTCATCGCCCCGCCGCCAAAATTCCAGAACCACCGCCAGTGCGCGAACTTCTCATCGCTGAACGCCTGGTCCGGCGCCGATCCCAGCCACATCTTCCAATCGAGTGCCTGCTGATCGACGGGCTTTGATACCCAGTTCCGCTGATAGTTCTGCCACCAATACGTCCGCACCTGCACCACGCGCCCCAGGCTTCCCGCCTGAATCAAATCGACGGCATCGCGAAAGTGCGTCCAGCTCCGCTGCTGCATCCCGCATTGCAAAATCTGCTTGCTCGATCGAACCGCCTTCGTCAGGGTAGTTCCCTCTTCGATCGTGTGGGTGACCGGCTTCTCGAGGAATACGTCTTTCCCCGCCTTCAGGGCGTCGACGGCCATCGGCACATGCCAGTGATCCGGAGACGCGATGATCACCGCATCGATATTCTTATCGAGAACTTCCCGGTAATCGAGATGCGTAGCCGCCAGCCCGTTGGACCGCTCCTTGACCGCATCGCGGCTGGGCCCGTACACATCACTGACCGCCACAATTTCGTATGAACCGGCCTTGTCGGCGGAATCAAGCAGACCCTTCATGCGATGTCCCGCCCCAATCACTCCGACACGAAGTTTCTCGTTAGCCCCAAACACACGGGTGGAAGCGAGCGCCGTCATTCCGCTCGCAATCATGAAGCTGCGCCGAGTAATCATAGGGAACCTCCTGAGTGCGGCATGATGGTATCAAAGATTGTGTAGGGGCGGACGCCTTCGTCCGCCCGCGACCCTGAGCGAAGCGAGGGGGAGCGTGTCATTGTCACAGGTGCGGAAGGCGAGAGACACACCCCGAAAGCTTAGGACACGATCCACTTCAATTTCGGTGTATCCTCTTGAGCATTATGCGCATCCCAATGTCGAAGTTCTTCGCACTAGCAATTTTCGCCGCTATGTCGATCCCTCTCCACTCCCAGCAACCACAAGCCAAGCCGGAAGACACCGAAGTCTGGCAACCCGAACCGAAAGTCGTCACACCGGCCGTAGAGTGCGGCAAGCCCCCGTCAGACGCAATCATCCTCTTCGACGGAAAGAATCTGGACGAGTGGGTATCCGCCAACGATCGCTCGCAACCAGCGAAATGGACCGTGGTCAACGGCATTCTCGTCGTGAGTAAAAGCGCCGGCAACATCGAGACCAAGCGCACCTTCCACAACTACCAGTACCACATGGAATGGAAAGTTCCCGAAAACATCGCCGGCTCCGGGCAGGCAAGAGGGAACAGCGGACTCTTCCTGGCATCTACCGGCACCGGCGACGCCGGCTACGAACTGCAGGTACTCGATTCCTACAACAACAAAACCTACGTCAACGGCATGGCCGCGAGCATTTACAAGCAAAGCATCCCGCTCGCCAATCCAGCCCGCAAGCCGGGAGAATGGCAAACCTACGATGTCGTATGGATCGCTCCCACCTTCAACGACGACGGTTCGCTGAAGACTCCGGCGTACGTGACCGCATTCTTCAATGGAGTGCTGGTAGAGAATTACTTCGAATTAAAAGGCGAGACGCGTTATATCGGCCAGCCCTTCTACAAGAAATTCGATGGCGCCCCCATCAAGCTGCAAGCCCACGGTGACAAAAGCGAGCCCCTCAGCTTCCGAAACATCTGGGTGAGGGAACTCCCGTAGATCGGGTATCGATTCTGTCAAGGCCAGAAACCGCCTGGCATTCCTCTGTGGACCTCTGCGTCCTCTGGGGTGAAGGTTTTGATGCAGTCGGCGGGCGAGCCAAGGTAAGCGCGATTTGAACGGTCTTCGCAGCCTTCGATAGAATAAGAAGTTCTGTGGACGTCTTATGTCACTGACCAAACAGCAAGCCCTAGAGATGTTCGAGTCCGATGACCTGATCGGCATCGGGATGGAAGCCGACACGGTACGCCGCCGCCTGCATCCCGAAGGTGTCGTCACCTACATCATCGACCGCAACATCAATTACACGAACTTCTGCACCGAGTACTGCACCTTCTGTGCCTTCTATCGCCCACTGAAGGGCCCCGCCGCGAAAGAGGGCTACATCCTCGACTTCGACACCATCTACGACAAGATCCGCGAGACCGTAGAACTTGGCGGCACGGGCGTGTTAATGCAGGGCGGCTTGCATCCTGATCTCAAGATCGATTGGCATGAGGAGATGCTGCGCGGCATCAAAGGGCGATTTCCCAAAGTGCATCTTCATTGCTACTCGGCGTCCGAGATCATTGCGATCGCCGAATACAGCGGCCTCAGCATCCGCGACACGATCCTCCGCCTCCGCGACGCTGGCCTCGACTCCATCCCCGGCGGTGGTGCGGAAATTCTCGACGACGAAGTCCGCTACAAGATCGCCCGCCTCAAGTGCCTGACCGATGACTGGATCAACGTCCACCGCACGGCGCATCAGATCGGCATGCGCACGACGGCGACGATGATGTTCGGCGTCGGCGAAAAATACGAGCACCGCATCAATCACTTCCAGCGACTCTATGAACTTCAGGAAGAAACCGGAGGCTTCACCGCCTTCATCCCGTGGAGCTTTCAACCGCAGAACACCGCGCTGGGGGGCCGTCACTGGGACGAAGCCACCGCAGTGGAATACTTGAAGGTTCTTGCCATCTCGCGTCTCTATCTCTCGAATTTCCTCAACGTGCAATCCAGTTGGGTGACGCAAGGATTGAAGGTTTGCCAGATGGGCCTGCGCTTCGGCGGCAACGATGTCGGCTCAGTGATGCTCGAAGAAAATGTAGTCCGCGCCGCAGGCGTGACTAATTGCACGACCGAAGAAGAATTACGCCGCATCATCCGCGACGCCGGATTCCGTCCCGCACAGCGGGACACGCTGTACCGGCAGTACTTTCTAAACTAACGAGTTCCGTGAAAGAGCGGCCCTTCCAGGGCCGCTTCTGATGGCCAATGACAAACACGGGCTTTGGCCCGAGGTTTTTGAAATGTCATTTCCGATCAAGACTTGTGTCGTTTGCGGCGAAGAATTCGAACTGAAACCCGGCAAGCCGGGTTTCGCCAACCGCTGTCCCGAATGCAGTGAAGAAGACTCCGCCAATGCCGGCCCCAAATCTCCCGAAGGATGGAAGTCCGACAAAGGCGCCAACGCCGCTCGCCGCGAAGCCATGCGCAACCTACTCTATCGCAAAGACAGCTGACATTTGTCCTCTGTGTTCCCCTGTGCCCTCCCGGGTTGTTGTACGCGCATGCGGAAACCAGCATCGCGAGAGCAAGTGCGCAGAAGGCTCGCGATGCTGTACGCCCGCGCAATCCGTGCAGCAATTTGTGGGAATCTGACGGAACGAGGAGAGAAGATGCAGGTGAGGACTCAGCAGTGCCGCACTTACTGCTTCAAAATCCAACTCGATACTTTCTCCAGCGCAACCGGTGACATGGTCTCTTCAATCTGCGCGTACTCAGCCGGCGCGCCGGTCTTCGCTGTCTGGAACAAATGATTCAGTCCCGGCAATTCATCGATCTCGAAATGCCTGTTGCCCGCGTCTTCCAACGCCTTGCGAATGGGCGGAAGATTCTGGCTCGGCAGCACCTGCTTATCCAGTGATCCGTTGATCGCCAGCACCGGGCATGTCACCTGCCGCAGCGCCGTCGCCGGATCATACGTCAGAAAATATCGGAACCACACGGAAGTAAACTGCCGGATCTCCATCCCGATTTGTGCTTCGGTTCCTCCTCCTGCCATCTTCTCGCGCAGTTCTTTTTCCAGCACCGCCTGATCCTTTTCCGTTTCGATGACCCGGATCACCTCGCGTTGCTTGGCGGCACTCTCGGCGGCGTCTGCCGGCTTCCTCCCGCTGGCCACGTCGATGGCTTCCATCTGCGCCACAATCACCTGGTCTCCCGGCACACCCGTGCCCGCCATCATCACGATGTACGCCACATCTTTATTACGCGCCGCCACCATGGGCGCGATAACTCCACCCTCGCTGTGGCCAATCAATCCAATCTTGTGCGGATCGATTTCCGCGCGTGTCTTCAGATACGCCACGCCGGCCTCCGTATCTGTGGCAAAATCCGCAGTCGTTGCCTTCGAGAAATTTCCCGTCGACTTGCCCGTGCCACGATCATCCGCCCGCAGCACCGCAATCCCATGCCGCGTCAGATAGTCCGCTAAGATCAGAAACGGCTTATGCTCCAGCAGCGTCTCGTCCCGATCCTGCGGGCCTGATCCAGTAATCAGCACGACTCCAGGAAACGGTCCCTTGCCCTGCGGAATGGTCAGGGTCGCCGCCAGCGTCACGTCTTGCACTTTGTTTTCATACGTGACTTCTTCCTCGCGATACGGATACGGCCGCACCGGATTCTGCGGCCGCTTCGGTTCCAGGTCCGCGAGATTCTTTACTGGCTTCAGAACCAGTGGCATCGCGCTGCCCTGCGTCCACGTGCCATCGATCGACGACAAATCCGCTGCGATCTTGCCCTCGAATACTCCGGCGATGTTGTTCACTTCGATTTTCAGCGAGGCCCCATCGCGCGTCACCGACGAGGTCGACATCCGCTTCACCCCCTGGTCGAGACTGTCTAGAGTCGCCGACAGACCCTCGTCCGTGTTCACGATGTGAAATACGACGCGGAGGCCGATCGTTCCGGTATCGATCGTTCCCAGCCACGCCCCGTCGATGTCGGAGGGCTTAACCGGCGTGTGCTCAACTTCGGCCTGGTCCTTCAGGCGTTTGAGGACGAGCGGTAGTGTGCCACCACCTTGCGTCCAGGTTCCATCGATGGAAGAAAGATCGGCCGCGATTTTTCCCTCGAACGCGCCGCCGATGCCTTTCGCTTCGATCTTCAGAGACGTGCCGTTGCGCGTGACCGATGACGTGGGAATCCCTTTGCCACCCTGATCGGGACTGTCCATCGTAGCGATCAGTCCGTCTTCGGTGTTCATGATGTGAAACACGACCCGCAGCTTGCTCATTCCCGTGTCGAGCGTGCCCATCCACGTTCCATCGATGTCAGATGGCTTTGCCGGCTTGTGTTCAGTCTTGATCGGTGCGGTGGCACGCTTGAACTCGAGAGGCAGAGGTTTCACTTGCGACCAGGTCCCCGAAATCGATTTGCCATCAGCGGCGACGGTTCCCTCGTAGGTTCCCTGTACAGCCGTGACGTCGAGATTCAATTTGGATCCCTTGAGAGTCGCCGATTTGACGGGAATGCCGTTAGCGCCTTGATCGACGCTGTCGAGAGTGGCCGTCAAGCTCCCGTCTGCCGCTTTCGTGATACGCAGCACGAGCCGCAATTCGCCCATGCCCGTGTTGAGCGTCCCCTGCCAGTCGCCCGCAATATCCTGCGCGCGAGCAAGCGTTGCGCCCATGACCAGAACGAAGAGAATGAATACGCGTTTCATGCACAGCCCTCCTAAGGCAAAAGAATTGTTAGAGCCGGGTGCCCCACCCTTCTCGCGCATTTTGCGAGAGGGTGGAGATCTTGACTTCTCATGCACCAATCACATCAGATCCCGACACGACGCAACACGCCATTTACTCCGCCGCATTCAATTCGTCGATCATGCGTTGCAAACACCGCGCGGCCCGCATATTCATCTTCCAGATCACGAAAAACATCCCGGCGACGATCGCGTCCATTAATGCCAGTCCCGCCCATGCCGCCGGACGCTGAACCTTAATCGCATATCCGATGGTGTACACCACGAATCCCGGAACCAACGGAGCCAGATACCAGGACCAAACGTTGCGCACCACCGCGCGCTGCCGCTCCAGTTCGCCGCGATAGAGCCGCAGGCTAGTCAGTGTGTCCACTCCGCGGGGCAAACTCGTCGCTGAGCCTTTGCGGTGCAGTTGCACCACAATCCACAGCATGGCTGCGATAAACAACCCAAACGTCACGCGGGACAGCACATCGTGAGCTGTGGCAAAAAAATACCCAAAGAGAGCCGCAGCAATCAGCGATGCCACATACTCCCGAACATTCCTCCACATGATTCTGCGCTCAAACTTGGCCGCGCGCTGATGAATGATTTCAGCCGACATTTTGACCCCCTCCACGGGCTGGTCCTGCCAGATTTTCTGCACGGGATTCTGTACTTCCATCATGATTCGCTCCCTCCCTGCTGAAACTGGCGCGCCAGCATGTTCTTGATGCGATGAATTTTGGTCGCGACGTTCCCCGCTGACAGTCCCGTGATCTCTCCAATCGAAGCCGCGTCAAGCCCTTCCAGATAAGAGAGAATCACGTGCCGGTCGATCGGCTTGAGACGTTGAATCAGAGTGAGCAGCCGATCGAGCGCGTGCCCGCGATCGGCCGCACTCTGTCCGCTGTTCGCGTCCGGAAGATTTTCTAGTTCTTCCAGCCCGAGCAGTTCCTGCCCTCGCGTGCGTCGCTGCCGCAGCACATGCGACGCGCCCACGTTATGAGCCACGCGATAGATCCATGTCCGCAGCGAGCAACGCCCGTCAAATCCGTCAAAGCTTCGCCACAGCGCGACATGAATCTCCTGCACCAGATCGCGCCGCAGATCCGCGTCCGCCTCGTAAGCCCGAGCCAGTCTCTCCAGCGCCGCGCCATACGTCTGTGCGGCCTCGCTATATAGTTCGTCCTGCGCGGATGTCATTCTGGATACCGCCGCCGGAATGGCGTCAATTGCACTCACAACTAGGTAGTCGATGGAAGTGGACGTTTCTTACACGGAAATCTTCACGACATGTGAAATGGTGTTGCTCTAAGCGTCCGGTCGCATGGAGTATATTCCGACCGTAGCGTAGGCGTCCCCGCCGGGTGTGCTGTTAGGCGTCCCGCCCTCGTGACCACACGATTCGGGTGTTGATGCGCCATTGGGAGTGGCAGCAAACGACGCTGCGGCAGAAAGACTATCAGTGCGGCACAGTCTTTGAGTGGACGGCGGGAGCGACGCGGTAGAAGTGAACCGATACGACTTGCTTCTGAGGAATCGTCATATCCGCGGGGCGAACTCAGTTCGAGCTGCCAATTGAACTGGCCGGTTGCAGAACGGCTTCTGGCGCCTCGAATTCGATGGGTTTGTTGTAATCGGAATAGGAGTAGTGGCCGCCTTCCATCGTCATCTCGTACGGCAGATGATCGTCCAGGCCGATGCATATCGAGCCTTTCTGCGAAGAGAGAACGGTCCTTTGGTCGAACTTCCATTCCCGGCAGCGGACGCCGTTGACGGTCTTCTTGTCGCCTCTTTCCGTGATGGCGTGGCTGATCATGGTGTACATGTCGGGTAGCAGATCGCGAACCGTGCCTCGTGCCACGTTGTCGCAATACCACTTGGCGGAACCGCGGTCGCCGGCGTACCCGGTGTTCTCCCACGATCCGTCGCGGTCATGGATGTATCTCTGGTCGCCCACCAGCAACTCTTCCTGGTTCATCTCGAAAGGAGAATCGGTGCTGGATTGCTGATCCTGAGAGTGCTCGTGGACAATCACCCGGTTGCAGTCCACTTCCCATAGCCTAACCGAATGCTGGGTGCTCGACGCGCTCTCACTATAGGCACCGCGAAAGCTTTTAACCTGCTTCATCGCTTCCAGCGTTTTGTGAAACTCGGTGTCCCCGCTGGTCGGGTTCACGGCCTGACCCACAGCCCAAAAAATTACGCCCGCGCCCAGCAGACACGCGCCAATCCAAAGCCAACGACGATTAACCATGACAGGTCCTCTCCCAATGCAACGCTCGCGGCTAGGTTAGTAGACAGAATCGGCGCGTGAAAGTTACTGATGTACCTGAACGGGCAGCTGTGTGATAAGTCAAGTTATCTGCCGTGACCTAAGGGGCTTTCGGATGGCTCATGGAGGGGTTTGACTGTAGTGCAATGTTTCACCAACAGAGTTAATCGGGCCACACGGTAGGCAGCGTCGTCAGCCGAGTCTTCAAAATCCTATTCCGACTCCTTGCTCAGATGACCCGGCGCGGACGCTCTGGGATTCACACATGGCTCGGTCATAGAGAAGCCGTTTTGAGATTGCTTCTAGGGGCGTGTTACGGTCGGCGTACAGGAGTAATGGGCTTAGAACGACAAACAGAGCAAGTCGGTGAACCGGTAGTTTCACACGAAACTGACTGGAATTGATCTTATTCCACGGCGAGTTGGATGGCGCAGGCCCAGTTCTGATCGATGAGCCCTATCGAGATTCAGTTACCCGGCCTTGTGAAACAATGAACGACGGTGGGTAGTGGTCATTGCTCGGCTGGAGCGCACACATATGCGAAAAATTCGTTTATGCAGTTGCGATGAGCCTGGATGGCCACATAGCAGGGCCGAACGAAGAGTACGACTGGATTGGCACGGACACGGAAGTCGATTTCGCCGCGTTTTGGTCGCAATTCGATGTGCTGCTGATGGGCAGGCGAACCTTCGAGCTCGCCATCCGTAAACGAGGTGAAGCGGCTTTCACGGCTTTCGCCGGAGTTACTTCCATTGTTTTCTCGCGGACTCTCAAACAGCAAGAGCACCCCTACGTCACTGTCGCGCCCGAGTTGAATGCAGGTTGGGTAAGAGATCTGAAGGCTCAAACCGGAAAGGACATTTGGTTGTTTGGTGGTAGCAACCTGTTCCGCTCTTTTCTTGATGCTGGCCTCGTAGATGGCGTCGAAGTTGTTGTCATACCTGTGTTGTTGGGAGCCGGAATTCCATTACTTCCCCCTCCTTACAGTCCCACCAAACTGCGATTGGTTAGCCATCACCTCTACCGTTCAGCGAGAGTGTCGCTGTCATATGAAGTACAGTGCTGAGCGCGCTCCCAATACGCTACGCTTCGGCGTTCACTTCTCCTGATCTATCGACCGAAGCTGGTCTTGAATTTTACCGCGCAAGTCGTATTTGCCGACCGAGCCGCTTCCCGGGTAGTGAAAATTGAAGAAGACCCGCGAGTCTTTCCGGCGCACCAGTTCGGGAGTAACCAAAGGATCCGGGTCCCTGTTGCCCGAAGATACCCCGTAAAGGTCAGCAATCGGCCTTTCAATTCGTGCGTGGCGACGCACTGGCGAGCGTGAGAATCGCTCCGCCAAATAGCAGGGTATCCGCGAAGTAGTTGATCCCGTCCACCTTGACGTCGGTGCTCGGGTCGGCCAGCGAAACGATCAGAATCGGCCCATAGATGAACAAGACCAGCAGCAGAATCCAGGAGCCGAGATAGGTTGCTGCCATGCGCGTCTTCTTGGCCAGGAGAATGCTTACCCCGGCAATCAGAAGAATCGCGCCTGTCAGATAACCAACGAGCAGCCGCCCCGGAATCCACAGAGGCATCATTTTTTCGAGGGGGACTCCGGGCACACCTGCTGGATGCAGAAAATGCTCAATCCCATAAAATATAGCGGCGATTGCGATGATCACGCGGCCCACAGTTATCAGCGCGCTTCGGCCTTGGTCGCGGCCTTGCTCGCGCCGGGCGCTTCCCGCAAGAATCCAGCCTCCGCCCGCGAACGAACTCTCGCGGAGGACATACGTCCATACAAACCTGTCTCTGGGGTGGGCGAGAGCGCCCTTGATGTCGAGCGTCACCACAAAAAGAAGCATCATGATGCCGAACAGCAGGCCGGACCAGCGCACCTGAATTCTTGTGGCAATGCTCAAGGCCGCGGCCAGCAACGCGACGCCCACGAAATACGCCCAGAACAGGCGCCACGGCATATACGAGGGCACCACTGGCAGGACAAATTCCACTCCCGAAAGATGCAGGGCGCCGAAAACCGCCAAGGGGATGGCGAAACACAAATTGCTCAAGGCCACGATCTTGTCCAGACCGCGCGCCCGCGCCACATCATTCTTCGCAGCCCACAGCGCGATCAGGAAAAGAAGGATGCCGGCGCTGCACATCGAAACTACCGTGCGAGAGATCACAAAAAATGCGGCGAGCATGGGCGTGTGCATGTGGATGTCAGGCCTAAGTTCGCGTGCTCTTATCGGGGCCCGTATTCCCGGATCAATATGGCGTCAAATTGTACAACGAAGAGTAGGGGGATAACTCGAGGCGCCCGCTCTGACTTGGGTTTATCCGCGGAGAGTTGCAAACAGGCGGAACATCGACACAATATCAGCCGTTCTTGACGGCACGTGATGAGGTTCCGATGGTGGAACTCTTGCGTGAGGGTAGTCGTGGCGAAGAAGTTCGCCGGCTGCAAAGGAATCTGAATGCCGCGCTCGCCAACCAGGTAGTCATTCTGGACGGCAAAAATATCCTGCCGCTGGAGATGGGGACGGCATATTCGGCAAACGCACCAAGGCTGCCTAAGACCGCGGGTGGGATTTCGATACATCCTCCGGGCCTGGAGTCGTTTCTTAAACACAAGCCTACCAAGATCGGGTCAACAAGTACCCCTGAATTCTGGCTGTTTGGGAGCAAAATGGACTTTTTCCACAGCCACGCACTGTTCACTTTCGTTGCCTATCTGTCTGTCCGTCACTCGTACGCCATCCAAATGTGGGATGAAACTTTCCCGTCATATCCGAGTTTTTGATTTGACCCGAAATTTGCTCAAACCTTGGGAGTAGCGCCACGTCTAACCCCCGATGTAATTTCCGAAAACGGATCAACACAAGGAGCACTCCACCATGAAACGTTCTTCGCTGGCGCTGGTTGCGGTCACTCTGCTGGCTGCCGTTGGAATGAGTCTTCACAGTCAGGCCCAAACGCAGAATCAAGCTCCGACCCCCGCCCGCTCTCGATCCGATGAGATGTTGGACCGGTGGAACGACATTGGGAATAAACTCGTCGCGATGGCGAAGGATTTTCCCGAAGACAAATACGACTTCAAGCTGCAGAAGGACGAGCGCACCTTTGTCCTGAATCTTCTCCACGCCGCCGCACTGGATTTCGTCCTGATACGGAGGATTTCCGGATCAAAAATCGGGCCTGACTTCGGCGAGGGCGACAATCCTACGCGCGATGCTTTCAAGACCAAGGCCGACGTGGTCAAGTTTGTGCAGGAGGCTGTCAAGGACGGAGCGCAAGTGATTCAACAGCAGGGCGACGCCGGGCTGGACAATACGACGAAATTTTTCGGCAACCGGATGGCCCACAACTCCAACATCTGGATGTTCGCCATCGAGCATAGCGGCGAACACTATGGCCAGCTTGTGGTCTACTATCGCGCAAACAACCTGGTGCCCCCGGATTCGCGGCGTTGATGCGGTAATACGGTCCTTGAAAATTCAACACCGCAATTCCTGACTCCCTCATTGTCGTCCCTACCGCGACAGTTAATCCAGGCCGCCAGCAATCGTCTCAACTGGCGAAATATCGCGACAGCAATCAAGCCACCCTCGCCGCAGCGGTGCGCTTAGGGCGAACAAACGGCGCAAACTTGCGCTATGGCATGTTCTCGTCAGTTATCACTCTGTCGATGAGCGAGCAGCCAAAATTCGACACGGCGAAACGGTGCAAATAACGAGCAAGGAGCACAACGGTCGCATCGGTGCCTTCGTGGGAATCAACGGTTCGGATTCCTCCCGAACCTACACGGTTGAGTTCAGGGATGGCAGCGACTCGAGATTGCTGAGGATTGTTTGTCCAAGTCCGAGAACGCCGATTAAGGGGCGACTGCGACTCGCTCACCTTTTCACTTGCGTTCCTGGTTCTCACGGCGGTTACCGTGACAGCGTGCTATCTCCCGCCACGAAGAGCGATGTCAATGAACCCAATGAGCGTGTTGCGCTCGGAATAGTGACAAAACCGTCGTATTACCCGGCGAAGCGATCGTCCCGAGCCCTCTGTGCCCTCTGTGGTGAGTTGTTTTCAAAGATCGGACCAGAATGTGTACAAGACCCAAAGGACCGAAAACCGTGCCCGGCGTGTCTTTTAACGCTTGGGTTCGGCAACGGCGCGCGATAAAATGGCATGGACGGTTCTCTCCCAACCTCCCCAACTGACCTCATGAAACTGGCTCTCGCACTCCTGTTGAGCGTGTTGTTGAGCGGAGGTGTGTTCGCGCAGGATGCAACGAAATCGCGCGCGACCATCGAAGGCATCGTCACCCGCGATCCCGACAGCCAGCCGGTCAAGAAGGCTCTGATTGAACTGATCGCTGACAATCAGGCGCAAGGCGGCAACTACACCACGCTCACCGGTCCCGACGGCGCATTCCGCATCGAGAACATCATGCCCGGCCGTTATCACTTGTTCGCCGAACGTAGCGGATTCCTCGACACTGACAAACAACGTGGCCGCACCGACGGCAGGATTCTCACTCTCACTGCCGGTCAGGAACTGAAGGATCTGCATCTCCGCCTGCAAGCTGCCGCCGTCATTCGCGGCCGCGTGACCGACGAAGAGGGCGATCCGCTTCCCAACGCCGAGGTCACTGCGCTGCATCAGACTTTCGTTGCGGGACACAAGCACTGGGAGCAGGCTGGAGCCGAGCGCACCAACGATCTTGGCGAATACCGGATCGCGAATTTGACTGCAGGGAATGTCTACATTTCCGTCAGCCCGCCGCCAGATTTCAAGAGCCTGATCGAAAACGCCGGCACGGCAGCGGATGCGCGCAACCCCAGGGCAGACCCCTCAGCGTCAACGACCTATCAAACGACGTATTATCCGGGCACGGCAGATCGCAGCCAGGCCACGCCAATTCCGTTGCATCCCGGAGACGAATTCCCCGCGAATTTCACGCTGACACCAAGTCCGAGTCTCAGCATTCGTGGATCGGTGGTGAACGTGCCGCCGCGGGCATCGGCGACGATCATGCTGCAGTCGCATGATTTCAGCCTGGTGCTGAATGGTGCCGAGATGCACAAGGACGGCAGCTTCGTCATCCACGACGTCTCGCCCGGCAGTTACACGATCCTTGCGTCGATCGAAGGATCGCCGGTGCCGATGACTGTCCGCCAATCGCTGCAGGTCGGATCCACGAATGTCGAGGGGCTGCGCCTGTCGCCGCAGCCGGGAACTACCCTGCAAGGACGCATGCGGGTGGAAGCGCGAAACGCCGGCGGCCGCTTCGATCCGGACCGGGTTTTCCTGGCTCTGCAATCCGTCGACAGCGAGCAGGACGAAGGCATGCTTGCCGGCCGCGAGAGCTTCTCCAACCTGGCGCACGTCGCTCCCGACGGAAGCTTCCAATGGACGGACGTTCCAGCCGGCTCCTATTACGTGCAGGTGATGGGCGACACAACGGCCAACGAACGCTGGTTCGTGAAATCGGTGATGACCGGCGGCCGCGACGTCAACGAGTCCGGAATCACCGTCGATGGGGGCACGGTCTCGCTGGATTTGGTCATCAGCGCAAACGGAGGAGTGGTCGAAGGGGTCATAGTCGATCGCAAAGGCGAACCGGTTGCGAATGCTCTGGTCGTCGCGGTCCCGGAAGCGCGGATGCGCTCACGCATCGATCATTACCGTAAGACCGTCGCCGATCAGACTGGTAGATTCAGCCTGCGCGGACTTCGTCCGGGAGACTTCACGGTCTTCGCCTGGGAGAGCGTGGACGGCGAAGCATTCTACAACCCCGACTTTTTGAAACTGTACGAAGGGCGGGGACGTGCACTGCCCGTGAGCGAGTGCGACCACACGAGTCTTCAACTCCAAGCGATTCCGGAAGCGACTACAAACGAGTGACCTACCCTTTAGCCCCGTCCTGCCTCGCGTTCCTTGCCCTGCTTCGATTGCTATCTTTCGTTACTTGAACCCGGAACATCCAGCGGCTAATTTTGGCGCATGATACCACGCTGGTTTCTTGTCATCATCCTGATCACGGTAGTGTTTGCTTGTGCCGAGTCGTCGTTCGCAGACAGCGATGGATATTACTGTACGTCTGCCGGCTACCTCGCCTACGAACTGAGAGAAGGGTTGACTCCCGGTATCAAGGGCCACGTGCTTCGTGTCGTGCGCTACGAAGCTGGTCGCGGTATCTATTCCGCCGGAGAGGTGATCCTAAAGGATTTTCAGGTTCACTCCATCAACTGCAGCGCGGGCCGAGTTGAAATCTCTGGATGGGACAGAGTGTTCATAGCCTATGTGGTCGAAATTAGCCCACCCACGGGTCTCCGCATCGCGGAGCACAGCGACGATTCTGCTCGGCAGTTCGACTATCGCAAAGACCCGCCGGAACCACCGAATCTCGCAAGGTACGCTCGGCTTGAGACCGTCAAACTGGACTCGTCGGATGCAGACCACAGTTATGATCTGGTTGGTACCCGCACGACGACCCAGGTAAAGGGCGACGAATCGAGCCCAGCTTGGGAAACCCACTACCATACGGAATTGGTACAACGAGACCGCAAGGGCACCATTTTGCAGCGGGTCGTTTTGTTCGACCTATCCGATATCGGTCAGGATTGTGGAGACTAACCGCGAACTGAGGCCCAACACCGACTCATCTCACAATCGGTGACTCATTGTCCGCAGACTTGGAGTCATCCGCGTGAATCTTGCCATCGTCTTCGGCGTAGAAGGAGCGGTGCGTCGAGTCGAGAACTTTTGGCATCATCGTGAGAATATAGCTGTCCTTCTTTCCCTTGAAGCCTACCGTGTAGTCGCCGCGGTTAGGGTTTACCATGCGCTTGGTAAAGCTTCCGGAATGGACGAGTTCAGTGAGTGCGGTAGCGTAGTGTCCGTATTGTTTGTTGAACGCCTTCTGCGCGCGGATGACACCGCGCATGTAGGCGATGGCCACGAATTCGGAATCGGATTTCGCAGGATCACCCTTGTATTTCGGAGTATAAGCAGATTCGGGCGCGGTCAGCGGTGGCGCGGATTCTGACTGCTGGGCGAAGGCTGAGGCGGCAAATGTGAGTATGAAAGCAGAGAGAATTAGTGCAGGACGGTTCATTCTGGCTCCGTTGGAAGGTTTCCAATATTTCACCATGGCGTCGCAGAGATGCCGAGAAAAATCGTGAAACGGTGGTTCTTCGGTGTCTCCAAGCCTCCAGGCGGAAATTCAGCGCGTAAATTCATGTTACTCCCGTAATTTCCCTATGGTCACCTTCTCTTTGCATTGTGACGAATTATTACTATGCTGGGTATAAGAATTTAGGCCCACAGGGAAAACTATGAAAGCAGCAGTCGCCAAGAAACCAGTCATCCGAATCGCGGTGGTGGAAAGCGATCCATTACGCTTTGTCGGGTTCCGCGCATTGTTCGACTCAGAACCGGAGTTCGAACTCGTCTCCGCGGGGTTGCCTGAGATCAGCTTGCTGCAAGGCATCGACCTCATCCTGCTCGGGAACCGTTCCGGGCAAAACCTGTTCGACGTGATGGCCAGCCTGAAGGCTACGCGGCCGGACCTGAAGATCATCGTCACCGGATCGGGGATTGATGAGGAAACGATTCTGAAGGCGATTGCGTCGGGAGCCAAGGGCTACGTAGACGAGGCTGCTCCACCGTCGGAATTCGCGCAGGCGATCCGCATTGTGCATCAAGGATCGGTTTGGGCTCCGCGCCGGGTGCTGTCGATGTTCATCGAGCGCGTATCGTCGGCGCCGGGGCGAATCTTCCCGGCGGGACGAGTCACGTTCACCGATCGCGAGAAGGAAGTTCTCGAGATGCTGGTGGCGGGACGCTCGAACAAAGAGATTGGCGGACAACTCGGGATTGAAGAGCGCACCGTGAAGGCTCACGTCGCCAAGCTGATGCGCAAGGTGGGCGTGCAGAACCGCATCGCGCTGTCTGTGCACGCGATTACACATTCTCTGGTGACCGCGAAATAAGTTTGAGCTGCGAGCCTCGAGCTATGAGCTCCGAGCAAACCGGTTCGGAGAAGATTCTTGAAGGTAGGGCAAAGCACCCGAGATCAAAGGACTCATAGCTCACAGCTCGTGGCTCATAGCTTTCACCTGACGTAATCTGTAGGGCACTTACCTTCGTAATCTTGCCGCTAGCGGCCACCTGCCGCATACTCGCTTCACCTACCACAGAACCTGGGAGACGGGGTTGAGAGTGGCGATTAGGGTCACTGCTTTCAGCCCCGCATTTTTTTGCCCACCTCAGACGTAATTCCCCAGAGTCCTCTCCGCTGACCGCCGTCCAACTTCCGCATGATCATTTACAATCCAAGGAATAGATCCCAGTCATTCGTGTGGTGAGGCATATGAAAAGACTATGGCTGTTGGCGGTTGTGCTGGCCCTTTCTTCATTGACGTTTGCCGCGGATGAGCCGAAAGAATCCAAGGCCACAGATCGCGTGCAATCGGCCGCAGATGTTCTGAACGAAATTCAGTCGGCGCCAGATTCCGGTGTTCCGGAGGAGATTCTCGGACGTGCCGAGTGCGTGGCGGTGGTTCCGTCGATGCTGAAGGGCGGCTTCGTTGTGGGCGCAAAGTACGGCCGCGGGGTTGCCAGTTGCCGGACGGCGAAGGGATGGAGCGCCCCGGCATTCTTCACGGTCACGGGCGGGAGCTTCGGATTTCAGATCGGCGGGCAGGCCGTGGACCTGGTTATGCTGATCATGAATAACGACGGAATGCAGCATTTGTTGTCGAGCCAGTTCACGCTGGGAGCCGATGCTTCTGTGGCGGCGGGCCCCGTGGGCCGGCACGCGGAAGGCGATACCGACTGGAAGATGCGCGCCCAGGTATTAACTTACTCGCGGGCTCGCGGCGTTTTTGCCGGAGCGACGTTGAATGGTGCCGTGATGAAGCAGGACAAAGACAGCACCCGCGAATTCTACGGGCACATGGTGACGTTCAAAGCCGCGTTGACGGGTGCGGTCGATCCACCAGCGCCGGCGAATCCGTTCTTGAGTACGCTGGCGAAGTGGGCGCAGTTGGCGGCGAAGTAAAACCGCACTCGGCAATCGGTATCGGCCGAGCAGGCTGCTGAAAAACTTGTTTCTAATCTCGGTTTTGAAAAGGGCGCGGCTTGAAGCCGCGCCGTAAGTCTCACGGAATCATCGCGGCTTTAGCCGCTGCGGGCTCTGGGTGCGGCTGACCTCTCAAGGCTCATCATGAATTCTCCGATGGTTGCTCCCGCGCTGGCTGGATCCGTGCTTGGTCGCGTCGGCTCCGATTTTGTGATTGCGGAGTGGAAAGACGCGGGCGGACCGCCTGGTCCACCGCGCTGGATTGCGCCCCTGCATCTTCATCGGAACGATGATGAGGCTTGGTACGTGCTCGAAGGGAAGCTATGCGTCCGCCTCGGGGAAGACGTCGTCGAGGCAAAGGCTGGGTCTGCGGTATTTGTGCCGCGCGGGACTCCGCATACGTATTGGAATCCTGGGCCGGGTTTAGTGCGCTATCTGCTGGTGATGACCTCGAATGTGTATGCCTTGATCCAGGAGATTCATGCGATGACGGATCGGTCTCCTGCGGTCCTGTCGGCTGTGTTTCAGCGGTATGATTCGGAATTGCTGGGATAAGGCGGACCTTTCCCAAACCATTCCCACCAGAACATTCATGAGACCGATTCTCAAATTCTTAGGTCTCATGCAACTTTGCAATGGGATGTCATCATCGTGATGTCATCAGTGATGTCATCCTGAACGGCGGCAAAGCCGCCGTGAGGGACCGTACCTCGGCCGAAAGCTCCGGCGTCGCAAACGGGAGCCAATCGGGCCTTCTGAATATGTCGGTGAACCAGTGCGCGCTGCCGAACGGTGCATGGGCCTGCGTGATACAGTGAGCCTTCCCTGATGCGGCGGAAACTGGAATACGCGGCAGCCTGGCCGTTCCTCAAAATCATGGGCGCACTGCCTCGACCGCTGGCGCGCGCATTCGCCATTGGGATCGCGCAGCTTGTCTATCTGCTGCATTTCCGCCTGCGCCAGGTGGGAATGCGCAACCTGGAGATGGTCTTCCCTGAGAAGAGTCTGGGCGAGCAGCGCCGGATCTTGCGTGGAGTTTTCACCTCGCTCGGACGGCAGCTCGCCGAGTTGTGCCAGTTTCCCCGATACACTGCGCAAAATGTAGATGACGTCGTCGTCTATGACGGGCTGGAAAATTACGAGCGCGCCTACGCGCGCGGCAAGGGCGTGCTGTTTCTTACCGCGCACTTCGGAGGCTGGGAACTCTCCGCCTTCGCGCACTCGCTGCATGGCCATTGGCTGCATGTTGTGATGCGACCGATGGACAATCCGTATCTTGATCGGCTGTTGCAGAGTTACCGCACCATGCACGGCAACAAGGTTGTGCCGAAAGACGACTTCGTGCGCGGGCTGCTGGCGGCGATGAAGGAGGGTGAGACCGTTGGAATATTGATGGACACGAATATGACTCCGCCCCAGGGCGTATTCGTGGACTTCTTCGGCATTCCGGCGTGCACCGCGAGCGGACTGGCGCGCATGGCGCTGCGCACGGATGCGGCAGTTGTCCCCGGCTTCACGATCTGGGATAAAGCACTCGGCAAGTACCGTCTGCGGTTTGATCCGGCAATTGAACTAGTGCGCACCGGCGATCTGGAAGCCGACATCGTTGCGAATACGCAGAAGTTCACCGAGGTGATTGAAAAGTATGTGAGGAAGTATCCCGATCAGTGGTTGTGGGTGCACCGCCGGTGGAAGACGCGGCCGGAGGGACAGCCCCTGCTGTATTGAGGCGGATCGTGAGTGCTGTTGCCCGTTCGCAACACTGGAAGGGAGATCCGAGCCGATTGAAATTATTCGTCCTGTAGCGCAACCACGGGATCCACGCGCAACGCGCGGCGCGCGGGGATCAGAGTGGCACCGATCGCTATGCCAAACAGAAACAGAGAGCAGAGGACGAAGGCTACCGGACTCAGACCGTCTTGAGCCAGGCTCGATGCCTGGTCCGGAGAGATATATACGGTATGGGTTGCTAGATGGCCGGCTAGCAACGCGGCAGCGCATCCCAACACGCAGCCGAGAATCGCCAGACGATAGGTCTGTCCCATGATCAATCCCAGCACATCGCGACGGTTCGCACCGAAAGCGATGCGAATCCCTACTTCTTTTTTGCGCTGGCTGACGGAATATGACATTACGCTGTAAATTCCTATGGCTGCCAGCAGGATCGCTAATACGGCCACTACGCCGATGAGAGTCGCGGAAAGGCGTTTGAGCCACGTTGAGTCGGTGATCACATCGCTCATGGACTGCATCTCCATCACCGGGAGATCGGGGTCAAACTGCCGGATCTTCTGGCGTAAAGTTTCCGCGAGCACGGAAGAATCCACCTTAGTGCGCACCATGATCCACGCATTGGGCGACGGGATTTGACGCATGGACCAGAAGATTTCCGGCATTGCTTTCTGGTCGAGCGCGTTCGCCTTGAAGTCCGCAACTACTCCAACGATGGTTGTTTTGGCGAACCAGACTGTCACCTCCTTGCCGATCGGATCTTCGTTTGGAAAAAATCTGTGCGCGAAGGCCTCGTTGACCATGGCAATCTTGGGAGCATCGGCGTTGTCGCGCTCTGCAAAGAAACGTCCACTCATTAACTTGACCCGCAATGCATGAAAGTACTGCGGATTCACCATCCGGGTGGAGGCCTGTGCCTGAAGGGGGACATCCTTTCCTTTGCCCAGTTCGGGCGGCGGCTCACGGCCGGTGATTAGGACTGGCGATGGGCTAAGACCTTGTTTCAGTGGCAGGCCAGCCGCGAATCCGACCGACTCTACTGCCGGGACGTCCCGCAGGAGTCGCTCGAGATGCTCGTACAATTGTTCTGTGCGCCTGTTCCGTTCCCCATAGGAATATTTTCCATAGTTCACTTCTGGAACTGGAAGATGAAAGACCAGCAAGTTGTTAGCGTCGAAACCCGGATCAACCCGCTGCAGCCTGATGAAACTCTGTACCAGCAGGACACCCAGGATCAGCAGGACCAGCGAGAAAGTAAACTCGCTGACGACAAAGATCTCTCCGAGGCGTCGCTTGCCGCGACCGGCAGAGAAGGCACGACCTTCGCTTTTCAGAGCATCATGAGGCCGATTTCGCGACCGGCTGAATAGCGGTATAAGGCCGAAGAGCAGGCTCGCCAGTAAGGTGAGCGCGCAAACAAAGGCCAGCGCCGCGAAATCGACCTTCACCGAATCGAGCCGCGGCAAAATCGCCGCTCGCGGCAGAACTGTCAGCAGACCGCGCGTTCCGATTGCGGCCACTCCGATTCCAACAATTCCGGCGACAACCGCGAACACCAGGCTTTCCATGAATAGCTGAAGCGCAAGACGTACGCGTCTTGCCCCAAGTGCCGTGCGAATGGCAAATTCCTTTTCACGGTCCACGGCTCTGGCCAGGAGCAGGTTTGCGACATTGACACAGGCAATCAACAGCAGCAGGATGACCCCAATAGCGAGCAGCAACAGCAGCTTCCAACTACTCCCGATCAATTGGGCATCCATGGGAACGACGACCCCACCCACGGATTCCGAAGTCGGGTGATCGCGGGAGATGCGCGCTGAAACAACGTCGAGTTCAATTTGCGCTTGCTGCCACGTGACGCCCGGTTTCAACCGCGCCACTGGAAACAGGCCCCAAAGGTTGCGGTTTTCCCTTTCTCCCTGATCAGCCCAGTGTGGCGTCCAGACACTGGGATAATCCGGAGCGGGATAAAATCCTGCCGGCATCACGCCGACAATTTCGTAGGATTCACGGTCCAGGGTGATGCGCCGGCCGATCACCGCGGGGTCTCCGCCGAAGCGCTGCATCCACATCTGGTTGCTGATTACGACGACGTGTGGGGCGCTCGGCTGGTAGTCGCTCTCGTCGAGTGCACGCCCGAGGAACGCCGGCGTGCCCAGCGTCTCAAAGAATTGGTCATAAACCTCCTGCGCCGAAACCAGTTCCGATTGCTTGTTATCGGTAAGTAGCCTCGGACGCCATCGATACGCGGTGATATTTTCAAAACTCTGCGTCTGCTCCCGCCAGTCGTAGAGCGTTCCGGGCCGGGCCGAGCTGAAGTAAGCCTGGTCTCCGCGGTGATAGTGCTCGTGGCCCTCCCAAACGTGAACCAGATTTTCAGGCTGCCGAAACGGCAGTGGGTTGAAGATCACGGCTTTCACTACACTGAAGATCGCAGTCGTCGCGCCGATCCCCAGCGCGAGCGTAGGAATGGCAACTGCAGTAAAGCCGCAACCTCTGCATTGCAGGCGCAGCGCATAACGCAAATCTTGAAGGATGGTTTCGACTGCGTTGATGCCTCGGGCGTTCCGGCAATCTGTTTTCGTTTGCTCGATGCTGCCAAATTCGATACGAGCGCGCCGCCTGGCTTCTGGAGGCGTCAGTCCACTGCGGATTAAGTCGTCGGTAAAAGCTTCAATGTGAGCATTCAGTTCGACGTCCATCTCGTTTTCCAGGTGTGAGAGTCGAAGTACATCGCGCAGCCAGTTACGAGTCCGACTCCACAGCGTCATACTTCCTCCGGCGTGGCGCGCAAAATTCCCGCGATAACGTCGGCCATGCGATTCCACTTTTCTGCCTCGATTTGGAATCTGCGTTTTCCTGAGGCGGTGAGGCGATAGTACTTCGCCTTGCGCTTGTTCTCCGACTCGCCCCATTCACTGCTGATCCAGCCTTGATGCTCCAGGCGATAGAGCGCGGGGTAAAGAGACCCTTGCTGGATTTCGAGGCGCTCTTTGGAAATTTGCTGGATGCGCAGCAGGACGCCATAGCCATGTAGCGGGCCGAGGGACACCGCTTTCAGGATCAGCATGTCCAGCGTGCCTTGCAGGAGGTCGAGTTGTTGGTTCAAGAATTCTCTCCTCGACGTTCTAGGAGAATATATGTGCTCTCCTAGGCTGTCAAGGAGAGAGCCGAGAGGCAGATTGTGACCTACGAGGTGGCCCTTGGGGCTAAAAGCCCATTTTCCCAATCGGACGTGACGCGGCGCTAAAGCGCCGCTCTTCCACTAAAAGCTGTCGTTCGGCACGGTGCTTTTCCAAAAACTGCCACAGAGTAGAACCTTTCAAAACCCGCAGAATAACGTCCTCAACACAGATTATGCAGACTCAGAACCATTCTGGGCGAGTTCAGCAGCGTCCAATACTCGGTTACTGGCGGAACGTGGCGATACCAGTGATTAAACCTTCTTCCTGATCCGGCCCTCCGGTCCGCAGCGCCATCCAGTAAAATCATTCCTTGCTATGAATACATTCGAACAGATCGCTGAACGTGAGCGGCAGTATCTGCTGCAGACCTATAACCGGTATCCCGTGGTGCTGGCGCGCGGGAAGGGCGTGTTTCTCTGGGACATCGAGGGCAAGAAGTATCTCGATTTTGTTTCCGGGATCGGCGTCAATGCGCTGGGGCACGCGCATCCGCGGATTGTGAAGGCGATTCGCGATCAGGCAGCGAAGCTGATCCACGTGTCGAACCTTTATTACCACGAATATCAGGGGCCGCTGGCGGAAAAGTTGTGCAAGCTCTCGGGACTCAACCGCGCATTTTTCTCCAACAGCGGGACCGAGGCCATCGAGGGATCGATCAAGCTGGCGCGGCTGGCGGGGCATCGGGCCGGTGGAGATGCGAAGTGCCGGCTGGTTGCGCTGGATGGGTCGTATCACGGGCGAACCTTTGGCGCGCTGTCGCTTACGGGACAGGATAAGCATCGCAAAGGCTTCGAGCCGCTGCTCGAAGAAGTTACGTTCGTGAAGCAAAACGATTTGGAGGGATTGCGCTCGGCGGTGAACGATAGCACGTGCGCGATCGTGCTTGAGCCGATCTTTGGTGAAGGCGGCATTTACGAGTGCTCGGTGGAGTTTTTGCGCGAGTGCAGGGCATTGGCCGATCAACATCGCGCAGCTTTGATCTTCGACGAAATTCAGTGCGGGCTGGGAAGGACCGGGACGATCTTTGCGTTTCAGAGCTTCGGCGTGACGCCGGACATCGTTGCGATAGCCAAGCCCATCGCGGCGGGGCTTCCCCTGGGAGCGTTTATCGCGAAGGAGGAGTTCGCGACCGCCATTTCACCGGGCCAGCATGGGACCACATTCGGTGGTGGTCCGCTGGCATGCAGGATTGCACTGGAGTTTTTGTCGATTGTCGAGGAAGAGAAACTGCTGGAGAATGTGAACAAAGTTGGCGCGTACTTGCAGGAGAAACTGAAAGAGTTGGTGTCGAAGCCGAACGCGGCGATTGGCGTGCGGGGACGGGGATTCATCCAGGGGATTCAGCTGGAGATTCCGGCGCGTCCAATTGTGGATGAGGGATTGGCGGAGGGAGTGTTGTTCAACAGTACGCACGATACCGTGGTGCGGTTTCTGCCGCCGTTTCTGCTGGAGGAGAAGCATGTGGACAAAGGAATTCGCGTGCTGAAGAAGTTGCTGGGGAGGAAACGCAGTGCGGCGGCATGAACAGGGCATTCCCTCTAATCTCGGTGGCCGCTTCGCTTCGATCTTCGAGGGTGGGGACGTTTGGCTTTCCTTCGCCGGGCAAATCGCAAAAAAATCGGGGAGCCGAAGCTCCCCAAAGTGAAGCGACAGAGGCGTTGTTTCACTTAGATAGAAGGCATCGAAGGGGAAAGAGTTGTCCTTGACGCAGGAAGAATTTGAGCAGAGTGCGGCGGCGAATCAGGGTCGTGATGTTCCGACTCCGGGTGCGCCGCCGTTGGGAAAGGGAGCCCAAGAGTGCTGGATGGACGTGGATGGCGCCCGGATGCGCTATCTGCGCGCGGGCTCCGGGCCGCCAATCGTCCTGCTGCATGGGTTGCTGGCGTATTCGTTTTCGTGGCGCTACGTTATGCCTGCGCTCGCGCCCTTGCGAACCTGTTACGTGCCCGACATGCTGGGAGCTGGATTTTCGGAGCGTCCGAAGATCGATCATTCGTTGCGGGCGACCGCCCTTCGCCTCCTGAAATTCGTGGAAGGCTTAAAACTTGATTCGTTCGATCTGCTGGGAACTTCGCGCGGTGGTGCGGTGGCGATGTCCGCCGCGGCAGAGTGCGTGAAAAGAGGCAAGCCGCACATTCGAAGGCTGATACTGGTTGCGCCGGTGAATCCTTATTCGGCGCACGGCCGCTGGCTGGCGCCTTTTGCGGGAACCTTCGTCGGCTCAGCGATGGTGCGGGCGGTGCTCGAGCGGTTTCCGTCCCTTTATCCTTACTGGCATGGGCGCATGTTCGCGGACCCCAAGAAGATTCCATCGGATAGTCTGGAAGGATACAAGGCTCCATTAGTAAAGCCAGGATTATTCGAGCATGCGCTTAGCATTGTCAGGACCTGGAGCGCAGACGTGCGGGAGTTAGAAGCGTTGCTGCCGACGCTGGCGTCGATTCCGACGATGCTGATGTGGGGAACCAAAGATCCGGCGGTTTACTTTTCGTCGATGGAGCCGCTGGCGCGACATTTTCCTGGAGCGAAGAAGGTTGTTTTTCAGGGAGTAGGGCATTTGCCGTATGAGGAATGCGCGGAGGAGTTTAACCGGGCGTTGATTGATTTTCTGGCCCAGGGCTCAGGGGCCGGGGACTAGGGATCAGGGAGCAAACACAACTCCCTGACACGTGGTTTTTCCGAAAACAGATGAGCCATTCCATTCTCGACTTTTTACGCGGGGTCATCGTTCAGTACGGGTATTGGGCGGTGGGCGGAGCGTTGCTGCTGGAGAATTCAGGGATCCCCGTTCCGGGGGAAACGATTCTGTTGCTGGCCAGCTTTCTGGCTTATTCGGAACACGATCTGCAGCTGTCGGGGATCATCGTGGTGGGAACGATTTGCGCGACCCTGGGCGACAACCTGGGATTCGCGCTGGGATATTACGGGGGACGCCGGCTGCTGGAGCGGTATCAATCGTTCTTTCGCGTTGAGAAGCCGGCGGTCGAGCGGGGAGAGCGACTTTTCACCCGTTACGGATCACTGACCATATTCTTTGCGCGATTTGTCTTCGGGATGCGCATCATTGCCGGCCCCCTGGCGGGCGTTCTCCGCATGCCATGGAAGAGATTCCTTCTCTTCAATTTCATGGGAGCGGCTCTATGGGTAAGTGTCATCTCCAGTGTGGGATATCTCTTCGGGCGGCACTGGGATCGGCTGGAACGCGAGATCAAGCGGTTGGATCTCGCCGCCGCCGTGGCGCTGTTGCTGATCGCCGTCTTCCTCTGGTGGCGCAATCGCCGCGCAAAAAACGGGGCATCTTCCGAGTAACCATTTGCACAGGCTGCGGCTTGCCGATGCGGCTATACTGTGCCAAGTCGCGGTGGGGTCTCTTCAAACTGGGGCGGGCATATCCGTGGCATCGCAGGAAATCATCGGCTGCGTCCGAGCCGCAATTCGGACGAGGAGGAAAGCTATGAAGAAGTTAGGGTTCATGACTCTGCTCATTACGGCGACACTTCTATTCACCCTCGCATTTTCCGCGGCGGCAGCCGGCCCGAAAGCGCCAGCAACGCCGGTGCCTGCGGTTGCCGCGGTCCCAGCAGCCCCGGCTCCGGTGGCGACACCGGAGCGGCATCCGCATATTGACGAGGCTTTGGAGCATATGCGAGCCGCCAAGAAGGAACTCGAGTCAGCGGAGCACGATTTCGATGGGCACCGCGTGAAGTCGATCGAGCACCTCAATCAGGCGATGCACGAAGCGGAAATCTGCATGTCGATGAAGTAAAACGAGCATATTTTGCAGCGCGTTCAAAGGGCAGCGTCTTGGGATGCTGCCCCCCTTTTTTGTTGCGTCCGGAGCGTCCCTCAGCGGCAGCCGCGGTACATGGGCAGAACTTGCGGCGCGGCTGCAAGGGACTCGTGAGAATTACCTTTGAACGCAGCGGTGGAGCAAGCACACCAAAACTCCAGCCGCGCAGCGGCGGAATACAAATGCGCGAGTCCCGGGACGACACGCGTTTTCACGCACACTCTGCAAGCCGCGCCCCTTTTCAAAGCGGAGAAAGTCAAAGTCCCCACCCTGTCGCACAAAAACGCGACAAGGATGGGGCACCCTCGGGTTCTTCGGTTATGGCTTTACTTCGATCCGAAGGTGCGCCCGATCGAGACTCCTACGCGGAAGACGTGATCGGAATGGAATTCGAAATTATTGGGGATGAAATAGTAGTGGGCTTCGGGGCGGACGAAGAGAGTCCTCCATACGTAATAGCGCACTCCTACACCGGCATGCACCAGGAAATGGGTGTCGTTGACGTAGGTACGGCATCCGCTGGAGTAGATGCAGTTGGTTTGTTGATAAAACAGCAGAGTCTCGCCGCCCACTCCAGCCATGAAGTCGGCGCGAATTTTTGGGGCCATGGGGCGGGCATACACGGCGTTGACGTCGTACAGAGCCGGGCGGTAGTACTGGTAGCCGTTGTAGAGGCCTTGCTTCGCCCGGAACGCACCCTCTATGTTGATCCCCAACCGCTTTTCCGTGAGGTATTGCAGGCTGGCGCCGGCGAAGATTCCACCTTTTTCCGCGGGAGGAAGGAAGGCCTGCGAAGCGGTGAGAGGCTTGGGAGACCACAACGTGCTGCCCCCGACAGCGAAATCAATCTGCTGGGCAGGGGCGAAGGGGACGAGGGCTGCTAGCATGCAGGCGAGGAAAGCAGCTCTCAGTTGCCAGTTCTCAGTTACCAGCGAAAATCGCAGACAAGTTCTCAGGCCCCGGCTGCCGGCTTCCAAGAACTGGCCGGGTTTGGGGGCTTTTCTGAGAACTGGGAACTGGGAACTGAGAACTCTTTGCATCGGCCCGGGTCGCTTACTCTGGACCAATGGTGTATCCGATCGAGGCTCCGACGCGGAAGACGTTGTCGGAAGTGAAGTTGTCACCGTTGTTT
>Ga0070732_10000419_pt1 | contig 27658 bp, 28 predicted proteins | sample Coa_R1_5_FD_66449 | JGI IMG/M metagenome (GOLD analysis project Ga0070732, IMG submission 66449) | Surface soil microbial communities from Centralia Pennsylvania, which are recovering from an underground coalmine fire - Coalmine... | ecosystem: Environmental > Terrestrial > Soil > Unclassified ... | reverse complement strand
CTTCATGGCGGCTCCTTCTGAGAGGCCTTGGCCTCGGGCTTAGTCACCACTCGTGGTATCACGAGCAGTGAGGAGCCGCCGCTTTCAATTTTCAACAATCAGAGGGACATCCCTCTGCCGGGCGCCGGCACCCCTTATGCGCACGCTCGACTGTCGAGCATTCGCCGTCTTTATCTCCGGCACTTGGCATGCCACCTCTACTACACGTTCGATGACAACCAGGTGATCGTCCGCGCCCTATGGGCCGCCCGCCGCGGTCGCGGCCCTGGACTCCAGTAAATCGGCGCGGATGATGGCGCGGTAGCGAGTTGCGACCCAGCTGGACGCCGCGTGGCCGCCGCTGTGAACAATCTGTGAACAATATGACGCCGAACACGGGATAACAGCAGGGCCTCGTCCGAGCCAAACCCACGAAGAACCAACGAGATAACGTACCTGCTGTTGCCTACGAACCAGGAGGTCGCAGGTTCGAGTCCTGCAGGGCGCGCCACGTACTGTATCCAAAGGACTTACGGCCGCGACGATCGCGCATGACCGTCTGGCGCGAAAACCAGCACTCACGCCTTCGAACTCGTCAGCAGGAGCCGGCGGTTCCCTTAGCAGCACAAGTACTTGCGCTGATTTCTTCAGGACTCCTTGATGGCTCGGGTTGGGACCATTGGGACCGACCACGACATTCTGATCGATCCTTGCCGGCGGAATCACGATTCCGTTCGGCCTTTACCAAGCGAGCGGTGCCGTCGGCGCGCGGCCGCCATCGAACGGGTCGGTGCCGATTATCGTTGGGTGATCGGCTTGATCGTGAGGCCGGTGTGCCTCGCCACGAATGCGAGGATGTCGGCTGATTCCGCGATCCGCTTGTCGAGTGGCCGATACCCGTGGCTGCCCTGGGTCTCGACGCGAATCAACACCGGCGTGTCGCACGCTTGATCGGCCTGAAGCGTCGCCGTGAACTTGAACGAGTGGCTCGGGACGACGCGGTCGTCGTGATCCGCGGTGGTGACGAGCGTCGCCGGGTAACAGGTCTTGGGCTTGATGTTCTGCAGCGGCGAATATGCGCGTAGGTACGGGAACGCCTTGGGATCGCTTGCTGCTCCGTACTCGGTCGCCCACGCCGCGCCGCCGGTGAACTTGTCGTAGCGCAGCATGTCCATCACGCCCACCTGCGGCACCGCGGCCGCGAACAGCTCCGGCCGCTGCGTCATCACGGCGCCCACAAGCAAGCCGCCATTCGAGCCGCCATTGATGGCCAGGTGCGCGCTCGAGGTGTACTTCTCCTTGACGAGGTACTCGGCCGCCGCGATGAAGTCGTCGAACACGTTCTGCTTCTTCTCGAACTGGCCGGCCTGGTGCCATTTCTCGCCGTACTCGCCGCCGCCACGGATGTTGGCAAGCGCGTACACGCCGCCCTGCTCGACCCAGGCGATAACGCTCGAGCCGAACGTCGGCGTCGACGAGATGTCGAAGCCACCGTACGCGTAGAGGAGCGTCGGAGTAACGCCGTTCTTCACGAGATCCCTGCGGTGTGTGAGGAACATCGGCACGCGCGTGCCGTCCTTGCTCGTGTAGAACACCCGCTCGGTCACGAGCGCCGACGCGTCGAATGTCAGCTTCGGGGGATTGAACGGCCGGCTCGCGCTCGTCTTGGCGTCGTACACGTATACCGTCGACGGCTGGAGGGGCGACGTGAACGCGTACAGGATTTCGGGCCGATCGAAGCGGCCGAGCAAGCCGCTCGCGGCGCCCAGCCCAGGCAGATCGATCGCCTTCGACGTCCGGCCGTCGAGTGAAAACACGTGCAGCACCGAAGCGACGTCCTGGAGCGTGAGAATCCCAACTTGTCCGGCCACCATCGACGCGCTTTCGATTGGCATCGCGCCTTCCGGAATGACCGTCGTCCAATTGGCCGGCGCCGGACTCGCGACGGGCAAGGAGACGATCTTGCGGTTCGGCGCGTTCTTGTCGACCTGCATGTAGAGCCGCCCGTCGGCGACGCCCAAGGGCCCATAGTTCGCGTCGTGTCCGGTCACCACCGGCCTAATCGCTGCGTGAACGTTCGGCTCCTTCGGATCACCGAGGTCCGCGAGGTACACCTCGTTCTTGTCCGTGCCCTTCGAGGTGAACACGAACAGGTACCGGCCCGTCTCGTCGAGCCCGCCGGTCACGAACCAGGTCGGATTGTCCGGCCGTTCGTAAATCTTCAGGTCCGCGGACTGATCGGCCCCGAGCGTGTGGTAGTAGAGCGTCTGGTGCTCGAGCTTCTCTTCCAGCTGCTTGCCCTTCGGCGGTTCAGGGAACCGCGAGTAAAAGAACCCCCGGCCGTCCTTCGTCCAGCTCGTGGCGCTGAACTTGACCCATCGCACGATGTCGGCAGTGTTCTTGTCCGTCGCCACCTCGCGCACGTACAGCGTCACCCAGTCGGATCCGCCTTCGCTCAGCCCGTACGCGTACCGCGCGCCGTCCGGGCTCGGCGTGAAATCCGACAGCGCGACCGAGCCGTCGGGCGACAGTTGATTCGGGTCGAGCACCAGCGTGTCCGCGCCGTCCAGCGTCGGGCGCGCGTACCACACGCTCTGCTTCTGCAAGCCGGAGTTCTTCGTGTACCACCAGCGCCCGCCTTCCCAAAACGGGACGCCGACGCGGGGGAAGTTGTACAGCGCGGTCAGGCGTGCCTTCAGCCCATCACGCCCTGGCAGCGCGTCAAGATACGGCGACGTGATCGCATTTTCGGCCTTCACCCAATCGGCGACGGGCTTGCCGTCGATCTCTTCCATCCACCGGTACGGGTCGGCCACCTTCGTGCCGAAGTAGTCGGTGACCGTGTCCGTTGTGTGCGCGACGGGGTAGGCCAGCTTTTGCGCGACGAGCAGCGCGGGAACGACCGCCATGATGAGTAGCGCACTCACGCGAGCGGATGTGGGCGATCGCATGGGAACTCCCAGGATTGGCGGTATGGGCGCCCAGCCTACTCTGCACACCTCGCGCAGTCAACCGGATCGAGTCAGATCGGGTCGAGGCGAGCGACGGGCGAATTCTCGTCGATCACATTCACGTAGATGTTGGCGCACCTGGCGGGCCACCGGGCCATGATCACCCTCGGCGGGATCATTGGGCGGACGCCCAGGTGGGCATCGGGGTTGATTAGATATGATAGATCTACAATAATGAGGGAGTGGCCGACGCGCTCAGGAAGCCCATCCACTTCATCGCGTCGAGCCTGAAGGACCTGCGCGACATGCCGCCGGACGTGAGAGGGGCCTTTGGTCGACAGCTTCTCGACGCTCAGTACGGGGACACGCCGGCCGTCGCCAAGTCGCTCAAGGGTTTCGGCGACGCGAGCGTCGTTGAACTGATCGAGGATGAGGGCTCGTCGACGTACCGGGCGGTGTACACGGTTCGATTCGCAGAAGCGGTATACGTGCTTCATGTGTTTCAGAAGAAATCGACTAAGGGGATCGCCGCGCCAAAGGCCGATGTAGATCTCGTGAAACGACGACTCAAAGCTGCTGAGGGTCATTACCAGCAGCACTATCGGCGAGTCGGACACCCGAAGGAGGATGGCCATGCGTAAGGACCAAAGGTCTCTCCCGTCATCGCTCCGGGCTCGTCGGCTGCGCGATAGCCGGAAGGCTGGCGAGGCCTCAGTGGCCACCGTTGGACCACACGACAACGTGTTCGCCGCATTGGACCTTCCGGACGCGGACGAGTGGCTGGCCAAGGCCGAACTCGCGCGAGCGATTCAGAAGCAAATCGAGCGGCAGCGACTGACCCAGGTGCAGGCGGCCGCGGCACTGGGCGGAGGCCAGTCAGACGTCTCAAACCTGGCGCGCGGCCGGCTGGCGGGGTACTCGATGGAACGCCTGTACCGCTTTCTGAACGCGTTGGGACAAGACGTTCGCATTGTGGTGCAGCCGAAACCACGCACTCGTCGTCAGGCCACTCTGCGGGCCCTTGTCCGGAAGTCGGCCTAGCTCAGCCTGTGGCGCTGTTGACAAGAGAGGAGTAGTCTCGCGCAGCCGCGCTACGACTTGGGACCAAGATTGGGACCATCGAGAAGGGTAGGCGACCCACAGGTTGCGTCGGATCAACGAAAGCGCTGAACGACTGCGGGTCTCCCAAGTGATTGAGACGCAGTGACTTGCTCTATCGTGACTTCGGGATCGCTCGCCGCGCTGTTCGATGATCCAGGTGCAAACGAGTTGGCTACGAACCAGGAGGTCGCAGGTTCGAGTCCTGCAGGGCGCGCCATTCTTTTCAATCAGTCAGCGACGGTCGTTTCCTTTCCTCGCCCCATGTCAAAGGGAAACGCAAAGGACCTTGGGTCAATTTCGACCGTCCGGGTGGTCTGCATGGCCCGTCGCCGTGCGCCGTCGCCGATGTGGCCGTATAGCTTCGCCATCTTGGTCGTGGTCGTGGGGCTCCAAGCTCGACGACAGGCGCGGTGCCATGACGGGCTAGACCGGCCAGAAAATTCGAGCAGGACAAGCGACCGAGTGTAGGATGTAGCCGATCTTCGGAAGCCAAATCGGAACTCTCGGACGAAGGAGACAACAGAACATGCCGACGATCCTTGCATATCACGACATCACGAAAGGTCGGGACCATTGGCTGCGCTCGCCGAAGCGAAAGGAACTGTTTGGACCGCTTGGCATCACCAACATCCGGACCTTCGTGGACCCGCAGAACCCGAAGCGGGTAGGTGTGGTGATGGATGTGCCGAACATGGATGCGTTGAACGTCCTCATGCAGAGCCCCGCGGCTGTGGAGGCGATGGCGCATGATGGCGTGGTGCCGGAGTCGCTGGCGATTCTCGTCGAGGCGTAATCCGGGTTGCGAGGACCTGACGAGGGCCGAGGCCAGCGTCTTAGCTTCCCGCCTGCCGCCGATTCTGTGTCGCGCGCGGTCGGACCGGCGGATTCTCGACGGGGCTGGAACAAGAAACCAAGAAGAAAATCGCCTGTACTCGCTGCGCATGCCAGCGGAACTGCTCGCGCGGCCCTAAAGGCCTTGAAGGTCCGTGACGGCATCTCCGAAAGTGAAGCGATTCGCCGCGGGACAGCGGACTACCTCACGCGACGAGGGATTCGCATCGCTGCGCTGAAAGGAGGGAAGCGACCGAAGAGCAAGTGAGTCGAAACGGGCCACCCGTCCTGTTAGAAGCAGGTCGGGCAGCCCTAACCAGCAACCACCGGCTCGCCTCTTGGCTATCAAGGCCTCTCGGCGCGCTGGTCATTCGTGACGTTGACCGACTGAACGAGCCGACGACGGTATACTCGATGCATGCCGGTTATCGCCATCTTTTTCGGCATTATCGTCCGGATGTACTACAAGGAGCACGAGCCGAAGCATTTCCACGCCGAGCACCAGTCCCAGCAGGGCAAGTTCGATTTCGACGGCAAAATGATCGTGGGCAACATTACGTCGGCGAATGCGCTCAAACTGATCCGGCAATGGGCGCAACTCCACCGGGCGGCCCTGGACGCGAACTGGGACAACATCGTGGCAGGTAAACCGTTGGACCGCATTCCGCCCTTGGAGTAAGGAGCGCGTGATGGTGTTTCTCCCTAATGTGGTTCGCGCGACACACGACCAGGCTTTTCGGATCCGTCTTACCTTCAACGACGGCACCGAGGCCAGCGTGGATTTCCAGTCCTGGTTGTCCGGGCCCGTCTTCGAGCCACTCAAGCGGGCAAGCTCCTTCCAGAAGTTCTTCATCGACGGCGGCACGGTGACATGGCCGAACGGCGCGGACATTGCGCCCGAAGTGAACAACTCCATGCCGAACTCCGGGTAACAGCAGGGTGCCGTCCGAGCCAAACCCACGAAGAACCAACGAGATAACGTACCTGCCATAGCCTACGAACCAGGAGGTCGCAGGTTCGAGTCCTGCAGGGCGCGCCAACTGCCGTTTTTCAAGCACTTACGGGCGCTGCGACCGCGCTTGACGTCTGGCGCGAAAACAAGAACTCGCACGTTCGAGGCTGCCAAGGCGTGTCGTTAGTTCCTCAGACGCACAAGTACTTGCGCCAATTCCCCGATGACTCTCTCGTGCTCCGCGTTGGGACCCCTGAGACCATGCACGAGATCGATTCCTACACCGTGGGTCTGCCGGCTTCGGTAATCCAGTCTGCTTTGCGCACCGCGCTTCGAGCGCCCTTAGCGACCCGCAGGCTTCGCCGTTCCGAGGAACCCCTCGATCGCCCACGTGGTCTTGTGGATCGGGCCCATGGTGAACCGCAGTCGTGCGCCGGTTGGGCTCAAGTCCACGCCGGTGATCAAGTCGTCACCGTGCACGCGCAACCAGCCCAGCGAGCGCGGCGAGGAACGGTTAGCCGCATATGCCAACAACTCCACGTCGCCCTGAGGCGTCCGGCGAATCATGATGATCTCCTGGTCGTCTGGCGACCATCCGGCGACGGCCATTTCGACGTCCTTTGGAGGGCGCACCCACTCTCGCACGGTATGGGTCGCGGCGTCCCAAACGCTGTACACGAGTTGGCCAGTCGATTGTTCTTCAGTCGTGAGCACGATGCGATCGCCATGGTTGGACACACGGTACCCGCGGAGATCGCCGAGATTCCCGCCGATCGTGACGAGGACCTGCCGGCGGCCACTCGTCGGATCGATTTGGCAGACGCTCGCAGCACCTTTCGTTCGGTCGAGGAAGAGAATGAACCGTCCGTCCGCGCTCCAGGCAGGCAACGGCCTGTTGAACGGACCGCCAGGGACCACCGTCACGCGGCCATCGGCAACCGTCAGCACGCCAATGCCATTTGAAGATGAAGCAAACACAACAGATCGGCCGTCGGGCGACCAACGCGGCGGATCCACCGGCCCGATGGGGAAAAACTGCTCAGCTCCTGATGCGAGGTCGTGAATCGCCAGGCCAGCGCTGGGCACCGAGCGCCGCGTCGTGTAGACGATCTTTGTCTCATCTGGCGACCAGTCCACGTGCGTGTTGTCGCCCCGGACACTCACTGGCACGACGGTGGGCTGGGACACGCCGCCGTGGCGCAAATCGATATCGGCGGTCCAGAAAGCGAGCTGGGGCGAGAGGATGTAGTACAGCACTCCTGAGTCGTCGAACCCAACCGGCTGCACGATTCCCGGACTGGGAACGATGAGAACTGGCGCGTCAACGGGTTGTCCGCGCGTGACCGCCTGCTTCCAAAGTCCGGGGCTGCCGCCCCGGTCGCTCACGAAGACTACGGCACTGCCGTCCGTCGTCCAGACGGGGTATTGGTCCTGCGACGGAGCCTCCACTAGCGGACTGCGGTGTCGTGTGACCAGATCCAGGAGGAACACATCCGACTGGCCGCCGGCCGGCGGGGTCGTGAGGTCGAAGGCGACGGTGCGGCCATCGGGAGAGAGGGTCACTGTGTGTGGCACACCCCCAAGGGTGACGAGCGGCGTCAGCGTCCCCGCTGGGAGATCGAGCCACGCCAGCTCGTCGGTCGCAGCGATTGACCTTCGGACCAGCAACCGGGAGCCATCCGGCATCCAGCCTACGGGTCGAATCCTCACGGCACTGCGGTAGATCTGTCGAGATGTCATCGCGCCGACGTCGAGGAGCCGAATCTGCGTTGCCGCGCTTCCGCCCTCGTCCCACTCGTACGCCGCGAGCCGGCCGTCCGGGGAAAGGGCGGCGAGAGGAATTACCTCATCCGCCGCGACGCGGCGAGCTCCCGTTCGTGGGTCAAGGATGATGAAGTGGCCCGCATCCGTGCTGCCCGGAAGCATTCGGCCATCGTGAGACGGCGGGCCTGCCAGTAAGAAGTTCTGGAAGTCGAGGCGGTGCTGGGTGAGTCCGTTGCTTCCACGAAATGCGGACCCGTTCCCTGGGACTGCCGGCCTCGACAGCACACTGGTCGCGACGAGACTCCCCACCATGATCGCAACGACGATGACAACGACCGCGATGGAGTACTGGTGACGGCGCGGCGTGGCCTGGGTGCTTGGACCGACATCGGCGCATGCGCTGCGGACCCGCTCCAACGCCGCTTCGAACGCGCGTGCGCTGTCATAGCGGGCGGCCGGAGCGACCGCGAGCCCGCGTTCGATTGCGACTGAGAGCGAATCGGGCCGATCCACGAGGGCCGCGTCAGGGCGCACCGGCCGACCCTCTTGGTGGGCCGCCCGTACCTCGTCGAGCGTTCGGCCAGGGACGGGATGGCGTCCAGTCGAAAGATAGAAGAGCAGGACCGCGAGCGCGTAGAGATCGCTCGCGACGCTTGGCGGTCCGCCGGCAAACAGCTCCGGTGCCAGATAGAGGGGCGTGCCGGAGAGATCCCCGTCGCGAGGCGGTACCTGATCGAGGTCGTGGCCGGTGCCGAAGTCCATCAAGACGATGCGCCCGCCCGTTTCGCGCATGACGTTCTGCGCCTTGATGTCGCGATGCAGCAGGCCCGCCTCGTGCACCGCAGTAAGCGCCCGACACAGGTCAAGGCCGATGGCGACGACGTCCTCGGGCGGGAGCGGCCCGCGCGCGGCCAGCAAGCTCTCGAGCGTGCGGCCTTCGATAAGTTCCGTCCAGATGCCGACCTGCCCGTCGACGGCTTCGGCGCCATACACCGCCAGCACGTTCGGGTGTCGGACCCGGGCGAGCAGGCGCGCTTCCTCGATGGCCGACGTCGGCGACGCCGACGCTGTCGGTGACGCGGTGTGGAGCAGTTTGAGCGCGACCCGCCGCTGCAACCGCGCATCCCAGGCCGCGTAGACGCAGCCAAATCGCCCTTCGCCGATCTTGGCGAGAAGCGTGAGCGGTCCCCACCGCGTGCCGGCCAGCGCTGCCGTCTCGGTCGGCCAGTCCCCCGGCGTCCGATGCACCGTAGCGATTTCGGCGATCGCCTTCAGTTCGTCGAGCAAGGCACGCTCGTCGGCATCGACGGGACTGCCCGCAGCGGCCGGCCACTCAATCCCGCTGCCGTCGGCAATACGGGCCGCGAGGGCGAGGGCTCTATCGTCGGGGTTCACGTTTCATTTCCGTCGCCAGACGTACCAGCGCTCGCGCGACCGTCTTGCGCGCCGCATCGGCCGAGGGGCTGCCGAGGTTGGCCGCCAGCTCCTCGTACGCCTGGTCGAGCTCGAGGCGCCCGATGATGGCCTCGCGGTCGATTTCCGACAGCCGGCCCAGTGCCGTCTCATAACGCTCGAACGTCTCGAGCCGGATGACCTCCTCGAGCGGCGAGTGGCCCCCCTCATGCTCGAGCTCATTCAGGGTCGATGTCGCGGGCCGGGCGCTGGTCCGGCGCAGTTCGTCACGGATCCGGTTCATCACGGCCTGTCGCAGATAGGCCTGGAACGCGCCCTCGCGGCGCGGCTCGAAGGTCCCGATCTTCCTAAACGCATTGAACAGGGTGTCTTGGACAAGGTCGTGGGTATCGGCAGCACTCCGGGCCCAACGGGGCAGCCGGCCGCTAGCCCAGCGCTGCAACGGTTTCAGGTACCGCGCGAAAAGCGCCTCCAGGGCCGGGGCGTCGCCCCGGTTTGCCCGTTCCAAGAGCTGGAAGGTCGACTCGGCGTCCGAAGGCGATTCGGGCTCCGCGTCCGGGACACGGTCGTCGGCTGGGGGCACGGTGAAGCCCGGATTCTATGCCCTCTCAAGTCGCCGGCGAGTCCTGGTGGTCCGAATCGGCCGGCGGCTGCGTTAACACAGGGGAAGGGGTTGGAGATTGCCCTGAACTGACCGGCATGTCAGACAAGGGCGTGTTCGCAGGGCCCGCCAGGGCGGCGCGTCTCGACGCGTCCGCAACGCGGTCTTTTCAACAACCTCAGGAGTTCTGTCTCGCTACAAGGGAGTTCTCTTTATGCGTACTCGGACCGCAGTCGCCACGGTGCTCTCGGCCGGCCTGGCCATGTCAATGACGGTTTTCGCCCAACACGGACCCTCGAAAGGACCCTCGCCGATTCCCGCGACGAGCAACGTCTATGACAGCGATCCAGCCGTCGCGCCGGCGCTGCAGATTCAAAGTGATCAACTGGGCACCTACGGCACCTACGACAATGCGACGGGTGACAACTCGATCATTTCGACGGCCACCGGCCAATTCCAGACCCATGCAGCGGGTGACTGGTGGGTCGCTCCATCGACCACGCGCTCGATCTATCTCGATTTTAGCCAGCCCATTCCGGGGAGCGCACCCGGTGGCGGCAACCCGGTCAGCTTGCCCTCGGGTCGTTACTTCGGCACCAGTCTGATTGGGGACTGCGATCTGGCTGGCACAAACCTCTTGAACATGCCGAACGGGACCACCGCGTCCTGCCCCCTCAACGTCGTATTTGAGTACAACGGCGGTCATTACCATCTCCACATGAATCCGGTCAACTATCCCGATACCAACTACATGACCGTGACCTGCACGAACGGCGGGATTACGCATCTGTGTTCCGGTTGGACGTTTGGCCCCTCGGCCGGCACGCCGGGCAACAGCACGAACCGAAGCGTCCTGGGGCAAGAAATCTTCACGAAGAAGAGCCAGAGCGAAGTCCTTCTCGGCGACTACTACTTCTCGTTTTTCTTCTCGGTCACGTCCAGCCAGCCTTGACGTGACGGGCTCGCCCTCGCGCGGTCGTGACGACCTGCACGACTGCGCGAGGACCCCGGCCCGGGCGCGCGTGATGCGGTGTCCGGTGCAAGAGTTGGGGCCCCCTCAAAGACCGGGCCCGACTGTGGTGGCGCGATCCGCGGCGGCTTGGGACCAACATTGGGACCAGCGAGAGAGTAGGCGACCCACAGGTTGCGTCAGATCAACGAAAGCGTTGAACGACTGCGGGTCTCCCAAGTGATTGCGCCGCAGTGACTTGCTCTATCGTGACTTCGGGATCGCTCGCCGCGCTGTTCCCTGATCTGCTATGTGGCCAATCGAGTTGGCACGAACCAGGAGGTCGCTGGTTCGAGTCCTGCAGGGCACGCCAAATCCTTGCCCTTCAATCACTTGGTTGAGCCAATTTCGCGATGAGCATCTGGTTTGAGAACCAAGCAGTCACGCATTCGGAAGCGGGCAGGACACATCGGCGGTTCCCCAGACCCGGCAGGTATTTGCGCTGATTCCTTCACGACTCGTTGATCCTCCGAGTTCGGCCCGTTGGGACCAACCACGCGATAGAGATAAGAGAGAGATAGACGTCCGTGGTTGTTCGGTGGTCTCGGTGCGATTCTTGCCCAGCCACTTGTTCAGCCACTTGACCCGGCTCAGCCACACTAGATCCGAGCCCCGTGACGCACGAGACACGACGAGCCGTCGACCGCTCCAAACCGTCTTCTACACGGGTCTAGCGCGCTGACGAAAGCTGTACGAGGGCCGTACCTCGCCCCGATGCCGCCGCGATAGGCTATGCACGCCTATGGCCATCCGGGAGTGGTTGCGGCCTCCACGCCAGGTGCTGATGATCTTCCTGGCTGTGGCCCTCGTCTCGACTGGTGTCCTGGGCTGGCTCGCGTGGACGCTTATCGACCAGGACCGGGCGCTCGAGAATCAACGCCGACAGGATCAACTCGAGGCTACCGCCGATCGCGCGGTTGACGCCATGGAACAGTTTGTGGCCAGGCTCGAGACCATCCTGGCGGCACCATCGACCGGTCTCCCCGATCACGTCTCGTTCTTTGCGATCAGAGCCGGCCAAGTCCTCGTTCAGCCAGTGGGAAGCCTTCCCTACGTCCCAGTCTCAGGGGCGAAGCCCGAACCCCGTCCGGCGATCTTCGCCGAGGGCGACCGGCTGGAGTTCCGGGCGAGTGACGTTCAGGGCGCGATCCGGGTCTATCAGTCCCTCTCAGCAACGGCCGATCCCAAGGTCCGGGCGGTTGCACTCGCGCGGCTCGGCCGGCTCTATCGCAAGGCCCACTCGCCCAAGGCTGCACTCGACGCCTACGGCCGACTGACCCACCTCGCTGATGAGACCGTCGATGGCATACCCGCCGGCCTGGTGGGGCGGCTCGGGATCGCGAGCACCTTCGCCGATGGACATCGCGAGACTGAGCTTCGGGACGAGGCGGCTGGCCTCTCAACGGATCTGGCGAACGGCAGGTGGCGCCTCACCGAAGCGCAATTCCGCTACAGCACCGCGCAGGTTCGGGAGTGGGGCGCGACGGTTTCGGACCTGACCGATGCGCTCACGCGAGCCGAGGCGGTGGCGTGGGTGTGGGGCAACCCGTCCGTGAACGCCGCGGCGCGCAAGCTCCTTGAGCTTCCCGATGGCGTCGCGTTGGTCGTGTGGCGCCGCGCGGGCGATGACATCTCAGCTGTCGCAGCCGGACCAGAGTTTCTGGCGGAGCTCGGCCCGAAAGCTGTCCCTGTCGGTTTTGGCGTCGCGCTTACCGACCAAGACGGCCGTATCTTCGCGAGCTCGGGCCCGCCGACGCGTCAGACGGCGATGCGCGCCGCCTCGGCAAGCTTGCCCTGGACACTCCAAGTCTTTGCTACGAGCGGCGCCGTGTCGGGTTCGCCTCGCCGGAACCTGCTCATCATGCTCTTCGCTGGGATCGCGCTCGTGCTCGTCTCCGGCTGGTACTTCATCCTACGCGCCATCTCGCGGGAATTGCGGGTCGGCCGCCTGCAGGCCGACTTCGTGGCCGCCGTGTCGCACGAGTTCCGCAGCCCGCTCACGTCGCTGAGCCACGTGGCCGAGATGCTCGCACACGACCGCTTTCCGACCGAGGATCTCCGCCAGCGCTCGTATGGCGTCCTCGTTCGGGAGACCGACCGCCTCCGCGGCCTCGTCGAACACTTGCTCGACTTCAGGCGCTTCGATCGCGGCGCCCACACCTTCAAGCGTGAGCCCCTGGACGTGGGGGCACTCCTGCGGTCGGTCGTGGAGGAGTTCGAGGCGCGCCTGACCTCGGGCGACCATGCCATCGACCTGTCGATCGCCGAAGGGCCGATTCAGGTGCGCGCCGACCGAGAGGCCCTGGCCCGGACGATCTGGAACCTCCTCGATAACGCCGTCAAGTACTCCCCGTCGCGTCCGACGGTGTGGGTCACGATGGCGCGCCACAACGGCCGGGTCGTCATCACCGTCCGCGACCAGGGCATCGGCATTCCAATCGAAGAGCAGCGCGAGATCTTCGGGCGCTTTATTCGGGGCTCGCAGCCGAAGGCGAAGCGAATTGCCGGCACCGGCATCGGCCTGGCGATGGCAGACGAAATCGTCCGGGCCCACGGCGGGACCATCGAGGTCGCGAGCACACCAGGAGCGGGTAGCACGTTCAGCCTGCAGCTCCCGGTGTTCGTCACCGCCGAGATCCCGACTCAGGAGACGACGGCATGACACGTATTCTCATCGTCGAAGACGAACCCAGCATCGCCTTCGCGCTTGAGGCTGACTTGGCCAGCGAGGGGTACGCCCCGAGCATCGCCACGTCGGGCGCCGAGGCGCTCACGATGGGTCGAGACCGGGCGCTGGGCCTCATCCTGCTCGATGTGATGCTGCCAGGCCAGGATGGCTTTGAGGTGTGCCGCACCCTGCGGCGTGAGGGCGTACGAACGCCCATCATCGTGCTGACGGCACGCTCGCACGATGCCGAGAAGGTGATGGGTCTCGAGCTCGGCGCCGACGACTACATCACGAAGCCCTTCAATCCCCGCGAGCTGCGGGCCCGGGTCAAAGCCGTGCTCAGGCGGACGACGGCTGACGGCCCGGACGTCTTCTCGTTTGGCGACACGGAAGTCGACTTCGGGCGTTGTGAGGTTCGTCGCGCCGGGCACGTGGTGGAGGTCAGTGCGCTCGAGTTCAAGCTCATCACGGCCTTCATTCGTGGCCGTGGGCGCCTGCTGTCGCGCGACCAGTTGCTCGACACGGTGTGGGGACACGACATCTCGCTGAGCGACCGAGTGGTGGACAACCACATCGTCGCGCTCCGCCGCAAACTCGAGCCGGACCCCGCGCGGCCGCGTTTCCTCGTGAGTGTGCGAGGCCTGGGCTACCGGTTCGACACCTAGACGATACCGAAACATGACGGTCGTGAAGATGCAGCGGACACGGGGCCTCGATAGTGTCATCACCCGGGAGGCCCCTCATATGCGTGCCAGGCTCACGATTCTCATCGGTGCCCTCGTGACGGTGGCTGGTGTGCTGACGGCCGGTCAGACCGGCCAGGCTCAGACCATGCTTGAAGCGGGTCGAAAGCTCGAGGTCGTTGACGGCAACTTGTCCGGCGCGATCAAGCAATACCAGACCATCGTCGACAAGTTCAGCAAGACGGACGGCGCCTCGACGGCGACTGCGCTGTTCCGGATGGCTGAGTGTTATCAGAAGCTCGGCGATGCCCAAGCTCGGTCGATCTACGAACGGCTCGTGCGAGATTTCGGCAGCGAGCCCGAGGCGTCGGAAGCCCGCACTCGACTCGCCGAACTCTCGGGTGCGACGCCCCGGGCCGCGGTCAGGACGGATCGGGTGGCGTGGACCTGGACCTCCGGTGAGCACGATCCGCTCGCGGTCTCCCAGGATGGCCGGTGGTTCGTGTACGACACCTACCTCGACGGCAACAAAGGCGAGGAGCCGGAAATCGCCGACCTGGAAACCGGTCGCTCCAGCCACGTCATGGACGCGCAACCCGGTTATGCCGTCGACGACGCCTCAGTGTCCAGGGATGGGAAGCACGTCGCGTGTACGACGTCGTCCCGGACGAACGGCAAGGGGACCAATGAGCTGCGGATCGTTGATCTCGACGGGTCCCCGTCGCCTCCGTCGCGGATCCTGTCGAGTACCGACCAGGACACCAGTTTTGTACCGCTCGAATGGACCGCCGATGCCCGACGGTTGCTCGTGAGCATTTATCGCAAGGACAAGCTGGTCGAGATCGGCCTGCTGAGTGTGAACGACGGGTCGTTCCAACTGATCAAGTCGGCTGGCCAGATCGGGAACGCGCACCTGTCGCCGAACGACAAGTTCGTTGCCTTCGGTGTCGGCGGCGCCGACCCTCATATCTCCGTCATCGGGGTTGACGGCTCTGGCGAAACAACCGTCGTCGAGAGCCGCTTTAAGGATGCCGTCGAAGCATGGTCTCCGGACAGTGGCCGCATCCTCTTCACCAGCGACCGCGCCGGACCGATCGGACTCTACGCCCAGCGCGTCGATGGATCGAAGCCGCAGGGCGCGCCCGAAATCCTCGTGCCGGACTTCGGCCGGGCCACGATCTTCAACGTCTCGGCCTCGGGCGCGCTCCTTTACTCGCCCTGGCCGCCAACGGGGGACGGCGGCGGGCTCCGAACGGCATCGGTGAATTTTTCAACGGGCGTGGTCGTCTCCCCACCCGTTGACGTCTTCGACGAGGCGGGCGTCGGCCGCATCCTCGCGCCCGAGTTTTCGCCCGATGGCAAATCGTTAGCCTACGTGTGGATCCCAACAGGAATGTTTCGTGGCGAGTCCCATGTGATCGTCAAGGCTCTGGATTCGAACGCCCGGCGGACCTTCCGCACCAGTTTTCATCAGGTGGCGTGGCTCCGCTGGGCGCCGGGCGGCAAGATCCTTGCCGTCGGTGTCGTGGAAAGCCCAGGTAGATATCAGATTTGGCGACTCGACCCGACGACCGGCGAAACAGCGGCCGTCGCGGTGTGGACCGCGGAGGCCACGGTCGGCTTCGTCGGGTGGCGGGCCGATGGCCGCGGTATGTATTTCACGCGGACCTTCTCGGCCGATCAGCGAAGTGCCTTGCTCGAATACGACGTGGCGACCGGCTCCGCGCACGAACTGTTTCGGACGGCCATGGACCCGTCTGCGTATCCCAGCTTCCAGATTGCACCGGACGGCCAGACGGTCTACTACCGGCTCACCACCGCTCAAGGCGGCCCACCACTCGGAAGGTCGGTATTCATCGCACGCGATCTGGTGTCAGGCGCCGAGCATCAAGTGGCAGAGGGCAATTTGGGCGGTGTGAGCCTTTCTCCGGATGGCAAAAGTATTGCGACGGGAGTCACTGACGCGGCCAGCCGGTCCAGGTCGATTCGGTTGATTCCAGTAGACGGCACTCCGAGCCGTGACCTCTTCAGGGTTGACGTCCCGCAGGACTATCTTGCGGGGACATCAACGATCAACCCGCTCGGCATGTTTGCCTGGTCGACCGATAGCCAATCGATCGTCGCGCAAAAACTCATCGGTTCGGGCAACAGAATCTCGAAACGGGAGCTGTGGTGGGTTCCCGCGGACAGCCGATCGGCAGCTAAGCAGCTGGATCTCGGTAATCTCTCCGACCTTCGGATTGCGGGGGACGGCCGACGCGTCGCGTTTCAGTCGCTCGATCCACGGCCGACTGCGGGGTACAAGGCTTATGAATTGCACATCCTTGAGCACTTTTTACCCGGCTCGAAGTAGATGGCGTTGACGTACGGTGCGGCAATGGCGCAGGTCGGACGGCAAGGCGAGACTCGGGCTCCGCCGCTGGCACGCGCGACCGCTGGCACGGTACCGTGTCCACCCGTGCGGCTCATGAGCACCCTCGATCACCGGCGACCATCGGTGCGGCGATCATCGATGCGGACAACGAGGTGCCCTGAGTGCCGAAGCACCGATAGACCCCTGCCGCCGGGTCGCCAGACGGGAGGCGATCCGTCCCCCGGCGACTTGGGACCAACAATGGGACCATCGAGAAGGGCAGGCGACCCACAGGTTGCGTCGGATCAACGAATTGGTTGAACGACTGCGGGTCTCCCAGGCGATTGCGTCGCAGTGACTTGCTCTGTAGTGCCTTCGGAGTGGTGCGCCGCGTTGCTCGATGATCGGGGTCCAATCGAGTTGGCTACGAACCAGGAGGTCGCAGGTTCGAGTCCTGCAGGGCGCGCCACGTGCAATATCTAAAGGACTTACAGCCGCGGCGATCGCGTGAGCGTCTGGCGCGCCGATTCCTTCATCACCCGTCGATGGTCTGAGTCGGTTTTGGGGTGCGCCTAGCGGCTCTCGGGAGGGACGATGTGGTTCATTCGTAGATACTCCACGAGCTGTCCATAGTGATTCTGGGAATGCGCGAGCGCATCAATCAGGACGCCCACACCGCTCTGCGTCTCTTGACCCATCAGGATGGGATCCTCGAGGTTGTGCGTGTTGATCAGCGCAGCCGCACGATGGAGCGACGCGAACGAACCCTTGAGATAGTCCATGATTTGAGCCTTCGTCTTCACAGACGCTGGCGCAGTCTCATTCTTGGTCCCAGCCGGCGGCTCCTCGCCGAGCGCTTTCGCGGCGAGCTGATAGTTGGCGGCGGCGAGGTGCTTCACCTGATCAGCAAAGCTCCGAACGCCGGCGAAGGTACCTGCGGTCGGTACGAAGGCATAGGAATCTTCGGGCAGGGCTTCGGCTGCCGGAACCACGAGCCTCTCGGTCTTGGTCACCCAGGAATCCATGACCTGACTGATGGGTGCGCGCGCATGTCCGGATGACTGGTTGGACGCCGCCGCCTGCGTCAAAACCAGGCCTGACAAGACCAGAATACTGACTGTCTGCATGAAGGGTTCTCCTCTTTGGTTACGCCTACCGCGGTGCGTCGAAAAGACTGTACGAGTTAAAGCGGACTTCATGTCAAGTAATGGCATCGATTCCCATGAGCTCCAGTGCGCGGTCCATTCACGGTACGACTTCGAGCGCACTTCATGTCAAGGGATTTGCGTCACGTGGGTTCACGCGACACTTCGCAGCGGAGGTGAAGGGTGACGATTGGGATGCTGGCGGAGCAGGCGGGCGTCGGCCATTCGCCCAGTTCGCTCGGCGGGCGTCTCTCATCCCGCGGGATCGTTGACGAATCTCCAGTGTAGCCGTTGGGCTGTTCTCGACGGTAGAGATCACGGTGCTGGCGCGATCCGCGGCGGCTTGGCACCAACATTGGGCCAGCGAGAGAGGAGGCGACCCACAGGTCGCGTCGGATCAACGAGATGGTTGAACGACTGTGGGTCTCCCAAGTGATTGCGCTGCAGCAACGTGCCCTGTCGTGGCTTCGCCATGACGCTCAGCGTCGCTCGATGATTCGTGTCCAATTGAGTTGGCTATGAACCAGGAGGTCGCAGGTTCGAGTCCTGCGACGCTCGAATCGCCTCCGGCTTTGATCGCCGGCCATGGCGGCATGATCACGCGGTGCCTCGGGCCGAGGGGTCCTGAATCTTGAAGATGTCGACAAGCTCATTCCCACACTTCTCACATAGCCCGCGCGGCATCGTGTTCCGGGTTCGACACTTCTCGCAGTACACGTGACGAGCGTGCGGGCTGTCGCTCCTGAAGAGACCGGCGAAGTGAGTGTACTGGTTTCCAGTTCTATCCAACTCGTGCATCGCGTCTTGGTGAGGCGCTGACCGAAAGAACGCCATCGCGTCGTCGTGAGTTCGCCAAAAGCCCACCGCGTAGTGTGCGAGACCATCGCCGAAGGCCATAAAGCGGATGAAGCCAGGGCTCTCGCGTGCGGCCTTCAAAGTCGTGGCGGCCCGGCCCCAGAACTGCTGAGCCTTGTCGTCTCGATCGAGGGCGCTTTGTAGGATCAACACCGCGCCAGCCGCTTCCGGACCAACCGGATCGGGTCCGTCCACGCTGAAGACAACACCTTGCGTGAATCTGGCGCCGGGAATACTGCCCAATGCCGTTTGGTTTTCCGCCGCGGGCGGATAGTGACCGATGGTCGCCATGACGAGGCCCTCCAAGGCCGGTCATTTTAAATATACATAACTGTATACTTAAAATGTCGGCGAGGATCCTAACGCGCGGGGCGGCGTCCGTCAAGACGGGCGCGGGATCGCACGCACAGCAGGAGGAGTGGGGAAGGATGGCTAGGCACTATCGGCTGAAGATTCGGGCCGAGGGCCTGAAGCGGACGCGACGTCGGATCGTGGAGGCCGCCGTCGATCTCCACACGACCGTTGGACCAGCCCACACGACGGACGTCGCCGTGGCGCGGAGGGCCGGCGTCACCCGTGTGACGCTCTATCGCCATTTTCCTGATGACCTGTCTTTGTTTCAGGCTTGCACGGAGCATGGACTGGAGCGCTGGCCGCCGCCCGATCCGGAGACTTGGCGGCGGATTACAGAGCCGGAGGCGCGGCTGTACGTCGCACTAACGCAGCTTTATGTCTACTATCGAGTCGCGGGTCTGGGCCTCGTCGTAATCTCACGCGACGCGTCGCTCCTCCGACGGGAACTCCTGGTGTCTCCGAGCCGCATGGACATCCTCCGGTCGATGCCCGCCGTGCTTCTGCGAGGCTGGAAGGTACGCGGGCGTCGGCGCCGGCTCGTCGCGGCCGCTCTCAACCACGCCGTCGCCGTCCGCACATGGCAGACTCTAGTGCGGGAACAGGGCCTTGCAGACGGCGACGCCGTCGAGTTGCTCGTCGGCATGGTTCTCGCCGCTCATGCGGGCGATCCCCGGGATCGGACTGCGCGCCGAGCCCCGAACGCAGTGTGGTGAGCTGCGCGCCATCCGCTGGAACCATCAAGAGATCACGAGACGCTGGACACATGACGCGTCGCTTCTCTCGATCGATCCCTCAAGTATGTTCGCGGCTTCCGCGCCACACGGCGGCGGGAGACGACAACCGCAGTCACGCGAATTCCTTCAACCGCCTTTCAGCGTCCACTCGATCGCAAACGTCCGGCCGGGCGGCCCAGACTCCGGCTGTGACGAGATTACCGACATGAGCGCCGTGAGCCCTCCGGCCCCTTCCGCTATACGCGCAATCCGATGTATCTCAGCCTGCTCGTGCTGTATGTGGGCGGCACGCTCGCGTTTCGATTGCCCTGGGCTGCGGTCCTCTTCGTCCCTGTGTTTCTCGCGCTCCACTTCGGCGTCGTCGTTCCGGAGGAAGAACATCTCTACCCGACGTTGACATGATAAAGCGATGAAAATAGCATTAGATCATGTCGACCACCATGGTCCAAATCCGAAACGTGCCCTCCGAGTTCCATCGGCGCTTGAAGGCCAGAGCCGCCATCGAGGGGATGTCGATGTCCGACTACATTTTGCGCGAAGTCGGGAAAGCGCTTGACCGTCCGACCCGCCACGAGGTGCTCGAGCGGCTTCGGGCGCGTCCCATACAGCATTTGCGGCGGAGCGCGGCGGAGGTGATTCGGGCCGAACGGCATACGCGGTGATCGTCCTCGACGCGTCTGCGCTGGTCGAGCTCGTCCTACACACGCCGGCTGGACGAGCGATCACGGCGCGCATCGCGGATCCGGCTCTGGGGCTTCATGTGCCGCATCTGGCCGACGTCGAGGTCGCCCAGGCCCTTCGACGGTACGTGAGGGATGGCGAGATCGATACGGTGGCCGCGGCCATGGCACTCGAAGATCTCCATGCGTTGGATCTCCAGCGACACGCCCACGAACCGCTGCTCGATCGCATCTGGGAGCTTCGGAACAATCTGAGCGCGTACGATGCGGTGTACGTCGCCCTCGCCGAGGTGCTCGAGACCGTGGTGCTCACCTGCGATCGGCGGCTGGCTCGCGCGCTAGGCGTGGCACGTCGCGTCGAGGTCGTCAGGCCGACTTCGTGACGACACGACAAATCGGCTGCCGTTATCAGCCTTCGCGCCGATCAAAGCGATCACTCAAGCACGCGCCCCTGGCAACGCGATCCTGGTAGCGCCGGATGAGTATTCATCTGGATTCACGGGCTCGGATCCGGTTCCGGCACATCTAGGCTCGACGTCCAGTGGTCCAAGCAGGACGCGCGTCGCGCCACGCTTGCGGCAGTAGACTCTGGGCGAGGAGGGGTCAACATGGAACGCATGATCCTCTTGCGCGGCATCCTGGCGGTAATTGCCGGCCTGGTCGTCTCAGCCGCACTGATGATCGGCACGAATCTTCTGCTGGTGAGCGTGATCGCCTCGACCTCCGCGACCTTTCTGATGGTGACGCTCGTGTGTGCCGGGGTGTACAAGATGACGGCAGGCTACGTCTGCGCGGCCATTTCGCGCGACAACGGGCGCGCCATCGTGGCGCTCGTCGTGCTCGGTACGGCGGTGCTCCTCAGCTCGGTGGTGCAGACATGGGCGTTGATGCCCCGCTGGTATTCGATTGCGATGACATGCATCGCCCCGACGGCCTTGTGGCTGGGGGCGCGCACACACGCGCGACGTGCTTTCGCGCCCGTTCGGCGCGCCGCCTGACTTCTGCCAGTGGCCGCGAGAGCCTGCGTTACCGCGCGCCCTTCAGGCACGCGGACGTCAGCGCGTCTGACGCGCCTATGAGGGGTACTTCCCCATGATGTAGCCCTCGAGCTGGTGCAGGGCGAAGTCCTGCGTCGAGATGATCCACTGCACGAGGTCGCCGATGGAAACCAGGCCGACCACGGCGCCGTCCCTGACGACCGGCAGGTGCCGGTAGTGCATGGCCGTCATGTGTCGCAGACACTCGTCAATCGTCGCGTCATGGCTCACGGTCAGAACGGGGGCGGACATGATTTCGTGGACCTGAATCGCCCGCGACCATCGATCCTTGAGCACGACCTTGCGCGCATAGTCTCGCTCCGAGAAGATCCCGACCGCCTGCCCGCTCTCCAGCACGACAAGCGCGCCGATGTCCTCTGCGGCCATCTTGTGCAGGGCGTCGTAGACCGTCGCGTCCGGCGAGATGGCATGAACCGCGAACCCCTTCCGCTTGAGAATGACCTCGATCGGATCAGTGAATGTCATGGCGGTCCCCCCACGAGTGTCGCCGAGGAGTCTCCGCCCGGGTCAACCTGCGCGCCGTGGCGGACGCGCGCTGGCGACCAGGCGGTCGATCCAACGGGCGCTGAACGAGCGTCGAACCGACCTGATGCTTGAGACGGACCCGTCACTGTGATTCTACGCCGCCCGCGGCGCGGAGCAAGACGGCCGAATGCACTGGCCTCACCTGTTGTAGGATGCCCTGCCGCCAATTGGCGCCCTCGGGGAGAGCCACCATGCGAAGCATCGTCGCCGCGGTCGCCGTCACCTTCGCGTTCGTCGTCGCGTTGCCCGCGCGACAAGCCACTCACCGATTCGGCCTCGACGATTTTTCGCGGGTCGCGCGGGTCGCCGACCCGCAGTTCTCGCCCGACGGCAAGTCCATCGCGGTCGTCATCTCGCATCCCGATCTCGATGAGGATCGCTACGATCCGGATCTCGTCATCGTCGAGGTCGCGTCGAAGGCACAGAAGAAGCTCGTGACGGGACTGGTCGGTCTGTCGAGCCCGCGGTGGGCACCGGACGGCCAGAAGCTGGCCTTTCTCGCGAACGCCGGGACGGGCACGGCGGCCCACCTTCGGGCCTACATGGTGGCGCTCGGCACCGCGCCGAGCCCGGCCAAGGGCGGACGCTGATCGCGCCAGCGCGCTGAGGACAAAAGAAGGCCAGGCGCGCGGAGAAGCTGCGAGCCTGGCGAAAATCACGCGGGACTTGATCATCGGTGACAGGAGTGACGATGGGTCCAGAACTTCTCGAACGACGAACGCTCTATCGACACGGCGCGCTCCTTCTCCTCCTGAGCGCGCTCCTCGGCCTGGTCGTCGCCGCGCAGCCGCCCCATCCGGGCAAGTGGATGGCGGCGCACGTCAGCGGACTGATGACCGGCATTCTCGTGATCGGTCTCGGCGCGCTGTGGCCCGAAGTTCGTTTGGGCGACGGGACGCGGCGGCGCGCGCTGCAGATGGGACTCACCGCCGCCTGGCTCGGGATGGTCGCGAACTTCTATGGGGCGCTGGTCAATCTTCCCGGCCCTGCCACCGATCCGGGACGGCAGCCAGATGCGCCCTGGCAGCTCCCTGTCTTTTTCGTGATGTTGGCGGTCATCGTGCCGACCACGATCGGGTCGTTCTTTCTGGTCTGGAAGGGACTACGAAGTTAAGTCAGAAGTCGCGAGATCCAGGCTCAGGAGTGGTGCCGCCGTTGAGGGCACGCGTGGACCTGTGCTAGGCTCGCCCCGCCCATTCGAGAATGTGACAGGGTCAGGAGGCTCCCCCCATGGCTGCTGGCTCGAAGTGGCTTGTCGCTACGGTTGTGGCCGCATCTCTCGTCGCCGCAGCGCAGGCGCACGCCCAGACTCCGCCGCAACAGACGCCGACGCCCGCCCCTTCGTCCGCGTCGTCGAATTCGAAGGTCTCCCATTGGGGCGTCGTGTTCTCCGCCACGCCGTCGTGGTACGTGCCCAACTCGATCATCGACAAGATCGCGAGCGGCGGCGGGGCCACGATCGTCGGGACGCAGTTCACGGTTGGCATCGTGCGCGGCCGCTCGATGAGCGGTGACTGGGGCGTGACCTTCGTGCACGAAATCGTCAAGGACGGGTCGAATGGTTTCAGCAGCGATACCACCTGCGGCTTCACGAACGGCCCGATACCGGGCGGCTGCTTCAACACGAGCGGCGGGGCCGTGACGCAGGGCGTGAAGATGAACGGCGTGCAGGTGCACAAGTTCATCCCATTCGGAATGATCAAGCGGCGCGTGCAGCTCGGCATCGAGCTCGCCGGTGGCATCGGCAAACTGTCTGGCACGCTGCAGAAGACGAGCAGCGACATCACGAACGTCCTGATGAATCCCAGGACCGGCCAGAGGACAGGTCTCCTCACCACGACGGTCACGACCGAGGATGTCACGGCGGAGTTGCCGAGTAAGGTGCCGCTCGGTCATCTGTCTTTTGTCGCCGCGGCGATCGTCAATCCCGCCATCAAAGTGCGGTGGGAGGGCGGCATGCTGATGCCGGGTCAGAGCTTCAGCACCCTGGCGGTGACGTTCCTGTTCGGCGCGCATGACTAGCGTGGTCCGGTGAGTGTCCTCGGCCCATTGACCCACGTGACCAGAGACGGAGATTCCATGTCCATGCCGCATCACCGTTTCGCGATTCGCCCATTCGTCGCACTGCTGGTGTTCCTCGCTGTCGAGGGCGGCTGCGGCCCCAATCCCAACAGCCCGTCGTCCATCACCGGAACATGGGTGGGGACCATCGTGAGCGCCAATCTTGGCACTGGATCGACCCAGCTCACGCTCGTCCAATCTGGCTCGTCGATCACGGGCACGTTTGCCAACACCTTCCCGGGCGCCACGAGTTCGGCCAGTGGTCAACTGACGGGAACCCTCAACGGTTCCGCGTTCACTGCCGCACTGGCGGCCCCTAATGGGTGCATCAGGACCTGGACCGGCACGTGGTCAGGCAGGACCCTGTCTGGCACCATCGCGACGACGAGCGGTTGCGCCACGGTGGATACGGGCACATTCACTTTGACCCTGGAGTAAAAACGTCATGATTCGAAACCGCTCGGGCAGGAAGGCGAAGCTGATTTGTGCGGTGCTGGCCGTGGTCTGGCTGACGACCGTCCCCACACTTGAACACACCGCCGCCCAGCAAGCGCAGCAGCGGCGCTATTTTCAGAGCACCGGGTCGCTGGCAGGATTGCCGTTCAGCAACGCGGTGCTCGTGGGCAATACGTTGTACGTCGCCGGACACATCGGCGTAGATGACGCCAGCGGGCAGGCACCGGCCAACGTGGACCAGGAAGTCCAGCTGTTGCTCGAAGGATTCCGCGCGACTCTGGCGCAGGCGGGCATGAAGATGGATAACCTGGTCTCGGCCGACGTCTACTGCACGGACCTTTCGCTGTACGACAAATTCAATACGAGCTATCGCAAGCAATTCTCCAAGGATTTTCCCGCCCGCGCGTTTGTTGGCGTCGCTTCGCTGCTCCGCGGAGCGCATTTCGAGATGCAGGGCGTGGCCGTCAAGTAGGTAGTTGAGGGGACCAGCGGAACCCACCGGAAGCCATCGTCCGAACCAGTGTGCTGAGAGGTGACGATGGCCCAACCGCCCGTGGCGGCTGGGCCATCGTCATCACGGTCCGTCAGGATTCGACGACGCGGCCGACGGCGAGCCTAATGCCGAAACGCGGCCTCCGACCCTTGCTCATAGTGTTCGTAGGCGGTCTTCAGGCCTCCGAGCACCTCGGCGGTCGTCTCGAAGAGCGCCTGGGCCCTGGGCTCTTTGACCGTTCCGATGTTCTTGCGGACCTGGTGGATGAGGTTGTCCAACATCCGCTTGGTCGTCTCGGTCTCGTGGGCTTCGTGTGACGTGCCGGGTCGTACGCCTTGTGCTGACGCCATGGTCGCCTCCTCGGGGCTGGGGGGTCTGCTGAACGGCGTCGCCGTCCGGGTCAGAGTCCGGTCGGCGACGTGCAACGGTGCGGGCTTACGCGAGCGGGGCCAGATCCCCGCCGCCACGACCGTTGCGGCCGCCGTGGCCCTTGCCCTTGTCACTGCCCTTGGCGGGCTGCTGCTGTTGCTGCTTCTCCTGCGCATGCCGGGCGTCGAGCGCCTGCTTCTGGCGCGCGTCGTTCTGGGCCTGGGCCTGATGCTCGGTCTCCTGGCGCGCCGCGACTTGGGCTCGCGTCATGCCGGCGGGCGGATGAGCCTTCTCGACCGTGTGCTCCTTCTCGAGAGCCGCGCGCTCATGGGCCTGGTCGGCCGCCAAGTTTCTGCTCTCCTGCTGGTGGCGCGACGCCATAGCGGCGGGCGTCTCTACCCGGACCGCTGCGCGGGCCCGCGCCACACCGTGTTCGGGCGCGGCCGCGCGGTCCGGAGCCGCGAAACGAGCGGGCGCTTCGGTCGCACGGACCTTCGCGGCATATCCCGAGGGCCGAGAGATCGCCGCGCTGGCTGGCCGATAGATGGCGACGTGGCCGGAGGTGACACGCGTCGGCCCTTCGACCGCGGTGGCCTGGACCGTGAGGTGGGGCACCGGGCGGCCGATCGCGCGGCTCACGACGTTCACGTCGACGCCACGATTGAAGTAGACCCCTCCGGAGATGGAGAAGCGCGTGGCATTCGAGGTCAGCCGCACGTACGTCACGTTGCGCGCCTGCGGCTCGACGTAGGTCACCAAGTGCGGGTCGCAGAGGTAGCGAGTCCGCACGAAGACGAACGCGTACGGGTCAATCGGCGGGTCGATGTCGTCGCGCACGACCACGCCCGGAGGCAGCGGCGCCCACCCGACGTAGTCGTCGTTGTAGCGCCAGGCGACCCACGCGGGGCCCCAGACGGTGTCCGGCACCCAGATCCAGCCGTACTCGTCATCGAACACCCAGCGGCCGTAGTGGTACGTCGCCCAGGCCCACGGTTCGCGGGAGACCCAGGTCCAACCCGCATCCGTGTAGGTCCAGTAGCCATCGCGATACGGGCGCCAGAGGTGCTCGTGATGCGGATACCACACTTGGCCAAACCTCGCGCTGGCCACCCAGTTGCCGTAGCCCGACAGGCGGTCGTGAAACACCGTCAAGCTGACGTCGAAACGCGCCTGCGCTCGTGCGGGGCTGGCGGCCCCGATGAGGAGCGCAACGACGAGCGCCGGCAAGAGACCCTGATGCCAGTCCGCGCGCGTTCTGCCGCGTCGGGTCGTAGTCATGATGACACCCCCGATCACTCTCTCGAGGTGGCAAGTCGCGTGCCACGCCCACGTGCGGGCGGGCGGGCGAAGAGTGGGCCTGCCGGAGGCCATGCAGGGCCCGGAGGGCTTGGGTGTTCGTAAGAATGGACGCCTCATGAGAAGCGTCAGCTTATTTTCGGTGTGTCGTGCGGAGCGTGATGTGGATCGTGACGCGGCCCGATCGCCGCCTGCCAGGCGGTAAGGTACATAGGGCACGGTCGCAGGCTCGTCCTGGACTCTGGTCGTCGAGACCACGAAGGGAACAGGAATTGGCTCTTGATCGACGGACATTCCTCAAGCTGAGCGGGGCCACAGCTCTTGTGGCCGGCATTCCTGCGTGCGCTCGACCGAGTGAGACGAGCCGGTCAGCCCCGACCATCCCTGCCGATCATACGATTCGGATCGCCGCCGGCCTGATCGAGCTTGCGCCCAATCGCTTCATCGCCACGACGCTCTACAACAATCAGTTTCCTGGTCCCCTGATCCGGCTGCACGAGGGCCGACCCGTCATCATCGACGTCTACAACGACACGGGGATTCCGGAGCAACTGCATTGGCACGGTCAGCTCCTTCCAGTGGATTTGGACGGCTCCGCCGAGGAAGGCACGCCCTCCATCCCGGCGCACGGCCATCGTCGCTTGACGTTCACGCCGGGCCCGGCCGGGTTGCGCTTCTACCATACCCATGCCTTCGCAGGTGCTGACCTTCATGCCGGCCTGTATGGCGGCCAAGTCGGTGTCGTGTACATCGAGCCGCGAAACGACCCGGGCGCGTATGACCAGGAAGTCTTCTTGGTGTTGAAAGAATTCAGTCCGTCCCTGACGCGTCTTGACGACGAGGCGACTGGCTTTCTTCTCCCTGCGGAGCGGGACAAGGCACTCGAGGCGGCCGGCGAATCGGCCAGGATGGCATCCTTGGCGAAAGGCATGCCGCGCGGATTTGAGGTGAACTACAGCGACCTCACCATCAATGGAAAGGGCTGGGACTTCAGTGAGCCAATTCGCGTCAACGCCAATGACCGCGTCCTCCTGCACATCGTCAATGGAAGTGCGACGGAGATTCGTAGCCTCGCCCTGCCGGGACACACGTTTCACATCGTGGCGCTCGATGGCAATGCGGTGCCCACGCCTACCGACGTACCGGTCCTATGGCTCGCGCCTGGCGAACGTGTGTCGGCCCTGGTGCGCATGGCACATCCGGGCATATGGATCATGGGCGACGTGGACGAGGACCGCTATCGAGGTATGGGGATCGTCGTGGAATATGCGGGCGCCTCTGGCCGCCCACGGTGGAGCGACCCACCGTCAGTGACGTGGGATTACAC
>Ga0070732_10000418_pt1 | contig 27701 bp, 24 predicted proteins | sample Coa_R1_5_FD_66449 | JGI IMG/M metagenome (GOLD analysis project Ga0070732, IMG submission 66449) | Surface soil microbial communities from Centralia Pennsylvania, which are recovering from an underground coalmine fire - Coalmine... | ecosystem: Environmental > Terrestrial > Soil > Unclassified ... | reverse complement strand
GGACAGCCGCCTCGGCTGTCCGCCGGGCGCAGCCCGGCTGCATGCACTGCCTCGACGCAACCGTCGGCTCACAACCGTAGCCTCACAATCGTCCCCTCACGACCGTCCGCCATCGCCGTGGAAGAGCGGCCCTTCAGGGCCGCGTCAATGATCAAGAATTCAGGGGCTTTAGCCCCCGGTGGTCACGCCAGCTGAAACGGCAACTTCCGTACCCTCTTCCCACACGCAGCAAAAATCGCGTTCGCCACCGCCGGCGCGGCCGGGGGCAATGCGGGTTCTCCCATCCCACCCGGTTCGTCCTTGCTCTTCATCAGATGAACTTCGATCGGCGGAGCCTCGCTGATCCGTATCGGATCATACCCATCAAAATTCGTCTGTTCGATCGCGCCATTCTTCACCGTGATCTCATTCTTCAGCGCCGCACTCAGGCCGTAGATAATCGCGCTCTCCGCCTGCGCCCGCACCGATTCCGGATTCACGATCTGCCCGCAATCAATCGCCGCCACCATGCGATCGACCTTGAACCTGCTCCCTTGAACCGTGACCTCGGCCACCTCGCAGATGTAGCTGCCGAACGAATGATAGGTCGCAATCCCGCGTCCTTTGCCCTTCGGCAGAGGCGTGCCCCATCCCGATTTCTCGGCCGCCAGTTCCATGACCCCTCGCAGCCGCGCCGGATCCGGATCCTCATCATTCTTCGCTTTCCAGTTTGCCGCCTTTACCAGCAGCGTCTTGCGAAACTCCACCGGATCCTGCCCTGCTGCCGCAGCCAATTCATCGATAAAACATTCCACCGCAAATCCATTGAACGAATGCTCGACCGAACGCCACCACAACGGCGGCACTGCGCTAGCCACATGGTTGTATTCGAGTCGCACATTCGGGATGGCGTACGGCATCTGTTCTGCGCCACCCACTTCGGACTCCTCAGGATTCGGACTATCCGGATGCCAGTACGCTCCAATCGAAGTGGAAGCAATCGTGTGTGACCACGCCAGCGGCCGCCCGTTCTGATCTACCGCTCCCTTCATTTGATGACACGCCGCCGGACGATAAAAATCGTGCGTCATATCATCTTCCCGCGACCAAACCAACTGCACTGGCTTGCCGACAACCTTTGCGATCTGCGCCGCTTCCGCCGGATAATCCGCCATGTAGCGTCGCCCAAAGCCTCCGCCCATGAGGGTTGTGTGAACGACGACTTTCTCCGGCTTGAGATCGAGAATCGTTGCGACAGTTCGCTGCACCCAGTCGGGTGACTGCGTTGGTGCCCACACCTCAGCCTCACCGGACCGTGCATGAACCGTGATGTTCATGGGCTCCATGGTGGCGTGCGCGAGGAATGGAAATTCGTACGTAGCCTCGACTCGCTTCGCCCTATTCGACAGCACCGCATCCACGTCGCCGTCGTTGCGAACGCGCTTGCCCGGTTTTCCAGCGCCCGCATGCAACGCCGTATGAAGAGTATCCGTCGACTCGGCCGCCGCCGCTCCGTTGTCCCACTGGATCTGCAACGCGTCCCGGCCCTGCATGGCAGCCCAGGTGGAATCTGCCACCACCGCCACTCCGCCCGCGGTAAACATGTCCCGCCCCAGCGCCGGTATTTCAAACACCTGCTTCACGCCCGGCACAGCCTTCGCCTTGGTTGCATCGAAGTGTGCGTGTTTCCCACCGAATGTAGGACACCGCGCTACCACCGCAAACAGCATTTCCGGCACACGGACATCCAGCCCAAACACCGCGCTGCCGTTGACCTTTGATGGAATGTCAACGCGCGGCGTGGCGTGTCCGATCAAGTCGAAATCCGCTTCATCTTTGAGTTCGACTTTCTCCGGATCCGGCAGGGGCAACTTCTGCGCCGCTTCCACGAGTTCGCCGTAGGCCGCGCGCCGCGACTTCTTCTCGTGCACCACAACTCCGTTTTTTGCCTTGCATTCGTTCTTCGGAACGTTCCACTTCTGGGCCGCAGCGGTGATCATCAACTCACGCACCGTAGCGCCGGCGCGCCGCAGTGGCATGAAGTTTTGCATCGTGCTGCCGCTGCCGCCGGTGCCCATGTGCACATAAATATCCGGGCGCGTCTCCGCCTGCTCCACACTCACGGAATTGAAGTCTACTTCGGCCTCTTCCGCGAGAAGCATCGCCAGGCCGGTCTTGATGCCTTGTCCCATCTCCGACTTCGCCACGATGAGGGAAATCTTCCCGTCGGGCTTCACGTGAATGTAGGCATCAAACGGATTCACCACCGGCGTCTTGGGACCTTTTTCGTTCTCCTGCGCGAAGGCCTTCACAGATGAGAGCCTTACTCCGATCACCAGCCCCGCGCCGGCGATCGTTGCCCGCGCTACGAATGTTCTGCGACTGATCGCCATGGCTAGGCTCCTTCCCCGGCAGCGCGATGAATCGCGCGCCGAATCCGCTGATACATTCCGCACCGGCACAAATTTCCGGTCATCGCGGAATCGATTTGCTCATCGGTTGGCTTTGGCGTTTTCGCCAGCAGCGCCGCCGCCGACATGATCTGGCCGGGCTGGCAGTATCCACACTGCGGCACCTGTTCAGCAATCCACGCCCGCTGCACCGGGTGCGAATTGTCCACTGACAGACCTTCAATCGTAGTGATCTTCTTTGCCCCGACTACGGAGACAGCAGTCTGGCATGACCGTAAGGCCTCGCCGTCGAGATGCACCGTGCAAGCTCCACACAGTCCCATACCGCACCCGTACTTCGTGCCGGTCATATTCAGCTTGTCGCGTAGAACCCACAAAAGAGGAGTGTCAGGAGAAACGTCAACTTCGTGGGCACGTTCGTTGATCAGCAAGTGAAAGGCAGACATAGCGGAACTCCCAGAGAAGGATAAGACTTTAGACGAGGCTACTCCAGAAACGTTTCGCCAAGCAACACAACTCCACCCACCGCCGCCGGCGCATCATGTAGTCATTCACGGGTGCCCTACCTTGTCGCGTTTTCTGCGACAGGGTGGGGATTTTGACTTCCGATGCTCGATTCTCAACTCTGCCTCCTCCTACATCCCCGGCTTCTTCTCCTCTTCCGCGGCCTTCTCCGCCCCCGGCATCACGTTCTTCAACGGAGCATTTTTCTGCTCATTCAATTCCGGATGCGGCAGCGGCTTTCGCGGCAACATCTGGTCCCGCATCGCCGTGTTGTAAACGAAGATCGCCTCGACCGTCGCCGCCTGTGCCAGGTCTTCCGGTTGCAGCCGTTCGTATACATCCATGTTCGAGTGATGCGTCCTCGACCCGTAATCCAGCATGTCTTGAATGAACTGAAAGCCCGGAATACCGACGGAATCAAACGCCTCGTGATCAGTCCCACCTGTGTCTCGCATCGTGATCGTGCTGACACCCAGGTCGCCGAGTGGTGCAATCCACTGCTGGAAGATCGAAGCGATCGCCGCATTCTCCTGCAGATAAACACCTCGGATTTTTCCGCTGCCATTGTCAACGTTGAAGTATCCCGAAATCTTCGATTGCTCCGGTTTGATCACCACCGGCCCAGCCGGCTTCCGCAGAAAATCTGGCAGCTTGATTTGATCGGGAGCCTCCGACAGCGGCACGTACCCGAAGTGCTGCTTCACGTATCCGTATGACCCAAACTCTCCCTGCTCCTCGCCAGTCCACAACGCCACGCGAATCGTCCGCCGCGGCTGCACTTTCAGCGCATTCAGAATGCGCATCACTTCCATCGCCACAATGGTTCCTGCGCCGTTGTCGGTTGCGCCGGTTCCCGAGGCCCAGGAGTCCAGATGTCCCCCCACCATGACCACTTCGTCCTTCAGTTTCGCATCGGTGCCCGGAATTTCGGCAACTGTGTCAAACCCATGCTCGTGATCGCCGGTGAATTCCGTCTCCAGATCCATCTCGATCGTGACCGGCACATTCGCCTTGAGCAGGCGGTAAACGCGCCCATAATTCTCGATGGCCATCACGACGATGGGCAAAGCCTCGGCACTTTCACGCTTATACGTGAACCAGCCCATGCCCGAACCGCCATCATCGAAAATCGTTCCCCCGGAACCGCCATTGTTGCGCCCATCGCGGCTCGGAACCACAATTCCTGCCGCGTGTTCGTCGGCAAAAAACTTCCCCGCCTTTTGGCGAAATTCCAGTCGCTTGATGAATTCCTGAAAGAATTGCTCCCTCTCGCCGATCCGAACTGGATACTCCACCGTCTTCTTCAGGTCTGCATCGTCGCGTCGCTCCCAAAGCGGCTTGTCCACCGGTTTCACATCGCGCATCGGTCCGAAGAAAATAATCTTTCCCGCCAGCTTTCCCTTGTACTTCTCCAACTCCTTTTCGTCTTTGGCGTCGATCCAAACCGCCTGCCCATTGACCGCCCCACGACTGGAAGGCGACCACGGCAACGCCTGTGCAATAAACACCGCCGTGTCCGGCGCCGACATACGCACCCACGTATTGAGCTGCCGCCACCCCATGCCGAACTCGCCCCAGTCCTCCAGATGCGCGTTCGTGCACCCCATGGCGGTGAACTGATCGCGCGTCCACTCATAGGCCTTCTTCAGGTTCGGAGACCCCGTCAGCCGCGGCCCAATGCCATCGGTGAGCGCCGATGCGAACTCCATGATGTGCGAATGCGACAGTCCCTCTTCGCGAATGCGCTGATACATCGTGAGATCGAGATTCTCCACCGTTGGCTGCGGCAGTTCATACGAAGGCTTCGCCGAATCGTCCCCTTTTGTGTCTCTCGCCTTCTTGTCGGCCGCCGACAGGGAAAACGCCAAACACAACAGAACCCCAGAAACTGCCAACATCCGATAGTGCAATCGCATGTGTTGTAATTCCTCCCTAAAGAACGGAAAGCGCAGAGTAGCAGAATGCTTCACCTGTGGGCAAAGGCGAACTCGGTGCGTCCTCCCCGGCTGCCAACACACTTAGAAAATCGTTACTGCATCCTGGAGAGCCGCACGAAAGTTCACACTCGCATATTGATTGGTACATTTGTGATTCAAATCACAGACTGGCCAAGTTCACCCACCTAGAATCGCGTTCATTTCCCGGGGTGGTATCCACAAGTCAAGCTTGGAGTTTTCTTATGTCGACTTACATCTCCTCAGTTCCCGAAAACCTCGAATGGAAACAAGCCTACCTGGCTGCCGTTCTGGAGAAAGATCGAACCCGTGTGGTTGGCCTGATTCATGATGCCAGGTCGAAATTTGCCACTCGGTTGGATGAATTAGCAGCCGAATCCTACTCACACGACGAAATCGAAGCCATACAGGATGCCGACTATCTGCTTCAGGCGCTCCAGAGCAGCTTGTCGTACCGGAACGATCTAAGGAACTAGCCTCCCAGATTTGAATTCGGCTCTTCGCAGCGGTGTTGGGAAGTTTCGCCGCCGGCAGGCTCAAGAGTTTGCGGCTACTCGTCCGGTTCTGGTGCCGGGGCCGTCGCGGAATCTGATTCCGGTTGTGCCGCAAGAATCGCCTGCCAGTTCAGAATCGCGTTCCACAGCAATCGCTGATCGCCGCGGTTCAGATCGCGATGCATGGGATTGAAGTTAAAAGCCACCACGTGGCCCTTGCCAACGGTCATATCGAGAATCGCGGGCCGGCCAATCAGATTTTCTTCTCCCCAGGCTTGTCCGCTGACAACGAAATCTTTGTTCTCGCTGTCACCCCACTCCATCACGATGCCGCTGCGATCTTCCGGCCCGTCCAGACACGTCGTGCAATACGCCATACGCAACCAGCGGCGCGGTGTGTTGTACAGCGGAAAGTTCTGCCGGAAGACCCAGGTGTGCGTGGGATACCCATAGCCGATGGGATGATGGGGTCGATCGAACGTGACCCGCACGTGGGCACCGGGCGTGCGCGTGCTGGCCTGCTGCGCCGCAGCCGAGGACGAGCCGCCTCCGCCGGCGGCGCTGCGGGGAACGCCTCCCGATGAGCGCCGCACAAACCGAACCAGCCCACCCTCGAGCGCCAGCATGCTGCCGCTCCCCAGCGTGACCATCAGGCCGCCACCTTCGATGAAGCGTTGAATCTGCGCCAATCCCTCATAGCCGATGCCTCCGGTAATGTCGTCGGATTCCGCCGGCGTGCCGAAGCTGGGCGTCTGTTGCGTTTTTTTGAATGGCATCGGCGACCAAGCTTTCGGCAGCCCCTCGATCTGCTCGGGGAGTTCGAGATCGACGTGGCCATAAAGAAGTACGTCAATTTTCGAACGAAGATTTCCCGCGCGAATGTCTTCGTCGCGCAGATAGGTGTATGGCACCTTGCGCTGGTCGAGGGAATAGCGAATCCATCCGATCGAGTCTGTGTCAGCCCACGGAACCCATACGCCGATACGCGGCGCAGGCGCTTTGTGGCGAGTGACGTTGGGCGCTGTCGAGGTCTGTATGAAGTCGAGTCCGAGTTCGGCCGCTGCTGTTTCAACTGCATCATGCAGTCCCGGCTGGTCGGAGAGAATCCAAGATCCCGCAGGAAACTTGACGCCCTCCTGTTCGAATTCATGTTCCGCAATCTGGATTTCGAAATTCGCCAGGCGATAGCGGCCTGCCAGTAAGGATTCCTGGCCACTGTCCTTCAGCAAGTACGTTGGGCCAGTGCCAGTAACACGTCCAGTCGCCTGGGGCGGATCTTTCAGGACAGCAACCGCGGCATCATGAATCGAAGCGTCGGCAGTGGGCAGTGCCTGCAGATGATAATTCGCCGGGAGTTCCCACGAAACGTCGTCATACGGAGGCTCGCCGTCTTTTGGATAATGCTGCGGCGTAAGCAGATCGACTGCATAGTTGCGATAAGGCTGGTCGAGACGAACCACGTATGTTCCCGCGGGATAGCTTCCATCTTTGAGTTGAATTGCGCTCTCTGCGCGGGAAACTTCGATGTGCTGCGCCATCAACCGTGCGACCATTTGCGCAACGCGGGTCGGGTCTCCCTGATCTGCAGGAATCAAAAATGCATACGGCGCCTGCGTCAGTCCCTTCTGCCATGAGTCCCACGACTTTTTGTAGAAGTTACGCAGCATCTGCTTGGAATGTGTTGCGGCATCATCGAGCGCGATCAGCGCGCCAGTCTCCTGATAGTTGAGATTGTCGCGCGCCGACCACGTCACCTCGCGGGGTGCAGGAAGCGGACGGTACCACTCCATGGTGGTTGCGCCCGGCGAGATCGAGCGCTTTTCGGTTTCCGCACTGCCGTTGCCAAAGGTTTCGTAGCCGCGCCCGATGCTGTTGTGATTCATCGCCACCGAGTCGAGATAAAGATGTGCGAATGCCTCGCCAAAATTCCACGTGGAAACCCCGGGCATACCCATCGCCGTCATTGACTCGACCTCATGCATGCTGAGCTCGAGAAATTCCGTATAAGTAATCGCATCGATGTTCGGGTTATATGGACCTGTGCCATTCCAAGTCATCAGGAAGGGCACGCCCTCGTGCAGATCGTGCACCACCGTGGGGTGCCACTCGTGAAACATCCGGTGGACAGCCTTCGTCGTCTCATGCGTCTGCTGGTGCGTGTCGCGATTGATGTCGACAAAGGTGTACTTCGACCAGTACGGCGGCGACTGGCGTGGAAGGGTGTTGCGATCAGTCTTGCCTTTCAAGTACCGGTAAAACCAGTCCACCATCTTGTCGCGGCCATCCGGATTGGAAATGGGATTGATGAGCACCACGAGTTGTTCGCGAATCTTGCGGATCAGCGGTTGCTCTGAAACTGCCAGCCGGTGCGCCAGTTCGAGCATAGCCTCCGTCGATCCGGTTTCGTCCGAATGGAGAGCCGCATTGAAATAGTAGATCGGCCGGGAGGCTGCGATCAACTTCTCGGCGGCGGCCTGGTCGACGTGACGGGGATCGGCCAACGCCGCCGTCGCGGATTTCAGATGTTCGATATCACGAATGCCGGCTTCATCGGCAATCGCAAACATCACGATGTCTCGACCTTCTTCGCTCTTGCCGATTGTGAATACCCGGACTCGCGGGCTCGCTGCAGCCAACGCCCGCGCATAGGAGTAAGCCTTTTCCGTGCCGGTTAACTCTCCCGGAGCGCCCATAATCCGGCCAAAGAATTTTTCGGGCGAAGGGACAGAAGCCGACTGCGGAACATAAGAGACGAGGGGAGAAACGAACTGTGGGTCTGTGGTTGCGGCAGCGATCGCTTCGCTTGCGCCGGGCTCAGGGACGTCGGGCGCTTGGGCCAGCGTGGTGGCGGTGAGCAAACACGAAAACAGCCACAAGAGCGCGGCACGAAACATGGGGCCCCCTGAACTCGGTGTGAAGGCGGAAGTTTAGCACGCGTGCTGGCGCCTATTTTCAGAGTGGGTTGACGAACGGCTTGCTGACCGAAACTACCGTGCTGCGGTGCTAAGCCCGGATTGTAGACGCATCACCATGCCTTCGGCGGCGGCGCGGACCCTCGGGTAGTAATTGCGCGCGTCCGCGACAACCTTGTCGACAATCGCGTCCGTATGGTCCGGGTCATGATGATAAAGAACGAGCTCTTTCGTGCCACTTTCCATCGCGATGTTGACGGCCTCGCGCCAGTGGCTGTGTCCCCAGCCGCGGCGCCGGGCAGCGTAATCGTCGGGCAGGTACTGCGCGTCGTAGATCAGGATGTCGGCACCCTCCGCCAACTTGCGGACGCCTTTGTCGAATTCCGCGTCTCCCGGTTCGTTGTCGGTGGCGTACACAAGCACGCCGTCTTTCGTCTCAATGCGGAATCCAAGGCAGCCTTGCGGATGGTTCAGCCACTGAGTCTTAATTCGGATTCCGTCTTCCATGTCGAGGCAGCCGTTCTGTATGTCATGGAAGTCGCGGCGGGCACGCATCGTATCGAGGTGGACCGGGAAGTACGGCGACGACATCTGCTCCGTCATCACTTGCTCAAGGCTGCGCGTGCGGCTGGAAGAGTGAAAGAAGAACTGGCTGTGCGGGCTATCGTACAGCGGACGGAAGAAGGGCATGCCCTGGATGTGGTCCCAGTGAAAGTGGGAGACGAAGACATGGGCGGAGAAGGGCTTATCGCCAAACTCGCGTTCGAGTTCGTGGCCGAGCACACGAAATCCGGTGCCGCAGTCGAAAATATAAATCTGGTTTCCGATGCGCACTTCCACGCAGGAGGTGTTCCCCCCATAGCGCAGATTCTCGGCCTGTGGAGTGGGCGTGGAGCCGCGCACGCCCCAAAACTTAACTTGCATAAACCCCGGTATTGAGAGCTCCGCTGTATTTCCCTGGCGCCTCGCGAGATCAGGCGTCAAAATGTTCATAATCCTCGGGATACTAGCGATTCTGAGCGATTGCCGTCAGGGTAACAAGTGACGAAAGTTTGCAGGAGCAGGGGCTAGGGAAGAGGGGTCAGGGGCTAAGCGTAAGTGACGTGGTGAGTGAACTTGCGCTTCTTAGCAGCCCCCGGAGCGCTTACTCGAAAGATCTCACTTGGTCGATTGTGCGGTGACCACCGGCCCTAATCCCCAATCCCTAACCCCCAATCCCTAACCCCTAATCCCTAAAATCGTCCCCTATAATGAATGCCCACACCATGCTCCAACCTGACTTCAAAGAATTTTCGCGATTGGCTCGCGAGGCGACGCTGGTTCCGGTCGTAAAGTCGGTGAGCGCCGATCTGCTTACCCCGGTCAGCGCTTTCCTGGCGATTGCCGAAAAGCAGTCGCACGCATTTCTACTCGAGTCGATCGAGCGTGGGGAGCAGATCGGACGCTACACCTTCCTCGGAGTTGCACCTTACATGCGAGTGACCGCCCACAAGGGGAAAGTCCAGATTGAGAGCGGCCGCAAGCGTGAGTTGGTCGAGGGCAGCATCTTTCAGGTGGTCAAACGTTTGCTGAGGGAGCACAGCGTGGCAACGGTTCCCGGGCTCCCGCCATTCACCGCCGGGGCTGTCGGATACTTTGCCTATGACGTTGTCCGCCAACTGGAGAATATTGGCGAGCACGCCAAAGATGACCTCTCCGTTCCCGACGCTGAACTGATGTTCTTCGATCGGCTCCTGGCCTTCGATCATCTACGCCACCAGATTCACATCATGGCGGCGGCGGATGTTTCGCGCGAGAATCCTCGCCGCGCCTATGACCGCGCGCTTCACGATATTGCTGCTCTGGAGCGAAAGCTCGCAGCGGGACTGAGTCCGGCGCTCTGGCGGAAGTCGGCGAAGCCCAAAACAGGCAAACTTAAGATTCACGCCGGCACACGGCGCGATGCTTACCTGCGCAACGTGGAGCGCTGCAAGGAGTACATCGCCGCGGGCGACATCTTTCAGGTCGTGTACTCTCAACGCTTCGACTTCACTCCCGAGGTCGCTCCGTTCGACCTATACCGGGCCCTGCGCCAGGTGAATCCTTCGCCTTACCTCTACTTTCTGAAGATGAACGACCGCCACATCCTCGGATCATCTCCCGAGATGTTGGTTCGGGTCACGGGACGCAAGCTGGAATACCGGCCGATCGCGGGCACGCGTCCCCGCGGCCGCGATGCGGCCGAAGATGCCCGCCTCGAGCAGCAGGTGCGCAATGACGAAAAGGAGCGTGCGGAACATGTGATGCTGGTCGATCTCGGACGCAACGACCTCGGGCGCGTCAGCGAGTACGGTTCGGTGAAGGTGAAAGACCTGATGTACGTCGAGCGCTACTCCCACGTCATGCACCTGGTGTCAGCGCTGGAGGGGACTCTGCGAAAAGATCTCGACGCGATCGATGCCTTGGCTGCCTGCTTCCCCGCGGGAACGCTCAGCGGAGCGCCGAAAGTTCGCGCCATGCAAATCATCGAAGAGCTGGAGCCCACCCGTCGAGGCGTCTACGGCGGATCTGTTCTGTATGCTGATTTCGCCGGCAATCTCGACTCCTGCATCGGCATTCGCACGATGCTGATGCAAGGGAAGAAGGCATATCTGCAAGCTGGTGGAGGAATCGTTGCAGACTCCGATCCGGCGGCCGAATTTCAGGAATCGATGAATAAAGCGGGAGCCCTGTTACGAGCGGTTGAAATAGCTAGGAAAGCATAGGCGTTACAGCTCCAAAAAATTTTGGACGAGTTTCTTTCCGGCTTCCGTCAGCACGCTCTCTGGATGGAACTGCACACCCTCCACCGCCAGCTTTTTATGGCGTAGGCCCATAATCGTCCGCGTGCCGTCTTTCTCGGTTGTCCATGCACTGATTTCCAGATCGGCGGGCAGATTCTTTTCTTCCACGATCAACGAGTGATAGCGCGTCGCGGTCATCGGCATGGGAAGCCCCTGAAACACTGTCTTGTTGTCGTGCATGACGGCGCTGGTTTTCCCGTGCATGAGATGTGGGGCGCGGATGACGCGTCCTCCAAATGCTTCGCCCATCGCCTGATGCCCCAAGCACACACCCAGCAGTGGCGTTTTTCCGGCGAAGTGACGAATCAAATCAACGCTGATGCCGGCCTCTTGCGGCGTGCATGGCCCGGGAGAGATGACGATCTTTTCCGGTCGCATCGCCTCCACTTCCTCGATCGTGACTTGATCGTTGCGCCGCACCTCGACATCGGCGCCCAGCTCTCCGAGATACTGGACCAGGTTGTAGGTGAACGAATCGTAGTTGTCGAGAACGAAGACCAAGAATCAAACCTCTAGCAGGCTCCGCGCCTTCGACACCAGATTACACCAGACCGCGCACGCCGATTGTCAGCGCAGTCGCCTCGCCCAAAAGAGCCAATCCGTTACCCAAGCGTGGTATTGACCCGGACCAGACCGGCAGCGCATCCTCTTAATCGATGTCCGCCACTTCAACGCCACTTGGAGGAAGCATGGCCGAGCCCCAGCAGGAGAAGCGGGGTGCACGACGTTTCGCATTACGAGTACCGGTCAGCGTTAATCGCAATTCCACCGACAGCAACGTTCAGAACGAAGCCGCCCAACTCCGTGATGTCAGCGCCCGCGGCATCTGCTTTTACCTGGACTCAGCCATCGAACAGGGCGCGCACATCGGATTTACTCTTACCCTTCCGCCAGAAGTCACCCTCACCGAAAGTATTCGCGTTCAATGCCAAGGTCGCGTCGTGCGAGTAGAAGATGGCGTGGACGATGGACGAGTCGGCGTGGCCGCGGTGATTGAATCGTACGAGTTCCTTCCGGAAGCCTGAGCGAGGCCATTTCAATCGGAAGACGAAGGCAACACAGAACTCAGAAGTAAGAAGTCAGAAGTTCAGCCGCGATGACTAGACCTCACGGCATCTGACTTCTAACTTCTGAATTCTGATTTCCTGACTCACAACCTTGGTTCTAGCCCTCAGAATTCCATCCCTGCTCCCTGACCCCTGCTCCCTGACCCCTGTCCCCTGTGGTATGTTTCCTTCAAGCTCCCAACGAGGAATTTGTGCCGCGATTCGGGTCTGTCTGCGTCAGCACTTTGATCGTCGCGTTTGCTCTCTCTCTGTGGGCGCAGAACTTCGGACCTCCGCGGGTGATCCAGAGCGTCCGCATGGTTTTTGAAAAGGGAGTGCCAGCCGTCGAAATTCTTTCCAGCGGTTCGGTGATCCCCGAGATCATGACGCTCGACTCGCCGCCCCGTCTGGTGATTGATCTTCCGAACTCGCGGCTTGGACCAGTTCAGAAACGAATCCGAATCCAGAAGGAAAACATCACCGCGATCCGCGTCAATCAGTACAGCAGCAATCCTCCGGTCACCCGCATTGTGCTCGACCTGCTCGCGCCCTACGGACATTCCTGGGACGGCGCCGGCAATCGCCTCATGGTGCGGCTGAAACCCGCGGAAGACGTCGACACTGCAAAGAAGCAGGAGTCTGGCCAGCCAATGAGCGCTCCGGGATTCGCCTTGACTCCGGATGCCGCGGTGGTTCCGGTCGTCGGCGGCTCAAGCCCGTTTGGAATTGATGCGAGCCAACTCTCCGCAGGTTCTTCCGTCACAGCAGGTTCCGACACTACCATGCTGCATCTTCCTAATGGAGGCGAAGTGCGCGTGTGCCCTGGCACCACGCTTTCCGTAAGTTCTTCACCCAGCAAGCGTGACCTCATGTTTGGTATGGGCACGGGCGCCATCGAAATGCACTATGCGCTCAAATCATCGGCCGATGCGGTTCTGACCCCGGATTTCCGCATCATGTTTGCCGGGCCGGGAGAATTCCACTTCGCCGTCAGTGCCGACTCTCACGGCAACACTTGTGTCCGCACGCTGCGCGGTAACACGTCCTCCGCTGTCGTCGCCGAACTAATGGGCAACCGCATCTACCAGGTGAAGCCCACCGAGCAGGCTATGTTTCACTCCGGGCAAATCGATAAAGTCGATGGCGACGTGCCGCTGGAATGCGGATGCCCTCCGCCGCGACCTGTTTTGATGGCGGACGCTCCGCCTGCCCAGATCCTGCCCGGTTCCGAGGTACCAAAATCCGCTATGGGAGCGGGTTCAGCGGGGAACTCAACCGCCAACAATGCTGCAACTTCCCATGCCGGAGGCACGCAGCTGACGAATGGTCCGGAAACCGCCCCGCTTCCGGCATCGCAGCCGAATGACGTGCACGTGCAAGTCGATGCGCCTTTTGTCTTCAGTGCAAAGGATCATGCTGCGAAAACAGCGCCGGCTCCGACGCAGACCCCTCCGGATTTGCCGCCTGATCAGTCCACGCAGCAGGAGGTTCACGTCGATCCCGTCATTCAGCCGGCTCCGCCGCCGGAACCGCAAAAGAAAACGGAACATCCGGGCTTTTTTCGCCGTGTCGGGAAGTTCTTCTCTGCCATCTTCCACTAGAACCTGTCTCATCAATGTTTTTGAAAGGGCGCGGCTTTCAGCCGAGCCGCAAAAAGGTTCTAGTGGAAGAGCGGCGCTTTAGCGCCGCGTCAGATCCGACAGCGGAGTTGGGCTTTAGCCCCAGACGAAATTAAACTGGATCCAGCCGCAAACGGCGGAACCTGAATGCCCGTCGTGAGTCCGCGGTGACGACCCGTGTTCTCACCACACTCTTCAGCCTCTGAGCGAAGAGCCGGTGTCCCAGCAACCCGATTGATGACACGAGATCTACTCATTCTTCCGCTTAAAGAGCCCCAACTCGCCCGTGGCTGAGACAGCCGCGGCTCTGAATATCATCCGTAACAATCGCCCGTTGCCTTGGATATCCTTTTTTACTGTCCGTGCGTCTTAACGGTTTGAAATACCACCCTGTCGACCGGAGCGCACCATGACTGCAGCATCGCCGGGGCCTCATCTGTTTTCTGTCCTGGCTAATGAGCACGACAATCTCTTCCGCACAAGGAAGGACACGTTTCTACTCTCGCTTCTAGGGCAAGCAGCGATTCTGGCCCTGATCATCTATTTCACCGGCTGCGTGATTCGTAACCCTCCGGATATCGCTCGACGGATGCCCGATCTTGGAAAGTTTCCCCTTGTCTTTTCCGGGTTCAACGGTGGCGGAGGAGGGAATCACGATCCGCAGCCAGCTTCATATGGCGAGCCACCCCGTTCCTCCCTGCAAATGCAGATCGTCAGCCCGAGTGTGATGGTGCCAACAGAAATGCCGAAGCTTCCGAGCGAAGCCACGGTGATGGTGGCGCCAGATGTCAAATTTCCCGTCGCGTCACGTATCGGAGATCCGTCCTCGCCGTTTTCGAAATGGCTTTCCGACGGTCCGGGCGGTCCCCGCGGAGTAGGTGACGGATGTTGTGGCGGAGTCGGGCCTGATTCCGGCCCCTACGTCGGCGACGGAACACCGGGAACCCATCCGGGTCGCAACGGCGTCACCATGCCCGAGGCGATCTACAGTCCTGAGCCCAGTTTTTCGGACGAAGCCCGAAAAGCAAAATTCCAGGGAATCGTGATGCTGATGGTGGTAGTAGGCAAGGATGGTCGTCCTTACAACATCCGAGTCCGCCAGAGCCTGGGAATGGGGCTTGACGAACAGGCAATCGCCGCCGTCAGAAACTGGCGCTTCCGCCCGGCGACATTCCAAGGCCAACCCATCGCGACGCAGATCGCGGTGCAGGTCGATTTTCACTTGTACTAGCGCAAGCGTTCCTCGAACTTCAGCCCTAACACACGATCGCAAACGCCGAGGTCTGAGGCCCCGACGTCTGCGGTCCGTTTCCACTAGCTGCGATTGATTGCCCGCCGCAAGGGTTCGACCTTGTCGCGCAGATCGTCAGCCAGTTCTGCACCGCGGCTTGCGGCATCCCGCACCCGCTCGCCTACCTCACGCACCCGATCCTTGGCCTCGTCTGCCCAATCCTCAAGGCTGTCCTTCGCATCCTCGTAGCCGCGCCGCAGGTCCTTGCGCAATTGTTTGCCGGCTTTCGGAGCTAACAAGAGCCCGGCCAGTGCGCCCGCGCCCAGTCCGATCAATAGAAACGTAATCGCCGTCCCGATGTGGCTGCCTTCTGAAGAGTTGTAACGCCCAGTTGTCATGATGCCTCTTTTCTCAGCACCCAAACTCGTCCGCCGCTTGAGCGCGCCTGATTCATTGTAGTCTCACACATTGAGGATAGATCATCCAGAGTCCATGTTACGATGCAACTAATCCCAAAAGAGATCGCTGCCCATTTTGGTGGATTCCTGCCTGAGTTTGGACACATCTGGGCGTCTGAGACAGAAAAGTAGCGGCAAGCCAAGGCGATTTACCACAAGGACGCGAAGGTCCACGAAGGTAAACATGGTTCTCCTTCCTTCGCGAACCGTAGTGTCCTTAGTGGTTGATGATTTTCAGCCGTCTCAGCCTTTCCCTTCCAGCGCACCCATGTGTAAAATAATGCCTTAGCCCCTGTGGCAGCGGATTTGTGGCTTGCCCGCCTTCCGCCAGCTTCAACCGCAATCGTACAAGGAGAGTTTCGAGCGATGTCGATCCCTGCCACACAGCTTCGTCCCGGCATGATCATCAAGCACAACAATGATCTGCATTCCGTTTTCAGCGTCGAGCACCGCACGCCCGGCAACTTGCGCGCTTTCATCCAGGCCAAGCTGCGCAATCTGCGCACCGGCGCCATGTTCGAGCACCGCTTCCGCTCGCCCGATCCCATCGAAAAGATCACCGTCGACGAAGTCGAAATGCAGTTCCTTTACTCCGACGGCGACAGCTACTACTTCATGGATACGACCAACTACGAGCAGACGCACCTGACCAAGGAAATTCTGGGTGACGCAGTCGAATACCTCATCCCCAACCTCGAGATCAAGGTGGAGTTTTTCGACGGCAAGGCCGTCGGCATCGAATTGCCCCAGACCGTCATCCTGACCGTGATTGAGACCGAGCCCGGACTGAAGAGCGCCACCGCTTCCAGCGTGACCAAGGCCGCCAAAACGGAAACCGGCCTGGTCGTGCAGGTGCCGCCGTTCATCAACGAAGGCGAGAAGATCAAGGTCGACACGTCGGAAGGCGCGTATCTTTCGAGGGCGTAAAGTGCAGGATCTCCCGTAGAGACGCAGCTTGCTGCGTCTCTTTTTACGCGCGTCAGTCTCCACTGCAGGCAGGACGTTGCAAGCAACGTCTCTACGAGATGACAGACAAGTCCATTCAAGCCCGCCGCTTCCTGGTTCGTGGACGCGTGCAAGGCGTCGGCTTCCGCTGGTTCGTCGAACGCGAGGCCCACATCCTGGGCATCGCTGGATGGGTACGCAACAATCACGACGGCAGCGTCGAAGTCCTCGCCCAGGGAACGCGCGATCAACTCTCCGGCCTGCACTCCCGCCTGCGTGAAGGTCCGCGCGCTGCTCGCGTCGATTCCGTCGAAGTCTCAGAAGAGAATCCCGGCGCAGGTCTCAGTTCGTTCCGCATCGAAGGTGCGTGGTGAGGTGACATTTCGATGTTCTAATGTGTCGAGGTGTATACGCTGATTGCTAGCGCATCTTTCTTTGAAATCTCGAACATTGAAACCTTGAAGCTCTGAAACTTTGAAACCTTAACCAAAGGAGCGTGGTAATGTCCCCTGTCTCGGTTGTCGAAGTCGATCATCTGAAAAAGCTGATTCGCGAGGTGCCAGATTTTCCCAAGAAAGGGATTCTCTTCTACGACATCACGACGCTCCTGAAAGACAAGACAGGACTCGCCATGCTCATCGACAAACTGGCGGAGCACTACATTGCCCAGGACATCGATCTGGTGCTCGGGATGGAAGCTCGCGGTTTCATCTTCGCGCCCGCGCTGGCCTATCGCTTGAACGCGGGATTCGTCCCGGTGCGCAAACCCGGCAAGCTTCCGGCCGAATGTGTGAGTTACGACTATGCTCTCGAGTACGGCTCGAACACGCTGCAGATTCACAAGGACGCGATCCAGAAAGGCCAGCGCGTACTGATCGTCGACGACTTGCTCGCGACCGGCGGCACCGCCGACGCTACCGCGAAGCTGGCGGAATCGCTAGGCGCAAAGATCGCTGGCTTGGGATTCGTCGTCGAACTTTCATTCCTCAATGGCCGCGACAAGCTGAAGAAGTACGACGTGATGTCGCTGCTTCGCTACGATCAATAAACACTTGAAAAACCAAAACGGGGCAAGCGCTGGTTGACGCTTAGCCCCGTTTCGTATTCGATCGAGGAAAATTCGCTCTACTTCACATTTCGTGCAATCAGCAGTCCCACTCCTGCCCAGAATCCGCCGCTGATCGCGAACGACAGCGCCAGCCCCGCGATTGCTCCCCAATTGATACGCCGGCGATGTTGATCCGAATCGTGGTCATCGCCCAGCCATGAACTAAGAAATCCACTTCTCCCCAGACCACTGTCCAGACACATCCAGCGCACCGGGACTCGCATCGCACGGGTGCTCGCTTGAGGGGGGAAATTTACCAGCTTGAAACTCATCAAGCACCTCCTCGTGTCGGATTGCAACTCGTCTGCCATTTCCGTCCTGGCGCAAGCGCCTGATTGTAAGAGGAGCATTCCCACCCCGAGGGTTGCCATAGTCCAAACGCACGTCAAAACTCCCGAGCGTGCGTACAAATTTCGCGTGATTTTCTTCCACTGACTCGACGCGCGTTCTGCCAGCCTTTATTTCTCCGCCAGTAGTAGGTGAGAGCCCTTAGGGAGATAACCCTTCCGCCGAAACCAGTCCTCCATGGAATTCCTTAGATCATCGAGCGGGACGCTAGAACCGATCTCCATCTCTCCATCGGCCACCGGAAGCGTGTCATCGAACGCACTGAAATTCGTGAAGCTTCGCATGGAGAATGAATCCAGCCATTTGATTGGGCAGGGAAGCCGGTGGCCGTTCTCCTCGTACTCCACGCGAATCTTGCGGGCAAACATGAATTGATTTAACCACACGCAACTGGTCGCAAGCCGAGTCGGTTCTGTTGTGCATTTTCGAACACCAAACGAGGTGTTGTATTTGACAAAGGAAAATCGAGCCCTTACTCTCCTCGCGTCACACCAGGAGGAGCACTCCACATGATTACGAATCTGATTTGGTGGATCGTCGTTGGGTTGATCGCAGGATGGGCCGCCGGCAAGATCATGAAAGGCGGCGGTTACGGCACAGTTATGGACATCGTCCTCGGCATCGTCGGCGCTGTGGTTGGCGGCTGGCTGATGGGTCTGCTCGGCATTCACGCGGGAGGCTTCATCGGCACCATCATTATCGCGATCATCGGTGCCGTCTTCCTGATCTGGCTTACCCGGTTGCTCAAGAAAGCCTGATTCGCGGATCTGGGCCCCATCCGCGGGCCCAGACATCTTAAAACTCTAAACCTGAATCTAGGGCTCCAGACACCCAGTCCGCGGTGTCTAAATACTTCGTAGGGCCGCGTCGTCGATCGCCGATCTATCCGAGAGGCGCTGCTCGTCTTCTGTCTCCACCCCTCTCTGTCTGGCGTGCGAGGTCTGCCACGCGAGCTCTCGTTGACGGAGGAGCGATGCACCCTTTGAAAGTAGCCGTGCTGTTCGTTGCACTTCCAGCGCTTTCCTTTGGCCAGACTCCAGCCTCACCAGCTTGGGGAAGTACCGCCGCCCGCCTGCCAGTCACGCGAGTAATCCTCTACAAAAACGGCGTCGGATATTTCGAGCACTCCGGTCACGTCCGCGGAAGCCAGGATGTGAATGTCGATTTCACCACCGCTCAGCTCAACGATGTCCTGAAGTCGCTGACGGTTCTCGATCGCGGAAAAGGCCGCATCACGGGCGTCAGTTATAACTCCACTGCTCCTATAGAGCGGCAACTCGGACTGCTGCGGCTTCCCGTCGGGGAAAATCCAACGACGGCCCAATTCCTGACCGCTCTTCGTGGTGCCCGAGTCGAGATTCACAACGGCTCCGTAACTGGCTCTGGACGCCTGCTGAGCATTGAAGAACGCGACGTGCCTAAAGCCGATCCGTCAAAAGGCGAGAGAGAAGAACAGCCGGGACCCAGTGACAAAACGAAGCACACGCAGGTTTCAATCGTCAGCGACGGCGGCGAACTACGAGTCTTCGATCTGACACCCGCCACCAGTGTCCGCGTGATCGAAAAAGACGTGAATGAGGAAGTCGGCAAGTACCTGGGACTCATCGCTTCGACGCGCGATCAGGATGTCCGCCGCATGACAATCTCCACCGCGGGAGACGGCGACCGCGATCTGCTCGTGAGCTATATCAGCGAAGTTCCAGTGTGGAAGAGCACCTACCGCATCGTGGTTCCCAAAGAAGGCAAGCCGCTGCTGCAGGGCTGGGCGATCGTCGACAACACCGTCGGCGAAGACTGGAAGAACGTTGAACTGTCACTGGTCGCCGGCGCTCCGCAGTCATTCGTTCAGGAACTGTCGCAACCGTACTACTCGCGGCGCCCGGTGGTCGCTCTGCCAGAGAACGCGATGCTGACGCCCCAGATGCATGAAGCAACCCTAGAGCAGTATGCGAAGCTCGCACGCCCGCCCATGATGGCTGCTGAAGGTGTCATCGGCGGTGTCCCCGGCGGCGTCCCGGGCGGGCAGATGGGTGGAGTGATGGGAGGCATCGCCTCAGGAAAAGGGCCCGGCTTCGGCCCAGGTGAAGGCGGGGGCACCGGCGGCGGAGTGTTTCGATCTTCTGCAGTCGCGACGCCGCCTCCCCATCCCGACGCCACCGAAATTGCTGAGTCGCTTGAGGAGGGCACGACCGTAGGCCAGACGCAGGAACTCGGGTACCTTTTCGAATACAAGCTCAAAGACCGTGTCACTATCCGCAAGAATCAGTCCGCGCTTGTGCCAATTCTGCAGACGCGCATCGACGCAGAGAGAGTCTCTCTCTGGAATCCTTCGCAGGACTCAGTTCTCCGTGCTCTCTGGGTCGACAACAACAGCGATCTCACTCTCGATGGCGGCAGCTCCAACGTTCTCGAAGGCGATGCATTCGCAGGTGAAGGCCTGCTGGACCCCATCAAGCCCGGCGAAAAGCGCCTGCTGTCGTATGCCGCCGACCTCGGACTCCTCGTCGACGCCAAACAGAAGAACGAGAATCAGCAAGTCACAAGAATCGTCATCGCCCATGGCGCAATGACGCAGAGCACACAGGAGCGCCAGGAAGAGACCTATACAATCCGCAATCGCGATACATCACCACGCGTCCTTATCGTGGAACATCCGGCGCGAGCCGGTTGGAAGCTTGCCGACGATGAAACTCCCGAAGAGACTACCGCTTCTTTTCACCGATTCCGGATCGCGGTTGACCCGAAGAAGACCGCCACGTTGGTGGTTAAAGAGTATCGCCCCGTCTCCAACCGCTGGATGCTCACAGGTGTTACAGACAGCGAAATAAAATTCTTCCTCGACCAGAAGATGATTAATCCCGATGTAGAGAAGGCACTGCGCAGCGTCGTGCAGAAGAAGAACGACATCGCAGTGCTCGATGCGGTCATCGCCGGGCGCCGTGCCCAGGTTACGAACATCTCCGACGATCAGCAGCGTGTCCGCGAGAACATGAAAGCATTGAAAGGAAGTGCGGAGGAGAAGGCGCTGATCGAGCGCTACGTCCGCGAACTCAATGAACAGGAAGACCGCGTCCAGGCGCTGCGCAAAGAAATCACCGAGATGCAGCAAAAGCGCGACGCGGCGCAAAGCGCGCTGACCATAATGATCGAAAACCTGCAGATGGAAGCGACACTGTAGGAAGGGATTATTGATTGTTGATGCTTGAAGGAAAAACTCGGTCGCCGAGAGGGCGTTGTGAGACTCGGCATTAAGCACGAATGATGGGACCGACTTCAACTACAGCCGCGAAGCGGCGGGATGTGAAAGCCCGGCACGCAGTGCCGGGTAGCCGGAGGTGCAACCGAGCGAGTCCGCTTTAGCGGACGGCATGAGTTTCGTAACAGACTCTGACCGTTCCGCTTCTCATTCAACAATCAACAATCAAAATTCAACAATTATCTTCCCGCCTTCGGCCCCGCCGCCTTCACCTCGGGCGGTGCATCAAAGTTCTCAAAGTTCTTTGCGAAACGATTGCGCAGATCTTCAGCGGCTTTGTCATATGCCGCTTTGTCGGGCCACGCATTGCGCGGGTTCAGTACCTGCGGCGGAACTCCGTGGCAAAACTTCGGGATGCTGAATCCGAAGGTGGGCTCAATTTCGAAATCCTGGTGGATCAGTTCTCCTTCGACCGCCGCATCCACCATGGCACGCGTGTAAGGAATGCTCATGCGCTTACCCACACCATACGGCCCGCCCTGCCAGCCGGTGTTCACCAGCCAGCACTGCGCATTGTGCTCGCGCAGCCGGCGCCCAAGCATCTCCGCGTATATCTTTGGCGGCAGTGGCAGAAACGGCGACCCAAAACATGTGGAGAAAGTCGCGGTCGGTTCCTTTACGCCAGCTTCAGTTCCCGCAACTTTTGCGGTGTAGCCCGACATGAAGTGATACATCGCCTGCTCCGGCGTCAGCCTCGAAATCGGAGGCAGCACGCCAAACGCATCCGCCGTGAGGAAAACAACATTCTTCGGATGCCCGCCGATGCCTGGAATTACCGCATTGTCAATAAACTCCACCGGATACGCCGCCCGCGTGTTCTCCGTCTTGCTATCGTCATCGTAGTCGGGGATGCGTGTGTGCGAGTCGAGCGTGACGTTCTCCAGCACGCAGCCGAATCGCAGAGCATTCCAGATCTGCGGCTCATTCTGCTTCGACAGCTTGATGCACTTGGCGTAGCACCCGCCCTCGAAGTTGAATACGCCATCAGCGCTCCATCCGTGCTCGTCGTCGCCGATCAGATCGCGCGACGGATCCGCCGACAGCGTTGTCTTGCCGGTTCCCGACAATCCGAAAAACAGTGCGCTCACTCCGTTGTGCCCGACGTTCGCCGAGCAGTGCATGGGAAACACATTCCGCGGAGGGAGCAGAAAGTTCATCACGCTGAAAATCGATTTCTTCATCTCGCCGGCATACGAGGTCCCGCCGATCAGCACCGTCCGCCGCATGAAGTTCAGCAGAATGAAAACTTCAGAATTGACTCCATCGCGTTTGGGATCAGCTTTGAACTCCGGGGCTGAGATAACCGTGAACTCGGGATGATGCTCTCTCAGTTCGTCGGGCGTCGGGCGTAGGAACAACTGCCGCACAAAGAGGTTATGCCACGCGTATTCATTCACAATCCGTACCGGCAATCGATACGCAGGATCAGCCCCGCAAAACAAATCCTGTACGTACAGTTCACGCCCTCGCAGGTGCTCCATCACCCTCGCGTAGAGTGCATCGAATTTTTCCGGTTCGAACGGCGCATTCACAGCACCCCAGGCCACGGTATGCGCGGTCATCTCATCCTTCACGATGAATTTGTCTTTCGGAGACCGGCCCGTACGGTTCGTATATCCGACAATCGTGCCATTGGATGCCAGCTTCGCTTCGTTGCGCCGGATGGAGTGCTCCACCAACAGTGCCGGGGACAGGTTGAAGTGCGTTCGACCTTCGCTCAGCAACTCGGCTACGTCGCTGACGTGCATGGTGGTAGCCATGAGGGAAATCTCCTGGGAAGAGGCAAAATGGGACACGGAGCCAAAAACGTTCTATTCTGCCTTAAAAACATTGGCCTTGCCAAGGAACCGAATCACACTCCCGCTCTTTTCTTCAAGCAAAACGATATTGCTGTTTGATTCCACTCAAGACAGATGCCATTAGGCGAGCTAAGAGTTGTCGTAGAGACGTAGCTGGCTACGTCTCTGCCGGCGCATCCTCAGAAGCGTGGGGGCCCAGCAGCTATTCGGAGGTTTTGTAGTCGCATGCGGCGCGGCAGGGCTCGCAGTAGAAGAGTCCGTCATTGCAAAGGCGCACATCAATCACGGACTGGCACAAGCAGCAATACTTCTCACACTGGCAGTCCCTTTCAGGTTGCTCGCACTGCGCGCAACGATATTTGGCGGTCCCAGTTCCGGTGCTCATGAAATTACTGTAACTCTCGGTTCCCGTGGCCGAAACGTGACATCGGTAACAAAAAAGGGGTCAGGGGTCGGAGGTCAGGAAGACGGAGTGCTCAGTTCGCGAGCGAATCATAATCGGCTGACACTTGTAGCAGCACATCTCGCGCGGCGGCCTCGTCAGCCCACTGGCCCCTGACCCCTAGTCCCTAGCCTCTGCTCTCCGTACCCTATAATTCCAACCAATGACTTTCCAACATCTTCTGGATGGCGCCGAGTTCCTCAGCCAAAGCGGGAACCCGGACGTCACCGGTGTGGAATACGACTCGCGCCGGGTGAAGCCAGGATCGGTCTTCGTGGCGATGCATGGCGAGAGTTCTGATGGGAATCGATTCATTGATCCGGCGATTCAGGCCGGAGCCGTCGCCATCGTCACCGACTCTCCGGCAGAAAAACCGCGCGAGGGGATCGCATGGGCCCTAGTTCCTCATGGGCGCCGAGCGCTGGCGCGGATCAGCGAGAACTTTTACAAACGTCCTGCCGAACGCATCGCCATCACTGGAATCACCGGAACCAACGGCAAGAGCACCACAGCCTTCTTGATTGAGTCGATTCTCACCGCCGCTGGTCGGAAGAGCGCGCTGATCGGCACCATCGAATATCACGTGGCCGGCAAAGTCTATCCCGCGCCTCACACCACTCCGGAAGCGTTGGAACTGGCGCGACTTTTCCACGAGGCCTTAGGCCAAGGCGCCACCGAGGCAGTCATGGAAGTGTCCTCCCACGCGCTCGCTCAGCAGCGGGTGTTTGGTGTGCCCTTCGATGTTGCCGTCTTCACCAATTTGACGCGCGACCACCTCGACTATCACAAGACGATGGAACAGTACTTCTACGCCAAGCGTGTACTCTTCGAAGGATGCGGCACCGATCCTCCTCGTGCAGTCGTCACCAATCTCGATGATGAATACGGAGCGCAATTAGCCGGCTTCAGCCGCAAGCGCAGTCGCACCGTACTGACCTACGGCTGGGACCGCGGCGACTTCCACGCGGATAAGCCGGACGTCACGCCGCGCGGCACGCGCTTCGACATGATCACTCCCAATGAGAAGCTTGCGATCTTCTCCCCTCTCATCGGGCGCGTGAATGTCTATAACATCCTGGCGGCAGCGGCCTCGGGCTTTGCTCGCGGTTGTTCGACCGAGGCGATTTCACGCGGTGTCGCCGCGCTGACCCACGTCCCCGGCCGATTTCAACGCGTCGACAGTGGCCAGCCCTTCACCATCGTCGTGGATTACGCCCACACCGACGATGCACTCCGTAATCTGACCGCGCTCGCTCGCGAATTTGTCTCCCGCACCGGCGCAGGGGCAAGAGTCATCACGCTGTTCGGCTGCGGCGGCGATCGCGATCGCGCCAAGCGCCCCCTGATGGGAGAGGCCGCCGGCCGCGGCAGTGATTTCGTCGTGCTAACGTCCGACAACCCGCGCAGCGAAGATCCCCGAGCCATCATTAATGACGCCCTGGTCGGTCTGCAGAAGACCGGCACGAAATACGTTGTCGAAGTCGATCGGCGCAAAGCGATTGGCCTCGCCATCGGCGAAGCGCGCCCCGGAGACATCGTCCTGCTTGCCGGTAAAGGCCATGAGAAGGTGCAAGTCACGCGCGAAGGTTCTAATCCATTCGACGATGTAGAAGTGGCAAAAGAAGTTCTGCGCGCCTCCGGATTCGATAATGTGTAGCGCCGGCATCCCTTCGGCTTCGCTCAGGGCAGGCTCTGCCGGCTGTCGCGACGGCACCTCGCCCTCGCCCCGGGACCCTCGCACTGCAGCGAGTAAGGAAGACTGAATGAAACTGCCGCTCTCAAAAATCGCCGACTTCATCTCGGCCTCCGGCGATTTTTCCCGCGAAGAACTCGCTCATGGATATTCCATCGACTCCCGCACCGTGAGCCCAGGAGAACTTTTCTTCGCCGTGAAAGGTGAGCGCCTCGACGGTCATGACTTTGTCGGCGCTGCTCTGGAACAAGGAGCGGTGGGAGCGGTCGTCCGCAAAGATCAACTGCACCGCTTGCCTGGCAACATCAAGTTGCTCCCCGTCGACGACACCCTGATCGCTCTGCAAACTCTCGCCACAGCTGTACGAAAGCTCTGGGTGAAGCCGCTGATCGGCGTCACTGGTTCCGCGGGCAAGACCACAACCAAGGAAGCCATCGCGCATGTACTTGCCTCCAAATTCCGCGTGCTGAAGTCCGAGGGAAACTTCAACAATCATTTCGGCCTGCCGCTGATGCTGCTGAAACTCGAACCTGAGCACGATTTGGCCGTCATCGAGATGGGGATGTCCCACGCCGGAGAGATTCGCGCCTTGGCCAAGATTGCTCATCCTGACATTGGCGTCGTCACCAACGTTGCTCCGGTGCATCTGGAATTTTTCGATTCGCTGGCCGGAATTGCTCGCGCGAAATATGAGCTGGTTGAATCGCTATCCTCGAACGGAACAGCCGTGCTCAACGCGGATGATGAATACGTCTCCCAGTTCGGCCGTGACTTCAAGGGCAGGGTCATCAAGTACGGAACCACGATCGGCGCTGACGTGCGCGCTGAGCACGTGCAGTCAAAAGGCGCGGAAGGTTCCGAGTTCGATCTAGTTGTCGCTGCAACTCGCGAGCATGTGCACTTCCCACTCGTAGGAGAGCACAACGTTCTGAATGCGCTCGCCGCCGTCTCAGTCTCCCTCGCCTGCGGCATGAAGGCTTCCGAGGCCGTCGCTGCTCTCTCGACTCTGAAGCCAGCCGACAAGCGCGGGCAGGTTCTCCAGTTGGGTAACATCACCGTCATCAACGATTGCTACAATTCCAATCCGAAGGCGCTCAGAGCCATGGTCGACGCTCTGTCTGGGATGAAGGCGGCGCGCCGCATTGTGGTCGCCGGTGAGATGCTCGAGCTTGGCCCGGCAGGAGAAGCACTTCATCGGGAGTCCGGAAATCACATGGGCGAGAGGAAGATCGATGTGCTCATCGGCGTTCGCGGTCTGGCACACGCCTTGGTCGATGGTGCGAAGCAAGCAGGAACGCGCGCCGAGTTTGTCGCCACGCCAGAAGAAGCTGGCGAGTGGCTGGCGCGAGAGACACGCGATGGAGATGTGGTTCTACTAAAAGCCTCTCGCGGCGTAAAACTCGAAAAGGCGTTGGAGACCTGGCAGGCAAAGCGCGACGGGCACTGAAAAATACCCGTTTACTCAACGTAGTAGCTGAAGGCTGACGGCTGAAAGCTGAAAGCTGCATTCGGAGGCTGATTGCTCTACTGGCTGTTGTTCCTGAAGCTGCAACACTACGTTGCGCCCTTCCGCATTTTCCGTTATGTCACCTTCCGCACGGCCTTCGCCAGCCTCACGGCTTTGTTCACTGCGCTGATCGTCGGGCCGCTCGTCATCGGCCGCCTGCGTGACTTCCAGATCGGCCAGTACATTCGCGAAGAAGGCCCAAAAGCTCATCAGAAGAAAGCCGGCACGCCCACCATGGGAGGCCTGCTGATCGTTATCGCCATTATCGTCCCGACCCTGCTCTGGGCCGATTTGAGCAATCGCTTCATCTGGATCGCCGTATTCTCCACCGTCGCCTACGCGGCCATCGGATTCACCGACGACTACACCAAGGTGACGCATCGCCGCAACCTCGGTCTGACCGCGCGCGCGAAGCTTGGACTACAACTCGCCACCGGTCTTGTGATCGCGTCCATGCTGATCGCCATGCAGACCTACAACATGTATTCGACGAAGCTGATCGTGCCTTTCTTTAAGCAATTTCATCCCGATCTTGTGCTGTCGAATCTCGAGCGGTTTCCCCATCTTTGGCCTCTCGCATTCCTGCCCTTTATGGTGTTCGTCACGTTGGTGATTACCTTCTCGAGCAATGCGGTAAATCTGACCGATGGCCTCGATGGCTTGGCGATCGGATGCACCGTAATTGCGGCAGGAGCTCTAACGGTGCTGACCTACGTGAGCGGTCATGCAACCTTTGCGACGTATCTGGAGTTGCAGCGCATGCCCCAGGTCGCGGAGCTGACGATCTTCTGCGGAGCCATGGTCGGATCGTCGATCGGCTTTCTCTGGTACAACGCGCATCCCGCAGAAGTCTTCATGGGCGACGTCGGCTCGCTCGCATTGGGCGGCGCGATCGGCACAGTTGCCGTCATGATCAAGCAGGAACTGCTACTGCCGTTCATCGGTGGTGTCTTCGTGATCGAGGCGCTGTCCGTGATTCTCCAGGTCGGCTCTTACAAGCTGCGCAAGAAGCGCATCTTCAAGATGGCCCCCCTGCATCATCATTTTGAATTGATGGGATGGTCGGAGTCGAAAATCATCGTGCGTTTCTGGATCGCATCGCTGATCTTTGCCCTCTTCGCCCTGACGACCTTGAAACTGAGATAAGCTAGCAACGTCGGAGGAATTGTTGG
>Ga0070732_10000416_pt1 | contig 27733 bp, 21 predicted proteins | sample Coa_R1_5_FD_66449 | JGI IMG/M metagenome (GOLD analysis project Ga0070732, IMG submission 66449) | Surface soil microbial communities from Centralia Pennsylvania, which are recovering from an underground coalmine fire - Coalmine... | ecosystem: Environmental > Terrestrial > Soil > Unclassified ... | reverse complement strand
TCCATCGGCGGCCCGCTCGGCCGCACACCGGCGGAGGCGATGCGGCTGATCGCCGAACGGGTGATCCCGCACTTCAGGTCGACCACCGCGAACGTGTGACCGCCGCGGCACATGCCGCTCGGGGAAGGACGGTTCATCTACACGAAACGATAGGACATCGAAGCCCTGAGCGCTCAACGGGCCGCACCCGACGTGTGATTAAGGGAGGGAGGTCACATGGGACAGATGAGGAGCGGGATCACACGACGAGAGCTTATTCGGCGTGGTCTAGGGGCGACCGGTGGAGCCGCGCTCTTGGCCGCCGCTGCACCGGTGCTCGGTGCCAAGGCAGCTCCAGCCCCGAGGCGAGGCGGGACACTCGTGTACGGGTCAGGCTCGGAAGTGGTCAGCTTGGATCCCCCGACCGTGGGCGATACCGCATCAGCTGCCATCATCTCGATGGTGTACAACGGCCTCGTGAAGTACACGCCGGATCTCAAGATCGTACCGGATCTGTCGCCAAGTTGGGGGGTTGACGGAACGAAGTGGACGTTTAAGCTCCGTCGCGGCGTAACGTTCCACGACGGGACAGCGCTCGATGCCGCCGCCGTGAAGGCTCACTTTGACCGCCTTCTCGGCCCAGAAGGCGGCCTGCGAGGGTTCTTGTGGGTGCCGTTCCTCGAGAGTGCGCAGGTAGTCGACGCGAACACCGTGCGGTTCATCACCAAGTTCCCTGATCCCGGGTTCCTCGGGCGACTGGCAAGTACCACCGGCGCCATCGAAAGCCCAACCGCGTTTAAGAAAAACGGGAAGGACATTGCTCGGCATCCGGTCGGGACGGGCCCATTCAAGTTTGACGAGTGGGTTCAAGACGAGCATATTACCGTGAGCCGTAATGATAGCTACTTTGGCGACAAAGCCTACCTCGACAAGGTGATAGTTCGGCCGATCATCGACGATTCGGCGCGAATGATCGCCTTAATGTCCGGCGATGTCCAACTCGTCATCCGCGTTCCGCCAGAGCAGATGTCGCGGGTGGCCGGCAATCCGCAACTGCAACTCCAAACCTCCGAGGTGCTGGGTACGCTCTTCCTGGGGATGAACGTCCTCAAGAAGCCATTCAGCGATCTCCGGGTGCGTCAGGCACTCAACTATGCCATCGACAAAGTATCTCTCGTGCAGAATTTGTACCAGGGTATGGCCGAAGTGTCGAATCAGATCGTTTCACGGGGGGCCGCCGGCTACTCCGCAGTGGCGGGATTTCCATATAACCCGGCCAAGGCCAAGCAACTACTGACGGAAGCCGGGTATCCTGATGGTTTCTCGAGTTCGATGTTGGTCACCAGCGGCGCCTACGTGAAGGACGTCGAGGTGGAGCAGGCCGTGCAGCAACAATTGGCCACAGTGGGAGTGAAAATCCAACTTCAAACTGCGGAATGGGCTCGCTACCTTGAACTGTTGCGCATGCCACCGACCAACAGCCCATTGCAGATGTGGCTCGATTCGTGGTTTGCGGTAGAAGCGTCGCAGATCATCCTGAATCGCTTCGGCTGCCAATCCTTCCGCCCGCACGGTGCGAATACGGCCGGATTCTGCAACGAGGAGCTTGACGGGCTGCTTACTCAGGCCGAGCGCAGCCTTGACGGGGTGACTCGGAACGACCTCCTCAGCAGAGCCCAGAAACTCGCCTCGCAGCAAGCACCTGGGGTTTGGCTCATTCAGTTCAAGGAAGCCGTGGGAATGAGCAAAAAGCTCCACAACCCGCTCTTCATCAAGTATGAAGTCCTCACGGTGGACGAACATACGTGGCTCGAAGCATGACCGCGGCCGCGCGCATACAGCGACGGCCGACATAAGGGAGGCGTTTCCATGTGCACGCGATGGTGGTTGAGGTGGCTCGCCGGCTGCATCGGGTTCGCGCTCGTCGTGGCCAGTTCGCCAGGTCCCTTGTCCGCTGCGGGCCCGAAGATCCTCACTGTGGTCCAAAGTGGGGATGCGTCCACACTCGATCCTCCGCACGAGGGGTTCAACTCCGGGTCGGCGGTCGACCGCTCCCTGTACGAGGGACTGGTCGCCTTCGATGTTCGGATGAAACCGATTCCGGTTCTGGCGCAGTCCTGGTCGATCTCGCCCGATGGGCTGACGTACACCATTCATCTGCAGCCCGGCGTGACGTTCCACGACGGGACCCCCTTCAACGCGCAGGCGGCCAAGGTGAACTTGGATCGCCTGCGCGACCCGAAGGAGGACCCCCGATACGCCCTGTTCGACATGATCTCCCAGGTCAAGGTCGTCGACGATACCACAGTCCAACTGATCCTGTCGCGCCCCTTCTCCGCGTTGTTCTATAATTTCGCCAATCCGGACATCACAATGGTCAGCCCCGCCGCGATGGCCAAGTACGGCATCGACGGCCTCGCGACGCACGAGGATGGGACGGGCCCGTTCACGTTGGTGTCCTGGACCAAAGGAGACAATCTCGTTGTCCGTAGGAATCCCCGGTACTGGAAGCCCGGCCAGCCCTACGTGGACCAGATCGTGTTCAGGGACGTGCCGGACGGGACGCAGCGCGTCGCGATGCTCAAGACTGGCGAGGCACAGTTTGTCTTCCCCATAGATCCCGCTGGCGTCAAGCCCCTGTCGGGGGACCCCTCGATCCGGCTGATCAAGGGCCCCAGCATCCTCGTCCAGTTCGTAGGCATGAACCTATTGCATCCCCCGTTCAACAACCGCGACGTGCGCCTGGCGCTGAACTACGCGATCGACAAACAGACCCTCATCAACACCCTCTACCAGGGCTATGCACAGGAGATGCACTCCTTCGTCTCCCCGCTGCTGCCGGGCTACAAGGCCGTGGGGAGCTATCCGTTCGACCTGAACAAGGCCCGGGAGCTGCTCCGGGAGGCTGGCTATCCCAATGGCTTCACCGCGACCCTGTGGATCAGCAACGTCACCTTCCAGCAGCGGCTCGCCGTCTTTCTGCAGCAGCAGTTCGCCCAGATCGGCGTGACGCTGAAAATCGTCGCCCTGGACGGTGGCAGCCTGTATGCGCTCGAAAACAAAGGGCCCGGCGAGAACACCGTCCAGATGCGGATCAGCGGGTTTTCTCCCTCCAACGGCTCGACCTACTGGCAGTTTCATGTTGTGCTCTCCAAAGCCGCCTGGCCGCCCAACGGGCTGTCGAATTTCTCCTTTTACGAGAACCCGGCGATGGAACAGGCGCTCGACGCCGCCTTGCGGACCACAAATCTCGCCCAGCAGAACGCGGGCTACGCTCAGGCGCAACAGATGGAGTTCGACGACGGCGCGGTGATCTGGCTGGCCTCGCCCACGAACATCGCCGGGCAAACGACCAACCTGACCGGCGCGTATGTCGTCCCGGATCAAACCTTGACGGTCCAGTCGGCGCAGCTGCATTGATCCCGGCAGGCCGCCCCGGGTAGGCACCCCGGCGTGCCCCATGACCCGGTACATTGTGCGGCGCCTTCTGCTCATGGTGCCGACGCTGTTCGGCGTAACCGTGGTGGTTTTCACCTTCATTCATCTGCTGCCCGGAGACCCCGCGGCGCTCATGGCGGGTAACGACGCGACGGGCGAGGCCATCGCCATCATGCAGCATGAGCTCGGTCTGGACCGACCCCTCTGGACCCAATATGGCATCTACGTGAGCGAGTTGCTCCGCGGTAACCTAGGCGTCTCGCTGCGGGATCACGATCCGGTGAGCGCCCATGTCGGCCAGGCCTTTGGTCCCACCTTGGTCCTCACGGTGTGCGCGATGGTGGTTGCCATCACGGTCGGCCTCACCATCGGCGTGATGGCCGCGGTGAACCACAACCGGTTTCCTGACTACGCCGGTACCTCGCTTGCCATGTTCGGTATCAGCCTGCCGTCGTTCGTGCTGGGCTTGGCCCTGATCTGGGTCTTCGCCGTCGAACTCCGCTGGTTCCCGACCGGCGGCTACCACGGACCCTCCACGCTGGTCCTCCCCGCCATCACGTTGGGTATGGGGGCCGGCGCCACCATCGAACGCATCGCCCGGTCACAAATGCTGGAGGCGCTGGGCCAAGATTACGTCCGCACGGCGAAAGCGAAGGGGCAACGCACTTCGGTGATCGTCGTGCGCCACGTCCTCCGTAACGCGCTCATCCCTGTCGTCACGGTCGCGGGGCTCGATTTCGGTAACCTGATCTCCGGCGCGATCATTGTCGAGTCCATCTTCGCGTATCCTGGGCTCGGGCGCCTCCTGTTCGACTCGATTAACTTTCGCGACTATCCGCAGATCCAGGGGATCGTGTTCACCTTTGCCGCTGAGTTCCTCATGGTGAACCTCCTAACCGACCTGCTCTACGCGCGCGTCGACCCGCGCATTCGGTACCGCTGATGCGCCTACCTCGCTTCGTGACCGCGTTCAGCGACAGTCCCGGTGGCGTCGCCGGCGCGGTCCTGGTCGTGCTGGTCGTCGCGGCGGCGTGTCTCGGACCGGTCGTCGCGCCGTACTCGCCGAACGTGCCGGACTACGCAGACGCCCTGCAACCTCCGACGCTTCACCACTGGGGCGGCACCGACGAGTTCGGCCGGGACGTGCTGTCCCGCGTCCTGTACGGTGCGCGGATCTCCCTGGGGGTCGCCGGGCTTGGGGTCGCGGCTGGATTGCTCGCCGGGATCCTCTTGGGCTTGGCAACCGGCTACTACGGTGGCAGGCTCGACGATGTGGTGATGCGCATCATTGACGTGCTGCTCGCCTTTCCGGGTATTCTGCTCGCCATTGCCATGGTTGCGGTCCTAGGCCCCGGTCTTCAAAATCTCGTGCTCGCGATCGGGATCTTCGGCGTGCCGGGCTTCACGCGTCTGGTGCGAGGGTCGACGCTCCAGGTCTCGGGCATGGATTACATCGAGGCGGTCCGCGCGCAGGGCGCCCGGTCCTCGTGGATCTTGCTGCGCCACGTCCTGCCCAACATCATGGCACCGCTCATCGTGATCGCTACCCTGCGACTCGGGGGCGCGATCCTTACAGAATCCGCGCTCGCGTTCCTTGGTCTAGGTGCGCCTCCGCCGACGCCCGAGTGGGGCGCCATCCTCAGCGACGCGAAGGACAACCTGGTGACGTCGCCGTACCTCGGGATCGCCCCGAGTGTGACGCTCGTCATCACCGTGCTCGGCTTCAATCTGCTGGGTGATGGATTGCGGGACGCGCTCGACCCACGACTCAGGATGTGATCCACAGAGGATTTCTGGCCGCAGAGGCGAGCTCGAACGCCGGCGACGGTACGAGGTGTCCGGTTTTGCCCGCGCTGGACCTCGGCCGCGTGCGCCGGGTGCTCGCGTGCCCGGACGCTATAGGTGCGCGCGACCTATTCTGGACGCCCGAATCCTTGTCCGCGCCATGGCTTCGACTGCTGCGATGATTGGGATCGTTGGCCCGAGTTTGTCACGCTTCAAAGGCTCGTTGTAGGATTAGACTCCTGTTTATACGGCAATGAATAGCTGCGGTGTGTCCTGTCCCTGGATCCCTCCTACGATTCGAGCCACGTGTGTTCATCGGCAGACACGAGCGCCGTCCTGAGTAGGACCGGGCTATGAAGCTTTTTGCTCATCCCCAGTATCTGTTGCAGCTGAATCAGCCACACGGCGGGTGCCTGCTGTGAGACGAGCGCCTGGGCCTTCTCGAGAAGACCTTCACGCGTCGTTGAGTCGATAGTCCGCTGGATCTGTGAGAGCAGTCCGTCAAGATCTTCGTTGCAGAAGCCAGCGGTATTCTGCCCGGCGGGGCGGAACGAACGACATCCGAACCTGGCTACGATCGCTTGAGACGCGTCTATCTCTGCCCACGAATCGATCCACATCTCCAGCGGGCTGTTTGTCGGCGGCATGCGCAGAAGTTCAAGATAGCGAACGTATTCTGCGGTTTGGAGCGTGACTTGCACCCCAATCGCGGCCCATTGTTCTTGGAGGAATTGCTCGAGCTCGAGTTCCTTCGGATAGGCCCCATTTGTGACCAGCATCGTCGCGGAGAATCCATTCGGGTACCCGGCTCCTGCCAGGAGTTGCTTGGCCTTCTTCGGATTGTACGGGAAGCCGGGGACCGGCGAATAACCTGCAGCCCCACGCGCCACAACGTCATTCGAGATTTGACCCATCCCGTCATAAATGGCCTTCACGATGGCGGCTTTGTCAACGGCGTAATTCAACGCCTGACGCACTCGGAGGTCTGTAAACGGCTTCTTGAGGACGTTCATGCCGATGAACCACGTGGAAAGCCCGTCTATGGTCATGATCGTGAGTTGGGGATTCGCTTCGATGCGCGAGACCTGTTCCGGAGGAATGCTCCGCGCGAGTTGAACATCGCCGGCGGCCAACGCAATCACGCGCGCGTTGATGTCTGGGACCGCGCGAATGATGACCCCGTCGAGGTAGGGTTTGTTTCCCCAATAGTTGTCGTTCCGTATGAGGGCAATGTGATCGTCCTGCACCCACTCCCGAAATTTGAACGGGCCAGTGCCGACCGGATGACGTGCCAGGTCCTTGCCGTATTTCGCAAATGCCGCCGGACTTTCGATCGCACCCGTCACGTTCGCTAGCCGGTCGAGGAAAAACGGGTCGACAAACTTAGTCGTAAATCGTACGGTGGTAGCATCCAGAGCCTGCACACGGGCGACGAGCGGAAGCCACTGACTAGCTCGTAAGGGTTTCTCCGGACCGAGCAACCGGTTGAAATGCGCCACCACCGCGTGGGCATCAAACCCCGTGCCGTCATGAAAGGTCACGCCATGGCGAATGTTGAACGTCCACGTTGTCCCGTCGACTTTCCAGCTCGTCGCGAGATCTGGCCGGATCTCCAGGGTCGGTGTGAATTTGACTAACTGGTTATAGATCATGCTGGACACGTTAACTGATGAACCATCCCCCACGTAGGGCGGATCCATCGTCGTGGCCTCATTGTCAGCAGCATAGACGAGTGTCCCGCCCCTTCTCGGGGCCGTCGCGGCCGCGGCGTATCCCATGGATGGCGTGACCTCGAGTAACCCCATCCCGGCAACCGCCCCGAGGCCTCGTCGCAGGAATCCTCGCCGGGTGACCCGGTTTCCTAGATGCACCTCACCGTTCGTCCGATGCATCGCACCTCACCTTTTCCGCGACTGGATGCCGCGTAGTCTCGCTGAGCACCTCCCGTTGATCCAACTCTCCGCAGTGGGTGGTCCCCGGAAACGGAGTGCGACCCCTCCGGGATTCCGATGCTCTGCGCGCCCGCCGTCTCCGCTCCGGGGCCGCTGCCGCGCGCACTGCGGGATCAGTTGTGTACTTGCATCAGGTCCTGTCGAAGTCTCGACGCGTCTCCATCCAGGGGCACCATCAGGGCCCCTGGCGTTGCCACCGGCCGCCCCGCGCGCACAACGAGCCGGACGCGCCGCAGGGCGCCGATCTCGGTCGCCGGATCCCCCTCGACCAGTAGCAGGTCGGCGATCTTGCCGGGGGCGATGGTCCCGATCTCGTGCTCCAGCCGGAGGGCCACCGCGCTGTGGTGGGTGGCGGCCGCGATCGCGTCCAGCGGGGAGACCCCCATGTGCTCGACCATCAACTCGAGCTCCCAGGCCAGGTTGTCAAAGTAGGTGTCGTGGATCCCGGTGTCCGGTCCGGTGGCAAACCGCACGCCAGCGGCGTGCATCTTCGCCCAGGCCGCCGTGCGCTCCTCGCGGACCGACCGCATCCGCTTCCGGTCCTCGCTCATGTTCTTCACGTCGTCGTATGCAGCGCGGTACCAGACGGTGATCGTCGGGACGACGGTCGTACCCTGGGCGAGCATGCGCTCGATCAGGGACTCGTCGAATTCCAACCCGCCGTCCATGCCCATCCAGCCGCAGTGTTCGATGGTGTCGATCCCGGCGAGCACGGCGTTGCGAATGCTCGCCGTGCCGATGGCGTGGGTCGCGATCGGCTTGCCGAGCCGGCGGGCCTCCGCCACGAGCACCCGGAGTTCGTCGGCCGAGTATTGGGGAGCCGCGACGTTTGAGCCCGGCGTGCCGCCGCCGCCGCTCGCCATCACCTTCAGGACGTCGACGCGCTCCTCGACCAGCGTGCGGGCCACCTTCTTGAGTTCGTCCGCCGTGTCCGCGCGGTAACCGTGGGGCCATCCGTGGCCGGCCGTGGTGGTGATGACGCGACCGCAGGTGATGATGCGGGGACCGATGATGAGTCCTTCGGTGACGGCGTCGCGTACGGTTTGGGTGAGCCGGCCGGTACCGCCGAGATCCCGGACGGTGGTCGCGCCTGACGTGAGCGAGACCTGCGCGTTGCGCGCGGCCCGCAGCAACTGCGTCTCAACCGATTCGTGCGCAAGCCCGCGCTGACCCGGAGCACCGCTCATGCACAGGTGGGCGTGCATGTTGATTAGACCAGGGAGTAGGGTACACCCCGCGCCTTCCACCACCTTCACACCCTCCGGGGGAGGCGCGGCGGTCGGCCCAACCGCCTGAATCCGCTCTCCATGCACCACGACGTCCTGGTGCGCCACGCCGGGGTGTCCGGTTCCATCGATGACGCGAACGCCGCGGAAGAGCAGAGTGGACTGAGCGGTTGTCATGTCGCGACCCCCACGCCCGAAAATCCGGCGCGGGGCTCAGTATAGGCGTTCCTGCGCACAGAAGGCAATGTGCGCCGCGACCAGTTCACGCGGTCAAGGTGCACACCCGCCGCTCACCCGTAGTTGATCGCCTCCGCGAAGTGGCAGGCGACCAGGTGTGCCGGGCCGAGCGGCCGCAGGGCGGGTTCAGTTGCCCGGCAAACATCCTGGGCGAAGGGGCAGCGGGGATGGAACCGGCAGCCGGCGGGCGGGTGCAGTGGGCTGGGCGGATCGCCCTCGAGCGCCGCCCGGCGCCGGCGGCGACTTGGGTCGAGCCCCGGGACGTCAACGAGTAGGGCGCGAGTGTAGGGGTGGCGGGACGCCTCGAACAGCGCATCCCTCCCGGCCGTCTCGACGATTTTGCCGAGGTACATGACCGCGACCCGGTCGCACATATGGCGGACGACGCGCATGTCATGGGAGATGAACACGTAGGTCAACCCGAGCGACGCCTGCAGATCTTTGAGGAGGTTGAGGATCTTGGCCTGGACCGAGACGTCGAGGGCCGAGGTGGGTTCATCGGCGACCACCAACTGGGGACTGGTCGCGATCGCCCGCGCGAGTGCGATCCGCTGCCGCTGGCCGCCGGAGAACTCGTGAGGATAGCGAAAGGTCATCTCGGGCCGAAGACCGACCGCCCGGAACAGTTCGGCCACTCTCGCCCGCCGCTCGACCGCGCTGCCGAGCCGGTGGACGATCAGGGGGCGCTCTACGATCTCGCCCACGGTCATGCGGGGATTCAGCGACGCATAAGGGTCCTGAAACACGACTTGGAGATCGCGACGGAGGTATTTCAGTTCGCGGCCCCTGGCGCGGTGGACGTCTCGGCCGAGGAAGGTAACCCGGCCGGCGGTTGGCGGCAGCAGGCCGAGCAGCAGGAAGCCGAGCGTGGACTTTCCGCAGCCCGACTCTCCCACGATGCCCAGCGTTTCGCCGCGCACGAGCTCGAGGTCTACCCCGTCGACCGCGCGCAGGAGTCGGCGGCCGAGCATATGCTCCCGGATCGGGAAATGCTTGGTCACACCCTGAGCCTGCAGCAGGACGTCCCCCATCAGCCGTACAGGAAGCAGGCGGTGTCATGGTGCGGCTTGACTTCGCGCACGGGTGGCGCCTCAGTGTGGCACCGGGCCATCACGCGTGGGCAGCGGGGCGCAAAGGGGCACTCGCCGAGGACCGGCGGCGCGGCGTCAAGTTCCCCGGGGATCGCCTCAAGCCGAGGCCGGTCGCCCCGGACACTGGGGATCGCCGCCAGCAACCCCTGCGTGTACGGATGCATCGGTTCGCGGAAGAGAGCGTCCACCGCGGCCGACTCGACGATGCGCCCCGCGTACATGATATACACACGGTCGCAGGTCTCGGCGACGACGCCCAGATCGTGCGTGATGAGGAGGATGGACATCCCGAGCTGGTCCTGCAGGTCCTTGAGGAGGCTGAGGACCTGCGCCTGCACCGAGACGTCCAGGGCCGTCGTGGCCTCGTCCGCGATCAGGAGTGTGGGATGACAGGAGATCGCCATTGCGATCATCACACGCTGACGCATGCCCCCGCTGAGCTCGAACGGGTACTGGCAGAGCACACGGTCCGAGTGCGGCATGCGGACGCGTTCCAACATCTGGAGCGCGACGCGCGTGGCCTCCCGGCCCCGCAGGCCGAGGTGCTCGGCGATCGGCTCCCGGAGCTGGCTCCCGATCGGAAAGGACGGGTCGAGCGACGTCATCGGCTCCTGGAAGATCATCGAGATGCCAGCGCCTCGGATGCGGCGCATCTCCCGAGCGGACAGGGCGAGGAGATTCTTGCCGTCGAAGAGGACCTGCCCACCGACGATGCGCCCTGGCGGCGAGGGGATCAATCCGAGAATCGACAGCGCCGTGACCGACTTGCCGCTGCCGGTCTCTCCGACCAGGCCGACGGTTTCCCCGCGTCCGATCTCGAGCGTGACGCCGTCCACTGCGCGGACGATGCGGTCGTCGACCCCGAACTGGACCTTCAGGTCCCGAACGCTCAGGACCGAGTCGCTCATGAGCCCCGCATCCTTGGATCGAGCACGTCACGCAGGCCGTCGCCGAGCAGGTTGAAACCGATCACCACGATGGTGATGGCCACGCCCGGCGCCGCTGTGACGTGGGGCGCGAGGAACATATAGGCTCTTGCGTTGGAGAGCATGGCGCCCCAGTCGGGCGTGGGGGGTTGCACGCCGAGCCCGAGAAAACTGAGCGAAGACGCGAACAACAGGACCGTGGCCATGCGAATGCTGGCCTGCACGACGATGGGCGCAACCGTGCCGGGTAGAATGTAGCGCGCCATGATCGCAGGAGCCGACTCCCCGATGCCCCGCGCGGCGACCACAAACTCGAGCTTGCGAATCCCGAGGACGACCCCCCGCACCAGTCGGACGAACTCGGGGACCGAGACGATCGCGACGGCGAAGATCACGTTGGTCAGCCCTCCGCCGATGATCGCATCAACGCCGATCGCAAGCAGGATGCCGGGGAAGGCCAGCATTACGTCGATCAGACGCATGCTAACCTCGTCGAACCATCCGCCGTAGTAGCCGGCGAGCAAGCCCCAGGGGACGCCGACGAGCATCGTCAGCACCACGGCGGTGACCTGGATCTCGAGGGAGATCGCGGAGCCGTACAAGAGGCGACTGAGGACATCCCGCCCCAACTCGTCCGTGCCCAGCCAGTGTCCCCAACTCGGTCCCTTGAGGCGTAGTTCCAACGCCCCGAGGGTCGGGCTGTACGGGGCGATTACGTGCGAGAGGAGCGCGAGCGCCACGTAGACGCTGATGATCCCCAAGCCAACGGTCGCCCCACGGTTCTTCAGAAGCCGGCGCAAGAGCTCCGATCGGCCGGGGCGCCGTGGGGACGCGGCCGGTTTGACGCTGGCCCCGACCGATTGTGTCGATGCTGACATGGGGGTTCCGCGCGCGTCAGTAGCGGATCCGGGGATTCACGAGGGCGTAGGTGATGTCGGTGAGAAGGTTCACGCTGACGAACGTCACGGAGAGCAGCAGCATCCCGCTCTGCACGATCGGGTAGTCCCGGGAGAAGATGGCGTTGATCAAGAGTTGTCCCATGCCCGGCAGTGAGAAGATGGTCTCCACCACCACGGCCCCCCCCAGCAGGTAGCCGAACTGCAATCCCACGGTCGTGAGCACGGGATTCAGGGCGTTGCGGAGGGCGTGCTTGTAGATGATGAGGAACTCTGGGATTCCGTTGGCGCGCAGCGTCCTGATGTAGTCCTGCCGGATGATCTCAAGCATCGACGCGCGGGTCATCCGCGCGATGTGAGCCGCGCCGCCCGTGCCCAGTACTACCGACGGCAGGATGAGCGCCTCCCAGCCGCTATTGCCTCCGGCGGGCAGCCACCGCAGGGTGCCGGCGAAGATCAACAGCAGCAAGAGGCCGAGCCAGAAGCCAGGCATCGAGATGCCCGTGAGGGACGCGACCATCAGCGTGCTGTCCAGCCAGGAGTTATGGTGCATAGCCGCGGCCACGCCGGCCGCGACGCCGACGACCATGGAGATGAACACGCTGAGCATGGTGAGCCGGAGGGTGAAGGCCAGATGGTCGACGAGCGAGTCGGCGACGGGTTCCCGTGTGCGGATGGAGATTCCGAGCTTGCCGTGGAGGGCTTGACTCACATACCGGACGTACTGCACCGGCAGAGGGTCGGTCAGTCCGAACTCTTTGCGGATGCCAGCGAGGTCCGCCTCAGTCGCCTGCGACCCACCCAAGATCACCGCGGGGTCCCCGGGGATCAGGTGGAGCAGCGAGAACGACGCGATAGAGACGCCGATCAGCACCGGGATCAGCAGCAGGACTCGTGCGACGATGTAGCGTCCCATCGGTTCTGGGTGACGCCTATGTCCCAGAGCGGGGTGTCGATGGGGCGCGGCGCATTCGGCGGCTCGCCGCTAGCACCGCGTCCACGATCGAGTCGTAACCCGTACACCGACAGAGGTTCCCGGAGAGCGCCTCGCGCACGTCTGCTTCGGTCGGGTCGGGATGCTCGCCGAGCAGCTCGAGGGCCGCCAGGATCATGCCGGGAGTGCAGTAGCCGCATTGCAGGGCGTGGTGCGTGGAGAACTCGTCCTGAAGCGGATGGAGCGTACCGCCCTGGGCCAACCCTTCGATGGTCAGGAGTTCGCTCCCGGCAGCCTGGATGCCGAGCATGAGGCAGGACCGGATGCTCCGCCCGTTCATCAGGATGGTGCACGCGCCACACACCCCGTGTTCACACCCGGCGTGCGGTCCGGTCAACCCCAGGTCTTCGCGCAGGACGTCGAGCAGCAGTTTTCGCGGTTCTGTCACGACAGGGTGCCGGGCCCCGTTCACGGTGAGGGCGTAGGCGGTGGGGTCGGCCGGGTTCACGGCGTGCGCCACCCCGGTGCGGGGCGTGGCATAGACCCCGAGCGTCGGAGGTTACGCCGAGCCGTGTGCACGCGGCGACACCTCCGCGAGTTCGACGTGCGGCGCTGGGGCCGCAGGGGCAAGGGGGGGCTCGGGCACGCCGTCACCCACGTACAGTCCTGCCGTGGGGGCAAGCCGCGTCAGGCGGGCCGCTTTCACGGCGAGTTGCAGCGGCAGCCAGCGCTCGGACGCGGCGAGATCCACGCCGAGGAGCGTGGCGATGCGATCCAGCCGCTGCCGCAGCGTGTTCCGGTGGAGGAACAGCTGCTTGGCCGCGCGTGTGGCGTTGCCGCCGGCGTCCAGGTAGACTTCGAGCGTCTTCAAGAGGTCGTCGGGCACGCGGGCCATGAGTTGATAGTCGCGCGTCTCGGTCAACCCGCCCTTCATGAACGCCGGGATGAGCCGGTAGCTCTCCAACTCTTCGATGGAGATGATTCGACCTGTCCCAAACAGTTTCGTGCCGATGTCCAGCGCCTCCTGGGCGTCGCGGTAGGCCGTCGGGTAGCGTTCGGGATCGGTACATGGCCGGCTGACGCCGACCGAGAGGCCGTCGAGGGCCATCTCTGACAGCCGGTGCGCCGGAACGATGGCGACGACGCGCGTACCCAGGTTGTTCACCAGCCCGTTGCGTTCCTCCGTGAGGATATGACCGTGTAGCTGCTCCGCCTGCGCGTGTGTGCGGGCGCTAGCAACCAGGACCACATGGGGGCGCAACAGATCATGGCCCAGGCGCCGAGCGTGCGCCAGCGTCCGGGCCGGGTCCGCCACTCCGATGGGGTCCAGGGTCTCCCACAGGAAAACCTCCGGCCGCGCGCGTTCGTCGGCGAGGTCACAGAGGTGGCGGTTGCGCAGCACGATGCCCGCGGTTTGCGCCAGGCGCTCGACGAGCGCGACATCGTCTACGCTGAACCGTCGACTGCGGTGATCGAGGATGAGCAGCACTCCGTCCCTTTCGGCGTCGAGGGGGATCGGAGTGACCAGGACGGTCCCCATCGAGTGGACGTCGCCCGCCGGTGGGGTTCCCGAGTCGTGCTGTCCGATTCGGACCTGACCGGCACCGCCGCCCTCTCGTCGCGAGGCCCGCACGAGCGCGTCCGGGCAGATCGGCGGCAAGGGGTACAGCGATGGCGACGCCGCGACCAGATGGAGCCCGGCCTGGTGCCGCTCTCTGACGTAGACCGCGCACGTTGTGCCCGCGATCATCCACGGGCCGAGCCGCGCGACCGAGTCGAGCGCGCCGGCGTCGTTCGAGTTCGACGCTCCCCGTGTCAGGCGCTCGAGCGCATCGAGGAGTTCGGCGTGCTTGCGGGCGATATCGCGCAATTGCTCGCACTCAAGCGCGCAGGAGATCGATTGCGCCACCGTTGCCGTGAAGAGCACCGCCTGGCGGGAGAGGGCCCTTGACGGCCGCGCCACCAATCCGATCACGCCCGCCACTCGCTCCCGGGCGGACAAGATCGGCACCGCATACAGCCGTCCACGCCCCCGGGCAGGCTTTCGACGCAGCGCGGCGATCCCGATCGGGCCCTCCCCGGGCGCATACGCGTGACGCACGGCCGCGCACTCGCTAGGCGCGGCCATGCGCAGCACGTACCGATCCGGATCTTGCTCGTGGGTATAGAGGGTCGCGCTGGCGCACTCCGGCAGGGCGGCGAGGGCGGTCAGCATCCGCCTTACGGTCCCCTCGAACCGCGGATTGGATCCAATTGCCCGTCCAGCCGGGACGGCGCGAGGCTGCGAGTTGGTGTGCAGGGTGGTCATTGGCGAACTCAGGACATGGTGCATCTTGGCCGTTGCGGGTACCATTGCAGGGGTGGATGATTCGGGTGTGTCCGGTGTGAGGGAGGATTGGAGTGATCGAACGCTCGACAAATCACGTGATTCGCGGTTCTTCCCATGGATTGCTGGACTCCCCTCTGGAAAGAATGCAGCACGCGATCGAGATTGGATCCATTTAAGCACAGCAGGCCTGACGGGTCAAGATTGGATCCCAAATGACCGTGGATGATGTCACGATCGGGCGTTCCGGACGGGGGCGGTGTCGCCGGCCGACGCTGCCGAGGCCAACCGCGGTGGCCCTGGCGCATTTGCAGCTGCGGCAGAGCATCCTGGCCGAGCGGCTGAGACCTGGGGAATGGCTGCGCCAGGAGGAACTCGCGAGCCGCCTCTCGATGAGCCGCCAGCCGATCCGCGAGGCGTTGTGCCTCCTCGGGGAGGAAGGGCTGGTCGAGCTGGTGCCACACCGGGGCGCACGGGTGGCACCGCTGTCCCTCGAGGAACTCGAGGAAATCTACGGAGCGCGGATGGGGTTGGAAGGTCTGGTCGCGCGGTACGCCGCGGTCAGGATCGATCCGCAGGTGCTCGAAGCGCTCCGGCCGGCGCTGCCCAAGCTGATGGCGCTCAGCATCGCCGGTGACGTCGATTCGTACCTCCAGGAGGACAGGCGGTTCGTTGAGACCTGCTACGCGGTGTCCGGGCGGCCGCGGCTGTGCGGGCAGATCGTGGCGCTCCGGGAGCGGGCCGAGCGCTATCTGCGGCTGGTGTTCAAATGTGGCACCGGATTCCAATGGGTGGACTACTCGTACCGGCTGTTTCAGGCGTGCGTGGCGCACGACGCGGACGCGGCCGAGGCGGCCGCGCAGGGTGCCCTGCGCTGGACGCTGACGCAGGCGACCGCGCTGTTCGAGACCTCGGGGACCGTCAACCCGGAGGGCACACGCGCGCTCCGCGGAGGGTGACGAGGGCCGGGTGGATCCGATTCAGTTCGAGGTGACGAAGAATGCGCTGGCGTCGTTGACCGAGGAGATGGGCGCGGCGCTCCACCGGGCCGCGTACTCGACCAACATCAAGACGCGACTGGACTTCTCGAGCGCGATTTTCGACGCGCGGTTGAGGGTGCTCGCTCAGGCGCTGGCGCAGCCCTCGCATCTTGGGTCACTGCCTCACAGCGTCCCGAACGCGGTCCGCGAGTACGGCGTCGACCAGCTCGGGCCCGGCGACGGCTTGATCGTCAACGATCCTCATCGCGGCGCGGTGCATCTCAACGACATCGCCCTGATCTCGCCTGTCCATGCCCGGACGGGTGAGCTGTTGGGCTTTGTCGCGAACGTCGCGCACCACGTCGATGTAGGGGGCGGTGCTCCGGGGAGTCTGGCCCCGGCGCGGGATCTGTACCAGGAAGGGCTGATCGTGCCCCCGGTGCGGTTGGTGCGGGCGGGGCAGGTCGTCCCCGACGTGATGCGTATGATCGTGGCCAACATCCGCGCCCCGCGCGAATCGGCCGGTGACTTTCGGGCACAGGTTGCGGCGAACCACGTCGGCGCGCGCCGCCTGGCGGAACTCGTCGAGCGGCTCGGACGCACCGTGTTCACCCAGTTCTGCGATGACCTGATCGACTACACGTCTCGGCGGACTCGCGCGGCGCTAGCGCTCTTGCCGCACGGTGAGTTTTCCGCAGAAGACTTCCTCGATGGGGACGGCTTCACTGACGATCCGATCCGGATAGCGGCCACCCTCCGGAACGGTCCCGACGGCGTGGTGATCGACCTGGCCGGCAGTGCCCCACAAGTCCGAGGATCCCTCAACTGTTCCTACTCGATGACGTTTTCCGGAGTCGCGTTCGTCCTGAAGACGCTCGTCGATCCGGACATCCCCGTCAACGAAGGATTCTATCGCAGCTTTACGCTGCACGTTCCCGAGGGCACGGTGACCAACGCGCGACCCCCGGCGGCGGTGGCGGGTGGCTGGGAGGTGGCGTTCCGGGTCGCGGAGGTGCTGTACCGCGCGCTCGCCGATGCGCTGCCGAACCGCATCGTGGCGGCGACCAAGGGCACGATTTGCAACGTCGCGTTCGGCGGGATGCGCCCGAATGGCGGGTACTACGCCTACTACGAGACGGTCGCGGGCGGCGGGGGCGCACGGCCGACCAAGGACGGCATGGACGGGATTCAGACTCACATTCACAACACCGAGAACGCCCCCGTGGAAGAGGTCGAGCTGAACTATCCATTCCGGGTATTGCGGTTTGGGCTGATTCCGGATTCCGAGGGCCCCGGGCGGTTCCGGGGGGGCTTGGGAGTCTGCCGGGATTACTGGTTCCCAAATCACCGCGTGACGTTCTCGATCCTTGCCGATCGGGGACGGTTCGCGCCCTGGGGCCTGTTCGGGGGCGGGTCCGCCCGGACGGCCCGCGTCATTCGGGACCCAGACGGCGAGGCTCAGGTGCTGCCGCTGAAGGGTAGCGTGGAACTCCGGGCGGGCGAGGTGATCAGCGTGCAGACTCCGGGAGGCGGCGGGTACGGCCCGATCTCGGACCGCGATCCCGATGCGGTGCGACACGACGTCCGCGTCGACAAGGTCTCGACGGCGAGGGCGCGCGACGTGTACCATGTGGCGCCCGATCCAGTGCGCCCGGGCCCCAACGAGGTGGGCTCGTGAGCACCGGCTACCGGTTGGGTATCGATATCGGCGGTACGTTCACGGACGTCGTGCTCCTCTCCGAGCAGACCGGTCTCGTCGATACGTTGAAAGTCCTCACGACGCCGGAGGACGTGGCGAAGGGATTTCTGGAGGCGATCGACTACGTGCTCGCCAGAGCCCGGCTGCGGCCTCAGGGCGTCCGACACATCATGCACGGCACGACGGTGGCCACGAACGCCATCATCGAGAACAAGATCGCCCGGACCGCGCTGGTCGTTACCCGCGGGTTTCGAGACCTGTTGGAGATCGCCCGGCAGACGCGGCCCGATCTGTACGATCTGTTCTGTGACAAGCCGGCGCCCCTTGCGCCCCGCGACCTCTGCTTCGAGGTGACCGAGCGGCTCGATGCTGACGGGACGGTGCTGGTGCCACTGGCGGAGGAAGAAGCCGCGCCGATCGCAGACGCGATCCGCGCCCGCGGAGTGGAATCGATCGCGGTTTGCTTCCTCCACTCCTACCGCTATCCCGCCCACGAGCGGCGGGTGGCCGCTCTGCTGGCCGCCCAGTGTCCCGGCGTGCTGGTGTCGGCCTCTTGCGATGTCTTGCCGGAGTTTCGTGAATACCTCCGCGCGAGCACGACTGTCGTCAACGCGGCGATTCGGCCGATCGTGAGCGGGTACCTCGACCGCATCGCGACCGGGTTGGCCGCGCGGGAGATGCCGCTTCGACTCTACGTGATGCAGTCCAACGGCGGCATCTCCGGGTCCGAGGTCGTGCGGCAGCGCCCGGTCTACATCGTCGAATCCGGCCCGGCGGCGGGAGTCACCGCGGCGATGCACATCGGAGCGGCGGCGGGATTTGCCGACCTGATTTCCTTCGATATGGGGGGGACCACCGCCAAGGTCGCTCTGGTCAGGCATGGCCGTGCGGGGTTCTCGACGGAGTTTGAAGTGGGGGCACGAGGCGCGGCCGGCGTGGGGAACAACCGCGGGCGCGGTTACCCGATTCATACGCCGGTGTTGGATCTCGTTGAGGTGGGGGCCGGCGGCGGCAGTGTCGCGTGGGTGGATACGGCGGGGATCATGCACGTCGGGCCCCGAAGCGCCGGTGCGGATCCGGGCCCGGCGTGTTACGACCGCGGCGGCCGCGAGCCGACGGTCACGGACGCCAATTTAGTCTTGGGCCGCCTTGCCCCCGAAACCTTCCTCGGGGGCCGCATGGTGCTCGATTGCGAGGCCGCGCGGCGCGCGCTGGAGCAGTACTGCGCCGGGCCGGCGGGGCTCGACGTGATCGCGGCTGCCAATGGGATCGTGGAGATCGTGAACGCGAGCACCGTCGGCGCGATCCGGCTCGTGTCCGTGCAGCGAGGGTACGATCCGCGCGCCTTCACGCTGGTGGCCTTTGGCGGCGCGGGTCCGCTGCACGCGAATGCCCTCGCCGATGCGCTCGCGATGCCGGTGGCGGTCATTCCGCCCCAGCCCGGTGTTGCCAGCGCCCTCGGGTTGCTCCTCGCGGATCTGACGCATGATTTCATGCAGACGCATGTCACACGCCTCGAGGCGGCGGATCCGGAAGAGCTGACGCTGCTGTACCGCCGATTTGAGCGCGAGGGTGCCGAGATCATTGCCGACGAAGCGATCGCGGCCCGCGCGCGCTTCGCGCGCACGATGGACCTGCGGTATGTGGGGCAGTCCTATGAACTACGGGTCCCGGTGCCGGACGGCACGCTGGGGCCCGCGTCCCTGCGCCAGATCGCGGAGCGGTTTCACGCCGAGCACGAACGCAGTTATGGGTTCGCCGCCCCCGATGAGCCCGTCGAGCTGGTCAACGTTCGGCTCACCGCCATCGGGGATGTCGCGAAACCGCGGGCACCGCTCGCCACGGTGTCTTCAGCGGGCCCGGCCCCGATCGGGGGGCGGCGGCCGGTGTTTTTCTCGGAAACGGGATTCGTCGACACGCCGACCTACGATCGGACCCACCTGGGCGCGGGGCACCTCCTCGCCGGCCCTGCCATCGTGGAGCAGATGGATTCGACCACCGTAATTCATCCCGGGTATGCGGGTCTCGTCGATCTCCATGGCAATATCCTGATCGGTCACCCCAAGCACCTCGCCGCGATGTTCGACCGCACCGTCGCCGCCGGGCAGAGTCAGGGCGCGGGCGAGCGCGATGGATGACGCCGATCAACCGACGGACGACGCGATCGCAACGGGGGAGGTGACGGAGGTTGGTCGTGCGATTCGAGCTGACGACGAGCCCGCTCCAGACCGTTCGCTGCGACCTGGCCGCGCTTCCCGTGTCCGCGCCGGGATCCCTCGGCGGCCACGCGGCGGTCTTTGACCGGGGGTCGGGGGGGCGGCTGCAGGCGTTCGCCACGGACGAGGGGTTTACGGGAGCGCGCGGGCAGACGGTCCTCGTCCAGTCGCCCGAGGCACCGGCTCGTCGGATTCTCTTGGTCGGGACGGGCGATGCCGGCACGACGGAGGATCTCAGACAGTACGCGGCGGTCGTGGTGCGGCGAGCCCGCGACCTTCGCTGCGGTCGTGTGCTGCTGCTCACCGCGTCGGACCCGGCGGCATCGGGCCCGGCCCCGGACGAACGCGTGCGCGCCGTTGCGGAGGGGGCAGGGCTCGGGGTGTATCGCTTCGATCGGTATCGCTCGGAGGCGGGGGAGCCCTTCCCCGCGGAGATCGCGATCTGTTGCGGCGAGGACCGTGGCGGAGCCCTCAGCAGGGCGTTGGAGGTGGGCGAGATCACGGTCCGCGCGGTGTCGCAGGCGCGAGATCTTGTCAACGAACCGCCAAACGTGCTGACGCCGACTGCGCTTGCGATCGTGGCGCAGGAGATCGCCGACCGTGACGGGCTCGACTGCAAGGTTCTTGATCTCGATGAGGCGCGGGCCCTTGGGATGGGCCTGTTCGCCGCGGTGGCCGCCGGGAGCAACGAGCCGCCTCGGTTCATCGTGCTCGAGTACCGTCCGGAGGCGCAGCGAGCATCGGGCGCTCCCGTCCCGATGGTCGCGCTCGTGGGCAAGGGCATTACGTTTGATAGCGGCGGTCTGGCCATCAAGTCGCCGGACAAGATGTGGCGGCAGAAGGCGGACATGGGTGGGGCCGCGGCCATCGTGGCGGCGATCGGAGCGTTGCGAGCGCTCGCGGCACCGGTCCGCGTGCTCGGCGTGATCGCGGCCGCGGAGAACATGATCAGCGGATCGGCGACGCGACCGGGAGACATCGTCCGCAGTCTCTCCGGCAAGACGGTGGAAATCCTCAACACTGACGGCGAAGGCCGCCTGGTGCTCGCCGACGGGCTCAGCTACGCAGCCCGCGCGCGACCCGACGTGATCATCGATGTCGCGACATTGACCGCTGCGGCGGCGGCAGCGCTCGGCTCCCGGACCGCCGCCTTGATGGGAACCGACCAGCCGCTGATCGATCGGCTGCTTCGGGCGGCGGAGCTGGGCGGCGAGCAACTGTGGCAGCTTCCCCTCTACGACGAGTTTCGCGACGCGATGCGCGGGGATCTTGCGGATCTGAAGAACACCTCTTTTGGATCCGACGGCGGTGGCGCCGAGAAAGCGGCGGCGTTCCTCCAGCAGTTTGTCGGGGCGACCCCGTGGGCCCACGTGGACATCGGGAGGGCCGCGTTCACGGTCGAGCCGGATGCCCTGCCGTACCTCTCTTCCGGCGGAACCGGGTATGGGGTGCGCACGCTCTTGCGGTACCTTGCGGCCTAATGTGTCTCCCAGTCCCCCGGCGCGAGGCCGTTACGTTCGGACTCCCGTTGCGCAAATCGTGACAGCCGATAGGGCTCCATCGATACCGTTGCACAGATTCCGGTCGCAATGTACTCGGCGATCATATTGCCCGCGGCCGGGGCGTGCATAAAGCCCTGGCTGAACCCCGCGGCGACGATGTAGCCGGGCGGGCCGGCCGGTCCCAGTACGGGATGGCGGTCGGGCGTCTCCTGCGTCAGTCCCGCATACGTTTGGACGAGCCTGGCGGACTGGAACGACGGAAACCGTCGTACGATCAGTTCGGCGACCGGGACGAATGCCTCCGGATCGATGGTGGTCTCGTAGGTGGTCGTGGGCTGTTCGCCTCCGATCCCCACCAGATACTTGTCCCCCTCGGGCCGGACGAATAACGTCGAGTCCATGTCGATGATACAGGGGATCGATGCCGGCGGGTCAGCGGTTTGTACGATCCACTGGTGTCGACGGTACATCGAGATGGGGATCTCAACGCCGACCATCCGGCTCACGAGGGGTGCCCACACCCCGGCCGCGTTGACCACCGTGGGGGCTTCGACCGCGCCCCTGGATGTCTCGAGACCCCGGACCCGTCCGTTCCCGAGGCGCACGCCAAGCACGTCACAGTCCTCGATGATCGTCGCGCCCAGCCTGAGCGCACCCGCGCGGAACGCGCGAACCGCTTCGTAGGGGCCAGCGTATCCGTCGTTCGCGCAGTAGAGTCCGGCGCGCACGTCGTCCGCGCTCAAGGTCGGCACGAGCCGTCGGACCTCATCGGGGCTCAGGATGGCGGACGGCACACCCCACCGCTGCTGCAGGCGCCAGGCTCCTTCGAGGGTCTCATGGTGAGTGGGTGACCGCGCGGTCAACAGGTAGCCGACGCGGTGCCAGTCGATGTTCGTTCCCGTCTCTTCTTCCACACGCTCCCAGAGCCGCACGCTTTCTACGGCGAGACGCAGTGCGGGCTCGGTTGAAAACAATCGGCGAATCCCGCCGGACGACTTCGCCGTCGATCCTTCGCCGACATGGTTGCGCTCGATCACCGCTGCGCGAACCCCCAACCGTCCGAGGTGGTAGGCGATGCTGAGGCCGATGATGCCGCCGCCCACGATGGCCACCTCGGCGGTCTTCGGCGGCCCGGCAGCGTGCGGCATGACGCGTCCTTAGGTGCGGGGCGGCGTGCGGCCGAGGCCCTCGAAGGCTTGGTGAAGCGCGCGCTCGACGACGACCCCGATGAGCGCACGCCGATATTCGGCGGAGGCGTGCAAGTCGCCGTCCACGTCGCAGGCCGAGATCGCAAGGCGCGCGGCGTCTTCCAGCAGGCGGTCCGAGGGGCGCTGTCCCGCGAGCGCGCGCTCCGCTTCCCGCGCGCGCACGGGTGTGGGACCCCCGCCGGCGACGGCGATCGCCGCGTCCCGGATCGTGCCGGTGTCGTCCCCGTGCACGATCGCGCCCGCGGCGGCCAGCGCGAAGTCGCCAGCCCGCCGGCTGAACTCCTCGAACCCCCAGGCGGTGTGTGCATCGCGCAGGGTCGAGAAGCGCGCCTCCACGAGGATCTCGTCCGCCTCGAGCGCCGTGGTCAGATAGGAAACGAAGAACTCGCCGGCGCCGATCCACCGTTCACCTCGGCCACTGGCCGTGCGCACGCGGCCGTCGAGTAGCACAAGAAGGAGGGGCAGTTCCGCGGCGGGGTCCGCGTGCGCCAGGCTGCCTCCGACCGTGCCCCGGTTGCGGATCGCCCGGTGCCCAATGTGTTTCAGCGCCGCGACGAGCAGCGGACACTCGGCGACCACGAGCGGCGATCGTTCGGCGTCAGTCTGCCGCACCATCGCCCCGATCGCGAGTTCGCCCGTGCCGGGGTCTCGACCGAGGCCGTCCAGCCCGGGCACCGCGTTGAGATCGACGAGCGCGGCTGGGTGGGCGAGCCGGAAGTTGAGGAGGGGGACGAGACTCTGGCCCCCGGCGAGCACCTTGCCGTCGGGGCCGTAGCTGGCCAGGGCCTCGAGCGCCTCGGGTACCGAGCGGGGAGCGAGATAGGCAAACGGTGGCGGTTTCACCCGCGCGTGCCTGCCCTGGGACCGGCTTCCGCCGCGTGCGCGAGCCGCCACATGCGCTCCGGGGTGAACGGAAGCGTGTACACCTCCGCCGTACCTCCGAGCGCATCGACGACGGCGTTGCCGACGGCGGCCGGCGCGCCGATGATCGCCCCCTCGCCGCAGCCCTTCACCCCGCCAACGGTGAGGGGGGACGGGGACTCGGTGTGGAGCACCTCGATCCGGCACACCTCGTTCATCGTGGGCACAAGGAAGTCCATGAAGTTGGGGTTGAGGCACTGCCCCTGCTCGTCGTAGACGACTTCCTCCAGCAGCACTTTGCCAATGCCCTGGGCGACCCCGCCCCGAATCTGCCCCTCGACGATCGTGGGGTTGATCAACCGTCCGGCGTCTGCGACGACGACGTAGCGCAACAAGGTCAACTTGCCGGTTTTCGGGTCGAGCTCGACCGCCACGGCGTGCACCTCGTGGGATGACACGCCGTAGGCGGGTGGATCGTAAAAGGCGACGGCTTCGAGCCCCGGTTCGAACCCCGGGGGCACGGTGCCCTCCCGGCGATGGGCGATCCACGCCAGCCGCTTGATCGTGACGCTCCGTGTCGAATCGACGAGGGAGTAGACGGCCCCCGGCCGCATCGCGACGTTGTCGCGGGGCTCGTCGAGCAGGTGGGCGCCGAGGAGCAGGAGCAGTTCCCGGATCTTGCGCGCGGCGAGGATGATCGCGCCGCCGCTGGACACGGCGGTGCGGCTGCCCGTCGACCCCATGCCGTAGGGGGACAGCTCGGTATCGTTGTGCCGCACCGTCACGTCTTCGGGGGTCAGGCCGAGCTCGTCCGCGGCGAGCTGAGCGAGCGTGGTCTCGTGCCCCTGCCCGCTCCCAGCGGCGCTCGTGTACACGGTCGCCCGGCCGTGCACGTCAACGCGGACCTTCGCGCCATCGTAGCCGGCGATCGAGTACAGCTTGCGCGGCAAGCGCTTGACGGTGCCGGTCGCGCATTCCTCGGCGAAGCACGCGACGCCGACCCCGACCAAGCGTCCCTGGGCGCGCCAGCCGGCCTGGCGGGCTTTGAATTCGCGGTAGCCGAGTGTGTCGACCGCGAGCTCGAGCGCCTCGCGATAGTTGCCGCTGTCCCGCTCGAGACCGGTGATCGTCCGGTAGGGCATATCCTCGAGACCGAGGAGATTGCGCAGGCGCAGCTCGATCGGATCCATCCCGAGGCGCGCCGCCAGCATGTTGACGAGCCGCTCCAACGCGAAATTCGCGGGCGGGCGGGCGACCCCCCGGTACGGCCCGTGCGGGCAGGTCGTGGTGACCGCAGCCCGCGCCCGATACCGGTAGTGGGAGAATTTGTAGGGACCGACGATGCACGAGGCGCAGTTGAGGAGTTCGTTGAGCGGAGTGTCGGGGAAGGTCGCGTACGCGCCGCCGTTCACGATGATATCCGATTCCAGCGTCAGGAACCGGCCGTGACGGTCCGCGCTGAGGCGGAGCCAGATGCGCTCCTCCTGCCCGTGGGTACTGGCCAGGAAGTTCTCGCGCCGATCCTCCAGCCACTTGATGGGCCGGTGGAGCTCCCGCGCGAGCGCGGCGATGACGACCTGCTCGGCGTCGAGGGAGGCTTTGTTGCCAAATCCGCCGCCGACATCCGGGCTCAGCACGTGGATCAGGTCCTCCGGCATGTGCAGGCACCCGGCGAGGCCGTAGCGGACGACGTGGGGGATCTGCGTGCTGGTCCAGAGCGTCAGCCGCCCCGTGCCTGCGTCGTAGTTGGCCAGCGCACCCCGGCACTCCAGCGGCACGGCGGCGCTGCGCTGGGTGTGAAACGTGGCCTCGACGACGGCCGCGGCCTCCGCTTTTATCTCATCGACCTCGCCGTACTCCTGCCGCTCGTCAGCGTAGAGATTGCCGGGCACCGTGTCGTGAATCGGGGCTGCGGCAGGGTCGAGCGCCTGGTCGATGGTCGCCAGCGGCGCCAGCGGCTCGTAGTCGACCTCGACCCGCCCGGCCGCGTCCTCGGCGAGATAGCGATTATCGGCGACCACGGCCACCACCGGCTCGCCGACGAATCGCACCGTCCCGACGGCGAGCACGGGGTAGTCGGACTCGCGATACGTGCTCGCGCCGAAGGGCGCGCGAATCGGGGCCACCCGCGTATGGATCTGCGGCCCGGTGTAGGCGGCCACCACGCCTTGAGCGGCTAGGGCCGCGGTGAGCTCGATCGTGCGGATGCGCGCGTGCGCGTGGGGGCTCCGGACGAAGGCGACGTGGAGCGTGCGGGGAAAATCCACGTCGCCCAGGTACCGCGCGGCGCCTGTGACGAGGCGCGCGTCCTCCTTCCGGCGCAGTCGCTGGCCGACATACGCGGCGGCAGGAGCGTCGACCGTCGGGGAGGGGGGCTTGGCCGTATCCACATCATGCAGTATGGCATCGTTGACCGCGGGGCTCAATGTGCAGGATGCCCAGTCGTACGTCGGGGATACTGTGTGCCCCAGCTATTGCTCGGTCCGACGGCGCCGTTGCATACTCAGGAAGCGGTACGGGAGGGCAGGCATGGCTAAGGTGAAGACCGTCCGTCGGATCGTCGACCTCAGCCACCGCGTGACCAGCGGGATGCGCGGCTATCCGGGGATCCCGGCGCCGTCGATCACGGCGTTTCTGACGCACGAGGCCTCCCGCGCGCGCTACGACGGGCAGTGCGAGCTGACCTTCTCGCACGTAGACATCGTCGCCGGCACGGGGACGTACCTAGACTCCCCCTACCACCGCGATTCGGCGCTGCCCGACTTCGCCACGCTCCCGCTCTCAGCGGCCGCCGATCTCCCGGGGGTGGTGCTCGACGTCCGCGCGCGGCCCGGGCGGGCGATTCGGCCGGAGGAACTGGGGGTGGGGGCATGGGCCGGGTGCGCGGTCCTGCTGCGCACGGGGATGGAGGAGTGCTGGGAGACGGACCAGTATTGGGACAATAGTCCCTTCCTGCTCGCCGAGACGGCTCGGGCGCTGCTGGAGCGGGGCGCCGCACTGGTGGGGGTCGATTTCTTGAACGTGGATGATGTGACCAATCCGCGCCGGCCCGCGCACACGCTGCTACTGCGTGCGGGCGTGCCCATCGTCGAGAATCTGTGTCGCGTGGCCGCGCTGCCGCCGCGCGGCTTCCGCCTGCACGCGGCGCCGCCCCCGCTGGTGGGGGTCGCGTCGTTTCCGATTCGGGCCTACGCCGTGGTGGAAGAGGCATCGGGGTGAAGGGACCAACGTGCCGGGGGGGAGCGTACCGATGTCGCGGATAGTCCGCATCGCGGCCGGCCAGCTCGGCCCGTCGGGGAGCAAGCGCGAGAACGCCGAGCGCATGTGCGCCCTGCTCGACCAAGCCGGTCGTGCCCGAGTGCAGCTCGTCGGGTTTCCCGAGCTGAGCCTGACCCCGTATTTCTGCACCGAGAACACGCGGGAGTACGAACACTACTTTGAACCGCTGGAGAATCCGTATCTGGGTCAGATCCTCGGTCGTGCGAAGGAACTCGGGATCGCCGTCATCGTGCCGTTCGGCGAGGTGGACGGCATCAAGTTTTTCAACTCCTCGGTGATCGTGAATCAGGCGGGCACGGTCGTCGGCCGGTACCGGAAGATTCATCTTCCAGGAGCATTTCCGCTGCCGGGGCGCGGGGCGCTCGTGTTCGAGAAGCTCTACTTCACCCCGGGAGATTGCGGGTACCCGGTGATGGATCTCGGGTTCGCCAAGGTCGGCGTGCAGATCTGCTACGAGCGGAACTTTCCAGAAGGCTACCGCATCCTGGCGCTCGGGGGCGCGGAGATCGTCTACACCCCCACCAACCTGATGCGGATCGGCGCGGTCTGGACGCCGGAGACCTGGGAGCTGGTGCTCCGCGCCCGAGCCTACGAGAACGGTTGCTTCGTGGTCGGCGTCAACAAGAGCGGCCACGAGGGCGCGCTGGACTACGTGGGCGACTCCCTCGTTGCCAGCCCCAAAGACGGCTCCGTCATCGCGAGGAGCGCCGCCGAAGGGGACGATCTTCTGGTGGTGGAGATCGATCTGGATGACGTGACCGAGGCGCGCAAGCGGCTGCCGTTCATGCGCGACCGTCAGCCGTTGACCTACGACGCCCTCACGCGATGAGCGGTCAACGCCCGAGGTGAGCGCGGGGTCGCGCGGATCGGCGCGGCAGACAGATCCCGAAGGAGTTTCATCGTGATGGGAACCGAGCATGTGAAGTTCGGCGTCCGGCTGCTCGACGATCTCGGCGGCGTCCGTGACCTGGTGGCGCTCGGCCAGTTGGCCGAGCAGCTGGGGTTCGACAGCCTCTGGTGCCCGAACGGTCTGTTCCGCTTGAACTCGTGGGTACTGGACGCGGCCCTCGCCCAGGCAACGTCCCGGATTGGACTGTTCGCCGGCACCAACGTCTACACCACCGATCCGGCCGAGATCGCGACGTTCCTCGCGACCCTCGATGACATCGCCCAGGGACGGGCAAGCGTGTCCATCGGG
>Ga0070732_10000414_pt1 | contig 27738 bp, 25 predicted proteins | sample Coa_R1_5_FD_66449 | JGI IMG/M metagenome (GOLD analysis project Ga0070732, IMG submission 66449) | Surface soil microbial communities from Centralia Pennsylvania, which are recovering from an underground coalmine fire - Coalmine... | ecosystem: Environmental > Terrestrial > Soil > Unclassified ... | reverse complement strand
GCCGGCAAGGCGCAGGACCGCGCCGGCGTCGACGACGAACCTGGTCACCGCCGGGTTTCTACCGGCCGCGGCGGATGATGAGGTCGGCGACGACGCCGGTCCAGCCGGTCTGGTGCGATGCGCCGAGGCCCGCGCCGGTGTCGCCGTGGAAGTACTCGTGGAACGGGATGAGCCCGTGCCACGCGAGATCGCGCTGGAAGAGCTCGTAGCCGCCGAAGACCGGCCGCGTCCCGTCCTCACGTTCGAGGAAGATGCCCGTCAGCCGCCCGGCGAGCTCGTCGGCCACCCGCGCGAGCGTGAGTTGCCGGCCGGAGCCTGTTGGAAACTCGACCGTGAACGACTCGCCGAGAAAGCGGTGGTAGACGCGCAGCGTCTCGAGCAGGATGTAGTTGACCGGGAACCAGATCGGCCCGCGCCAATTCGAGTTGCCCCCGAAGAGCGCGCTCGTCGACTCGCCCGGCTCGTAGTCGAGCGTCGCCGTCACGCCGTCGACGGCCAGCTGCAGCGGATGCTGCTCGTGGTATTTCGAGAGCGCGCGCAGGCCATGGTCAGAGAGAAACTCGTCGGAGTCGAGCATTGGGCGCAGCATCCGGCGCAACCGGTTCTCGTCGACGATCGAGAGCATGCGCCAGCCGGCGTGCTCCTCGGAGTGCATGTGCTGGACGACGTCGGCGAGGGCGGGCCGGTTCTCCGACAGCCAGTCGATCCGCTGCGTGAAGTCGGGCAGCCGCGACAGCGTCGTCGGGCCGAGCGTCGTCACCGCGGCGAGCGGTATCAGCCCGACGACAGAGCGAGCGCGCAGCGGGATGACGCCGCCGTCGCCGGTGTGCAGCACGTCGTAGTAGAAGCCGTCCTCATCGTTCCAGAGGCCTTTCTCGTTCAGCGCGGACGCGATGAGCGCGAAGTGCTCGTAGAACTTCGTGGCGAGGTCCTCGTACGTCCTGTCGTGCTCGGCGAGCAGGATCGCAAGCTCGAGCAGGTTCTGGCAGAACATCGCCATCCACGCCGTCCCGTCTGACTGCTCCAGCCTGCCGCTGACGGGGAGCGTGGACCGGTTGAACGGCCCGATGTTGTCGAGCCCGAGGAAGCCGCCTTCGAAGAGGTTGTTGCCGGCCGAGTCCTTGCGGTTCACCCACCACGTGAAGTTGAGGAGCAGCTTGTGGAAGATGCGCTCGAGGAACTCCCAGTCCTCGCCGCCGGCGATCTCGTGCACGCGAAGTGCGGCCCAGGCATGCACGGGTGGGTTCACGTCGCCGAAGGCCCACTCGTACGCCGGCAGCTGCCCGTTCGGGTGCATGAACCACTCGCGGCAGAGGAGCAGCAGCTGTGACTTCGCAAGCTCGGGGTCGACGTGCGCGAGCGCGACGCAGTGGAAAGCGAGGTCCCACGAGGCGTACCACGGGTACTCCCACTTGTCCGGCATGGAGATGACGTCCATGTTGTCGAGGTGCAGCCAGTCGTGGTTGCGGCCGTTCCAGCGTGCCTGCGGCGGCGGAGGGCCGGCGGGATCGCCCATGAGCCAGCGGGGCACGTCGTAGTGGTAGAACTGCTTCGTCCAGAGCATCCCGGCGAGCGCCTGGCGCAGGACGCGTGCCTCGTCGTCGGAGATGCCGGCCGGAGCGAGCTCTGCGTAGAACTCATCCGCTTCGCGCTCGCGGGCGGCGAAGACGCCGTCGAAATCGTCGCCGATCCCGGCTTCGTCGCGCAGGCGCAGGCGGATGACTGCCGTCTCGCCGCCGGCGACCTCGAGCCGATAGCGGAACGCGGCCTTCGTCCCCGTCTGCCCGGGATTCACCGTGGCGGCGCCGTCGACGACGTGGTCGTTGATCCCGTCCTTCGGATACGGCGTCGCGGACGGCACGCCGAAGAGCCGCTCGTTGTTCGTCTCGTTCTCGCAGAAGAGCGCCTCGGGCGTGCCCTCGCCGCTCAGCGTCCACACGCCGGCGATGGCGGAGTTCTCCAGGCGCAGCTCGGGCTTGTCGGCGCCGCTCCACGACCAGGTGTTGCGATACCAGAGCGTCGGCAGAACGTCGATCGTCGCCGTCTCCGGCCCGTTGTTGCGAACGCTGACGCGGATGAGGATGTCGTCAGGCGAGGCCTTCGCGTAGTCGACCGTGATCTCCCAGTAGCGGCTGTCGTCGAAGACGCCGGTGTCGACGAGCTCGAACTCGGGATCGAGCCTGCCGCGCGCGCGGTTCTCGTCGACGAGGCGCGCATAGGGGAACTCCGCGTGCGGATACATGTAGCGCCAGCGCATGAACGAGTGCGTCGGCGTCGAGTCGAGGTACCACCAGTACTCCTTGGCGTCCTCGCCGTGGTTGCCCTGTGGGCCGGTGAGGCCGAAGATGCGCTCCTTCAGGATCGGGTCGCGCCCGTTCCAGAAGGCGAGCGCAAAGCAAAGCGTCTGCATGTCGTCGCAGATGCCCGCGAGGCCGTCCTCGTTCCAGCGGTACGTGCGCGAGCGCGCGTGGTCGTGCGGGAAGAAGTCCCACGCATCTCCGGTCGCGCTGTAATCCTCGCGAACAGTTCCCCAAGCGCGTTCGCTGAGGTACGGGCCGAAGCGGCGCCAGGCGGGGTCGGTGAGGCGGTCTCGCTCGATGCTCATGCGCAGAGAGTCTCTCCGGCCTGGATGCCGCCCGAGCGCCCGGAGCTACGCGAGCTTCTCGCGGACGATCTGGCTGACGACCGAGCCGTCGGCGCGGCCCGCGATCTGCGGCATGACGTCGGCCATCACGCGGCCGAGATCGGCCATGCTCGTCGCGCCCACCTCGGCGATCACGTCGTCCACGATGTCCTCGATCTCCTCCTCGTCGAGCGGGGCCGGCATGAACTCCTCGAGCACGGCGAGCTCACGCTCCTCGGACGCGGCCTGCTCCTCGCGGCCGCCGGTACGGAACGCCTCGGCCGCCTCGAGGCGGCGCTTGCGCTCGCGCTGCAGCACCTGCAGCTCCTCCTCCTCCGAGAGCGGGCGCTGCAATTCCTTCTCCGAGCCCTTGAGCGCGTTGAGGATCAGGCGCAGCGCGTCGCGGCGCTCCTCGTCGCGCGCCTTCATCGCCTCGCGCAGCTCGACCTCGATCGTCTCGATCCGGCTCACGTCATCCGTCCCGACAACCCTCCGCCCAGTACGTGCCAGTGCAGGTGGAACACCGTCTGGCCGGCGCCACGGCCGGCATTGACGACGACACGGTAATCGCTCAGGCCCTCGCGTGCTGCCACTTCGGCGATGAAGTCGAGCATCCGCTTGTCCTCGTCGGCGCTGAACTCGGCGATGTGGTGAAAGCTGTCGATGTGGTGCTCGGGGATGACGAGCAGGTGCGTCCCGGCCTGCGGGTTGATGTCGCGGATCGCGACGAAGCCGTCGACGGCGGCGACGTGGTCACCCTCGCGGTAGAGCGTGCAAAAGAGGCAGTCGTCAGGCAGCTCGGATCCCCTCCTGCGTGACCGCTGCGCCGCGTACGCGGACGAGCTCCCCGACGGGAGCGTTCACGAGCCACGGCGAGTAGTCGTCGCCGTAGCCGCGGCCGGGCCGGTCGACGAGGACGACGTCGTCGCGACCGACCTTCGTCGCCCACCGCGCGACGCAAGCCTCGTCGGAGAGCGCGCGCAGGCGAGCGCTCCGCTCCCGCTTGACCGCAGACGCCACCGGGTCCTCCCCCTCGGTGACGGTGCCGGGCCGCGGCGAGTACGGGAAGACGTGCAGCTTCGTGAGGCCCGCCTCCCGCGTGACGCGAACGGTGTTTGCGAACGCCTGCTCGTCCTCGGTGGGAAAGCCGACGATGACGTCGCTCGTGAGGTTGAACTCCTGCTGCAGCGGTGCCAGACGGCGGAGGAATGTCGACGTGCTGTAGCGGCGCCGCATGGCGCGAAGTACGGCGTCGTCGCCGGACTGCAGCGGCACATGCAGGTGCCTGCTCACCGTCGGCGTCTCGCGCAGCGCGGCGACGAGCGCGTCGTCGACGTGATTGATCTCGATCGACGACAGGCGAAGCCGCTCGAGGCCCGCGATTGCACCGGCCTCGCGCACGAGGCGCGGAAGCCCGTAGCCCGCGTCGCGGTCGCGATAACAGCCGAGATTGATCCCCGTGAGCACGACCTCGCGATGGCCTTGCGCGACACGCCGCTCGATCTCGGCGAGGACGGCGGCGGCACGTCTGCTGCGCGAGCCGCCGCGCACGAGCGGGATGACGCAGAAGCTGCACGAGAAGCTGCAGCCGTCCTGGACCTTGACGAACGCGCGTACGCGGTCGAGTCGCGCGTCGGCCTGCACGCAGCCGATCGCGCCGACGGCGCCGGCGATGGACGCCGGAGTCTCCTCGCTCGGCCGTGCGACGACGACGACATTGTCGGGCAGCCCCGCGAACGCCGCGGCACCGAGGTTCGCCCCGCAGCCGGTGACGTACACGCGCCGGTGCGTTCGCGCCGCGCGTGCGGCCGCCTTCCGCGACTTCGCGACCGCCTCATTCGTCACGCAGCACGTGTTGACGACCGCGATCTCCGAGCCGGACGACTCGACGTGCCCGTCCGCGAGCAGGCGCTCGCGCACGTCGTTGGCGTCGGCGTGCGAGACCTTGCAGCCGAGGAACTCGGTCGAGAATGTCGTCACGGCCGGAATTCGAGCAGGTCCGCGGCCCAGCCGTCGCGGACGCGGCGCCCGGCGCGCTGCCACCCGGCGACGCGTGGCTCGTCGCGGTCGAGATAGCCGGACGTGATCGCCCGCTCGACCGGCAGCTTCGGAAGCAATCCCTCGACGACCTCGAGCGCGATGTTCATCACCGCGAGCTCGGCGCGAGGGATCTCCGCGACAGTCTCGATGTCGACGCCGTTCGCCGCGGCGTTTGCACGCGTCGTCTCGACCGCGACCTCGTCCGGGTCGATCGCGCTGACGGGTGCGAAGCCGAGCTTCGCGGCCGCGATGGAGAGCACGCCGGAGCCGCTGCCAACGTCGACGAGACTCGTAGGCTCGACCTCCTGCAGGAGCTCGAGACAGAGACGGGTAGTCGGGTGCGCGCCCGTTCCGAAGGCTCGCCCAGGGTCGACGACGACAGCGATCGCGCCTGTCGGAGCCGCCTCCCACGGCGGGCCGACCCACAGCCGGCCGATGGACACGCCGTGGTGGAACTCCCGCCAGGCATCCTCCCAGCCGCCGCGCACGTCGTCGGCCTCGATGACGTCGAAGCCGATCGGCGGCCGGTCCGCGTACACGGCGAACGCGCCGTCGAGCTCTTCGACGCCTTCGGGAAACAGGTGCAGCAAGAGCGCAAGCTCCGGCTCGCCGCCGACGATCACGTACCGCTTCAGCGAAACGCGCTCTTGAGCTTGTCGAAGAAGCCCTCGTCCGATCTGTACGTACGCTCGTCGGCGTGCTCGTCGAACTCGGCGAGGAGGCGGCGCTGCTCGTCGCTCAGATTGCGGGGGACGACGACGTTGACGAGCACGCGCTGGTCGCCGCGCCCGAATCCCTGCAGCGACGGCATCCCTCGGCCGCGCATGACCACGATCTTGCCCGGCTGCGTGCCCGGGTCGAACTCGACCTCCTCGTCGCCGGTCAGCGTGGGGACTTTCACCTTCGCTCCGAGCGCGGCCTGCGTCATCGTCAGGTCGACGGTCGCGAAGATGTCGTCTCCCTCACGCACGAAGCGCGGGTCGCCGAGGACGCGCACGCGCACATAGGCATCGCCGGTGCGTGCGCCCAGCGTGCCCGCGTGGCCCTCGCCGGTGAGCCTGAGCTGTTGACCGTCATGGATGCCGGCCGGGATCTCGACGTCGAGCACGCGCTCCTCGACCACGCGGCCCGCACCGGTGCAGGTCGAGCACGGAGTCTCGATCAAGCGGCCCGAGCCGCCGCACCTCGGGCACGACTGCGCGCGCACGAACTCGCCGAACACGCTCCGCGACACCTGCTGCACGCGGCCGGCACCGCCGCAGGTCGGGCACGTCTGGACGTCGGTGCCGGGCTCGGCGCCGTTGCCGCCGCACTGCCCGCACGGAACGGCGACACGGAACGGGACTTCGCGCGTGACGCCGGTCGCGGCTTCGGCGAGCTCTATCTCGACCTCGGCGACGAGGTCGGCTCCCCGCGCGCGGCCGGCTCGTCCGCCGATGAGGTCGTCCCCGAAGAACGCTGCGAAGAGGTCGGAGAGGCTCCCGAAGTCGAACGTCCCGGGTTGGAAGCCGCCGCTGCGCAGGCCCGCGTGCCCGTACCGGTCGTACAGCTCGCGCGTCTCGCTCTTCGAGAGCACCTCGTACGCCTCAACCACCTCGCGGAAGCGCTCCTCCGCATCGGGGGCCTCGGACACGTCCGGGTGCAGCTCGCGCGCGAGCCGCCGGAAGGCCTTCTTGATCTCCCCCTCGTCGGCGCTCCGCGCGACGCCGAGGAGCTCGTAGTAGTCGCGCTCCGTCGTCGCCATGGAACTCAGGCTAGCGGTCGGTGTACACGGACTCCGCGAAGCGGGAGAGCTCGGTGGCCGCGGCCCGGACGGCGCCGACGGCCTTCTCGTAGTCCATGCGCACGGGGCCGACGAGGCTGACGGCGCCGAGGACCCGGTGCATGACGCCGTAGGCGGCGCCCACCAGGGCGATCTCCTGCAGCGCGGGATGGGCGAGATCGTGACCGACGCGGACGAACGGGCCGCGGGCGTCGATGCTCGCGTCGCCGAGCACGTCGAGCAGTGCCGCACGCTTCTCCACGAGCTCGAACAGGCTGCGGTAGGCGTCGAGCTCGTCGCTCCGCACCTCGCCGAGCAGGTCGGCGGCCCCACCCACGTAGAGGCGCTGCTCGGCGGAGACGAGCTCGGTGAACGCCGGCCGGAGTGCCGCGAGGAACGCGCGCTCGGGCGATGCCAGTCCTGGGTCCTCGAAGCGCCGGCGGAGGAGCGCTGTCCCGAGCTGCAGGCCTGCGACGGCGTCGTTCAGGTACTCGTTCGCCCACTGCGCGAGACCGGGATCGACCGGCGCATCGAAGTGGAAGAGTCTCTTCGTGACGCCTCCGGCAGAGGTGATGACGACCACCATCACCAGCTCCGGCTGCAACAGCAGCACCTCGGCGCGGACGATCGTGGTCGCCTCGATCGCGGGCGCGGAGACGAGCGCGAGCAGGCGCGTCACCTGGGACAGCATCTCTGTCGTTGCCTGCAACGCAGCCTCGACCTCGGTACGCGTCGTATGCAGGTCGAGCGGGAACACGGCCGGCTGCGGATCGAGCCTGCCGAGCAGCTCGTCGGCGTAGTAGCGATACCCCGCCTCGGTGGGGACTCGGCCCGCGGAGGTGTGGGGGTGCATGAGCAGCCCGAGGGCCTCGAGCTCGGCGAGCTCGGCGCGCACGGTCGAAGGCGCGATGTGCAGCTCGGCGCGGTCGACGAGCGTCTTCGACCCGACCGGCTGCCCGGTGGCGACGTACTCCTCGACGACGAGCCGCAGGATCTCCTTCTGCCGGGGACTTAAGTCCATTTGCAGGAATTTTAGCGTGCTAGGAGTTCCGCGGTCACAGCGCCGCCGAGAAAGCGGCCGCGTTCGGTGAGCGTGAGCGCCGCGTCGCGTTGCTCGGCGAGCCCGAGCTTCTCAGCGCGCGCGAGGCCGGCAGGATCGAGCGCGTGCTCGAGCCCTGCGAGCGGCAGCGGGTCGTCGAGCCGCAGGCCGAGCATCAGCCGCTCGCGCGCCCGTGTGCCGTCGTCGAGCGCTTCGACCTCGCGGGCGTAGTCGCCGGCGAGGTAGCGCGACAGTTTCGGCGTGTTGCGGCGCCGCTCTCCGCCGATCGTGGAGACCGCGCCGACGCCGATGCCGAGGTAGTCGTGGCCGAGCCAGTACCCGAGGTTGTGGAGGGAGCGCTTGTTGCCGCGGCAGAAGTTGGCCGTCTCGTACCAGCGGTATCCGGCACCGATGAGCGTTGCGACGACGCGCTCGAAATAGTCCTCCATCGCCTCTGCCTGGCGCGCGAGCTCCTCGCCCCAGGCATGCGTGAACCGTGTGCCCGGCTTCGCCTCGAGCTCGTAGCAAGAGAGATGCTCGGGAGCGAGCGCAATCGCGTCGGCGAGGTCGCCCTCGAGGTCGGTGACGGTCTGGTTCGGGATGCCGTAGATGAGGTCGAGCGAGAGGTTGTCGAAACCGGCGTCGCGCAGATGCGCGAACGCGCGGCGGACGTCATCGGGCTGCGCACCGCGCTCGAGCACACCGAGCAGATGCGGGCGGAAGCTTTGTGCGCCCAGCGAGACGCGCGTCACGCCTGCGCCGCGGAGCGTACGCGCCAGCGCAGGCGTCACCGTCTCGGGGTTCGCCTCGACCGTGACCTCCTGGGCCGCGGGCAGCTCCCCGAGCAGACGCATCAGCTCGGATACGGCGGTGAAGGTCGGCGTTCCACCGCCGAGGAAGACCGTTTCGAGGTCGGCGAGGACGCGGCGTTCCTGCGCGAGCTCGCGCAGGAGCGCATCGACATAGGCCGCGTGCCGGTCGCTGCGACCAACGGCGGTGACGAAGTCGCAGTAGCCGCATCGATGCGCGCAGAACGGGAGATGGACGTACAGGTGGCGAACGCTCACTGCTGGCCCTTCCCGATGTTGAGCACAGCGAGGAATGCCTCCTGCGGCACCTCGACGGCGCCGACCTGCTTCATCCGCCTCTTGCCCGCCTTCTGCTTCTCGAGCAGCTTGCGCTTCCGCGTGATGTCGCCGCCGTAGCACTTCGCGAGCACGTCCTTGCGGCGCGCCTTGACGGTCTCGCGGGCGATCACACGCGCGCCGATCGCGGCCTGGATGGGAACGTCGAACATCTGCCGCGGGATCTCCTCGCGCAGCTTCTCCACGAGCAGCCGCCCGCGCTCGTAGGCGAAGTCTCGGTAGACGATGAGCGACAGCGCGTCAACCGGTTCGCCGCCGACGAGCACGTCGACCCGCACGAGGTCGCCGGGCTTGAACCCGATCATGTCGTAGTCGAAGGACGCGTAGCCGCGCGTGCGCGACTTCAGCTGGTCGTAGTAGTCGAGCACGATCTCCGCGAGCGGGAGCTCGTAGGTGAGGTGTACGCGCTCCGGCGAGAGGTACTCGAGGTGGTCGAATGTCCCGCGACGGTCGTTGTTCTGCTCCATCACCGTGCCGACGTACTCCTTCGGGACGATGATCGACGCCTTCACATACGGCTCCTCCACCTCCTCGACCTCGCGCGGGAACTCCGCCGGGTTGTGCACCTCGCGCCACTCGTCGCTCGACTTCTCCTGCACGCGATAGGCGACATTCGGCGCCGTGACGAGGAGGTCGAGGTCGAACTCACGCTCGAGCCGCTCGCGCACGATTTCCATGTGCAGCAGGCCCAGGAATCCGCAGCGGAAGCCGAAGCCGAGGGCCTGCGAGGTCTCGGGCTCGTAGAAGAGCGCTGCGTCGTTCAGCTTCAGGCGCTCGAGCGCGTCGCGCAGCTCCGGGTACGCGTCCGAGTCCGTCGGGAAGAGTCCCGCGAACACCATCGGCTTCACGTCCTTGTAGCCGGGCAGCGGCTGCTTCGCGCGGCGCGCAACCGAGGTGATCGTGTCGCCGACCCGCAGCCGCGACACGTCCTTCAGCCCCGTGATGACGTAGCCGACCTCGCCGGCCGAGAGTGAGTCGACCGGCCTCATCGTGGGCGAGAAGAAGCCGAGCTCCTCGGCTTCGAAGCGCGTACCCGTCGCCATCGACTGCAGCGACTCTCGCCGTGCGAAGGAGCCGTCGACGACGCGAACGAAGGCGACGACACCGCGGTACTGATCGTACGACGAGTCGAAGACAAGCGCGCGCGAGGCGGCGTCCGGGTCGCCCTCGGGAGCGGGTACCCGCTCGACGATCGCGTCGAGGACCTCGGCGACGTTCGTCCCCGTCTTGGCCGAGATGCGGATGACGCGGGACGGGTCGTCGCCGAGAAGGTCGGCGACCTCGACCGCGGTGCCCTCCGGGTCGGCCTGCGGGAGGTCGATCTTGTTCGCCACCGGGACGATCTCGAGCCCGTTCTCGATCGCGAGGTACGCGTTGGCGAGCGTCTGCGCCTCGATCCCCTGTGCGGCGTCGACGACGAGCAGCGCGCCCTCGCACGCCTGCAGCGAGCGCGACACCTCGTACGTGAAGTCCACGTGACCGGGCGTGTCGATGAGGTTGAGCTCGTGCCCCTTCCACGTCACGCGGACGGCCTGGGCCTTGATCGTGATCCCACGCTCCCTCTCGAGGTCCATCGTGTCGAGCACCTGCTCGCGCATCTCGCGCGCGGAGACGGCATCGGTCAGCTCGAGGATGCGGTCGGCCAGCGTCGACTTGCCGTGATCGATGTGGGCGATGATCGAGAAGTTGCGGATGTGGCTCTGATCCACGGTCTGAGCCTAGCGGCGGTCGAGGCGCATCAGCCGGTGCGGAAGACCGTCCTCCTCGACGTCGCGCACGTGTGCGAACCCGGCCTTCTCGAACGCGCGCCACGAGCGGCGGTTCCCCTCCTCGACGGTGGCGACGCAGGCGGTCGTCTCCGGCCGCGCGAAGATGACGTCCCGCGCGAACTGCTCGAGCACGCGCGGGCCGAGGCCGACGCCGGTGAGGCCCTCCTCACCGATCAACAAGTCCACGCCGGCCAAACCGGACTCGCTGCCGACGACCGCGGCCCACTCGGGGTAATCCGCGACGAGATATGTCTGAATCATCCCTACCGGACGCGCGTCCAGGACGATCACGTAGTGCTCCTCGCCGCCGGGGAGGTAGTGAGCGACGACCTCCTCGTACGTCTGGTCGTCACGCCACCATCGCTTTACGTGGTCCCGCTGGAGCCACTCGTGAAGAAGCCCAACATCACGTGCCTCGATGGGCCGGAACTCGATCACGCGCCACGGAATCGCGCCCAGACCGACGAGAGCGTGTCGAGCTCGCGCACCCGCAGCGTGCGGCAGGCGAGGAGATACGTCATCACTGCGGCGACGAGTGCGAGCCCGAGCGAGACGACCTGCGCGCCGAAGGAGCGGCCGAGCGCGGAGTCGAGCGGCTTCCACACGACCCAGCACACGACGGCGACCGCGCCCGACGCGATCACCACGCGCGCGACCGTCTGCGTGATCGCGCCGCCGTCGATTCGGCCGAGGCGCCGCCGAAGCAGCACGAGCAGCGCCCATGTCCCGGCCACGTTGCAAACCGCTGTCGCGAGCGGGATCCCCCAGACGCCGAACCGGTAGAAGGCATAGTCGAGGATCGCATTGAGGAAGAGGTTCCCGAGCGCGATTGCGGTCGGCAGCCAGTTCGACTGCAGGCTGAAGAACGCGCGGTTCAGCATCAGCATCGCGCCGTTGAACACGAGGCCGGCGCTGAACGCGGCCAGTGCATGCGCGACGCCCGGCGTCTGGTCCGGCGTGAAGTGGCCGCGCTGGAAGAGGATGCGCACGATCGGCTCCGCCAGCACGGCGCTGACGGCTGCGGCCGGGATGAGCAGGAACGCGATCTGCCGCAAGCCGGTGCTCACGGTGTCGCGGAACCCGGTCATGTCGCCGCGCGTGGCGAAGCGCGCGAGCGACGGGAAGAGCACGGTCGCGATCGCAACGGAGAACATCCCCTGGGGGAGCATGTAGACGAGGAACGCCTTCTGGATCGCGGTCGGCGCATAGTCCGCGTTGATGAACCGCGACGCGAAGAACGTGTCGATCACCGCGTTGACATTGATCAGCCCCAGTCCGAGCGTGACCGGGACCATGAGCACGAAGACGCGCTTGACCGCCGGATCGCGCCAGTCGAGCACGAGCTCCAGCCGGCCGTCGCGTCCGCGCAGCCACGGAATCGGCAGGAACACCTGGATGAGCGTCGCGACGAGGATCGAGACCGCGTACACGTAGAGCTTCGCGTTCATCGTGTGCGCCTGCGGCACGCCGATCGCGAGCCCGGCGATGATGGCGAGGTTCCAGAACACCGGCGATATCGCCGGCACGGTGAAGTGGTCGTAGCTGTTGAGGATCCCGACGATGATCCCCGAGACCCCGAGCAGCGTCACGATCGGAAACAGCACGCGCGAGAGGCCGACCGCGAGCGCCTTGTCGTGCCCCGGATTGCCGAACAGGTCGATGATCCACGGCGCGATGAAGATGAAGATCACCGTCAACGCCGTGAGGCCGAGCAGCATGAGCCAGAAGAGCGTCGACGCGACCCGCCACGCGCGTTTTCGCTCGCCCTTCTCGAGCAGCTCGCTGAAGACGGGAACGAAGGCCGACGAGAGTGCCGCGTCGGCGACGAGCGCCCGCACGAGGTTCGGGAGCTGGAACGCGACCGTGAACGCGTTCACCTTTCCCGTCGCGCCGAAGTAGTACGAGGAGACGACCTCGCGCACGAGCCCGAGCACGCGCGAGAGCCCGGTGGCGAGCCCGAAGATCGCGGCCGAGACGGCGCGCCGCGGCGGCTCGAGCCGTGCCTCGGTCGTCTCCCGGCGTGGCGGCAGTGGCAGCGCCATCGTCGGCTGCTCGGACATGTCGGCCAGCAGCGGCCAGCGGTCGAGCGCCTCCGCGCGGTCGAAATATGTCTGGCGTCCCTCTTCGCGCCGGCGGCGGTCACGCTCCAGACGCCGCAGGTCCCGCTCGCGGTCGGGCTGACTCACCTGTTGAGCATAGGCAGCGGTCCTGTCAGGTCGGGCGCCGGCGGCGGTCGTTGCCTGATCGCCGGTCCGTGCCCGAGCGGCGTTCCTTGCCCCTCGGGGAGCCCTCGTCCCGCCTCCGTCGATCCTTGCCGCCACGCCGGTCGCCCCCGCTGCGGCGCTCCTTCTCGCTCATGCGCGGGAGTTCCCGGCCGCGGCGATCTCTCCTGCTGCTTGCTACCGTGCAGCGCCGTGCCGAACATCAAGCAACAGGAGAAACGCGTGCGCCAGGCCTCCCGGCAGCGGCTCGAGAACCTGCGGTGGCGGTCGACGGCCAAGACGCTCATGCGCCGCCTGAAGGAGGCCGCTGCGGAGGGTGATGAGACCACGACGACCGAACGTCACCGCGAGCTCGTCAGCTGGCTCGACAAGGCCGCCTCGCACGGCGCGCTCCACCGGAACACCGCCGCCCGCCGCAAGGCGCAGGCCGCCAAGGTCCTCTCCGGCTCGAAGTAGCCCTACGCCGCCCGGCGGGTGATGTCGACCAGGGCTCGGTCGAGCTCGAGATCGGCGGGCAGCCGCGAGCCGCCCTTGACCGCCGCATCGAGCTCGGCGAGTCGCACGAGTGCGGCCGAGAGCTCCTCGGCGGAGAAGTTCGCCGCCTGCGCGAACGCTTTCTCGGCGGCGAAGGGATGCATCTTCAGCCGGCCCGCTGCATCGCGCGGACGGACGCCCTCTTCCGCGAGCTGCTGGCAGCGACGGACCCGGCCGACGTGCCCGACGAGCGAGGCGACGATGCGCAAGAGCTCGCCCGACCGTGTGCGGTGGGTTCGCTCGAGGAGCGACTCGGAGATCGTCAGGACGACGCCGACGTCGCGCCTTCCCCACGCGTCGGTGAGCGAGAAGATCGGCGTCTCGGAGGTGCCGACCGACAGCCTCTCGACCTCGGCGACGGTGATCTGCTCTCCGGCTGCGTAGGTGGCGAGCTTGTCGATTTCGGCGGAGAGCGCGTCGAGATCGTCCCCGACCACTTCCACGAGCGCCCTGCATGCGTCGCGGTCGGCCTTCGCGCCGAGGCGCCCGAACTGCTCCCCGACCCACTCAGGCAGACGCCGCTTCGGGACGTCGTACGTCAGCAGCTCGCCGGCCTTTGCCACGGCCTTCGCGAGCGGGGTCGTCTCCTTGACCTCCTCGGCGACGAGCGCGAGCACGGTGGACGGAGCCGGCGACGTGAGATACGCCGCAACGCCTTTCACGTCGTCGGCCTTCCAGCGCTCCACCTCCTCGACGATGACGAGACGGCCCTCACCGACGAAGAGGCCCATCGCGTTGCACGCGGCGACCGCGTCGTCCCCGGTCGACTCGCGCGCATTGAGCTGCTCGGTCGCGTCGTCGCCGACCCGGTCACGCAGGCGGCGCAACGCGCGCGCGATCTTCGGGCGGTCGCTGCCCGAGAGGAGGTAGACCGGCTTGAGATCCGCCACGTCGCCAACAATACGCGCCGGCGAGGAGCACGCCCGCCGCGGCCGCGGCGACGGCGGCGGGGGACGTCGCCTGCGCACCGGGAAGGCCGCCGAAGAGGCGCGCGCACCCGGCGACGAACCACGCGCCGTACCCGTTCACCTGGGCGAGCGCGGCGCCGAGCGGCGGAGCCACCGGGGCGATCACGGCCGTGACGAGCGCGACGACGAGCATCTCGGCGACGACGGGAACGCCGACGACGTTCGCCGGGATCGTCACGAGCGACACCTGGTGGAACTGGAGCCATGTCACCGGAGCCGTGGCGAGGCCGCACGCGGTCGAGACGCCGATGAGCTGCGCGAGCGGGCGCGGTACCGGGTAGCCCTCGAGCGCATGCACTACGCGGGCCGTGACGACGAAGATCGCTGCGACGGCCGCAAACGAGAGCTGGAATCCCGCGTCGAGCACGAACATCGGATTCCAGGCGAGGAGCACGAGCGCGCCGACGACGAGTGCGTGCCAGCGGTCGCGTTCGCGCGCCGAAAGCCATGCGAGCGAGCCGAGCGCGGCGGCGACCGCGGCCCGGATGACGGCCGGATGGAAGCCGACCGCGAGCGTGTACGCACCGACGGCAGCGAGCGCCGCGAGCTCGGCCTTGATGCGATCGACCCCGAGACGGCGGACGAGCATGAGCACGCCGCCGGCAACGGTCGCGACCTTCAACCCGTCGACGGCGAGCACGTGGTAGAGGCCGGACGCGCGGAAGCGTTCGAGCAGCGTGTCGTCGAGTCCATGCGCACGGCCGAGCACGATCGCCTGCACGACCGCACGCCGCTCGCCCCGCAGACGGAACGCGGAGTCGGCGGCGAGCCAGCGCTGCAGCCCGTCGCCGACCCCGCCGATCCCGCCGCGGCGGCCGACGATCCGCCACTCCCTGACCCGGAGCACGACGTGCACGCCCTGACGGCGGAGCCACGCCGCCTCGTCGAAGCCATTTCGCGGCCCGCGCGGCAGCTTGAGGATGCCGACGAGTGAGAGACGCGATCCCTGCGGCGGCGCGCGGCCCGGCGGAAGCTCGAGCAGGACGGGCTCGTGCGGCCGCATCGGCCCCCAGCGCAGTACGACTGCGCGCACGCGCACGTCGAACATCCCGATGCGGGGGGGCTCCTCGGTCTCGACGAGAGCGCGCTCGGCGGTGCCGACGCGGGCCTGCAGGACGCTACGGTCGAGCGCGTCCAGGCGCCGGCTTCCCCACCACCATCCGGCAACGGCAAGCGCGCACGGCACCCGCGCGCAAGCGAGCACCACGGCCGCCGGGACCGGCGAGAAGCGAGCGACGTTCGCGGCGGCGAGGCCGACGCAGAGCGCAGCCGCACTGGCCGTCGCCCGGATCAGGGGATCACGAGCCCCTTCAGCTGCGCGAGCTTCGACGGTCCGATGCCGGGAACGCCTTCGAGCTCGTCGATGCTTCGAAACGGCCCGTGTGCCTGCCGATAGTCGATGATCTTCTGGGCCGTCGCCGGCCCGACGCCGGGGAGCGCGTCGAGCTGTTCGGCGCTGGCGGTGTTCAGGTCGAGCGGAGCGGTCGCCGACGGAGTGGCCCCTGCGCTCGCAGCCGACCCGCGTGCAGGAACGAGCACCTGTTCGCCGTCCGCGAGCGGGGCCGCGAGGTTCACGAGCGTCACATCGGCCTTTCCGGATGCGCCGCCGGCGGCAGCGACGGCGTCGGCGATCCGCGTCCCGGCGGGAAGGTGGTAGAGGCCGGGCCGCCGGACGGAGCCTGCGACGTCGACGACGAGCTGCCCTGTCGTCCGCACGCGCGCAGGCGCGGCCGTGCGCAACGGCGGGATCGTGACGTGCGTCGAGCCGTGATGGAGCACGCGCGGCGCGAGCAGGACGGCCGCGACGGCGACGGCCAAACCGGCGGCAAGCAGGCGTCGGTGCTCCATGACGCGATCGTCGCGGCGGAACCGTGACGGCAGCGTGTCGGCTCCGCGCCGGCAGGTGCCGGCCGAGGCGGGTCGACGACTCAGCCGGCGACGATGTTCACGAGCTTGCGCGGGACGACGATCGTCTTGTTCACGGTCCGCCCGTCGAGATGCGCCTGCACCTTCCCGGACGCGAGCGCGCGCGCGACGAGCTCGTCGTCGGAGAGACCTGCGTCGACGACGAAGCGGTCGCGCACACGGCCGTTCACCTGCACGACGAGCTCGAAGGTCTCGGTCTCGAGCGCGGACGGATCGGCGACCGGCCACGGCTGCTCCCAGAGCCGCTCGTGTCCGAGCACGACCCAGAGCTCCTCGGCGATGTGTGGCGCGTACGGCTGGATGAGCGAGACCGCCGTCTCCGCCGCAAAACGCGCGTCCTCCGCGGCGGGATCCGCGGAGAGGTCGTTCACGAGCTCCATCACCGCCGAGATCGGCGTGTGGAACTGGAATCGCCGCAGCACGTCGTCGGTCACCTTCGCCACCGTTTGGTGCGCCTTGCGCGCGAGCGCGCTCGTCCCGGGCCCTTCCGCGGACGCGCGCTCGGCGACGTCGTGCACGAGCCGCCACAGCCGGCGCAGGAAGCGGACCGTGCCGTCGATACCGGCGTCGGTCCACTCCATGTCCTGGTCGGCAGGCCCCATGAACAGGATGTAGGTGCGCACAGCGTCGGCGCCGTACTCCGCGACGACGTCGTCCGGGCCCATGACGTTGCCCCTCGTCTTCGACATCTTCGTGCCGCCCATGGTCACCCAGCCCTGGTGGAAGAGCCGGGCGAACGGCTCGCGAAACCCGAGCATCCCAAGGTCGTTCATGGCCTTGACGAAGAACCGCGAGTAGAGCAAGTGCCCAGTGGCGTGGTCGATGCCGCCGATGTACTGCGACACCGGCAGCCAGTAGTCGACGACGTGCCGGTCGAACGGCGCGCGGTCGTTGTGCGGGTCGACGTAGCGCAGGAAATACCAGGAGGAGTCGACGAACGTGTCCATCGTGTCGGGGTCACGGCGTGCGTCACGGCCGCACGTCGGGCACGGGACACGCATCCACTCCTCGTTGGACGCGAGCGGCGGCTTGCCCTTCGGCGCATAGTCGTCGACCTCGGGGAGGATCACCGGCAGCTCGTCGTCGGGGACCGGAACGATGCCGCACTCGTCGCAGTAGACGATCGGGATCGGGCAGCCCCAGTAGCGCTGTCGCGAGAAGCTCCAGTCGCGCAGGCGGTACGACACCGCCGGCGCCCCGCGCCCCTGCTCGTGCAGCCGTTCGACGATCGCACGCTTCGCCTCGTCGGCGGGAAGCCGGTCGAACGGCCCAGAGTTGACGAGCCGTCCGTCCTCGTCGATCACGGTGCGGATCTCGAGGCCGAACGTCTCTGCGAACTCGCGGTCGCGCTCGTCGTGCGCGGGCACGGCCATGATCGCGCCCGTGCCGTAGTCCATCAGCACGTAGTCGGCGACCCAGATGGGCAGCCGCTCGCCGTTCACCGGGTTGATTGCGTCGTAACCCGTGTACACGCCCGTCTTCGCCGACTCGGCAGCGCGGTCCTCGGCGCGCCGGGCGCCGGCGTGCTTCGCGTACTCCCGCGCCTCCGGGTTCGAATGCGCCTCGACGAACGAATGCTCGGGCGCGACGACGAAGAACGTGGCGCCGAAGAGCGTGTCGGGACGGGTTGTGAAGACCGGAATGTCGAGGTCGAGCTCCTCGACCCGGAAGAGGATCTCCGCGCCCTCCGACCGGCCGATCCAGTTCCGCTGGATCGTCATCGTTCGTTCGGGCCACTCGCCGCCGGGGGGGAGCTCGTACTCGCGCAACTCGTCCGCATAGGCAGTGGTCTTGAAGAACCACTGCGTCATGTTCCGGAGCTCGATCAGCGCGCCGCAGCGCTCGCAGCGCCCGTCGACGATGTACTCGTTCGCGATCACCGTCCGGTCGTTCGGGCACCAGTTGACGGGTGCGTCCTTTCGATACGCGAGGCCGTGCTCGAAGAACCGCAGGAACAACCATTGCGTCCACGTGTAGAAGGCGGGGTCGTGCGACGACACCTCGCGGTCCCAGTCGATCGCCCAGCCGAGGCGCTTCATCTGCGTGCGGATGGCTGCGATGTTGCGGTCGATGATCTCGCGCGGGTGACCGCCCTCGCGGATGGCCGCGTTCTCTGCGGGCAGCCCGAACGCGTCCCAGCCCATCGGGCGGACGACCGTCCAGCCGCTCCGGCGGCGGATGTGGGTCTGGACGTCACCCATCGTGTAGTTGAGAACGTGCCCCATGTGCAGGCTCGGCCCTGACGGGTACGGCAGCATCTCGAGCTGGTACCAGTGGTTGTCGTCGGGCGGCGCGCCCGGCTCCGGGTTCGGGACGTTGAACGCTCTCGCGTCCTCCCAGACCCGCTGCCACTTCGCCTCGATCTGTTCTGGCTCGTACCGGTTATTCATCGTTGACCCGTATTCAGGTACCGCGGAACCTCGTAAAAAACGAAAAAGCCTCTCGCGAGAGAGGCCGGGGGAACTCGACGCAGCGCTGCCGCGGTCAGTCCCTGCCTTAGCGAAGGAGCTGCCTGTTCACCGCGCTGATCGTAGCAACCAAGCCGGATTCGCGCACTTCTTGGTACACGCGCGTGTAACTCGGGTCCCGACTCCCTCCCCCCAACCGACCTGGGAGCCATCCTATTTCGACCGCGGGCGCCCATGGTGACGAAACCGTGCCGGTTTCGCGCCCGTTCGCACACAGGGCACACTGCGTCCGTGCTCGAGCTGTTCCCGCTTACCGCCGCGATCGAGGACGGCGAGCTCTCGCTCGGCGGCGTTGCCGCCTCGCGGCTCGCCGGCGAGCACGGAACGCCGCTGGTCGTCTACTGCAAGGAGACGATCCGGGCGCAGGCCCGCGCCTACCACTCCGCCGCGCCGGGCGCACTGGTCGTCTACGGGACGAAGGCGTTCGCGAACGTCGCGCTGCTGCGGGTTCTCGCCGCCGAGGGCGTGGGCGCCGATGTGTCCACGCTCGGGGAGCTCGCCTTCGCGCGCGAGGCGGGCATCGACGGCGAGCGCATCCTCTTCCACGGCAACAACAAGTCGGACGACGAGCTGCGAGCCGCCGCGGAGGCCGGCGCGACGGTCGTGCTCGACGCGCCCGACGAGCCGTCGCGCGCCGCCGCCGCCGGAGTCCGCCGGGCGCTCGTCCGCCTCAGGCCCGGCGTCGAAGCGGTCACGCACGAGTCGATCCAGACGGCGCACGACGAGTCGAAGTTCGGGCTCGCACCCGACGCCGCGCTCGCGGCAATCGCAGAGGCGCGGAGGCTCGGCCTCGAGGTTGCCGGCGTCCACTTCCACGTGGGCTCGCAGCTCGCGCGACTCGAGGAGAGCCTCGTCGCCGTCGACCGGCTGCTCGCGTTCTGCCAGCGGGCCGACGCCGAGCTCGGCTGGGCACCGGAAGTGCTCGACATCGGCGGGGGGCTCGGTATCAGGTACACGCGCGACGAGCTCGTCCCGGACATCGCGGACTTCATTCCGCCGCTCGTGGCGCGCCTGCCGGCCGGCGTCCAGGTGGTGCTCGAGCCGGGGCGTTCGCTCGTCGGCCGGGCCGGGGTCACGCTGTACCACATCGGGGTCGTGAAGGAGTCGGGCGGCATCTCATACGTCGCAGTCGACGGCGGTATGTCCGACAACCCGCGGCCGCAGCTCTACGGAGCGCGCTACGAGGCGCTGCTCGCGAACCGCGCCGACGAGCTCGCGGACGGCGTATTCCGCATCGCCGGCAAGCACTGCGAGTCGGGAGACGTCCTCATCGACGCGGTCGCGCTCCCACATCCCCGGCGCGGCGACCTGCTTGCCGTCCCCGCGACCGGTGCATACACGCTGGCGATGGCGTCGACGTACAACGGCGTCCCGAACCCGGCCGCCGTCCTTGTCGCGAACGGAGACTCGCGCCTCATCCGCGCTCGGCAGCCGGTGTCCGATCTCCTACGCTTCGAGCGATGACCACACGCCTTGCGAACGTCCCCGGGGTCGTGCTCGTCAGCATCGCGGCCACCATGTGGGGCCTCGACGGCCTCATCCGCAAGCCGCTCTCCCACACGACCACGGCGACGACGATCGTGTTCGGGGAGCACGTCGTACTGGTCGCGTGCACCCTGCCGCTGCTCGTTCCGGCGCTGCTCTCGCTCTGGCGCGCCGGCATCCGTTACGTGCTCGCCGGAGTCGCGATTGGAGCCGGAGCGTCGGCGATCGCGACCATCCTCTTCACGGAGGCGCTCTTCCACGGCGACTTCATCACCGTCATCGTGCTGCAGAAGGCGCAGCCGCTCATCGCCGTCGTCGGCGCCTGGCTCGTGCTCGGCGAGCAGCCGCGGCCGCGGTTCGCATGGTTCCTCCTCCCCGCCCTCGCCGGCATCTGGCTGATCGCGCTTCCGCATCCACTCGATCCGCACGCCCACGGCCTTACCCCGATCGTGGAGACGCTCGCCGCCGCCGCGCTCTGGGGGCTCGGCACCGTGTTCGGCCGCTTCCTCGGACGGAAGCTCGACTTCGATCACGTCAGCACCGTCCGCTTTGCATTCGGCCTTGTCGCGAGCGCCTGCGCGCTGCCCATCCTCGGCACGTCCGCGTGGGCGGGCACGCACGACAGCCTCTGGATCGCGCTGCTCGCACTCGTCACCGGGCTCCTCGCCCTCCCTCTCTACTACTACGGCCTCAAGCGCACGCCGGCACTGCTCGCCGCGCTCGGGGAACTCGCTTTTCCGGTGACCGCGAGCCTCATCGGCATCTACGTCTTCTCGAGCTCGCTGCGCTGGACCCAGTGGACCGGCGTCGCAATCACGATCTTGGTCGTCAGCCTGCTTCCGGTTCGACGGCGCGACATCGTGCGGACGCCCGACCTGGTGCCCGCGCCTGCCCCGAGCTAGGCTCGGCGCGTGGATCTGCGCGACGACACGGCAGAGGCGGCCTTCCGGGCGGAGCTACGGTCTTGGCTCGACACGAACCTCCCCGAGGATCGAAGAGGCTGGCGCGGAGGCGAGCAGCGGTTCGGCGACGAGTTCGGCCGGCAATGGAGCCACAAGCTCCACGAGGCCGGCTATGCGGGGCTGACGTGGCCGAAGGAGTACGGCGGCGCCGGTGCGCCGTACAGCTTCCAGGCGATCTTCTACGAGGAGATGGCCCGTGTGCAGGCTCCCGCCCATGTGGGCGTGATCGGGCTCGGCATGGCGGGGCCGACGATCATGGCCCACGGCAGCGACGCGCAGAAGCGTGACCACCTGGCGAGGATCCTGTCTGCGGATGAGATCTGGTGCCAGGGCTTCTCCGAACCGGATGCCGGCTCCGATCTCGCCGCCGCACGGACGCGTGCGGAGCGGCGCGGCGAGGTGTACGTCGTCAACGGCCAGAAGGTGTGGTCGTCGTTCGCGCACATCGCCGACTTCTGCATCCTGGTGACGCAAGAGTTCCCGGACCGGCCCCGCTACAAGAACCTGACCTACCTCCTCGTCGACATGCACTCGCCGGGCGTGGAGGTGCGGCCGCTGCGCCAGATCACCGGTGAGGCGGAGTTCAACGAGATCTTCTTCACCGACGTCGAGGTGCCGGTGTCGAACCGGCTCGGCGAAGAGGGCGAGGGCTGGCAGGTGGCGATGACGACGCTCCTCCACGAGCGGGCGACGCTCGGATTCGCGCTCACTGCCGCGCTCGAGATCGGCGTCAACCGGCTGCTCGAGACCGCGCGCGAGCACGCGAACGGCGACGACGGGACACGCGAACGCGTCGCTGCGGAATGGATCGAGCTGCAGGCCCTGCGCTACACGAACTACCGCGCCCTCGGCACCTACCAGCACACCGGCGTCCCCGGTCCCGAGGGCTCCGCGATCAAGCTGCGCTGGTCCGAGCAGAACCAGCGCCTGACGAAGCTCGGGCGGGAGCTGCTCGGCCCGGAAGGCATCGTCGACGACGGCTGGTGGCAGTACCAGCAGCTGCGCAGCCGCGGGAACACGATCGAGGCGGGCAGCTCCGAGGTGCTGCGCAACATCGTCGCCGAGCGCGTCCTCGGCCTTCCAAGGAGCCGCTAGTGGACTTCGCGTTGAACGACGTGCAGCGGCAGCTCCAGCGGGAGGTGCGCGGCTTCCTCGCCGCGAACTACCCGCTCGACCGCGACTGGGATGCCCCGCAAGACGACCGCTGGCAGGAGCTCGCCGAGCTCGGGTGGCTCGGCGGCGCCGACCTGACCTTCGTCGAGGAGACGCTCCTCTTCGAGGAAACCGGCTACGCGCTCTACCCCGGGCCGTTCCTCGGCACGGTCGGCTTTGCGCTCCCCTCCCTCGGCGACGTCGACCGCGAGGCGGTCGCGGCCGGCGAGATGAAGTGGTCGGCCGAGTCACGCGGCCTGGTGCCGTGGCTCGACTCGGTCGACATGGTGGTCGATTCCGACGGGCACGCGCAGCCCGCTCGCGGCGAGATGCTCGCCTCGGTCGATCCGAGCCGCCCGCTCGGACGGCTCGAACGCACGAACGGGACGCCGCTCCCCGGGCCGCGCTACGACGCGCGCTCCCGTGCCGCGATGGCGGCCGAGGCGGTCGGCGTCGCCCAGCGCGCGCTCGAGCTGGGCGTCGAGTACGCCAACACGCGCGAGCAGTTCGGCAAGAAGATCGGCGTCTATCAGGCCGTGTCCCACGAGCTCGCGAATACGTACACCGACATCGAGCTGGCCCGTTCGCTGACGTACTGGGCCGCATGGTGCGTCGCCGAGGCTGACGAGCAGGCCGCAATCGCGGCAGCGGCGGCGAAGGCGTTCGCGTCCGAGGCGGCGGTCGCAGCCTGCGAACGCTCGATTCAGGTACACGGCGGCATCGGCTTCACGTGGGAGCACCCCCTCCACCGCTTCTATAAGCGCGCACTGTGGCTCGAGGGCTTCGGTAAGCGCCCTTCCGAGCTGCGCGCCGAGATCGCGGACGCCTTGCTCGGAATCGCGGTGACAGCGTGATGGACGGGCTGATGATGGATTTCCCGCTCACGCTTCCCCATCTACTGAAACGCTCGGAGTCCTACTTCGGACGAGGCGAGATCGTCACGCGCCTCCCCGACAAGAGCTTCCACCGCACGACGTACGCGGCGACGATGGCGCGGGCGAAGCAGCTCGCCGTGGCGCTGCAAACGCTCGGGCTCGAGCGCGGCGACCGCGTCGCGACGCTCTGCTGGAACCACTACCAGCATCACGAGGCGTACTTCGGCATCCCGTGCGGGGGCTTCGTGCTGCACACACTCAATCTCCGCCTGCACCCGAACGACCTGGCGTACATCGCCGACCACGCCGGCGACCGAGCGGTCATCGTCGACCGCTCGCTCGTCCCGCTGCTCGAGCAGTTCCGCGACCGCACGAAGATCGAGCACGTCTTCGTCGTCGAGGACGGCTACGAGGAGCTGCTCGCGACTGCGTCCCCGGACGAGTGGCAGGAGCCCGATCTCGACGAGAACGAGGCGGCGGCGATGTGCTACACGAGCGGGACGACGGGGCTGCCCAAGGGCGCCGTCTACTCGCATCGGTCGACCGTGCTCCACTCGCTCGGCGTCGCCGCGAACAACCCGTTCGGGCTCGGGACGTCGGTGAATGACACGATCATGCCGGTGGTGCCGATGTTCCACGCGAACGCGTGGGGTTATCCGTACATCGCGACGATGGTCGGAGCGAAGCTCGTGTACCCGGGCCCGCTCCTCGATCCGCAGAGCCTGCTCGAGGACATGTCGGAGGAGCGGGTGACGTGGTCCGCGGGCGTGCCGACGATCTGGATGGGGATCCTGCAGCTGCTCGACGCGGACCCCGGCGCGTACGACCTCTCGCGCATGAAGGGGATGTTCGTCGGCGGCTCAGCCGTACCGCGCAAGATGATCGCCGACTACATGCGGCACGGCCTCACGATCGTCCAGGGCTGGGGCATGACGGAGACGTCTCCCGTCGCGTCGACGTCGGGGCTACCGCACGATCTCCAGCTCGCCGACGAGGAGACTCAGCTCGACCTCAAGGCGACCGCCGGCCTGCCGCTGCCGCTCGTGGAGGTGCGCGCGTGTGTGGGCGACGAGGAGATCCCGTGGGACGGCGAGACGATGGGAGAGCTCGAGGTGCGAGGCCCGTGGGTCGCGTCGTCGTACTACCACACGCCCGAGCAGGCCGACCGCTGGACGGAGGACGGGTGGTTCAGGACCGGCGACATCGTCTCGATCCACCCGCGCGGCTACATCCAGATCAAGGACCGCTCGAAGGACGTGATCAAGTCCGGCGGCGAGTGGATCTCGTCCGTCGACCTGGAGAACGCGCTCATGGCGCATCCCGCGGTCGTGGAAGCTGCGGTAATCGCAATTCCCGACGAGAAGTGGTCGGAGCGGCCGCTCGCGGCGGTGGTACTGAAGGAGGGTGCGGCGGCGACGGCCGACGAGCTGCGCGACTTCATCGCGCCGAACTTTGCGAAGTGGTGGTTGCCGGAGCGCATCGAGTTCGTCGCTGAGATTCCGAAGACGAGCGTCGGGAAGTTCCGCAAGACGGCACTGCGCGAGCAGTTCGCTGAGGAGCCCGCGCCGACGAGTTGAGAGCGGCACTGCTGCGCGAGGTCGGTGGGCCGTTCGAGCTCGCCGACCTTCCAGATCCTCCTGCGGAGGGTCGCGTCATCGTGCGCGTGCGCGCGGCCGGGATCAACTTTGCCGACGTGATGGTTCGGCGCGGCGTCTATCCGGACATGCCGGAGTTCCCCGTCGTTCTCGGGCTCGAAGTTGCCGGAGAGCTCGAGGACGGGACGCGCGTGATGGCGATCACGCCGGGCAGCGGCGGCTACGCGGAGATCGCCGCGATCGACCGGAGCCGGGTCGTGCCGCTTCCCGACGGCGCAAGCTTCGCCGAGGGCGCGTCCTTCCTGCTCACGTTCCTGACCGCGTACATCCCGCTCACGAGGCAGGTCCGGCTGCGGCCCGGCGCGACCGTGCTCGTGCATGCCGCCGCGGGCGGCGTCGGCAGCGCCGCGGTGCAGGTAGCACGCGTGCTCGGGGCGTATGTCGTCGGGGCAGTGGGCTCGCGCGAGAAGGTCGAGCGCTGTCTCGCGCTTGGCGCTGCCGAGGCGTATGTGTACGACGATCTGCCGGCAGATCTCCGCGTGGACGTCGTCGTCGATCCGGTCGGCGGCCGGCTCTTCGAGCAGGTGCTCGGCCGGCTGCGGCCGCTCGGAACGCTCGTGGCCGTCGGCGTCGCCGGCGGGCCGTGGGAGACGATGAGCCCGGCGCTCCTCGTCGGACGGAACGTCGGCGTGCAGGGCTTCTACCTCGGGCGCCTGTTGCGCCACGAGCCGGAGCTCGTCGGCGAGGCGGTTGGAGAGCTGCTGGCTCTATGGCAGACGGGCGCATTGCGGCCGCTCGTCGGGGCGGAGCTGCCACTCGCAGAGGTCGAACGCGCGCACGAGCTCGTCGAGTCGCGGCAGAGCGTCGGCAAGGTCGTACTCGTCCCGTGAGAGCGTTGGTGACCGGCGGCCGCGGCGGCATAGGGCGCGCGATCGCCGCAGCGCTCGGCGACGCGGACGTCGTCGCGCTCGACCTCCCGGAGTTCGACGTCGGCGACCCGGACGCGTGGCATTCGCTCGACGCGGAGTTCGACGCCGTCTTCCTGAATGCGGGCGTCTCCACCGGCGAGGCGAACGTCGAGTCGCTGACGGAGGAGCAATACCGGCGCGCGCTGGCGGCGAACGTCGATGGGGTCGTCTTCGGCGTGCGCGAGTGCGCAGCACGTCTGATGCCGAACGGCGGCACGATCGTCGCCACCGCCTCGCTCGCCGGCTTGACAGAGACTCCGGTGGATCCCGTCTACGCGCTGACGAAGCATGCAGTCGTCGGCTTCGTGCGGTCGGTCGCCCCGCAACTCGAGGTGCGCGGCATTCGGATCAACGCGTTGTGCCCCGGATTCACCGACACGCCGATCGTCGCCGCCGAGCTGCGTAGCGCTCTCGACGTTCCGCTCATGGATCCGTCGTTCGTCGCCGCTGCGGCGCTGCAGGCGATGGACGACGCCGAGACCGGTCGCGCGTGGATCGTGCAGCCGAACCGCGTCGTCCCGTTCCGCTTCCCGGGCATCCCGGGGCCGCGCTGATGGCGCGCCGAAGGACCTGGGGCGACGAGGCGCCGCCCCCGCCGCACATCTGGCGCACTCTGGCGTACCGGGGGGTCGAGCAGGGCGAGGGCCGCGCGGTCATCGAGTGGGAGGCGACGCCCGAGTTCTGTTTCCACGACGGCCGCGGCGGCTTCATCGTCCACGGCGGGATGGTCACGACGCTGCTCGACACGGCGATGGGCGTCGCCTGCTGGTCGGCCCTGGAAGAGACCGAGAGCTTCCTGACGGCCGACCTGCACGTTGAGTTCGTGCGATCGGCGCGGCCCGGCCTCCTGCGGGCCGAGGGCCGCGTCGTGCGCCGCAACCGCCGGGTCGCCTTCTGCGGCGCCGACCTCTACGACACCGACGGGGAGTTGCTGTCCTCGTCGCGCTGCACGCAGATCATTCGCGGCGCGTGACGAAGTCGTACAGCTTTCAGGCCGGTACTAAGTACCGGCCTTCGGTCAACCGGGCCGCAGGCGCAGACCGGTACTAAGTACCCCGACGTCTCTCTAGCCGAACTGTCACGAGGTAAGGCGCGCCTCGAGCGCTGCCTTCACCGCCGGCCAGTCGTCGTCGATCACCGAGTACCAGGCCGAGTCTCGGCGTTCGCCGCCGCGGACGAGCATGTGCTTGCGGAACACGCCCTCGAACTCCGCGGGCAAAGCGGCCAGCGCGGCGCGCGCCCGCCCGTTCGCCGCATCCGTCTTGAACTCGACGCGCAGGAATCCCTCGTCCTCGAACGCGTGCTTCATCAGCAGGTACTTCGCCTCGGTGTTCGCACCTGTCCCCCACGCCGACGGTACGAGCCACGTGTTGCCGATCTCCACCGTGCGGTCGTCCGGATGGACGTTCAGATACGAGGTATGCCCGACCAGCGCATCGTCGAAGGAGTGGGCGAACCCGAGCTCGACCGAGGCGAACCACTCGTGGAAGAGCCCGCGGCTCTCGTTCCCGCGCACCTTCATCAGCGCCCAGACGCGCTCGTCCTGTGCGATCGCCCAGAGCTCCTCCTCGTGGCTCGGCTCGAGCGGCTCCAGTCGCACGCGCGCGCCCTCGAGGGTCACGTGAAGCGCCAGGTTCCTCCGTCCTCGAAGTCGCGGAGGATCCGCCGCGCGACCACCATCTTGTGCACCTCGTCGGCGCCGTCGTAGATACGCGCTGCGCGCGCCGCCCGCCACATGGCCGCGAGCGGCGTGTCGTCGGTGACTCCGAGGCCGCCGTGCACCTGCACGGCGCGATCGATGACGTCGTTGAGCACGCGCGCAGCGTAGAACTTGATCAGCGAGACCTCGACGCGGGCCTCGTCGCCGTCGTCGAGCCGGTGCGCTGCCTGCAGCGTCATCAGCCGGCACGCCTGGATCTCGGCCGCCGATTCGGCGATCCAGTTCTGGATCGTCTGCCTGTCGGCGAGCGCGCCTCCGAATGCCTTGCGCTCGAGCGAGTAGGAGCACATCAACTCGAATGCGCGCTGCATCTGCCCGAGCCAGCGCATGACGTGGTGGATGCGACCAGGCCCAAGGCGCTTCTGCGCAATGCGGAATCCCTCCCCGACGCCGCCGAGCGTGTTCTCGACCGGAACGCGGACGCCGGTGAACCGCGTCTCGCAGTGTGTGCCCCAGCCGCGCCCCTCGTGCCCCATCACCGACAC
>Ga0070732_10000413_pt1 | contig 27745 bp, 22 predicted proteins | sample Coa_R1_5_FD_66449 | JGI IMG/M metagenome (GOLD analysis project Ga0070732, IMG submission 66449) | Surface soil microbial communities from Centralia Pennsylvania, which are recovering from an underground coalmine fire - Coalmine... | ecosystem: Environmental > Terrestrial > Soil > Unclassified ... | reverse complement strand
AACGACTTCCCGTGAATCCACCGGGGCAAGAGTCGTAGCCATCGGGTTGTGGGAGTGCCAGAGCGGGCCCTCCTTACAGCCTAAACCACAGAGCAGGAATGACTTGGGGGAGATTCCTGCGGGCAGTCTCAATCTGAGCCACCCGGCCTGTGGAAGTCAAGGGAAAAATGCACAAAAGACGCGGCAGTTCGACGAAAACGAGACGGAAACAAACTGACAAAACCCTTGAGATTATTGGCAATTCGAACGGGATTCGCAGAAATCCGCAGAGATGTTTACCATCTGGATTCCCGCGCCGCCAACCAACGTTGTCACTTGAACATGGGATGCGGAACGAACGCCGGCGCAGTCTCCATCTCACCTCTCAATATCTCAGCAGGCTTGTAGGAATATTCCGCGCCGCAGGCGTCACAACGCACACTGACTTGCTGCGTCAACATGGGAAGAGGCGAGAAGGCGTTAGTTTCCGCCAGCACAATCTGGTGCGAGTATGAAGTGTTGCCTTTGTGGTGAAAGCGATGATTCTTGCAGAGAACAACCCAGAAATATTCCCGGTCGTCGTACATTTGCCTGTCCCTCCAAGCCCCCAACCTGGAGAATTGCGCTGCGTTAGTATGCTGCACAGAGGTCTTGGGAGTTGTAATTACTCTGTAAAGAAGTTGTCAAGAACGGAACCACTGAGAAAAAACTCTTAAGTGCAGGTGTGCGCAAAAATGAATGAAATCACCCGAGAAGCCGCCTGGAATCTGCTGACCGAGTTCAGCCAGTCTGAAAGTCTACGGAAGCATGCGCTGGCGGTCGAAGCCTGTATGCGCGCCTGCTCCCGCAAGTACGGCGATGGATCGCCAGATGCCGAGGAGCTGTGGGGAATTGTCGGTCTGATTCACGACTTCGACTACGAACGCTGGCCCAGTCTCGAAGATCATCCCTATCGCGGCAATGAGATCCTTACCGAGCGCGGATGTCCCGAGTTGATCCGTCGAGCCATCATGTCGCACGCCGAGTACACGGGCGTGACCCGTGACACGCCGATGGAAAAGTGCCTCTTCGCCTGCGACGAACTTGCCGGATTCATCACGGCAGTCGCGCTGATCAAGCCCAGCAAATCGCTGGCGGACGTCGATGCGAGGTCGGTGCGCAAGAGAATGAAAGACAAAGCCTTCGCCCGCAAAGTGAACCGCGAAGACATAGTTCAAGGCGCTGCTAATCTAGGAGTCGACCTGGATGAACACATCGGCTTCTGCATTGAAGCCATGAGGCCGATCGCAAAGGAATTGGGCCTGGACGGGAGCGCGGCAAAACCGTAGCGCCGCCGTCCCGGCGGCTGTCGGGGCGGCGTCTCGCCGCCACTGCGGAAGCTGTCCGTTAAACTCGAAGGCTCTACCGTTTCTCCGCCAACCGCTGCTTCTTCTGCCGCTCCCGTTCCGCCTTCATCTCCTCGACACTCCGCGCGGCCAGCGGCGAGTAGAGCGCCTTCACCCATTTAGGATTTTCCCACTCCGGCTGTTCGGCAACGGCGCGATCGTAGTCGCGTAGCGCAGTCTCTGTCTCACGGGCTTGCCAGTATGCGACGCCCTGCGCCATCGCCTTCTCATTGGGCAGCCCTTGCACGTAGCCGTTATTCACGCTCTGAATCGCATCACTGTAGCGTCGAATCTCGATCTGCGCCCATGCGCGGCTCACCCACAGCTTCACGTCACCCGGACGCTGCTGCACGGCTTGGTCCAGCAATTGAGACGCGCGCGCATAATCCCCGGCAAGGTAATACCACCAGCCCAACTCCCCGAGATAATCCGGCGCCCACCCGTCGGCATTACCCTGCAAGTCAGTTTCGTATTTGCGCGCCGCGGCAACGTCTCCCGCGAGCAAATTCAACCCCGCCAGTTCGACGTCGGCATTGCGCGGCTTCTCACTCTCCACCGATGACACCCAATTGCGGAATTTACCCGGCGCGTTCTCGCGGTCCGCGGCCTCCAAAGCCATCGCGTAGGATTCCACGGCTCGCAGATTTCTTGGTTCCAGCTCCAGCAGCTTGCGATAGGAACCTGCCGCCTCGGCAAACTCCGCCTGCGCGAACTGCGCCCGCGCCTGCAACTCCCATGCGTCCGGCTGGTCGGCGTGCATCTTGATCGATCGTGCGGCCAACTGCTCCGCCTGCGAGTACCTCTTCGAAATCATGGCCGCGCTCGCCCGCATCGTCCAGAAGATATACGCGACCGCCAGATCGCGCTCCGGCCGCGCCGTCCAGTTCTCCGCGGCAATCATCTTCTGAATCTGCGCAACGCGCTCCGCCGGCAGCGGATGCGACCGGAAATATCCCTCCAGCGTCTGCATGGCCACATCCGACAACTCTTCTTGCGGCGATGCTGCTCGCGCCTGTCGCAATCGATACCGCTGATACATGCGATCGAATGCCTCAAACATTCGGATCGCGCCATTGGCGGAGTATCCAGCCTCCACCGCCAGTCGTGTCCCTTCGCGATCAGCTTCGCGTTCCTGATCCTTGCTGTAACCCGCTTCGAAAACAAACACCGGGATCGCGACCAGCCCTCCCAGCGGAATCCGGCGCAAAGCCTGTTCCTGCTGTGCCCGATCCGCGCAGTGGTAGTGATCGATATGCTCGATCTCGTGCCCGAGCACCGCGGCCAGTTCGTCTTCGCTGTCCATCATCGCCAGCAGCCCGCCGCCGACATAGACGTGCCCGCCCGGCAAGGCAAACGCGTTGATCATGGATTCATTGGGAACGTAATGAAAGCGGTAGGGCAAGATGCGGTGGGCGTGGAGCGCCAGCTTCCCGCCTACTTCGCCCAAATACTTCTCGATCTCGCTCTTTTTCTTCTGCTGGTCCTCCTCGATATTGCCGCCGTACATCTTGGCAATATCATCGCCGATGCGAATCTCCTCTGCATCCGGCATGCGGGTGAAATGCACCGGCATGCGCGTCAATTCCTGTTCGGTATCGGCGACCAGGTAAAGCATGGCGGCCGGGCTCGCCTGCACGTCCACCTTACTCCGCTCGCTCCACACGATGGCTGCCACGCCCAGCACGATGACTCCCGCAAGTGAGATCCAGCGCATCATAAATACCGCCGCATCGCCTCGCGATTCCGCGTATACAAAAACGAAACAAACAACAGCGCGGAACCCAGCACGATGAATGTCAGATAGCGATCCCGCGGATGCAGCCTCCACACGTCGTCGACCACAATCTTCCCCACGCAAAGTAACAACAGCCCCAGTCCCGTCAGCCTGAAGCTGCGCTCATGCACCCATAGCGCCAGCAGAAATACCGCCAAGCCTTCCAGCCCCCACGACAGGGTGACCATCCCGTGCCGCATCTCGATCCCTAGCAAGACGGTCAGCAGTCCGACAGCAATGAAGAAGAAAGGCTGCTCCGGACGTCTCGCCAGATTCTGGATCAGCAGTACGATTCCGCTCTCCTCGCTGGGCTCGCCCTTTCTACGGATCTGAAAGGCAAACGGCAACGATGCCAGCAGCAGCGCGACCGTGATCGCCACAATCACCCACCGACTCTCGACAGTGATCCACTGGTTCGCCCACAGAGGCGAAGGGAAGTAGCTGCGTTCGTAAAAATTGTGCAGCACGGTGCGGGATAGCACTCCCGCAATCACCAGCAGCGCCTGGTACAGAAATAACTTCTTCCCGCTGCGCCACGCGATCACGATCAGCGCGAACGCCAAAGCTGCCCATCCGGCGGCCACCCAGTCGGCCTCCAGTTCGAACCGCATGAGGGATCCGATCGCGATCGTTCCCATCCAGCAGCAGATCTCACCCGCCCGGAATCTCATTTCCATGGGACTCAACTCCGCCTCTGGCAATCTCCAGTACGCGTAGAAGAACGCGAGCATGATCGGCACAACGGTGTAGAAGCGCGGGCTGACTTCACCTGGCAAGCCGCTGGCGTTCAGATTCACAAAGAAAATTCGCAGGAACGCAGCGAGCAGCGCGACATAGCCCTGCAGGCGCCAACTCACGCTTTTGCGCGAGAGCCCTATTTCCACGAGTACTAGCCCGCCGATGGCCCAGGCCTCCGCGACTCCAATGGGCCGCAGTTCGTACCAAGCGAGCAGAGCCAGCAGGAACGATCCTGCCCACGTATATGCTTCGCCGGCGATCGATTCGAATGACCAACTGTCGTCTGTTTGACTTCTCCAGCGGGACGTCACATAGAGCAGGACCGCAACCAGCGTGATCGTGATCAGCCGCAGCGTCAGCCCATGGAACTTCTCGGTGGCGCCCAGATTGATGCCGAGCGCGCGAACAATCGCGATGCCCGAAAGAAATGCAGCCTGATATTCCAACTCGGAAGCTCCGAGTCGCCTCGCGGCAACGATCACGGCGAGTCCAAGCGTGCACCATGCGACCGCCGTCCATGCCTGCGGGAATGCGATCCATGCGGCGATCACCATCATGATCGTGGCCGCGTACGACAGACGCTGCATGACGGTCCGGTCGAACTCAGTAGTGAACAACTCGGCCCATCGTCGCACCACCCAATGCGCGTTCAAATAAAAGATCGCCGCCGCAACCACGAATAGAACGGAAAGCGCATAGTCCGGCCGCAGGTCTGCGTCATCCATACGCCTGCCGCAGATCTCGGCCGCGTCATAGGCAATCATTTGCCCGGCAACCAGCACCGACGCGATCATCCCCAACCGCCGGTAGACGATTTCTTTTGTCCACACGCCGATCAGCAGCAGGGCCTCAGCTTCCGCTAGCCACAGCACCGACAGTCGCGTCCCGGAATAGCGGAAGGGGAAAGCCGCAATGAGCAGAACTACTCCGAGAGTGCTCAGCACAATGACAGCGTTTCGGCGACGACGTGTCGGCGGCGCCTGCGCGAAAGCTGCTTCCATTGCGCCAACGGCGAGCAGCGCCCAGAATGCCCACTCAGGATGTACGGACTGGTACTTCAGCAAGGCCAGCAGCAGTGAAGTATTCAACAGCGCCGCAGCCGTGGAAATCCGTTCCTGATATTCGTCGGGCTGCCGAAAAGCGTATGACACGCGGAAGATCAGCCAGTAGAGCACCAGGATCCCAGCGCTGGCCGTGAACTCCGGAAATGGGTGATGCTTGCCTTGCATCGGTTCGATGATCGGGCGCAGCCAGAGATAGTGATTCAGATAGCTCGCCACAATGCCGAACACTTCCAACTCAAACCACTGCATGCGCCCGACGATCACCACCAGTCCCGCGGCCAGCACGGCACCGGCCGCGAGGCTGTAGACGTTCGAGTGGTTAATTGCGATCGTGACAAATGCCAGAAGAAACGACAGCCCGGTCACCACCTGCGAGCGATAGCGCAAGGTGTGCGCGACCATGGCCCCGGCGACAGCCAGCATCAGCACCATGTCCATTGACTGCGAGTCGAGCACATGAGCCGCAGGCACGTGATACATCGCATAAGTGGTGAAAAACAGCAGCGCCCATCCGCCGCCAATTCCGGCCCGCGCGAGGATGCGATAGCGATCTCCCCGCTCAAACCAGATGCCTGCGCCCAGCAGCACGGCCGAGGTGACGAATCCCACGAGCACTTTGCCGGCAGGTCCCATCGTTTTCAGTTGGTACGCCAGGAAAAACGCGACTCCCAGAACCACCAGTACAATTCCCACCTTGTTGAGCCAGTCCGTGCCCAACATTTCTTCGATGTCGAGCGATGACCGAAACCGATCGAAGATGGTCGGTCCGGTCTCCTCTGCCGCCAATGTCGGCGCAGGCGGTGGTGGGGTCGCAGGGGTCGCGGGTGGCCTTGGTGGTATTGGCGTTTGTTTAGCAGCCGGGCGGGAAACAATCAGCGGAGCGTCCGCGGTCTTGCGCGTGACCCAGGCCTCAGTCGCCGCTTCTGAAGGAGTCGGTGGTGCCGGAGGGACAACGGGTTGGGCATGCACCGGAGTTGCGGCCGCCGCGATGGTTGTAGAGACTGCCTGCTTTGGAGCTTGGGCAGGCGCCTGTGCCGTTCCCGTGGCGCGTAATTCCCTCAGTTCCCGCTCAAGTGCGTGAATGCGGCCTGTGATGTCGGCCCAGCGTAATTGATCTTCCAGACGGTCATTCTTGCGCCGGGAGTTCACCCGCCAAAGCAGAATCCAGGGGCCGAACAACACGAACAGCGCGAATCCGACGTAGAACAGGACTTCCATCAGAGCTGAAATTTACGGGAACATCCAAAGCTATCGGGACCGCGATTCTACTAGAGACCGTGTCGATACGCTATGATTTCAAGGCGATGAGAAGGGGTCACTCTGAGGTTCAGCAACCAGAAGAACCCGTTCCACTGACCAAACCTGTGTGCTAATATCTGGCAATCATCCAGTGAGCCGTCCCGGTCGTTGATCGTCCCCCGAAGTCTCCTGGTAATTACCGCAGCAGTTTTCTGAAGTGGAGTCGCTGAGCATGCCGACAGACAGCACCGTATCGTCCGCCACGAAGGTCATTCTGGGCTGCAGCAACTGTGGAGCGACTCTGCCTGATGAGGCGCAGTTCTGTCTGAAGTGCGGCAAACCGGTGAGTGTGCCCCTGAAAGAACCAGTCAAGATAGATGAGACCGTTGTGGAACTGGCTCCTCCCCGCATCAAGAAAGGGCGCATCGTGCTCTGGGTTCTTCTAGGACTGTTCCTGGGAGCGTTCCTCTGGGCCGCCACCAGCGACAATCCTTTCGCGCAGGGAGTCCAGGAACTGGTTGGATGGAAGCACGATCAGACGATTCTCGAAACTCCGTTTTCGGTCACTGCCCGCAATTTCCGGTACTACAAGTTCGATCTGCCGGAAGGCTCGACCAATGTCTCCATCGTCGGGCAGTTCGCTGTGTCCTCTGCAGAGAAGAAAGCTGGAAGCGCCAAACCTAACACCGGCGAAGCAGAAGACAGCGACGTCGAAGTCTACGTGCTCAGTGAGCCTGCATTTGCGGTCTGGCAGAACGGTTACGCCACCAGTTCCGTGTATGAAAGCGGCAGAGTCTCGCAAGGAACCATGCAGGCGGATCTTCCAGCGGGCGCTGGAGTGTATTACCTGATCTTCAGCAACAAGTTCTCGCCCAAGACAGCCAAGAACGTCAACGCAACCGTTGTCTTGCGGTACAAGAGCTGGCTCCCGGAGTCGGTCCGCCGGATGAAGGAACGCTTCTGGAATTGGGTCGGGCTCTGAATTCCCTGTCCTTTCGCTCCATCCTTGCGAGCGATCAAATCATCCTTTCCCGATAGTCGAATGTCCCCCGGCCTCTCCGACCGCGAACGGTTCTAACCACTTGTCTGACAAGGGGTTGCACATGCAGGCGAAGGCCGATCTGGTTCGTGATTTCGGATTGTCAGGAGCTACCTTTGGGGTTACTAGAGGACAATACTCCCAGTAACTTGCGAGTTAATCCCAAGCACGTTTCAATGGGTACGAAAGCAAATTTACCGTCCAATCTCTTGGGAGGGAAAACGTGCGCAAAATAGCTTTTGTGGGACTTCTCGTAGGACTCTTTACGCTCTCGGCCGTGGCAGCTGAGTCAGACCATCCGAAGGCGGAATTCTTCGGTGGATATCAGTACACGCGTCTGGAAGGTGGAGTCAACGCGAATGGCTTCAACCTCGGGGCGACTGCGAATCTCAACAACTACTTCGGGATCACCGCCGATCTCGGCTCCAGCTTTACGACCCAGGCTGGTGTCAGCTACAACAACTACACCTACACCTTCGGGCCTCAGTTGGCGCTTCACGCCCACAAGGCCTACACGCCTTTCGTGCATGCCCTGATCGGTGGGGATCATGCCACGGCATCTTTCGCTGGCGCTACTGGCTCCGGCAACGGTATGGCGTTCTTGGCTGGCGGTGGAGTCGACTTCAACTTCAATCGCTACATGGCGTTCCGTGCCAGCGGCGACTGGATGATGCTTCACAGCAATGGCAGCACCAGCAGCAAGAACTTCCGCATGCCAATCGGCGTTGTGTTCAAGTTCTAAGCAATAAGTCTGCAAAAGTGAAAGGGCGGCGACGAGCCGCCCTTTTTCTATTCCTGAAAATCGCTACCGCATCGACTCCTCAATCTCGGAAATCCAGTCCGGCCGCTTCAGGACTTCCCGCGGCTTGGGACCATCCGCAGCTCCGACGATGCCGTCCTGCTCCATCAGATCGATCAGGTGTGCGGCGCGTCCATAGCCGATGCGCAGACGCCGCTGCAGCAGGGAAGTGGACGCCTTGCCAAACTCGACAACGAGTCTCACCGCATCGTTGTACATCGGATCGTTTTCGCTCTCGCCGGCCTCACCGGGTTCGCCGCCATTCGCGGCAGCCGCAGCGTCGCGTTCCTCTTTCGGAGGCTCCAGGAAGTTGTGTATGTATTCCGCCTGTGCCTGTGCTTTCCAGAATTCGACGACGGCCGCAATCTCTTTCTCGGTCACGAACGGAGCATGCAACCGGTGGACGCGGGCTGATCCCGAGGGCAGATACAGCATGTCGCCTTTGCCCAGCAGTGCTTCCGCGCCGTTCGCGTCCAGAATGGTACGCGAATCAACCTTGGTCGCCACGCGGAAAGAAACGCGGGCAGGGAAGTTCGCCTTGATCAATCCGGTGATGACATCCACCGATGGCCGTTGCGTGGCCAGCACCAGGTGAATGCCGACCGCGCGCGCCATCTGCGCGAGGCGCGTGATGGATTCCTCCACGTTCGAGGAATCGAGCATCATCAGATCGGCCAGTTCGTCGATGATGATCACGATAGCGGGAATCGGCTTCTCGTCCGATTCTTCGTCAAACAGGCTCGGCGTGCCCTGATCGAAGAGTTTGTTGTACTGGTCTATATTGCGCACGCCTTTGGCAGCCAGCAGCTTCAACCGCCGCTCCATCTCGCGCACCGCATTGCGCAGCGCATTCGCCGCAAGCTTCGGTTCGGTGATGATCGGCGTGTAGAGGTGCGGGACGCCTTCGTAATTGCCCAGTTCCAAGCGTTTCGGATCGACCAGGATCAGGCGGACCTGATCCGGAGTGGCCTTGTACAGAATCGACATGATCATCGCGTTGATCGCGACGCTTTTTCCGGCTCCGGTCGATCCGGCGATCAGAAGGTGCGGCATGCCGGCAAGATCGGCGGTGACGATGCGGCCGTTGATGTCCTTGCCCATCGCCATCGTCAGTTTTGACCTTGAGCCCATGAACTCCTGCGACTCGATGTTCTCGCGCAGGAAGATGATTTCGCGCTGCCGGTTCGGCACTTGAATGCCAACGGTGCTTTTTCCGGCCATCCGCTCAATCAGAATGCTCTCTGCCTTCAGCGCCAGGCACAAATCGTCCACCAGGTTGGTGATACGGCTGTATTTGATGCCGGCTTCGGGCTTGAACTCGAACGTGGTTACGACCGGACCAGGGTTGATCTGCGAGACCTGTCCGTGAACATCGAACTCGGCGTACTTTTCGGTCAGTACCTGCGCCAGCAACTTGAGTTCTTCGGCATCGACGGCCTGGTGTTCGTCGGGACGCTGCAACAGGCTGCTCGACGGTAGTTTGTAGCCACCGGCAGCGATGCGAGGCATCGTCGTCTTGGCCTTCTGGCCGCTGTCGCCGCGCTCCGTGACCTCGGGATCCGCAACCTCTTCGCCTGGAGAGTTCGAGGCGAGAGATTCCGGCAAAATCCCGCCGGTCTGAGCCTTCATCGTTGTTTTCACTGGCTCCTCTTCGGCCAGCATGCGCTCGATTCCGGTGCGGCGCGGTTCGGGCGCGACTTGCGGCGCAGACGTCGGGCGCGGCTGGATCAATTGCGTCTTCACGATCGGCTTCGATATCCGGCGCTGTTCCAATTCCTTCGCCTGCCGTTTGCGGGCGCGCTCCAGTCGCCAATCTTTGTAGCGACTCCAGAGTGCTGTTACGAACGCAAACCGCGTTGGAGCCCAAACCTGAAGAGCAGCGAAGGAGAACGCGGTGGACAGGTACAAAGCCACAGCCAAAACCGTGGCGCAGACGATGTACGCGCCAACCAGATTCAGATAGTGAATGAGGAAATCACCGATGACGCGGCCGAGTAGTCCCTCAATCGGAATCACGCGCATCCAGCGCAGTTGTCCCGGCAGCAGCGCGAGCATTGCTGGAACGAACATCAGCAGCCAGATTCCGCCCAGGCTCTTGGCCAGCGGAGACTGTACTTTCATCGAGCGGAACCAGCGCACGCCGAGCATCGCCGGGAAGATGATCAGCAGGAAGGCTCCGACGCCGAGGAACTGCAGCACCGCGTCCGCGGTATAAGCGCCGACGATACCAATCCAGTTGCGAGCGGCGTGCGATCCGGTCAGGACCGAGGCGCTATTCCATGATGGGTCCAGCGGCGAGTAGGAAACGAGCGCGAGGAGAAGAAGGAGCGCGGAGACGCACATCAGGAACCCGACCAACTCGTTGAGCCGCCGGTTCCCGGTGGGAACAAAAATAGTTGTCAGATAATCCATTTAGGCTGATTCATCGCCGAAGATACGCCTTCGGCGCCGTAATCGGCCAGAGCCCTTACATTATGCCAAGAAGCTGGAGTTCCGACAATGATGGAAATCGCTGGGAGTGTTCAGGTAGCTTCCTGGAGCGGGCCTCATCGTAGAAAGGTTGCTTGCAACGTCTTGCCGACAGAGGCACATCGTGCTCGTGGACAGAGAGACGTTGCAAGCAACGTCTCTACGCGAGCTTCGCCGCGAACACCAGCACCAAAACTCCGACGATGATGCGATACACCGCGAACGGAGCGAATCCGCGCTTGCGGACGTAGGCCATGAACCAGGCAACCGATGCGTAGGCGACTATGAACGAGACTGCGAATCCGATGGCAAGCACGATCCAGCCATGCGCATCGATCTGCGCGACGCCGATTGGATTCTCGCCCTTGCCGCGAAGCGACTTGTACAACGTGTAGAGAGTTGCTGCGGCCATAGTGGGAATGGAGACGAAGAAGGAGAACTCGAGCGCGGCGGCGCGCGACATGCCTGCAATTTGTCCGGCGGCGATCGTAGACATCGAACGTGAGGTTCCGGGGAACACCGCCGAGAGAATCTGGCACAGCCCGATCCAGATCGACTGACCGAGGCTCATGTCTTCCATTTTCCAGGTGCGTATTTTGCTGTTGCCGTTCGGGCCGGCTGCTTCGGCCTTGGCGTGCATGGCATCGACGATCCACATTACGACGCCGCCGATCAGCAACGCCCATCCGATGATGACGATGTTTTCCAGATGCTTGCCAATCACCTTGGTCAGCAGGAATGATGGGATCGCCGTGACGACGAAGGCGATCATCGTCAAACTGAGAGGGTGGGTAAGAACGTTGCGATTTCCGCTTTCGCCGTAGGGAAAAGTCGACAGGAACTTCTTGATGCGGCTCCAGAAGTACACAGGCAGGCACAGGATCGCGCCCAACTGGATGACGATGGAGTACATCTTCCAGTAACCATCGGACAGATTGATGTGCAACAGTGCTTCGGAGAGCCGCAAGTGCGCAGTAGAGCTGACTGGCAGGAACTCAGTTAAACCTTCCACTACGCCAAGGACGAGTGAGAGCAGGTAATCGTGCAATCTTCCTCCCGGAAAAATCGGAAAGCTAGTATCTCAGAAATGTTTGACGAAAAGATGAATGTTAATCGGGGCGCTGCAGGCGTCTGCTGACGAGCGCGCGGACGGTAGCATAAAGCCCTGCATTCAGCAGCGCAATCACAGTCCACAGAAAGTAATAGTTGTTTGTGCCGACTTCTGGATCGAACGCAACCGAAAGCAGCGATGGCGGGCACAATACTACGAATACAGCCATCAACGCGGAGTCTCGCTGGATGGGAGATGGCGAATCGGTGAGCAGTTGGTAGGAAACGAAAGTCGCGGTAATCGCGAATCCGAACATGACCGCTGTGAAGTGACGACGCCCGATTGCGTTCATGGGATTAATCGCCGGCGTTACCGTACGTTGGGACGCCCTGCTGAATGTAGTAGACGAGTGTCTGCGCGCGCAAAGCCCACTCACTCTGTGCATACTGGCCGATGATGCGCTGCGCGAGATCGACTGCGCGGCTCTTGGCGGTTTCTGACTTTTTCTGATTCGCCTCTGTTTTGTAAATTTCGATCAAAGCCGATTGACGCCACGCGGCGTCGTAAAGCGCCTCGGGAGCAGCGGAGGACTGTTCGTGCTCTTTGGCGTACTTCTCGTACATGTCGGCTTCTTTTTCCGGACACTTCGCCGCCGCTTGCCAATCGCCGCAGAGTTTGTTCTCAAGCAAGTGGAAGGCGGCGAGGTCGGCCCATTTCGTGCCGGAAAATTTCTTGATCACCAGCTTCATCCACTGCTCGTCGATCTGGCCGCGCATGTAGGCGTCGCGCTCGCGGGCCGAGGGGCGCGTCATCACATCGTTACGATCCATCTGCCAGCGGATGTCGGCGGCGCGATAAAGGCCTTCGGCAGCGAGCGGAGACGTAGGAAACAGATCGTAGACGCGGTAGTAGAGACGCATCGCGTCCTGGGCGGCGTCGCGACGGCCGCGGCGGCGACTGGCTTCGTCTTCGGAATTGGCGGCCTCGCCGAAGATGATCTTGTCGCCGCTGGGAGTGTTCTGGCCGACGAGCGCTTTGGTCAGAACCCATCCAGTAATGGTCTTGCCCTGGGATTCCTCGTCGTCATCGCTCTCGTCTTTGCTGGGTTCGCGCAGGATCGCCTCGACGTGCGTCCAGTCGTGGTTGCTGTCGATGATGATGAGTTCGTGGCCGCGTGCAGCGGTGCCGAGTTTGGCGGTTTCGGAGCTGGGAGAAACGCGAATGGTTTCTTCATGAACCAGAGTTCCGCGCTGGGCTTGGGCGAAGGCTGCGCTTCTGGAAAAAAGCACGACTACGAGGAGAATTGCGAATTCCCGAAGTGGGAATCCGGGTGTCGAAAGGGGTATCCCCCCTCCCCCCTGGTCTATTGAAATCATGGAGTTACAGGAAAATGTTGACAAAATCTTAGAGCCGCAACGAATTGCGGGCAAAATCTTCAAAACAAGAGAGTTGGCGCCGCTCTCCCGCATCTGGCAACCTCGGTAAGACTCAAGGATGGCGGGTTTGAAGGTTGAAGTCAAGGATTGATGTCACAAGCAGCGAATTAATACACAGAGGACGCTCAAGACGCGGAGTTCCTCATTTCTTTTTGCTTTGGGCTTCGATCTGATCGACTAGCCCATCGATCTCAGTCGAGGAGAGCTTTTCGCCGAACTTCGGCATGTGGTGCTTGCCGTTGGTGATGATGGTGCGAAGGTCGTCGGCCGACATGGAGGTGGCCTTTCCTGAAAGCAGCGACGGGCCAGCCATGAATCGTCCTTCGGCGGTTTTGCCGTGGCACTTGGCGCAGTTCTTCTCGTAAACAGGGTTGCTTGTCAGAGAGCCCTCAGGTTTCGCGTCTTGCGCGTGGGCAAGCGCGAGGCAGAAGAGCATTGCAGCGGCGAGTCTGAGCATGTTCAATTTGCCCCCTGAAGGCCCGTAGACCTTTTAAGAGAGTGTTACGTCCACAGCCTGGGTTGTATTGGTGAAAAAAATTGTGCGGGAATCCGTTGAAAGATGTCTATTGCCGTCTCATCCTGAGCGGTGTTGTCGGCCGCGAAGGACCTATCAACGCCCTCGCCGCGCCGCTGCTGCCGGCGAGTTACATAGGTCCTTCGCCGCAAAAGACGCGGCTCAGGATGACATTGTTTGTTTATGGATTACAGCTGAAGCAAGAGAGCCCTATCAACTAGCGAAGTTCGTTGAGCATTTCTGGTTCGATGTTGCCGCCTGAGATGATCGCAACATTGAGCTTCGTGTGCGGGAGTTCTTTGGCGTGGAAGATGAATCCTGCGGTGGCGACGGCACCGCTGGGTTCGGCCACGGTGGCGGGATACGCGCTTAGATATTTCATGGCCTGACGGATCTCATCCTCGTTGACGGTGATGATGTCGTCGACATAAGCGCGGATGTGCTCGAAGTTGATGGGGCCGATGCTTTGGGTGCGGAGTCCGTCGGCGATGGTGCGGGAAACTTGTTCGGCGGGGAACTGGACGATTTTGCCTTGACGCAGGCTGGCCTGGGCGTCGGCTGCGAGTTCGGGTTCGACGCCGATGACTTTGACTTTGGGATTTGTCAGCTTAATGGCAGCGGCGACACCCGAGATTAGGCCTCCGCCACCGACGGGGGACAGGATGGTTTCTACCGCAGGAATGTCTTCGAGGATTTCGAGGCCGATGGTGCCTTGTCCGGCGATGATTTTTTCGTCGTTGTATGGGGGGACGATGAGATAGCCGTGCTCGGCGGCAAGTTCCTCGGCTTTGTTCTTGCGTTCGTCGGAGCCCGGGCCGACCAGGACGATTTCGGCTCCGAGTTTGGCGGTGGCTTCGCGCTTGATTGCGGGGGCGTTGTTGGGCATCACGATGACCGATTTCACGTTGAGCGCGCGGGCGGCGTAGGCGACGCCTTGGGCATGGTTGCCGCTGGAGTAGGAGATGACGCCTCGGTGGCGCTCGGCTTCTGAGAGGCAGGCGATTTTGTTGTAGGCTCCGCGAAGTTTGAAGGCGCCGATGGGTTGCTGGTTTTCGGGCTTGAGTAGGAGGCGCGTGCCGCGCCGGACAGCCGAAGGCGGCTGTCCCCACATGTTTTCGGGGAACTCTATGAGATTTGTGTGGACGGTCACGCCTTGGAGGCGCGATTGGGCGGCGAGAAGGTCGGAGAGGGTGATCATTCGTTTCAGTTGTGCCTACGGCACAGGGTATCGTTAAGGGCGGGTTTCCCGCCACTGGAAGTGGCGGGCTATTATCAGCGGTCCCTCCGGGACCTCAGGGGCGGAGGCTCTATGGCGCGGCGACCAACGGCGAGTTCCCACGGTATCGGGAGTGATTCTTCGGCTGACCTTGCAACTGTTTTGATTGAGACGTACTCGGTCAACGATGCGATGAACCAGTGGTTGTTGGCGCATCTTAATCCGCGGGCTTGGCGGGCGGAGTTGCCTGGAAGCGGACTCGGTGGGCGGACGCTTGCTGCGATTTTTGCTCATCTGCATAACTGCCGGTTGGTTTGGCTCAAGGGTTCGGCGGCGCATTTGAAGTGTCCGGCGGCGCTAGATCCGGCGCGGTGCACCATTGCCCAGGCCGCTGCGGCGCACAGGAAGAGTGCGGTGCAGTGTGTCCGCATGCTTACGGATGTACTGGCGGGTGGAGAGAAGCGGCGCGTGGTGAAATTCTGGCGTGGGAGTTGGACGCGGACGTGGCCGGCGGGAGGGACAATGTTCGCCTATATGTTTGCGCACGAGGCTCATCATCGGGGGCAGATACTGATGCTGGCGCATCAGTTGGGGTATCGGGTGCCGCAGTATCCGGGGGTTTGGCAGTGGGATCGGTTGTGGAAGGAAGCGGGGTTCGGGACGCGGCCGCGGTAGGGGTTGGCTCAGAATTTCCTGCGGCTGTTCAGACCGTAGGGATCCTTCGACTGCGCATTTGCGCTCGCTTTGCTCGCGCAAATGCTTCGCTCAGGATGACAGAATTCAACGGTGTACTCGCGGAGCGCTCGGCTTCGCCCTCGCTGGACGGACGAAATGCGTCCGTCCCCACACAAGCGTTCTTCCACACAGGAGTTGATCAGATTTCGAGGATTACGGGCATGATCAGGGGGCGCTTTTGGCTTTGCTTGTTGATGTAGCGTTTCAGGTCGGCGCGGATTTTTTCTTTGATTACGCCGTAGTCGGCTTTTTCTTCTTCGCTCGAGAACGCCAGCGTGTCTTCGACGATGCGCTTGGCGCCGTCCATGAATCCGTCATCACCGACATTGAAGCCGCGGGTGACAATCTCTGGCGCGGTTTCGACTTTTCCTGACAGCTTGTTGATGGCAATGATGGGCAGCACGATGCCGTCTTCGCTGAGGTGGCGGCGGTCTTTGATGATGAGGTCTTCGACCACGTCGGTGCGGTTGCCGGAATCGATGCAGACGCGGCCCACGTTGACCTTGCCGGTTTTACGGGCGCCGAGTTCGTCGAATTCGAGAACATCTCCGCTTTCGATCAGCATGACTTTGCCAACCGATCCGCGCATCGCGGCGGCCATTTCCGCGTGCAATTTCAGTTGCCGGTACTCGCCGTGTATGGGAATGAAGTAGCGCGGCTTGACCAGGTTGATGATCAGCTTGAGCTCTTCCTGGCTGCCGTGGCCCGAAACATGGACCGGCGGGCTGGTGCCATCTTCGTAGATGACGTGAGCTTCGCGGCGGAAGAGGTGATCGATCATCCGGTAGATGGTTTTTTCGTTGCCGGGGATGATGCGGCTCGAGAGAACGACGGTGTCTCCCTTTTCGATTTTGGCGTGCTTGTGATTGTCGACCGCCGCGCGACTCAGGGCCGACATGGGTTCGCCCTGCGTGCCGCTGATCAGGACGCAGACTTTCTCGGGAGGAAAATTCTTCATCTCGCCGGGATTGATGACCAATCCTTCGGGCATCTCGATGTAGCCGAGATCTTCGGCGATCTCGGCGGAGTTGTTCATGGAGCGGCCGAGGAACGCGACTTTGCGTCCGTGCTCGTGGGCGAGTTCGACGGCGAGGTTGATGCGGTGAATCGAACTGGAAAAGCAGGAGATGAACAGGCGGCGCTTGGTGTGCGCAAAAACTTCGTCGAATTTGCGGCGGACAGCGCGCTCGCTGGGCGTGTATCCCTTGCGCTCGACGTTGGTGGAGTCCTGAAACAGCGCCAGAACCCCCTCTTTACCGTATTCTGCGAAGGTGTGCAGGTCGAAGAGTTTGTTGTCGGTGGGGGTGGGATCGACTTTGAAATCGCCGGTATGGATGATGACGCCGAGCGGGCAGTGGATGGCGAGCGCGACACAGTCGACCAGGCTGTGCGTGACGCGGATGGGATGGATGGTGAAAGCTCCGGCCTTGAAGCGCTCGTTGGGGCGCATCTCGCGCAGGTCGGCGTCGTCGAGCAAGCCATGCTCGTCGAGTTTGTCTTCGACATAGGCCAGCGTGAACTCTGTGCCCCAGACGGGGACGTTGAGTTCGGAGAGAATCCAGGGGAGGGCGCCGATGTGGTCTTCGTGACCGTGCGTCAGGATGATGCCGCGCACGCGCTGGCGATTCTCGGTGAGATACGAAATGTCGGGGACAACGATGTCGACGCCGAGGAGTTCGGCCTCGGGGAACATGAGTCCGCCGTCGATGACGATGATGTCATCGCCCCAGCGCACGGCCATGCAGTTCATGCCGAACTCGCCAAGGCCGCCGAGGGGGATGACTTGCAGTTTTCCGCTGGGCATGGAGTCAGGAGAATGCTAGCACAGCGAAGTAGGGGACAGGGGGCAGGGATTAGGGGTCAGAGATCAGAGGCCAGTGTCCGGTCATCACTGAGGTGTGATGAACGATCGTCCTCAGTCGATGCGCGACTGGCCACTGACCCCTGACCACTAATCCCTGTTTCTTATCCCTCCGGTTTATCCCTCATGGCATTCTCTCCTCCGCTGCGGTAAGGTGAGTTCTATGGCGGAGGAGCGGAAATCGTGGCTGCGGCGGACGGTGGAGTCTGGCCTGCAAAGAGGGTTTACACGGGCTTATCAAGGAGTGCGCGTGGATCCGGTGAAATTCCTGTTGCAGTTGCGGGTGGCGTATCGCCTGCCGATCAGCGCATATCATGGCGTGTATTCGCTCGAAATGCACGAGCTCGATACCGTGGCAGATTCCATTATTCGCAGCGGAATGAAGATGGCGGCGGTCGAGGGCGCGGGATTCGGACTCGGCGGGTTGCTGACGATTGTGCCGGATCTGGGGATTCTTTCGGCAATTACGATGCGCACGATTCAGAAGCTGAGCTTGCTGTATGGATTCGAATACAACACGGACGACGAAATTGCGGAGTTATGGATCGCGGCGGCCAGCGCGGCGGGCGTCGATTTGAGCCGGGAGCTGCTTGAAAAAGAAGTCATCAATAAATTTGTACCGCGGGTCATCCAACGGATCGCGGCGCGAGCCAGCACGGAAGTGGTGGAGAAGTGGGCAGGGCGGGTGATCCCGCTGGCTAGTTCGGCGATTGGAGCGGGGTTGAACTACTGGTTTGTGAGGGCGTGGGGACAGCGTGCGCTGGCGCACTTTCGGCAGCGGCATTTGGCGGTGCGGCAGCGGGAGTACTCGCGCCCGGTGATCAGCGGTGAGCAGCCGAGTCTTCCGGCAGGGAAGCCTTAGAAGCGTTTAAGGCCGCTCGCGGGTTGTAACTCCAGCCTACGCGCTGAAGTCTTCGGCAACATTTGTGGTGCTGGCGCTCGGCTTTGCCTTCGCTTGGACAGCCGAGGCGGCTGTCGCCACATGTGCCGTGCGGTTGTCGACACATCCGCTTGTGATACAAACAATAAGGAATGCATAATTTTTCCTGCGCTGCAATTCTTTTCGATCTGGATGGAGTGCTTTGCGATTCGACGCGGCAAGTGGACCGCGAGTGGCGGGAGTGGGCCGCGCGCAAGGGCGTTGACGGCGATGCGGTGATGGCCATCGCGCATGGGGTGCGGACGATTGAGGTAATTCGGCGAGTGGCGCCGCATCTCGATGCTGAGTCTGAGGCGGCGGCGATCGAAAATCATGAGGCGCAGGATCAGACTGGGGTGGTGGTCATGCCCGGCGCGTTGGAACTGGTGCAATCTATTCCCGAGGAGCGGTGGGGCGTGGTCACCTCGGGCTCCAGGTTGCTCGCGCAAAATCGCTTGCGTCATTGCGGATTGCCGGTGCCAGAAGTTCTGATTACCTCTGACGACGTGACCCACGGGAAGCCGCATCCGGAACCGTATTTGAAGGGCGCGGAGGGGCTGAAATACCGCCCTGCAGAATGTCTGGTCATTGAAGACGCACCTGCGGGGATTCAGTCAGCGCGCGCCGGTGGGATGAAGGTGTTGGGAATTACGAGTACGTATAGGGCGGACGCCCTGAGGCAAGCGGACGCAGTGATTGGGAAACTGGGGCAGATTCGAGTTACCTCGAATGGAGCAGGCAAGCTGGGAGTTGACGTTCAGTAAAGGAATTTCCGCCTTAGATCACCACACTTCATTAAGAGATCTTGAACTTCGCGCATTTACTGCAAACACATTCAAATTGGGGATTTGAGGTGAGAACCACGTGTCCACAGCCGCTGCAAATGTGACCTTCTCCGCTTTCCGCAGCGATCATCGACTTAAAATTTCCAGCCTCGACGCAATACGGACATCGGATGACATTTCGCCCCTCACCCGGCTTCGGCTCTCGTGGAAAGTATGAATTTGCCACGGACGTCCTCTGAATTGGTTTCATCTCGCTAGAACAGCGAGGTACCCCGCGAAGTCTTCCTTTTTTGGCTGAATGCTACGCTCGGAGCCGAAAGAGCGTCTGCACGATAAGCGTCATACATATGAGCTATTTAGTACATACATACGGTCAACGCAAGAGTAGGGTGGAGGTAGTCTCTTCCAGCATCGTTCCGCCTTTGGCAATTCCTGACGACGGTCCCTTGCGAAATCAGATAGTTTTGTCGCGCAAGGAGTCGCTATGCCCAGAGATGCTGCTCCGCGTTCCTCGAAAGCTTTCAGTACTCAACCCGCCACAGAAAGTGGTAATGGGAAAATCGGCAATCTCATTCTGCGCAGCCTCCCTCGCAAGGATAGCAGTCTGCTCTTCCCGGAGATGGAGTTTGTGCGGTTGAAGCTTCATCAGGTATTGCACGAACCCGGAGAGGTAATCAGGTCGGGATATTTCTTGAATAGCGGACTCGGCTCGTTGCTCACAACCCATCCGGACGGGAAGACTGTCGAAGTCGGCTTAACCGGAAATGAAGGGTTCATTGGGCTGCCGGTAATCTTCGGGTTCAAGACGAGCGCGCTGAGAGTGGTGACCCAGGCTGACGGAACTGCTTATCGTGTGGAAATAGGTACCCTGCTCAGGCTCTTACCCCGGTGCCCTGAACTGGAAAGACAACTGCAACGCTTCTCCATGCTTCTGGGAATGCAGTCGACGCAACTGGCAGCCTGCAACCGGCTGCACGATGTTACAGAGCGATTAGCGCGATGGCTGTTGATGAGCCACGACCGCATTGGCGGCACCATTCTCCCCTTAACGCAAGAGTTTCTCGCACAGATGCTGGGCAGCCGCCGGGCAAGCGTGACCGGGGCGGCGGGAATTTTGCAGAAAGCAGGAGCGATCGAGTACTCACGGGGAAACGTGGGCATTGTCAGTCGAGGGAAGCTGGAAGAATCATCTTGCGACTGCTACGAGGCTATTGAGCGGCAAAAGAAGCGATGGCAGGCAGAGGCGAGCTAGCGGTTTCTTGACGAAAGGTCCAGACTGGCCAATCTTCTTACTCTGGTTCTGATTCTTCTGGTTCTGACAGATCGCGCTCCAATTGGCGGATGCGGTGTTGCCTGCGATCGTACACCGCCTGCTGTTCTGTGGTGAGCCCTCCGAAGACTTCGTCGGCGCGTGACTGGGCCTGCTGTTGGCGAAGACGCTCTAACTCGAGTTGCGGCGCTTCGCTCATCATAATGAAGCCTGGCCGCTGAGCTCATCAAGGTCGGGTGGACTTCGAGGGGAGTGGCTATTTCCACCATAGTCTTCGGCGACAAGGATGAAATACCCTGAACACTGTACGGTAGCGTACAGACGTAAGTCCGCCTGCGCGACTCCTCTTATTGTCCTAACGGAGCCAGTCTTCCAGTTCGATTCCGCGGTCGGTCTTTTCATCGCGGTACTTCACGATGACTGGGGTGTAGAGGGAGAGGTTCCAGTCTGCGCCTTTGCCTTTTTTGACCGCGCGCGAGCCCGGGACGACTACTGCGTTTTCCGGAACCTCCAGAGGGGAATCGGCGGTCGCACGGTAGACGTTGCCTTTCACCAGGTCATAGAGCGGAGTCGAGCGGGTGAGGATCGTTCCAGCGCCCAGAACCGCCCTGGCCCGCACCAGCGTGCCTTCGAAGATGCCGCAATTGCCGCCGACCAGGACATCGTCTTCGATGATCACCGGAGCGGCGTTCACCGGTTCCAGCACGCCTCCGACTTGCGCAGCGGCGCTCAGATGGACGCGCTTGCCGATTTGCGCACAGGAGCCAACCAGGGCGTGGGAGTCGACCATGGTGCCTTCGTCCACATAGGCGCCGACGTTGATGAACATCGGCGGCATGCAGATGACGGAAGGGGCGATGTAGGCTCCGACGCGGGCCGACGATCCGCCGGGGACGACACGTACGCGATCGGCGATGGTGAACTGGCGGGCAGGGAAGGTGTCTTTATCGACGAAGGAGAGGCCGGCGGGCATTTCCTGGAGCACTCCGAGACGGAATCCCAGGAGGATGCCTTGCTTGACCCAGGCGTTGACGGTCCAGCGGCCGTCAATCTTTTCCGCGGCGCGGAGTTGGCCTTGCGTGAGCTGATCGCGGAATTCGAGGAATACTTTTCGGGCTTCAGGATCGTGCTCGACTTCGCCTTGCGCGGCGAGGCGCTCGATGGAGGCTTTCAGGGAGGACATGGAATTGATGATTGTTGATGGTTGATTGTGATTTGTCAAAAGGGACAGCGATCACCACAGAGGGCACAGAGGGTCTCCCCAAAGGCGCGGCCCAAATCTGCAATCTGAAATCGCGAAATCTGAAATGTCCTTCACACGCACTTGCACTCGCTGCGGATTAGGACACCGGTCATGGCGTGGGCGACTTCGCGCGCTTCCGAAAGAGTTGAGTAAGGGCCGTGCCACTTGGCGTGGTTGGCGTCGTGGCCGGAGGGGCGTCCTTTGCCGTGGCTGCACTGTCCGCAGGTGGCGCGGTGCAGGACGATTTTGTGCGGGCCCGCCGCCCAATTCTCGTAGATGAAGAATGCGGCCGCCTCTGGAACCGGGCCTGCGGGTCTGCTGATGAGTCCGACCTCAGTGACAACTCTCTGCAGCTTGGAGCGGGTGTCGCGGCGCATGGGGAGGAGCGGCAAACGGTAGACCTCTTCAATCTTGCCCATCATGGCCAGCACGGCTTTCACCGGCAGCGGGCTCGACTCGATGAAGTTAGCCTGCATCAGCGGCATATATTTGCGGTTCAGGGCACGCGCGGTCGCCCAATCGTTTGCGAGAGCGGCGTGGGTGAGTGAGGCCATTTCGTGCGGGATTTCGTTTGCCGCGACCGAGATGATTCCAGCTCCTCCGAGCGCGATCACGGGAAGCGTAACGGCGTCGTCTCCGGAGAACACCAGGAAGTGTTCGGGCACGGACGCGATCGCTTCCGCGATCTGGGTCATGTTGCCGCAGGCTTCTTTGACGGCGATGATGTTCGGAATCTCGGCGAGGCGCGCGAGTGTGGCCGGCTCGAGATTGGCCGAGGTGCGCCCCGGAACGTTGTAGAGGATGACTGGTGTATCCCCGACTGCTTCGGCGATCGCTTTGAAATGGCGGTACTGGCCTTCCTGCGTGGGCTTGTTGTAGTAAGGGTTCGCCGTGAGGATGGCGTTGACACCAGGGCGCGCGGCCAGTTCCTTCGCTTTTTCTACAGCATCGCGAGTGGCGTTCGAAGTTGCGCCGGCGACGATGGGGACGCGTCCGGCGGCGACTTCGATGGTCGTATCGATAACATGCAGCCATTCGTCGTGGGTGAGGGTGGGAGTCTCTCCGGTGGTGCCGCATGGGACGAGGAAATCGATGCCAGATTCAATTTGCCACGCGACCAGAAAGCGCAGGGCGGTGTCGTCGATGGAGCCGTCTTGATGGAACGGGGTGACCAGAGCGGTGCCGCATCCACGAAGTTGCATAGGGATAAGATAGCGCGAATGAGCAGGGAGGGAAAATCGTGTGATGGGACTCACAGCCCGTGTAGGGGCGGACGCCTTCGTCCGCCCTGCGACCCTGAGCGAAGCGAAGGGGAGCGTGCCGCGGGCATGCGGACTACTCCGGCGGTTTCCGTATTATCAGGCGCTCTGATTGCGCTTCGCGCAACCCCGGACGAGGCGTCCGGGGCTACACAACCCGGGGTATTTAGGTTCACAACTCCCGCCAGACGTCCTTGAAATCGTAGAAGCCCTTCTTGCCCATCAGCCACTCGGCGGCGCGGACTGCGCCTTCGGCGAAGCCGCGACGGGACTTCGCGTCGTGGCAGAGATAGATGCGATCGGCATCGGATTCGAACACTACTTCGTGCAGGCCCACGACCTCACCTTCGCGGAACGACGTGATCTCGAGATCTTCGTGCTTGCCCGCGGTCTCGAGGATTATTCGCTGGATCGCAATTGCCGTACCTGAGGGCGCGTCGTGCTTGGTGGCGTGATGACGCTCGAAAATCTGGCCGGAATAGTCGTGACTCAAGGCCGCGGCTGCGGTTCGCGCGATATCGAAAAACAGATTCACGCCAATGGAAAAGTTCGCGGCGTATATGAATCCTGTCTGGTGGCGCTCGACCAGCGTGCGCACGTGATCCATCTCTTTGTACCAGCCCGTTGTGCCAACCACCATGTTTTTGCCGGCTTTCATACAGGCTTCGATGTGCTGAAGGACGCAGTGCGGGGCGGTGAAGTCGATGACTGTGTCGAAAGGGGCGAGATTTTCCGGAGTGAGTGCAACGCCCTCAATGTTGTCTTTCGCACCGACGACTCGGGAGTGATGTTTGCGCTCGGCCGCGACTTCGGCTACTAGCGATCCGGTTTTGCCTCGGCCGAGGAGGAGGAGATTCATGGCGCATTCCTTCCAAAGATTTAACCACAGAGGGCACGGAGGGGCACATAGGCCTCGACTCAGCATGACGAATTGAAGCGGTGAGCGGTCATCGCGGGCGCTACCTGCGGGAAATACCTGATTGTTTCGGCGTTCTTGTCACCGAACTGCGCTTTCCCCAACTGCTGAGACTCCTTATTGACAACAGTGGTCATTCACCCGGCATCCCATACCAGCGCCGCGGAGAGGAATATTCATGGATCAAAATCGAATGGCAGTTTTGATCGCGGTTGTGGTGATTGTGGTCATTGGGGCTGCGGCGATTGCGTTTGTTACGTCTCGCAAGCGACGCAGCCAGAAACTGAAGGAACGTTTTGGGCCGGAGTACGACCGCGTTATGCGGCAGGAAGGAGATTCGCGCAAGGCCGAGGGAGTGCTCGAGTTTCGTCAGAAGCGGCGGGAGAAGTTCAATATTCGTCCACTATCGGCGGCCGACCGGTCCAACTATGCGGCACGCTGGAGTGAGGTGCAGGAGCGATTTGTGGATGATCCGCAAGGTGCAGTCACATTGGCCGAGAGCCTCGTCACTGACGTCATGCAGTCGCGGGGATATCCGATCGGAGCGTTCGACCAGCGGGCCGCCGACCTTTCGGTGGATTATCCGGTGATTGTCGACAACTATCGCGCGGCGCATGACATTGCGTTGCGCCACAGCTCCGGCAAGGCCAGCACGGAAGATCTGCGGCAGGCGATGGTGCACTATCGCATGTTGTTTCATGAACTGCTCGATGAACCTAGAACCGAGAGAAAAGGAGCATAGAAGATGGCGACGCCGTTGAGGAAAGAGCATCCGGAATTTGATGATGAACAGGAAATCACGACTGCCGATCTGGCGCAGGGGAAACGGCCGGTATCGGAGACGCGTGGACCTCAGGAAATCACGACCGAGAGAAATTTCGAGCAAAGCTCGCGAACTGAGAATGCTGGGATGGTGACCGAGAACGACAGCAGGGTGGCTGACAGTCGGGCAATCGGAGGCACTCCGCTGTTCCCAGGCGAAGAATTGCAGGGTCTGCGCGCGCGGTGGAAAGAGATTCAGACTGCCTTTGTGGATGAGCCTCGCAAGGCTGTGGAACAGGCGGACGGGCTGGTGGCTTCGGCGATGAAGCGTCTGGCGGAAGTGTTCGCCGAAGAACGGTCGCGGCTGGAGCAGCAGTGGGATCGCGGAGACAGCGTGTCGACGGAGGCTTTGCGAGTGGCGTTGCAGCGGTATCGGGCGTTCTTTGACCGGCTGCTGTCGGTGTAAACGGGCCGTGTGGGCCCGGACGCATTCCTCCGGGCGGGTTTGAGGGTGCGCTCGCTGCTATGCATGACTGAAGTTGCGGTGGCGAGGCACGCTCCCCTTCGCTTCGCTCAGGGTCGCGGGGCGGACGAATGCGTCCGCCCCCACACAATCCAGGCGTCTGCCGCCACACAAAACTAGTCGTGTGTCCCTACACGGTCTAGGCGAAGACCTCGGGGTCTAGTTCTGAGAAGAATGTTTTGTGGAGGCGCTGGATTACTTCGGGGACTTCGTCTTCTTCGATGACGAAGGTCAGGTTAATTTCCGAGGCGCCTTGCGAGATCATGCGGATCTTTTTGTCTGCCAGTTCGCGGAACACGTGAGCTGCGATGCCCGGGGTTTCGCGCAGGTTTTCTCCTACCAGGCAGACGATGGCTTTGCGGCCTTCGTATTTTACGTCGGCTAACTTGGCAAGGTCGGCAGCCAACGCGGGAATGGCCTGATTCGAATCGACTGTGAGCGAGACGCTGACTTCCGAGGTCGAGACTACGTCGACCGCGACTTTGTGGCGGTCGAATGCTTCGAAGATGGAGCGCAGGAATCCGTGCGCCAGCAGCATACGCGGTGCGGCGACGTCGACGATCGTAATACGCTTCTTGGCGGCGATCGCTTTGAAGATGTTCTTGGTGTGCGGGGCGCGAGTGGTGATGCGCGTGCCTTCGCACGAGGGATTGCGCGAATTCAGCACATACACCGGAATGTTCTTCTGAATGGCGGGCAGAACCGTGGCCGGGTGCAGAACTTTGGCACCAAAATAAGCAAGCTCGGCAGCCTCGTCGAAGCTGATCACTTTGATCCGGCGCGCTTCCGGACAGATGCGTGGATCAGTTGTTAGAATGCCGTCGACATCGGTCCAGATCTCGATTTTGTCAGCGCCTAGTCCGGCACCGAAGATGGCGGCGGAAAAGTCAGAGCCTCCGCGGCCGATGGTGGTCGTGATCCCCGCGCGGTTGGAACCGATAAATCCGCCCATCACTGGAACTTGTCCCGCTTTCACGAGCGAAAGAACCTTTTCCTGAAGTCGAAGATTTGTTTCTTCGTACTGTGGGACGGCCTGCATGTACGCGCTGTCGGTGACCAGCACATCGCGGGAGTCGACGTGAGCGCCTTTCAAGCCGCGGGCCTCGAATGCGGCGGCGACGATCTTGCTGGAAAGCATTTCGCCGAAGGCGGCGACGTGATCTGTGGTGCGGGGAGTGATTTCGCCGACGGCGGAAATGCCGCGGAGGAGTTCGTCGAGCGATTCGAAGTCCTGGCCGAGTTCGGAATGGAATTCGGTGAAGCGCGCGGTGCCGAGGAGTTCGCTGGCTGTGTTGTAGTGGCGTTCTTGCAGCGAGCGGCAGAGTTTGAGGGCGGTCTTGCGCTCGCCTTCACCGGCGGCGCGAGCCATGGTCAGCAAGGTGTCGGTGACCTTGGCCATGGCGCTGACCACGACCACGGGTTGTTTGTCCAAGCGTCCTTGGACGATCGAGGCGACGCGGTCGATGGCTTTGGCGTCTTCGACGGAGGTGCCGCCGAATTTCATGACGATCATTCGACAGGCCTCGAGTGGAATGATCGGCCTTCGGAATTGCGCAGGCGTGCGGAGGCGGGACGCCTCCGCCACACTTCGGCTTCGCTCAGTGCAGGCAGCCGGCAGGATGCCGGCGCTACTTTTCTGGCGCCGGTACTTGGATTCATCCGAGGTATCCCTTGGCTTTCAGGAGTTCGGCGTTTAATACGGCGGCGCCGGCGGCTCCGCGGATCGTGTTGTGAGAGAGCACGGTAAACTTCCAGTCCAGCACGCTGCATGGGCGGAGACGTCCGACGGCAGTGGTCATTCCGGCGCCCATGTCGACGTCGAAGCGCGGTTGTGGACGGTCATTCGCTTCGAGGTAGACGACCGGTTTTTCCGGAGCGCTGGGGAGCTTTAATTCCTGCGGCTCGGCTCTGTAGTTGTTCCATGCTGCGATGATCTCTTCCGCTTTCGCTTTCTTCTTCAATCGAATCGAGACGGACTCGGTGTGACCGTCTTCCACGGCCACGCGGTTGCACTGCGCGCTCATGGCAAAAGGGCCAGGGATGATTTTGGAGCCATTCAGGTTCCCCAGGAGTTTCTTCGTCTCCTCTTCCATCTTTTCTTCTTCGTTCTTGATGAAGGGAATCACGTTGCCAAGTATGTCGAGCGAAGCCACGCCCGGGTATCCCGCGCCACTGACGGCTTGCATCGTGACCGCCATAACGGTTTCCAGGCCAAATTTCTGATGAAGCGGCGCCAACGCCAGAACCAGACCGATCGCCGAGCAGTTGGGATTGGTGACGACATATCCACCAGATTTCTTGCGCCATTCCTGGATGTCGATCAGCTTGATATGGCCGGCGTTTACTTCAGGGATGACCAGCGGGACATCTTCCTGCATGCGAAGCGCGCTGGAGTTGGAAACTACGGCGCAGCCTGCATCGGCGAAATGCGGCTCCAGTTCAGCGGCAATGGCGGAATCCAGCGCGGCGAAGATAATCTTCGGCGCGCCTTCCGGAGTCGCCGGAGACACTTTCATATTTGCCACGGCGGAGGGAATGGGCGTTTTCAGGCGCCAACGCGCGGCGTCGCCATAAATCTTGCCCTCAGAGCGGTCCGAGGCGGCCAGCCATGCGACTTCGAACCAGGGATGGTGCTCCAGCATCTGGATGAATCGTTGTCCGACTACACCGGTAGCGCCGAGAATGCCGATAGGAATCTTCTTATTCATGTGAGTACTTGGAATTTTATAACAAGCGCAGAATTCGTTCTGTGCCTGGGGCCAGTCGAGG
>Ga0070732_10000411_pt1 | contig 27868 bp, 18 predicted proteins | sample Coa_R1_5_FD_66449 | JGI IMG/M metagenome (GOLD analysis project Ga0070732, IMG submission 66449) | Surface soil microbial communities from Centralia Pennsylvania, which are recovering from an underground coalmine fire - Coalmine... | ecosystem: Environmental > Terrestrial > Soil > Unclassified ... | reverse complement strand
CCGCAAAGATTATCCGGTGGAGGGCTACCGCTAGATGGCCCACCTGAATCCCACGCCAGTGCTGGAACCCGGACAGGATCGCACGATGATCCTGAACATGGGGCCGCAACACCCGTCAACGCACGGCGTGCTGCGGGTGCTGCTGGAGATCGACGGCGAAACCGTTGTGCGCCTGATGCCGGACATCGGCTACCTGCACACGGGCATTGAAAAGACTTGCGAGGCAAAGTTCTACCAGCAGGTGGTGCCGCTGACGGACCGCATCGATTACCTTTGCCCGCTGACCAACAATCTCTGTTACGTACTGGCGGTGGAGAAGTTGCTGGGGCTGGAGATTCCGCCGAAGGCGCAGTGGCTACGCGTGCTGCTCAACGAATTGACCCGGATCAATTCGCACCTGGTGTGGCTCGGCACGCATGCTCTCGACATCGGGGCAATGACGGTCTTCTTATATTGTTTCCGCGAGCGTGAAGAAATCCTGAAGTTCTTCGAGATGGTCAGTGGACAGCGGATGATGACATCATATTTCCGCGTGGGCGGGATTGCGCTGGAACCGCCGCTGGGATTCTTCGACCGGGTGCGCGACTTTGCGGGATATTTCCCGGAGAAAGTGGATGAGTACGAGAATCTGCTGACGGGGAATCCGATCTGGATGATGCGAACGAAAGGCGTCGCCTACATCTCCCCCGAAGATGCGATCGCGCTGGGCGCAACCGGGCCGACGCTACGCGCAAGTGGCGTGGATATCGATCTGCGGCGGGACATGCCGTATTCCAGCTACGAAAAGTTTCAGTTCCGGGTGCCGGTATCGCAGGAAGGCGATGTGTTCGCCCGGTATATGTGCCGGGTGCAGGAATTGCGGGAGTCGATCGGCATCGTGCGGCAGGCGCTCGATGGAATGCCGGAAGGTCCGATCAAAGCCGACGCGCCGCACGTGGTTCTACCCGACCGGGAGAAGATGAAGACCCAGATGGAGTCGCTCATCTATCACTTCAAGATTATTACGGAAGGTTTTGCGGTGCCGGCGGGCGAAGTGTATCAGGCTGTCGAGTCGCCGCGGGGAGAGATGGGCTACTACATCGTCAGCGACGGGACGGCGATGCCGTATCGAGTGCACATGCGGTCGGCCTGCTTTGCGAATCTGCAGACGCTGTCAACGATGTGCGAGGGAAGACTTTTGGCGGATGTGGTGGCCGCGATCGGGTCCATTGATATTGTGCTGGGGGAAATTGATCGATGACTCTGTGAGCCTCTGTGCCCTCTGTGGTCCAAGATTTTTTCACCACGGAGGACACAGAGAGGCACAGAGGAATTCTGTAAGGAATGAGATTCTCGGACGAATTCGAGGCGCGGTTTGCGGAGATGGTACCGCATTATCCGACCAAGCGGTCGGCGCTGGTGCCTACGCTGCTTTATGCGCAGGATGAGGTCGGCTTCCTCTCCGACGAGGTGATCGCGGAAATCGCCTCTCGCCTGGACTTGACCGAACTCGAAGTGCGCAACGTGATCAGCTACTATTCGATGCTGACCACCAAGCCGCGGGGGAAATACAACGTGCAGGTGTGCACGAACATCAGCTGCATGGTGCGCGGTGGAGAAGAGATTCTGCATCATTGCGCGAAGAAGCTGGGCATCGGGCACAAGCAGACGACCCAAGACGGGTTGTTTACGCTGGAAGAAGTAGAGTGCATCGGAGCGTGCAGCTGGGCTCCTGCAGCGCAAGTCAACTACGATTTTCATGAGAACCTGACGACGGAGAAGGTGGACCGGATTCTCGACGAGTATAAGAAGAAGGGAACGCAGTAACTAGAATTTGGCGATTGTGCGATTGGGTGATTGAGCGATTCGAACGCGCGCGATTTTCAATCACCCGATGACTCAATAGCAGAATCGCTCAATGTCTCATGGCTGACTTGGTCTCACATCCCGACGAGGTAAAGGTCGTCTCCCGGCGATTTGGCCAGGGGGCGGTTGACATCGACCGCTACCTCGAACTCGACGGCTACAAGGCTGTCCAGAAGGCGCTGGCCATGGAACCGGACGCCATTATTAATGAGGTGAAGAATTCCGGGCTGCGCGGGCGCGGCGGAGCTGGGTTCTCGACCGGGATGAAGTGGTCGTTTGTGCCCAAGCAGTCGGCCAAGCCTAAATATGTTCTCTGCAACGGCGATGAGAGCGAACCTGGGACCTGCAAGGACCGCTTGATTTTTGAGCACGATCCACATTCGGTGATCGAGGGCGTGATGATCGCTGGCCTGGCCGTGGGGGCGAAGAGCGGGTACATATACATTCGCGGCGAGTACCGGTATCTGTCGAACATCATGCAGAAGGCGATCAAAGACGCCTATGCCAGGGGATTCGCCGGGAAGAACATTTTCGGCAGCGGCAAGGATTTTGACGTTTACTGGCATGGCGGCGCGGGAGCTTACGAGGTCGGCGAAGAGTCGGCGCTGATGGAATCGCTGGAGGGCAAACGTGGAGTGCCGCGCATTCGGCCTCCCTTCCCTGCCGTGGTGGGACTGTGGGGCGGGCCGACGGTCATTAATAATGCCGAGACGCTGGCCAATGTCCCGCACATTATTCTTGGCGGCGCCGACTGGTACGCGAAGCTGGGGACGCCCAAGAACGGCGGGACACGGTTGTTTTGTTTGAGCGGGAATATCGCTAAGCCTGGCGTGTACGAACTGCCGATGGGCTACAACCTCAAGAAGATGATCTATGAAGTCGGTGGCGGGATTCCGAATGGACGGCAATTGAAGGCAGTGGTTCCCGGCGGAGCGTCGTGCCCATGCCTTACGGCGGACGAAGTCGATGTGGCCATGGATTTTGATTCGGTCGCGAAAGCCGGCTCGATGCTGGGTTCGGGCGGAGTGGTCGTCATAGACGATGCGCAGTGCATCGTTAAGTTCGCGCTGCGGACGATGAAGTTCTACCAGCATGAAAGCTGCGGGTGGTGCATTCCGTGCCGGGAAGGGACCGACTGGCTGAAGAAGACCTTGGTCCGGTTCCATGCCGGCGGCGGTCTGAAGAAGGACATCGACAACATGCAGTACCTGGCGGAGAACATGCTCGGGCGGACGTTCTGTCCGCTGGGTGATGCGGCGGCGATGCCGACGATCGGGTTTGTGAAGAAATTCCGGAAGGAGTTCGAGGACCATCTGGAAGGCCGGCCGTGTCCTTACGAGAAGGAAGGCGTGGTCGAGCCGCTTCCAGTGATGGCACATTAAAGGATTTAGTCACTTGGCGATTGGGCGATTGAGCGATTGAAACTCTCGTGGCTTTGGATTTTTCAATCACTCAATGACTCAATCACCCACTCACAAAATTTTCATGGCTGATGTGAATCTTACAGTTGACGGCAAGAAAGTAACCGCCCCGGCGGGCACACTCCTCATTGAGGCGTGCAAGAGCGTAGGCATTGAAGTTCCCTCCTTCTGTTATTACCCGAACCTCTCTTTGCAGGGCGCTTGCCGGATGTGCCTGGTGAAGGTCGAGAAGATGCCCAAGCTGCAGACCGCCTGCACCACGGTGATCAGCGAGGGTATGTCGGTGACTACCGAGAGCGAAGAGATCAAGCAGGCACGCAAGTCGATGCTGGAAATGCTGCTCGGGAATCATCCGCTAGACTGTCCGGTTTGCGATGCCGGTGGCGAGTGCGAACTGCAGGATATGACGTTCGCGTACGGCGCCGCCGAATCGAAATTCATGGAGGCAAAGAACCACAAGGAGGAGCAGCAGTGGTCTCCGGTGGTGTACTTCGACCGACCGCGCTGCATCTTGTGCTACCGCTGCGTGCGCGTGTGCGGCGAGGGCATGGACGTTTGGGCTCTGGGTGTGCAGAACCGCGGTGTGAGTTCGCTGATTGCCCCCAATAAAGAAGATCACCTTGAGTGCGAAGAATGCGGGATGTGCATCGACATATGCCCGGTGGGTGCACTCACTTCGGGGGCTTATCGCTACAAGACGCGTCCGTGGGAAATGAAGCACGTCGGCACCGTGTGCACACATTGCGGTGACGGATGCAAGACGACGCTGGGCGTGCGGCGCTCAGACACCGGGATGGAAATTGTCCGCGGCGATAACCGTGACAAGAGCGGGACTAACGGGGACTTCCTCTGCATCAAGGGACGGTATGGTTTCGACTTCGCGAATCATGAAGAGCGGCTGACGCAACCATTGATCCGGAAGAACGGGAAGCTGACTCCGGCGAGCTGGGAAGATGCGTTTGAGTTGGTCGGGAAGAAGTTTGCGGAAGTGCGGGATAAGGACGGCGGGGCGGCAATCGGCGTCATCGCTTCGAATCGCACTACGAACGAAGAATCTTACCTGCTCTCGAAGTTCGCGCGCACGGTGCTGAAGACGAACAACGTCGACCACCACCGGACGGCAGACTTCTCCGCTTTCGCGGCAGCGATGCGCGGCAAGGAGAATGCCACGGCCAGCATGGCGGACGTCTTCACGGCTCCTGCGATTCTGCTGATCGGCAACGATCCGACGGAGCAGCATCCGCTACTGGCTTGGCAGATTCGAAACAACGTTCGGCTGCACCGGGCGAAACTGTATGTAATCAATTCGCAATCGATCAAGCTGCGGCGGCAGGCGGCCAGCTTTACGCAGATTCCCGCAGGAACGGAAGGTGAGCTCGCAGCGTTCCTCGCTGGGGATGATGCTGTGGTCGATGGCCTGGGGAACACGAAAGACGCGTGGATCTCGTTGCGCGACAAGATCCGCGGTGAGCAGAATATCGTCATTGTTTTTGGGGCGGAGATTCGGGGGAAGGACATCGCCAGCCTGGTCTCATTCGGTTCCGGCATTTCGGGCGCGAAATTTGTTTGCCTGGGAGATTACGCCAACTCACGCGGCGCGGCTGATATGGGCCTCTACCCGGATCTGCTTCCCGGCTATCACCCTGCGAACGCGGCTAGCCAGTTCCGGGAGGAATGGGCGGAAATTCCGCGAACCCCCGGACTTGATTTACCGGGCATGGTCGAAGCGGCCAAGGCGGGCAAACTGAAAGCGCTTTATGTAGTGGGATCGAATCCGCTCGGCCGCCTCGACATCGACCCATTTACTTTTTCCAAAGGTTTCGTCGTGGTGCAGGACATGTTCCTCACCGAGACTGCCGCGATCGCTGACGTCGTTCTACCTGCCGCCAATGGTTATGAAAAGTCAGGCAGCATGACCAACACCTGCGGCGACGTGCAACTGGTCAAGAAAGCTGGAGAAGTTTCCGGCACGAAACCCGATTTCGAGATGATCGTGCGCATCGCCGACGCGATGGGAGCGGACATTCGCAAACTCATCCCGTTCGGCGGCGCAGTGCGTGCGGATATGGGGCAGTCGCGCGGAGCACAATCGGGCGAAGCCGATCGCCATGCGGTGTGGCTTGAGAACCAGGGACTGGAGCCAAAGTTGAGCCCGCTCGATCCGATGGCAATTCTCGATGAGATTCAGCGTCTGGTGCCTGGATATGGCGTTTCACGCGCGAATCTTCTGGCGGGCAACAGCGAGCATACGTCGCTGGCAAAGGGCGGCCCTGGCGTGGCGCACACATCGGAATCCGTTCAGCCCGCCAACGATACTCTGTTCACTTCGGGCACGCTGGGGCGTTATTCGCGCGCGTTGAGGTCGGTCTTGGAGAGCCACGAAGTGAAGCCCGCAGAAGTCGCGGCAGACTGATCTAGCTGTGAGCGATGAGCAGTGAGTTGTGAGCAATTCCGCTGATCATCGCGGTGTTCCACAGCTGATTTGGGAGAGGACGTGGGGCGGTGCCAATCTGGATTTACCTTGTAGCGGCCGTGATCAAGTCAGCGATCGTGTTGCTGGTGCTGCTCACTGCTGTCGCCTACACCGTGTGGCTGGAGCGTAAAGTCGTGGGCCACATGCAGAATCGCTGGGGTCCCACACGGGTGGGCCCGTTCGGACTACTGCAGCCGGCGGCCGATGGCATCAAGTTTCTATTCAAGGAAGACCTCACACCGCCGCATGTGTACAAGCCGCTTTTCCTCGCGGCGCCGCTGATTGCCGTCATTTTTGCGCTGACATCGATCGCGGTAATCCCGTTCGGCAACGCGATCACGATTGGGCCTTACAGTTTTCCGTTGCAGATCACTGACGTGAATATCGGCCTGCTGGTGATCCTCGGCGTCACTTCCATTGGTGTATACGGGGTCGCGCTTGCCGGTTGGTCCTCGAATAACAAGTATTCCCTTCTCGGTGGACTGCGTGCCAGTGCCCAGATGGTCAGCTACGAGATTTCGCTCGGCCTGTCGCTGGTAGGCGTACTGATTCTGTCGGGCAGTTTCAGCCTTCGCGAGATTGTGGACGTGCAGGGTGGAACTTACTTGGGATTCATTCCACGGTGGAATATTTTCGTTCAGCCCGTTGCCTTCTTCTGTTACCTGATGGCGGCATATGCGGAGACCAACCGCATCCCGTTCGATTTGCCTGAGGCCGAAACCGAACTTGTGGCCGGGTATCACACCGAATACAGCGCGATGAAGTTTGCCATGTTCTTCATGGCGGAATACGCGAACATGATCACAGTGGCCTGCCTGGCGACACTGTTGTTTCTAGGCGGATGGCACGGACCGATTTTTGGTCCGCCGATTTTACAGGTGCTTTTGCCTGTTTTCTGGTTTGGCGCCAAGATTTTTGCATTTCTATTTCTTTACATATGGGTGCGCGGGACGTTGCCGCGCTTCCGCTATGACCAACTGATGGCATTTGGCTGGAAGTTCCTGTTGCCGCTCGCGTTGGCAAATCTGATCGTCACCGCGATCGTGGTGGTGGTGAAGTAGCAGAGGTCACGGTCTAGGGTTCAGGGGTCGGGCATCAGAACCGAAGCATTCAAACTGTCCCCTAATCCCTAGCCTCGGCCTCTTAGTAGTGACTTTCAATGATCAGCGTTCATTTAATTCTGTTTCTAGCGTTCGGAGCCGTCTGCGTTGCGGGCGCGGTGAACCTGCTCGTGCAGCGGCATCCGATCAACAGCGCGCTGTCTCTGATTGCTGTGATGGCGGCGCTGGCGGGAGAGTATCTGCTGCTGGGCGCGGAGTTTGTGGCCGCGCTGCAGGTCATTGTTTACGCCGGCGCGATCATGGTGCTGTTCGTATTCGTCATCATGCTGCTGAATGCCGGAGTCGAAGAACGCACGCAGGGCAGCCGGGTAGCGATCCTCTTCGGGATCCCAGGAATGCTCATCGGGAGTGTCCTGGTTGCATGGGTCGTGTTGCGGCATTCTGGAACTGGAGAGGTTGCAATCGGCGCTTTGCCTGGACCTCCAAAAACGATCGGGGACATGCTGTTTCATGAGTTTCTCTTGCCGTTTGAAATCACTTCGATCCTGATATTGGTCGCCATTATGGGCGCGGTGGTGTTGGCTAGCAAGCCTCCATCATCGCCGGCAGAGGCACCGAGACAGAAGGTGAAAGACTAATGGTTCCGCTTTCATACTACCTGGTGCTCAGTGGAATCCTGTTCGCCTGCGGCGTTACGGGGTTTCTGATCAAGCGCAATATCATCACGATCTTCATGTCAATTGAGTTGATGCTCAATGGCGTGAATCTGTCGTTCGTCGCATTCGCAGCGCACTGGCATGTCCTGGCAGGCCAGATCTTCGTCTTCTTCGTGATGGTGGTTGCGGCAGCCGAGGCGGCGGTGGGACTGGCCATCATCATCGCCGTGTACCGTACACGCGAGACATTGAACGTCGACCAGGTGAACCTGCTCAAACTATGACGCAGAATCCTTATCTCTGGCTGATTCCGACGCTGCCGCTGGCTGGGGCGGCGATCAACGGATTCCTGGGCCGCAGGTCGTCCAAGAAGGCCGTCACTACGGTCGCGCTGACATTCCCCGGTCTGGCCTTCTTTTTAGCGTTGAAGATTGCGCTGGGATTTTCATCGGCCGCCGCGCCTTATGTTTTCAATCTGGCGCACTGGATTCGCTCCGGTAGCATCGGGCTTCCCAACTACTTCTCCGCCGACTTTGCCTTCTATCTCGATCAGCTTTCGTTGGTCATGCTGCTGGTGGTGACTGGAGTCGGGTTCCTGATTCACATATACTCCGTCGGCTACATGTCGGACGACCCCAGCTATTACAGGTTCTTCAGCTATCTGAACCTGTTCATGTTTTTCATGCTGACGCTGGTTCTGGCGAACAACTATCTGATGATGTTCGTCGGGTGGGAGGGCGTTGGCTTGGCGTCGTACCTGCTGATTGGGTTTTGGTTCACGAAAGATTCGGCGGCAGCGGCGGGCAAGAAGGCATTCATCGTCAACCGCATCGGCGACTTTGGATTTCTGATTGGACTGTTCCTCATCATTCAACACTTCGGGTCGCTGAACTTCACTGAAGTGTTCGCGAAAGTGCAGCCGCTGGCAGCGGAGACCTCAGGCGCGGGACTTCTCACCGCAATCGGAATTCTGCTGATGGTTGGTGCTTGCGGCAAATCGGCGCAGATTCCCCTCTACGTCTGGCTTCCTGACGCGATGGAAGGTCCCACACCGGTGTCGGCGCTGATTCATGCCGCGACGATGGTGACTGCGGGCGTGTACATGGTGGCGCGATCGCACGTGATCTTCGAGCGGGCACCGATCGCGCTGACCGTGGTGGCAATCATCGGGACGCTGACCGCCCTTTTCGCGGCGACGATCGGCATCGCGCAGACCGACATCAAGAAGGTTCTCGCCTACTCGACCGTTTCGCAACTTGGCTACATGTTCATGGCTTGCGGCGCCGGAGCGTTTTCGGCCGGCATCTTCCATCTGATGACCCACGCTTTCTTCAAGGGCCTGCTCTTCCTCGGAGCGGGATCGGTAATTCACGCTGTTGGCGGCGAGCAGGACATGCGCAAGATGGGCGGACTGAAAACCTACATCCCCATCACGTTTACGACGATGCTGATCGCCACCCTTGCAATCTCTGGAATCCCGCCACTCGCAGGCTTTTGGAGTAAAGATGAAATTTTGTGGAAGGCGTACCAGGCGAGTTGGGTGTACTGGCTGATTGGAGCCATCACGGCCCTCATCACGTCGTTCTATATGTTCCGCCTACTGTTCATGACATTTTGGGGAGACTACAAAGGCATACAGGTCGACGATCACGGGCATGCTCACGCCGCCCCTGGGCATGAGGGTCACGGCCATGGCGAACCGCATGAGAGTCCCATGGTCATGCTCGTCCCGCTGATCATCCTCGCGCTGCTGTCAGCGGTCGGGGGATTCGTCGGGATTCACAATGGGTTCGAACACTTCCTCGAACCCGTGTTCGGTTCGGAATTTCCGAAGACCATCGCCGAAGGCTCTGGCAATACGGAATGGCTGCTCATGGGGATTTCCGTGCTCTTCGCCTTCGCCGGACTCATCCTTGCGTATGTTCTCTACGTCAGCAAGCCGTATCTACCGGACAAGATCGCGGCCTCGCTTGGGTCCCTGTACGACACGGTCGTCAACAAGTATTACATCGACGAGATTTACGCCAAGGTCTTCGTCAAACCGTTGGTGGATGGCTCGACCAAGATCCTCTGGCAGGGAGTCGATCGAAAAGTCATCGACGACGCCGTGAACAACGCGGCTGATGGCGCACGCCACGTGTCAGACGAAGTCCGGCACATGCAGTCCGGCAATGTGCGATCTTATGCCGGATGGATTGCCTCAGGCGCTGCGGCGTTAATCGCCTACATGATCTGGTGGGGAATGCGATGAACACCGACACATTGAGCCCCTACATTCTTACGCTGGTCACGTTCGTCCCGCTCGGCGGAGCGTTGCTGCTGACGGTTCTTCCGCGGCGCGATCGTGATATCCGCGTGATTGCGTTCCTGGTGTCGCTGATCACCTTCGGTCTGTCGCTGCATTTACCGGTGTATTTCCGTCGGGTAATCGGTGGATTTCAATTCGAGATCGACAAATCCTGGATCTCGAGTCCGAACATTCACTACCACATGGCGATTGACGGGATTTCGCTATGGCTGGTGGTGCTGACTACGTTCCTCACGCCGCTCTGCGTGCTGATCTCGTGGAAGACGGTGCATGACCGGGTGAAGGAGTTCTTTATCCTTCTGCTCATCCTCGAGACCGCTCTGATCGGAGTCTTCACCTCGCTCGATCTCTTCCTCTTCTACTTTTTCTGGGAAGCAACGTTGATTCCGATGGCGCTGCTGATCGGCGTGTTCGGGCATGAGCGCAAGGTGTATGCGGCGGTAAAGTTCTTCATGTACACCATGATCGCGTCGGTGTTTATGCTGGCGGCGATCCTTTGGCTGTACGCTCACACCGGCAGCTTCGATTTCGTCGTCATTCGCGAGCTGATCGCCCGGGGCCAAGTACCGAATTTTTTGGCTGCAGCGCAGTGGCTTTTCCTGGGTTTCTTCGTCGCATTCGCGGTGAAAGTTCCGCTGTTCCCGTTCCACACATGGCTGCCGGATGCGCACGTGGAAGCGCCGACTGCGGGGTCCGTGCTGCTGGCTGGCGTTTTGCTGAAGATGGGCACGTACGGAATGCTGCGCTTCAATCTTGGGCTATTCCCGGAGCAGGCGCGACAGAATGCTTCCTGGATTATGGCGCTGGCGCTGATCGGTATCATCTATGGCGCGCTGGTGGCCATGGTGCAGCCGAACATGAAGAAGCTGATCGCCTACTCTTCGGTCAGCCACCTGGGGTTTGTGGTCCTGGGAATCTTCAGCTTCACGCAGTCGGGACTGAATGGCGCGATGTTCGTGATGCTGGCTCACGGCGTCTCGACGGGCGGCCTGTTTATGCTGGCGGGGATTTTGCACGAACGCCGGCACACGTACGAGATCTCGGAGTTCGGCGGCTTGGCCTCACCCATGCCGGTTTACGCGACTTCTTATCTCTTTATTGTGCTGGCATCGGTCGGGTTGCCCCTGCTAAATGGATTTGTAGGCGAGTTCCTGGTGCTGAACGGCGCGTTTCAGGCTAAGCCGATTTACGGAATTCTGGGCGCCACAGGAGTGATCTGGAGCGCGTGTTATCTGTTGTGGATGTTCCAGCGGGTTTTTTACGGCAAGGTGACACATCCCATAAATAATGGGCTGGCCGACATGCTTGTTTTTGAGAAGGCTGCAGTCTGGCCTTGCGCCGTGGCCGCCCTGCTGATGGGTGTGGCTCCGATTCTCTGGCTGGCAGCGATTGATCCCGCGGTGCAGGCGACGCTGAATGCATTGCCCCAGATCGTCAGCAAGGTGGTCGGCCAATGATGCCGCTGGCTCAAATCCAGACCATTCCGCAGAGCGCGGATTACATACGGATCCTGCCGGAACTGATCCTGTCCATCTTCGGTATCTTGATTATGGTCCTCGATCCTCTGGTGGATGAGGAGAAAAACCAGAAGACGCTTGGCCTCATTGGATTCATTGGAACGTTGGCCGGCCTGGCGTCGACCTGGTACATGGCAAAGTTCCCGGGACTGGCTTTCTCAAACACGATCAGGGTTGACGGGTTCAGCGTCTTCTTTAACTCTCTTGTCATCGCGATTGCCGCCGTCGTGATTTTGAGTTCGTTCGAATATTTGGCGGTGCAGAGGATTCGGGCGGGCGAATATTACGCGCTGATCCTGTTCAGTGTGGTGGGCATGCTGGTGATGTCCTCGGCGGTCGAATTGGTACTGATCTTCATCGGGCTGGAGATCTCTTCGATTTCCACATACATTCTAGCCGGGTTCCGCCGGAACGAAGCATCCAGCGCGGAATCGTCGTTGAAGTATTTCCTGCTGGGATCATTCGCAACCGCATTTTTCCTGTACGGTGTCGCGCTCATGTTTGGCGCCACGGGATCGACCAACATCGACATCATCAGCCAACGGCTGCTATCCAGTCCGGTTGAGATGCTGGTGTACACCTCGATGGCGCTGATGTTCGTTGGGCTGGGATTCAAGGTCGCGGTAGCGCCGTTCCACGTCTGGACACCCGACGTGTACGAGGGTGCGCCGGCTCCTGTGGTGGGCTTTATGTCGACGGCGCCGAAAGCCGCTGCATTCGCCGTTCTGTTGCGCGTTGTGTTTTCCATCAACGTGCCAGGACGCTTCTGGTTCCTGTGGGTAGCTGCGGCCCTTTCGATGACGTTGGGCAATATTGGCGCGCTGGTTCAAAACAATGTGAAGCGCCTCCTGGCCTATTCCTCGATTGCGCATGCCGGGTATCTGCTGGTGGCCTTCGCCATGACAACCCCGGACACTTCCCTGAACGGCATCTCAGCCGCCATGTTCTATACCGCGGCGTACGCGGCCATGAACGTGGGAGCATTCGCTGTGGTCAGTCATCTGGCCAACGCTGGCGAGCGGTATGTCAACCTCGAGGACTATGAGGGCCTCGGCCGCACTTCCCCGCTGCTGGCGGCGACACTCACCGTATTCTTGCTCTCCTTGATTGGAATCCCGATGACCGGTGGATTCTTCGCAAAGTTCTACGTTTTCAGCGCCGCGTTGCGGGCTAATCTGATCTGGCTCACGATTATCGGCGTACTCAACAGCGCCGTCGGGGCTTACTACTATTTAAGGATTATCGTCGCGATGTACATGCGCGAGTCCCGGAAGGAAGTGCCGGTCAGCCCTATATCGCTGGGTGTCGGGCTGGCGCTAGCCATCAGTTTTGTGGCGACGCTCTACCTGGGAATCCTTCCCAACCGACTGTTGCAGGTCGCGCAGCACTCCGCCCATGAGCTCGTCCAGGCTGCGCCGAGCGCGCCCGGAGTTGCGCAGAACCCGCGTCCGATTGGCAGTACAAACTAACAGGCTTTCTTTTCGTGGTATGCAAACTGCATTTGACAAGCGGCTTGTACCGCGTGCATCATGGTCAGCACTAGTTCCCAGGTCGGTCCCTAGTTCTGCAGAGGGAGGCCGCCATTTAGCCATGGAGGAGAGCCAATGTTCAACGTGATTCGCAGGCTGTGGTCCGAGGAGTCAGGGCAAGACATCGCCGAATACGCGGTAATGCTGGCCGTGATTCTGGTTCTGGTGGTCGGTACCGTGCGCCTGATCGGTTCGAACGCCAACAACGCATTCTCGAGCGTGGCTAGTTCGCTGCAATAGAAGGGGTATCAGAAGTAGGTGGGAGCTTCAAAGATTAGGATTGCAATGTCACGATTTACTCCAAGCCGCCGATTTGCCGCGTATTACCGATTTATTCGGTTTGCGGCTGCGGGGCAGCTTGGGGTGTGGACGGGCCACTGACGACCTTCCAAACGAACCGAGCTTAACCGCAAGCCGCGATCCAAGATCGCGGCTTTAGTTTTTTGCGCCGGAAGACCAAAAACAAGGAGAACCAACCCATGATTGTGAACATGTCGGAGAAAGCTACCGAGCAGGAAATCAATCACGTCATCGAACGGATCCGCGAGGCGGGATATCAACCGCACGTCACGCGCGGCACGGAGCGCACCATCGTCGCGGCGGTTGGGAGCGGCCGCCGGCATGAGATTGAAGCCTTGCAGGTGGCTCCGGGCGTCGATAATGTCGTGGCGATCGCGCAGCCGTTCAAGCTGGTCAGCCGGCAGGTGAAGCCGGAGCGCTCCATCGTGAAGATCAATGGCGTTTCGATCGGCGGACCCGATGTGGTGGTGATTGCCGGCCCCTGCTCGGTGGAATCTCGCGAACAACTGCTTGACACCGCGCATGCCGTCAAGCGAGCGGGAGCGTCGATGTTGCGCGGGGGCGCCTATAAGCCGCGGACTTCGCCTTACGACTTCCAGGGACTGGGGATTGAAGCTTTGAAGATCCTGCGCCAGGCAAAAGAGGAGACCGGCCTGCCGGTCGTCACCGAGGTGATGAGCACCGAGGACATCGACATCATCTGCGAGCACGTTGACATGCTGCAGGTAGGGGCACGCAATATGCAGAACTTCGCCCTATTGCGGCGTTTGGCAACGGTGAACAAGCCGATCCTGTTGAAGCGTGGGCCCTCAGCGACTGTTAAGGAATGGCTGCTCGCGGCCGAGTATCTGCTCTCCGGGGGGAATCATCAGGTGGTGCTGTGCGAGCGCGGGATCAAGACCTTCGAAACCGAGATGCGGAACACGATCGATTTGGCGGCCATTGCCCTTGCTCGCGATCTGTCGCACTTGCCGGTCATTGCAGATCCTTCTCACGGCACGGGGAAGCAGAGCCTGATCGCGGCAGTGTCACGCGCAGCAGTTGCAGTGGGAGCCGACGGGCTCATTATTGAAGTGCATCCGTGCCCTGAGCGCGCGCTGTCTGATGGTCCACAGTCCCTCGACTTTGCGGGATTCGGGAAGGTCATGCGGGCACTGGCAGAGCCGCTACGGCAGACGGCAAGTTTGCCAGTGGCGGTTTCAACCGCATCCTAGATTCGTCGATGCGCATGCGTCGGGTAGAGGCTGAGACAGGTTCCACTATGTGCCGTTCTTTAGTGAACGGTCGGGGTAGGCTGCTTGACCTTCATCGCTGGATCACCGAAGAGGACAAAGGTCCGGCGAACATCAGGGTCGGCGATGTTCGACTTGGCTTTGACGATAGCGTCGCCCAGCGCCATGCCGTTCGCACTGAACATACTCTGCACAACCATCGCGTCAAGGTTCGTCTGAGGTGTGGGCTGGTTCAGGCCGCTTGATGCGAGTACAGCAACACCGCCGCCGTTCGGCGCCAAGATGAGAGAGACACCGAGCGGCTGAGCAACCTCGTCCTGGAACAATCCGTTCAAGCAATCCATGATCAGGAACACCGGCAACTGCGAACCGTTCGTCAACGAATTCACGCTGTTTTCATCGAAGATGTCGGGGCCGGCCCACTGTTCTTCGGAACCATGTCCCAGATAATTCACAAGTGCCTGGCCTGAATTGATCGAGTTCGAGATTTGTCCACGGGCGTTCGGGACGCCAACGTTGTCTACAAAGATATTGCTGATCTGCATCGTAGGCGGCAACCCAGCTTCTACAGTTTGAGTGTCTTGCGTGAAGCTTTCCGTGTCATCCTTGTCGGCCACGAAAAGCGCATTGGAAGTCCACGGGCCATTCGTCGATCGACCCTCATAGGTAGAGATCTTCTCAGCAACAATTTTGGCTTCGGGAATCGTGCTCACCGGCAAGCGGCCCGTAGCGATCGTGGGCATGCCGTTGCCCTTGAAGTCGGAGAACCAGTCATCGGAAGCGGTCATCAGGCTGGAGCTTGGAACGATCCGCGTTGGGACCAGATCCAGATTACCGAAGCCAAGATAGTTGCGGGGATCGAGCGATGCGCGCCCGTTCAAGAGCAAGTAGGCTGGCGGCCTCTTCCAATTCTTCAATGCGGACTGCAGGAAGCGTTTGATGGCGAAGGGACTGTGCTCGCCGAAATTGAATTCATCGTACAAATTGGCTACGGGAATGACGGCAGAGGTCTTCCCTTCCGCCGTATGGGCGCGCACCAATGGCGCCAATGCACCGGCGAATTCTCCGTAGGTGACCATCGCGATATCAGCCCCGGGCTGAGGGCTGTGCCAGTGAGAGGGATGATTGGCGACTATACCCGTTGGCGCGGAGACACGATCGTCCGCCACCGCCAGCAGCGTATGCCGCAATGTAGATTGCGCACTCGTGGTCGTGAAAGGCACCTGAACTGCGATCTGATACTTGCTGTCCTGCGATGTCACTTGCGGCGTGAGTTGCATCGGCCGGTTCGGGTCAGTGATGTCAAGTACGACCGGCGGCGTGGTGAAATTGCTGACTGTAATTTCGTCGCCAGCTCCCCCGGTGAACTTCAACTGATCCGAGTCCGCGACATAGCGGTGCGGGTACGTGATACGGATGTAGTCGACCAGGCTGGTATCGTAGTCGCCATTCTGGGCAGTCAAGGTAATGGTGTTACTCCACGGCCGGAGGACGCCCGACGGAACATCGAACGTCACCTTCCCCTTGTCTTGGCCGATAAAAGTCACATCGCCCAGACTCGTTCCGTTCAACGACACGGCGACGTCGTGCGGGAAGCCTACGATGACTCCTTGCAACGAAAGCTCCAACTGTGCCGCGTGTGTGGAGCCGGTATCGAGGTGCGGAGTTCCCAGAATTTGGTCGAGCGGCGTAGAGGACACCAGCGCGCCAAAGAAGTTTTCGTCATTGGACGTGATGAGGGCCGAGAAAAAGATCGCGTGTTGCTGCAATTCCACGGTGGCTGAGTAGTTGGCCGGAGGCTGGTTCGAGCCTGACGAGCCAGCCAGATGCGGAATGCGCGCACCGCGTCCCTCGCCGGCCACCAACCAGTAAACCCGAGTTCCCGAGAAAACGGTGTTGATGCCGGTTCCGTAGAAACTAATCGCCGCTTGTGGACCGAAACCGCCCGGCCCTGCTTTTGCGCCGGTGATCTGAATTGGCTGCTCGACGGCCTCGGCATACAAGTGCAGCCTCGCGGGATCAACGTTCGGATCAAGTCCAGCTTTCACCAATTCGGGCTGTCCGACTCGATACCAACCCTCATGGCGAACGTTCATCTTGATCGCCGGATGCGATGCCAGCTTAAACTGCTTCTCCAGCTGCCAGGAAGCAGGGGAATCGGTCGGGGCAAACGCCTCTGAGACATGGCTCTCCTGGCTGCCCGCTGTGGGTGGCTGCGCCTGATTCATCTGGCTAAGCATCCGGCTTTCCGACGGAGCAGCGTCCGCGACCGATTGCGTTTCGGCGGCAACGACCGGACCGTGCATAGTCCGAGTCCCATTCACATCGATATCTTCAAGCCAATAGCTGGTACCCGCGCCAGGCGCGGAAGGATCGATCCAGGCATAGCTCTTGGCCGCATGGCGCGACAAGGCTCCACTCATCATCAGCGCCGAACCCGCGATGATCGACGGATTCATGCGGACCCTGTTTCCATTCAACTCGCGGTACACATTAAATCCGAGGTTGTGGGACTCGCCCCCAGTCTTCCAGATCAGCATCACACGGTTGGCGCCGTTCTTATCGGTGCCATAGCGGGCCGAAAAAGACCGGAGCGTAATTCTGGTAGGTGCCACTACGATTTCGTTTTGCGTTGACGTGTTGTTCGCCAGGTTTGCATCGGTCTGATCGGCCGTGACGGTGGCTGTGTTTGAAATGACGCCCGGCTGCCCCGGAATGGTCAGAATTGTGATGGTCGCGGTACCGGCATTCGCCATGGTTCCGAGGAGGCACGTAACGCTTCCGCCTGCCTCGGAGCATGTTCCCAGAGTGCTTGTAGAAGAGAGATAGGTCACGGAGGAGGGCAGCGTGTCGGTGACGGTCACGTTCGTGGCTGATGCGGGACCGTTGTTGGTGACCGCGAGTGAGTACGTGAGCGGCGTTCCTTCGGTCACCGGATTCGGAGTCGCCGTCTTAACGATCGCCATATCTGCGCTGTTGGCGTTGCCGACGACGACCGTGGCGCTCGCAGTATTGTTCGTCAGATTGGGAACGATGTTAGTCGCAGTCGCTGTGGCCGTATCGGTGATATTCGTGCCCGAAGGGGTGCCTGCGTTCACCTGGAGGACGAGAGTGAATGTCCCAATGCTATTCACCGCAAGAGTACCGGTAGCGTTACAGGTGATCGTGCCCGTCCCGCCCACGGCCGGCGTGGTTCCGCAGGTCCATCCCGCAGGAGGAGTGATCGACTGGAAGTTTGTATTAGGGGGAGTGACCTGGGTAAAGGAAGCCCCGCTGGCGGTGGCAGGGCCCTTGTTGGTAACGGTCTGCGTGTAGGTGACATTGCTTCCGGCTGCCACGGAGGTGGGAGACGCAGAGTTCGTAACGACAAGATCTGCCTGACCTGCCGTCGCAACCACGTCGGACGCGGTTGCCGTGTTGTTCGATGAATTCGGGTCGGTAATTGCAGAGCTGACGCTCGCGGTCTGGTTGATCGCAGTGCCGGCTGCCGTGCCAGCAGTAACAAGCACGGTGTAGGTGATCGTCGCCGAGCCTGCGGCGAAGGTGGGATTCGTACACGTGAGGGTCCCGACAGTGCAGGTCCAGCCCCCTGTCCCGGTCAGCGTCTGCGCCGTCGTACTCGCCGGGACCGTTTCGGTGAGGCTCACGCTGGTCGCCGTGCTTGGACCGCTGTTGGTCACGACCTGGGTGTAGGTGATCGTGCCGCCGGCCAGGACCGGAACAGGACTAGGCGTATTCGTCACCGAGAGGTCGGCAGTGTCGGCGACAAGCGTATTCACTGTCGCGCTGTTATTTCCGGCATTCGGATCGGGTGTCGTCGAAGAAACTGAATCAGTCTGAGACAGAGTCGTTCCGGATGCCACGCCTGCGCCCACGGTCACGACAAAGGTGAAATTGGCCGTCGTATTGGCCGACATAGGCGCCGTGGCGGTGCAGGTCCGAGTCGCGAGCACACAGGTCCAACCCGCGGGGCCCGTTAACGAGACAGCACTCGTGCCCACAGGAAGCGTCTCGGTAAAGACCGGGGCAGCTGCCGAGGCTTGGCCCGCGTTGAATACCGTTTGCGTATAGGTGATGTTGTTTCCTGCGCTGACCGGATTCGGGCTGGCGCTGTTGGTGACACTCAGATCAGCCTGCGCAGCCGAAGACACCGGGATGGCCACAGTCGCAGAGTTATTGGCGGCGTTCGTATCCCGGGTAGTGGTAGCGACGTTCACCGTATCCGTGATGATCGTGCCGCCGGCCGTTCCAGTCGTGACTTGGTATATCGCGGTTACCGTGGCGGTTGAGCCAGGTGGGATACTGGCACTGCTGCAGGCCACGGGCGCGCTGTTCGGACACGACCACGTCACGCTACCCGAATTGGCAACGGCGACAGATACAAAGCTTGAACTGTTGGGAGTGGCTTCGGTGAGCGTTCCCGTGCTGCAACTACTTGGCCCCGAATTGGTGATGACCTGGGTGTAGGTGATCGTGTTTCCGGCGGTGACTGGGCTCGGAGTTCCGCTGTTGGTTATTGCCAGGTCGCAAGCCACATTCACATTGGTGGTGACGGTTGTGTTGTTGTTGGCGCTATTGGGATCTGAGGTTGTAGCCGAGACCGAAGACGTCGCAGTAATCGTGCCGATCGCGACGGTGGAAGGTACGTTCAACACAACCACGATGTCAGCGGAAGTTGATGCGGCGAGGTTCGCGGTGTCGTTGCATGTGACGGTTCCCGTCGCGCCGACAGCGGGCGTCGTGCAAGTCCATCCCGCCGGAGCCAGTACGGATTGGAACGTCGTGTTCACTGGCGTCGCTTCGGTAAACGCGACGCCTGCCGCCGCCGCTGGACCGTTATTCGTTACCGTCTGCGTGTAGGTGATGTTGTTTCCCGCGTAGACAGTCGCGGGTGTCGCAACGGTGCTAAGAGCAATATCCGCCTGCGTCGCCGCTGCAACTACGTCAGTGGCAGTCGCCGAGCTTGCCCCGAACGACTGATTGGTCGCGTTGACGGTAACCGTATCGGTGATTGCCGTCCCAGCCACAGTGCCCGCGTTCACACGATAGACAACTGAGAACGTTCCCGAAGCGCCGGCGGCGACAGTCGAAGCAGTACAGGGGCTTGCCGGGAAACTTGTACACACCCACCCCGCCGGCGGCGTGATGGATACGAAAGTCGTGTTCGTGGGCGTCGCCTCGGTGAAGGTACCGCTTGTGATGGCAGAGGAACCTGTATTGGTCACCACCTGCGTGTAGGTGATGGTGTTCCCGGCCTGAACCGGATTCGGAGAGGCTGTATTGGTGACCGACAAGTTCGGCCCGGTAGATCCCACGATTGTCGTAACGGTGGCGGTGTTATTCGACAGAATCGGATCCAGGACGGACGAACTTACAGTCGCTGAAGCAGTGATTACGGTTCCGTTCGTAGCGCCGGTAGCCACTTTCACCACGAACGTGAAAGTTGCCGAAGATAATCCCGCCATGTTCGCGTTCGTACAGACTACGTTACCCGTAGCGCCAATGCTGGGCGCGAGGCAGCTCCATCCCGCGGGAGGAGTGAGCGAACCAAACGTTGTGCCCGTCGGTACCGGTAATACGAGGGTGGCATTGTCGGCGGCGCTTGGGCCATTGTTTATTGCGACGACGGTGTAAGTGATGCTGCCATTGATGGCGACCGGATTGGGAGAGCCGGAATCGGTGACTGCCATGTCCGCGCTTGAGACCACAGCGGCAACGTCGATGGCGGTATCGTTGAGCAGATTCGCTTCTCCGCCTCCGGAGACCGTTGCGGTATTCGTCAGAGTAGCGGGGGCAGACTGTGACACTAATGCGTTGAGAGTAATCGAAGGGTAGGCGGTGGCCGCCGCCAGCGAATCGGAGCGCGTGCAACTCACGGTCTGCCCCGAGATCGAGCAAGTCCACCCAGTTCCACTGGCACCTGTTGGACTAATGCCAATGGGCAGAGTGTCGTTAATCGTTACTAACCCTGTCGTTGCTCCGTATGGGCTGATGTTCGAGACCGGAATCGTGTAGCTGGCAGCAGCACCCCGGGTGAAGTTGCCGACATGGCTTTTGCCTAAGGTCATGTCGGGAGTGCAGAGAGCGGCTGATTGGATTCCCGTCACCTGGCCCAACGTGGCGTTCGTAGATTGCATTCCCGCGTTGCCTGCAGTCGCGCCGTACGGAACTGCGGGCGCGTTGAGGGTGAGGCCGCTGGAGCCTCCGGTCACGCTAATGCCGGCGGCCGCACCTGAGACGAAGACCACGCCGCCGCCACCGCCGCCGCCGGGTCCGTGACGCAGGCCAAGAGTGTAAGCTTGGGCCTGCCATGCATTGCCGCCCCGGCCGCCGTTGGCCTGCAAGGTGAGACCGCTCTCACCTCCATTCGCTGCAAGCATCACGATGGTCCCACCCGCCCCACCGCCACCACCGGCATCGTTGAGCGTTCCGTTGTAGGCGCTCGCGCCGTTGGCCGTTAGGGTCGCAGTCCCGGTAAAACTGTCAGCGCGGATAAATATGATTCCGCCACCGGCCGCAGCGCTGCTGGCTTGGGTATCGTTGTCGGAATTGTTGCGTGTTCCCGCGCCGCCGCCGCCGCCCATGGCGATGCGGTCAATGGTCGTGGGAAATCCTCCGCCCCCTTCGCCGCCACTGCTCAGATTCGTGTTCCAGGAGTCACCCCCAAATCCGCCCGAACCTCCGTTACCGCCACCTCCACCGCCGGCGTTCTGATCGTTGGCTGGAGGATCTGAGTCCGTACCGCCGCCGCCCGCGTTTCCGGGCGCGCCTCGGCCCATGCTGCCGTCGTTGGCACCGCCGCTGGGATATCCGATAGCGTTCTGCCCGACGGTTCTCAGGAAGGTTCCACCGGACTCGACCCACTTTGACGTGCCAGCGACACCTTCGCCCTTGGCAGCGTCGACTCCAGATCTGACCGCGCCGGTATACGTTGTGGGTGCCGGAAACTGATAGTCAACATTGGAACCGGCGGCGTTTCCGTTGAGTTGCATCCCGGCACCGCCGCGGAAGCCGGCTCCGTCCACGTGCACGGTAGCCCCGCCCAAGTTCAGTTGTCCTGCGATATCGAGCGCGAGAATTCCGCCCGTGGATCCGTTCCAGTTCGGCGCGGTGAGACCGGAACTGAGCGTAGCGGAGGTGTACTGTGGCACCAGAACAACCTGAAATGTGCTGGCGCCTTTGGTCGTGGTTGCGGCCGCCGTAGTGTAGGCGAAGACGGTTCCCCCTCCAGCACCTGCACCCGAGATGGGCACGGAACCTCCGGCCACCGGGCCGGTCGCTTTCACATACTCGTAGTTGCCCGCATTATTAATGGTGGTGAAGCCGCTGCCGGTACTTCCGTTTCCGTAGGCGACGGAATTGGAGGTGTTGATACTGGCATCTTGCATCTGGATGATCAACAGCAGACTTCCAGCAGCGATCGTAGCCGTCCCGTTCGCGGCCCCGACCGGAATCGAAGTAGCGCCGATGGCGACGTTGCCGTTTCCCGGATAGTACGTATTAATCTGGCCGGTAAGTGTGCCTGCTGCCGTCAGCGTCGTCGTGGAACAGACCACGCTGACCACCGGTGCGAGTGCGACGTAGGAATTGTTGCCTGTATTCGGATCAGGCGGAGTTCCCGAGTCGGTGACCGTCGCCGTATTTGGGTAGAAGCCTGCCGCCGTGGTTGAAACCACTACGGTCACGATGGCGGTTGCGCCGCTCGCAAACGGCGTGGGCAGCGTGCAGTTGATGGTCGTTGCTGTGTTCGTGCAGGCTGTGCCCGCGCTAGGCGTGTACGACACCAACGAGAGATTGGTCGCGTTATACGTATCGGCCAATGTGACATTGTTCGCTGCCGATGGGCCATTGTTTGTGATCGTAATGTTGTAGGTAGAATTCTGGCCGAGTGGCACGGCGCTGACGCTAGTCGACACTCCGATATCGGCGGTGCTGGGATTGATCGAAATCGCTCCCAGCGACCAGTTGGAGGTTCCGCCATTGAAAACCTCCGAGATGGGCACGCTCGGTGCGCCCGTGCGGCTACTGCCGATGGCAGCGACTCCAGGCGGGTCCGTTCCCGAAGCCGTTTGCACATTCCACTGCTCGACCTGGGGACCCGACGCGTTGGGGGTTTGATTTCCACCCGTCGCCAGAGTATCGAGGATCATGCCGTTCACAACGCTGGGCACGTCGAGTTGCGAATTCCCGCCATTGGCCCCATCCGCCGATACGAACGACCCCAGCGGCACGGTCTGATCCACCCCAGTAAAAGTGGTTGCGCCTGCGACTACGCCCACTGTGGCTCCCGCCCCGGGAATGCTCACCGTGACTTGGACCGGATGGTTGCCGGCAACCGGATTCAGCAGGTACCACATCTCAACTCGCCGGGTGGCTCCCGCATCATTGTGTGCACCAATGAAATTCAATGGGGTTCCGTTGTAGGTGACGCCCACCACTCCGCTCGCCGTCGAATTCGTAATGTTCATCGAGACGCCGACGATCAGAATCCGGTTCGCCGTGGCCGCTGTGGTATGCGTGAAGTTGAGCGCGAAGGTGCCGGTGCCGGTGAACTCGTTTGACGCCGAAGTAGTCGCGTCGACGGCGACCTGAGCGCTCAGGGATGTCGCAGCACACAATAGAGACAAGCACAGAATGCCGAGAATTGAATATTGCTTTCGCGCGGAGATTGCACCAGAGGAATTTCCCAGGACTTTGAGGCAGACGCACTGCATCCATGCTGCGGAGCGCAGCATCCACCCACCCACACCTCTGAACCTAGCCTGCAAGATATTCCGTCCTACCCGCACTTCCTTGGCCCGAGCGAGCCCGAGAATCTGCTCCGCCTTCAGTGCCGGATCGTTTTGCTGGCCGCAATCCCCGCGCGTAATGAACACGTCTTTGCCGGGATCTGCGCCGACGATCCGATGAAGCCGGAAGCCTGCGTGAGATTTTGCTAAGACGATATCGTCCTTTCGTAATTTGGTAACCATTACGGGAGTAACTTCGACTACCTCTCCGTCACGTATGGCGGGAGACATACTGGCGCCACGCGCTTGAAAACGCACGTTCAGGCCCTGCTCCAGCAACGGACGGACGACCTCTTCAAAGAGCTTCGAATCAGCAAAGACCTTCGAGTCTGCTCCGCCATCAGTCATGGAAGTTGCGAATCTTCTCTACTGCGCGCTGGTCAGGTTCGAATGCATAGCGATAGACCGGCACTGCATTCGCCAGTTTCTCGAGGAAAACCAGCGCTGAATCGACATATTCGTGCCGGTGAAAAGGCACAAAGCTCCGGGCGAACAGTTCGGCGACGGCCTGGCCGGGAGTCAGCGGCGTGATGACGTTGCCGTGCCCGTGTTCGAGAACGAAAATACGCGCCAGGGGTGCACTGTTGGGGGACGCGTACATCGCCTCACCGTGCCAGGGCGTGCCGTACATGCGCATGCGCGTGGGACTGGATGCGTCGTGGCGGACGATGATGCGGTCGTCGCTCAAAACCTCGACGTCCTCGCGCTCGGTCCAGAGGCGGGTGGTCGTGCTCTTCCCTGCTCCGGAGTGGCCTACAAAGAGATTGCCTTCGCCGTTTGCCCTCACGATTCCTGAGCCATGCAGTTCAATCGCCCTCTCCTGTGTGAGGCGGTGCATGATGAGAAGTTCGTCGAGGGGATATTCAAGAGGAGCAACCTCTTCTTCATTACGAGTAAGGCATGCTGCGCTCATCTGGAGGCTTGCCCTGCGGAACTCCCTGTCCACAATCAATCTCTTGTAGGGTTCTTTCGCGATCGTCTCAGAACTAAAGTCGAACACAAGACGGGAGCCGTCTTTATACAGACGCCAGACAGCCCCCGAATCAAATGATTTTTCTCCGCTTGGCGGAGTCAGACTGTCGGCCCACTCAACGTGGAGACAAATGTCGGGGGCGTGACTGTCCCGTTGAAAAGCCTGCAGCGATGCGACCAATGAAACATCCGCGGCCTTCTGCCCGCGGACTTGAACTGACACTCCCCCAACCTGAAACTGGGACACAAAGCTGGGCCGTGCATGTTCGCGAAACCCCGGGTTTTCCAATCCAACCCCCATCCTCGTCCAATATCCTGAACCTGCTGCCGCTAGGACCCTATGCTGCTGCAGAAGAGCACGGCGCAACTGCCGGACGTGGGCCCGGCAGATCCGGAGAGTTTGCAATGGCCAAGCACAGCCTCCTCCGGTCGCAGGCTTATCGTCATGATTTTCGGAGGCTGGTACGGTTGCTTCTTGCCTTCCTGCGAATTGGGCTCGTGGTTCATTCCATCTCCATTCCTGCTTTTACGGTCAATGACCGCAAGCGCCGCAAGTCGATACAACTGGGAGGTTGCCCAAAATCGGAAGCAGTTGTTGAGGGCCGGCCCACTTCTCCACATCGATCTCCCCCGAAGCAATCCGACGCGACGACTCCTCAATTTCAAGGTACTTACTTCCCCCCGCACAAAATTCGCACTCACCGTGAACAGGAACCTCAATGCCGACGGCGGCGGCGCGCAAGTGGGCAACGTGGCAAAGGAACTCGACAGGCGTCTCACGATTCCCGGATTCCATTTCTCCATTGGCCGGACACATCCCGCAGAGTGATTGAATGCGACACTGAACGCATTTGGTGACTTGAGTTCGCTTGCGGGCGCGCAGTCCTAGCAGCGCATTCTCCCAGACTTGCTGGACCCCCGATTCGCGAATGCCAAATGTCTCTTGCTGAGATATCACGCAAATGCCCATTTCGCCGTAAGCGTTCAAAGCAAAGCCGGTCATCCCGCCACCGCAGTGATAAGTCGTATCAATCAGAGATAAGTTCGGCGGGTTTTCCAGGTCATGTTTGGCCAGACGCAGGTACTCACTCTTGCCTTTGGGTGCAGCCATATCCAGGGCTACAACCTCTTCCGGGGTAAGCCTCACCGCCAGCGGACTCTGCGAGCAATCAATCCGCGGATTGATCTGGCCATCCATCTTGAACTCCACGCCCAACTCTTCTTCCGCAAAACGTCGCATCGCCATTACTTCGTGCTTGTTGATGCTGGTCGCAACCGTCTTCAACTTCAGCGGAAGGCCTCGTTCCTTGAGCAACCTGATCCCGCGCAGGCAGCGGTCGTACGATCCCGGGACCGCCGTCAGCGCCTCATACGTTTCGCGCGTGCGCCCGTAGAGCGTGATCTCGATGGCAAACGGCGGCCACTCCTTTAGATAGTCGGCGATCTGCTCGTTGATGATCGTGCCGTTGGTGAACAGCGTGATCAGGAATCCTTTTTGCTTGGCATAGGTGTAAATCTCGAGGAAGTCTTTGCGGGCGAATATCTCGCCGCCAGTGTAGAGAATCCAGAAGCAGCCCATCTCGACCAGTTCGTCGAGCACGCGAAAGTGTTCTTCTTTGCTCAACTCCCGCCGCTTGGCGTCCATGTCGCCCATGGGTAGGTTGTTGTAGCAGTGCAGGCACTCAAGCGGGCAACGGCGCGTGACTTCAATGGAGACTTGCAACGGCACACGCTCGCCAGCCTGGCGCTGGTGTAGATCTGCGCTGAACGCGCCGTAACTAAGCTGCTCCATGCGCCCTCAATTCTGAAAGCAGCGGATACGAGTCATCGCATCCGCTGCCTTTTGCCGTTCTTCCCGCCCCACTGGTTTCAGTCGCCCGCTATCGCCACAGACGCAGGGACCTCGACCAGACCAACAGCTTTCATTTCACCCACAAAACTTGCTACGTCGCGCTCGGCTTGCGAGGGATCAACGTCGTACTCCTGCGACACAGCGACGGCCAACTGGCTGACCGTCTTCGGAGACTCCAACAACTTCCAGATCAGCGTGCCGGTTCCGTTGAAGCTGTAGATCGATGCCAGGTCGCCGACTTTTCCGCGGATCGGAACGATCAGCGTCTCGCCCGCAACCACTCGCGCCACCACCGACCGTGAACGGATCAATTTTTCGTTTCCGAAGGTGTCTGACAAATCGGGGCTCCATCGTTCGGATTTCGTAAAAACATCAGCTTCGAAACCGGGCCGCTTTCGTCCCAAATTGAGATTACGGCAATAGCACCCCCTCCTAGCAATCGGACTTTAGGGCAAGGTATTGAGTTGGTTATCATCCTGGGTGGTTCCCAACCATCTATAAATTAGAGACTTACAGCTTGACTGGAGACCGCGACCGGACGCCGCTTTTAGCAGGGGGTTAGGAAAAGATAAAGTGAGGAGCCCACGGCCCCAGACCCATTCTTTCCTATGGACAAACGAAACAAAACGCTATAAAAAGAAATGCGCTTTTAGCTGCGGTTGCCACGGGCAACGCGCTCACATTCAGGCTCAATCCGTGCTCAACGAAGAACGACGCCGCGCCATCCTCGATCAGCTGAATCACCAGGGACGGGTACTGGTTACGGAACTCTCCAGGCAGTTTCAGACTTCGCAAGTCACCATCCGCAAGGATCTGGAAATTCTGCACGCGCATGGTCTCGTCCATCGCACGCACGGAGGTGCGCTACCCTCGCGTGAAGGCGCGCTCGAAGATCCAACGCTGCGCGAAAAAGAGAAACTGCACCATCACGAGAAGCTGCGCATCGCGGAGTGTGCCGTCGAGAAAGTAAAAGAAGGACAGGTGCTGATCCTGGACTCGGGGACCACGACGACTGCGATCGCGCGCAGCCTGCGGAATTTCCAGAATCTCACGATCATTACCAATGCTGTGAATATTGCAGCCGAACTTTCGGGGACGGCGGTTGAGGTGATACTGACCGGCGGCACTCTGCGCAAAAATTCCTTCTCGCTTGTCGGCCCTATTGCTGAGGAAACTCTGCGGCGTTTAAGTGCCGACATTTTGTTTCTCGGTGTGGACGGCTTCGATGTTCACTTTGGGCTAAGCACGCCAAATCTGCTGGAGGCGAAAGTGAATCGCGTGATGGTGGAAATCGCGAAGAAGACGGTCGCCGTATGCGATTCCAGCAAGTTTGGGCGGCGCAGTTTGTCGCTCATTGCCCCGACCTCCGCTTTGCAGGAAGTTATTACCGACCGCGCCATACCTAAGTCTGACTTGCGCGCGCTGAAACAGAGTGGGATCGAGGTCGCCTTGGTCTAATTCTCGATTTTAGATTTCAGATTGCAGATTAAGACTGCCGGCGTCGTCGTTTGCACGAGCGGGTTTTCAATCTGAAATCTCAAATCTGCAATCTGAAATCCGGATCTGCATTCTGACTTCTCATGCCCCGTTTCGACGTCACCATCGCCGGCGAACTGAATCTCGACCTCATTCTGTATGGACTACCTGAGCAACTCGAACCCGAGCGCGAACTGCTGGCTGACCGCATGATGCTGACGCTGGGCTCTTCGTCTGCGATCGTCGCACACAATCTTTCAGCGCTTGGCAGCCGGGTAGGATTTCAATCACGAATTGGAGACGACCCTCTGGGCCGAATTTCGCTTGAGCGGCTACAGGAAAGTGGAGTTGATGTCTCGAAAGTCCGCGTGGTTCGAGGAGCAACCACGACCGGCCTCACTGTGATCCTGCATCACGCGCAATGGCGCAACATCCTC
>Ga0070732_10000410_pt1 | contig 27910 bp, 21 predicted proteins | sample Coa_R1_5_FD_66449 | JGI IMG/M metagenome (GOLD analysis project Ga0070732, IMG submission 66449) | Surface soil microbial communities from Centralia Pennsylvania, which are recovering from an underground coalmine fire - Coalmine... | ecosystem: Environmental > Terrestrial > Soil > Unclassified ... | reverse complement strand
TCGGTCGCATCGAACACGCAGACGAGCGTGCCCCGCTTCAAGCGATCGAGCCCCGCGAGGAGCATCGCTTCGCGCTCGGCGTCGATGTCCCGGGTCTGCGTGAGAAACGTCCCGTCGTCGGTGACGCCGTCGTTCAAGGCCGACGTGTCTTCCGCGAGTCCGAGCGTGGCGAAGGGACCTACTCGCTTCGCGAGGTAGGTGGCATAAAAGGATGGATGCGAGATCGGCATCGCCGGCCGCTCGGGATCCAGATTGATCGGCGACAGATACAGCGAGACGTGCTCATCTAACTCCGTAACAAGCAGACGTGACAGGCCGTGAACCGTGATGCCAGGCGCCGCTCGGAAGGGCAGTGCGATCCACTCACTGAGGCGCCCCGGGACGAGGTCAACGGCGGTCTCACCAACTTCGATTCTCACCTGCCGTCGGGTCCGGTCGATCGTCAAGCGGATGGGAAGGGCCATGGAGGGCGCGCCCACGCGGTAGGGGTTCGACGGTCCAGGTACGGACGTCTCGATCTCGTCGCGCCCCGCTGGCAGAGCGATTCTGAGTCCGCTCTCGGCGTCACCCCCGGCGCCCACCGGTCGGGTCGTGAAGAGCACGAACGTACCCTGTGTGCCCAGCAGGTCCGGGACACCCATCGCGCTCAACTCCGCGCCGTAGAAGCGATCGGGGGGAAAGGTCACGGGCACACGAAGGATCGTGCTCCAGATGCGGTGCTCGCCGAGGATGGCCCAAAAGGGCTTCGATTTTCTGAGAAGCCTGAGGTCAGGCTTGCCGAGGGGGATCAAGAATCGGCCGATCTTGAGGACCCGGTCCACGGCGCCGATGCGAGCCGACGACAGCAGGGGTAGATAGGTCCGGCGATCCGGCTCGATGAAATCGAAGATGTTGTGCCGGGCCGGGTGGCATCCGGTGCTGAAGGACGACCAGGCAACGGGCGACACCGACGGAAACGTGGTCCGCAGCCGCCGATAGGATCCGCCCGAAGCGAGCCTCTTGAAGTTGGGCAGACGGCCCTCGGCGAGGAATCGATCGGTGAGGGCGGGATCCTGGCCGTCGAAGCCGACAATCACGAGACGGCGGATCGAGGCTGGCGGCGCGACGCGACCCGTCGCGAGCCGCCACAAGGCGCGTGCCGGCCACGCGAGGATGGACAGCAGGACCACGACAATGGTCGTGAACAGGACGAAGAAGGATGAAAGCAGGGCGAACCCCGCGCCCGGACCGACGTAGGCGTACGTCGTCGGCGCGAACCCGACGAGCGCCAGCGCGATGAGCGCGGCCACGATTCGGGTTCGTCCGGCGGCCCGCCTGGCGCGCGGTGATATCGTCACACGTCATCGTATGACGTCTCGCCGAGGTCCTGCCATCGTCGTCGTTTCGGGCCTCCCTCGGTCGGGCACGTCGATGGCGATGCGGATGCTCGAGGCGGGTGGGATGCCACTCGTCGCCGATGGCCTCCGAGCGGCTGACGACGACAATCCCCGGGGCTATTTCGAGTTCGAACCGGTCAAACATCTCCACACCGACCCACGCGGCGAGGCCGATCTGGCCTGGCTCGCCTCGGCGCGGGGCAAGGCCGTGAAGATCATCTCATTCCTTCTCACGTGGCTGCCCGAGACGTACGACTATCGTGTCCTCTTCATGCATCGCGATTTGACTGAGGTCGTCAGCTCGCAGGAGACGATGATCGCGCGGCGCGGCGAGTCGGCGGTGGGCACCGGCAAGAGCGTCGCGGAGACCATCAAGATCTATGAGGACCATCTCGCGCAGGTCGAGCGATTCCTCGCCCGGCGCCCGTGCTTCACGACGCTGGGCGTCGACTACGCAACCGTGCTTGCCAATCCCCTCGGCGAGGCCGCGCGGATTGGCGACTTCCTAGGGGGTCGGCTCGACGTCGCGGCGATGGCCGCGGCGGTCGAGCCGACCCTTCGGCGGCACCGCCACAACGGGTGTCCGCGCTGACTACTTGACCGGCGTCGAGGGGTAGTGAATCGTGACGCCGGGTTTGGTCTGCCCCATCTGCACGGTCTTCGGCGCCGGGCCGTCTGCTCGCTGGTAGGTCACGGCATACTGGCCGCTGAGGGCTGTCGCGATTCGGGGAAGCGCATCGCGGAGGGCCGACGGCACAGCGATCTGCAGGCGCAGGCCGCCGGTGCCCTGGGGAACGCTTTGGAGGACGAGATCGAGGTTCTGCCCGTTGTTGCCCGTCCCGACGCCGCCTTGGTTCGAGCCGCTCGATATCGCCCCGGCTCCGCCGCCGCCAGTGTTGCCCTGGAGCGCCTGCGTCGCCGTGTTCTGGTACGTCACCGCCCACACCGACGCGGCAGAGCTGACGACGGCCTGAATGATTTTCTGGCCAGGGGTCGTACTCGCTTCCGGCACGCCGTCCATGTTGACCATCACGATTGCGCGACGCATCGACGGCGCCTTGGCCAAGGCCTTCGACGCGTCCACCAGCCCCTCGAGCATCACCGTGTTTCCCGCGCGATCCGCGAAGGTTTTCGCGAGCACCTTCTCGACGTCGGCGAGTGTCTTCTTGTCGGTCGCTACCATGACGTCCGCGGCGGCGACGTCCATGATCGACATGGTCACCGGCGCGCCCCCGGCGAACAAGGTCTCGGCGAATGCCTGCAAACCGGCTCTGAGGTCAGCGATGGACGTTTGGCTGGTATTCGACGTGTCGATCATCAGGACGACGTCCAGCGGGTCGGTCGCGGGCTTCGCGTCGATCACGGTTCGATCGGTGCCGTCCTCGCGAACGGCCCACGTGTCCTTGGTCAGGCCCGGCACGGGCTTGTTGTCCGCGTCGAGCGCCGCTACGTACACCGTCTTGTTAGCGCCCGCCTGGCTCGGCGGCGCCGCGGCGGGCAGGATGGAGACCGTGCCGGCGATGGCGACGAAGACGGTCAAGGCGCAAACGCGACGTGAGTCTCGATACGAGATACGCATGGGCTCCTCCTGACCAGTGGCCGGCGCTGGCGAGCAGGCTACTTAATGGGTGTACTAGGGTAGATCACTTTCACCCCTTGGCGTGTGTCGCCCATCTGGACGACCTTCGGCATGGGGCCATCGGGCCGCGTATAGGTGACCGCGTACTGCCCGACGATGGCGGACGCGATGCCTGTCAGGGTGTCCGTCAGGGCCGACGGCGCGGAGAGCTGCGCCCGGAGGCCGCCCGTCCCCACCGGCACGCGTGTCAGCACGACGTCGCGGCTTCCGCCGATGTTGCCCTGGCCGACGCCGCCCTGCGGTTGACCGGTCGAGGGGGCGAACGCTCCGGCTCCCGGCTGCACGGACATCGCCTTGGTGCCGTTGTTCTGGTAGGTCACCACCCAGAGCGAGGCGCCCGACGTCAAGATGTTCCGGATGGCCGTCGGCGAATCGAGCGTGCTGGCCTCGGGCACGCCATCCATATTGACGACGACAATGGCGCGGCGGGGTGTCGGAGACTTCGCGAGCTTCTTCGAGGCTTCGCTCAACGCTTCGAGGAGGACCGTTTGCTGTGTCTGATCGGGAAAGGTCTTTCCGAGCGTCTTGTCGACCTCATCGGCAGACTTCTGGTCCTTCGCGACCATGACGGACGATCCGGCGACGTCGGTGATGGACATCGTCACGGGCGCGGAGCCGGCGAACAGGGTCTTCGCAAATGCCTGAAGACCAGCGCGCAGGTCGGTGATCGATGCGGAGGCCGCCTGCGACGTGTCGATGAGAAGAACGACGTCCAGCGGGTCGGTCGCGCGCTTGAGATCGACGATCGCTCGGTCGGTGCCGTCTTCCCTGATGGCCCACTCGTCTTTTCTCAGGTCCGTGACTAGTTTGCTGTCCGCATCAACGGCGATGGCGTAGACGGTCTTGTCGCCGCCTTTTTGCGGAACGGGGGCCGCGGCTCGGGTGGCAGGTGCGAGACTCACCGCGAGGAGGAGAGTGGCCACTACACAGAAACGGCACGACTCTCGTTCGAAGGACATGGGGGGACCTCCAAGAAGTCGGAGCAAGGCAGGCCTGGATCGGCGACCCGGCGCTCTCGTAAGCCACCACCTTACACGAAATTCGAAAGTCTTCGTATCGCGCTGGCGCGTCCATGATTTTGGATGATCTGTAATTTTGGATATTAGCGGTGTTAGAGCGAAGCGGGGCGACAGAGCCTTGACATTCCCCTTCGCGCAGAGGAGTATGTGCACTTGCAAGTCGGAGAATCGGATGGAGTCTCAGGGAGGATTGAATATGCGTTTTTTCCGGGGCATGCTGGCCACGGCGATCTTGACGGTCGCAGTGGCTGGGTCGGCGTACGCGCAGGCGATCGGTCAGATCCACGGCAAGGCGACCGATAGCACGGCGGCCGTTCTGCCGGGCGTGACCGTGACTGTAGCTGGTACTGGTCTGCAGCAGCCGCTCGTGGCTGTGACGTCGCAGAGCGGCACATATTCGTTTCCGGTCGTGCCGATTGGCACGTATTCGGTGACGTTTGAATTGAGCGGCTTCAAGAAGGTCACCCGCGAGGGTATCGTGCTCACGTCCGGCTTCGACGCGGCGGTCGACATGAAGATGGAGATCGGCAAGGTCGAAGAAGCCGTCACCGTCATTTCCGAGTCCCCGTTGGTCGACACGAAGAAGACGACGACCGGTGGCGACTTCACGGTTGATCAGATGTTGAAGGTCCCCACGGCGCGCGACCCGTGGCAGGTCATCAACATGGCGCCGTCCATCGTCCTCTCCGGCGTGAACGTCGGCGGGTCGGCCTCGGGTCAGCAGTTGGGCATCTCGGCCTTCGGGACGAGCGGCAGCGTTCAGTGGAACCTCGAGGGCGGCAACATCACGGACATGGCCTCGAACTCCTCGCCGAGCTACTTCAACTTCGATTCGTTCCAGGAAATCCAGGTCGTGACGTCGGGCGGGGACGTGTCGGTGCAGTCGTCCGGCGTGTTCATCAACCTCATCACGAAGAGCGGTAGCAACGTGCTCAAGGGGTCGGCGGACACGACTTTCGAGAACGCGTCGATGCAGGGCCAGAACGTGACCCAGGCGCAGTTCAATACCGCCATCGGTACGTCGGCGACCGGTCTGTCGGGCAACCCGCTGCACCGTGTGGCCAACTACGACGGCGATATCGGCGGGCCGATTATGAAGAACAAGTTGTGGTTCTGGGGGTCGACCGACTACCAGGACATCAACGTCGGCGTCGCGAACTTCTTCAACCTGAACCAGGCCGGCTGCAATCCGCCGCCGAGCACGTTTGCGCAGTTGAGCGCGGTGCAGGGCTGCCTGGAAAATGACAAGACGACGATCCAGGACTTCAACGGGAAGCTGAACTACCAGCTGAACACGACGAACAAGTTCCAGTTCCTGTTCCAAAGCGACCGCAAGCTCCGCAACAACCGCGGTGCGAGCAGCACCACGGCGCCGGAAGCGACGCAGAGCCAGTACAGCGCGGGCGGCCTCTGGCATTTCACCAACCCGACGTATCAGTTGACGCACACCTGGCTGCCGAGCGACAAGCTGGTGTTCGTGAACCAGATGACCTACGTGCAGGGCGGGTTCTTCCTGGACAACCACGACTACACGGGGGCGTGCGGCTCGTCCACCTACGCACGCGATCTCGCGGGCCAGGATCCGACCGATCCGGCGTGTCAGTGGAACATTCAGCAGCTCACGAATCGCACGTCGGGGCTGCGCACCCGCTCGCTCGCCAACACCTATCAGACGGCTCGGCCGTCGTGGGAAGTGAAGACGGACGACAACTACTTCCTCCCGCACGTCCTCGGCGGCGACCATGCGTTGAAGTTCGGCGTCGGCTGGCGCAAGAACCCGGTGGAGACCTTCGACCACTTCAACGGCGGCGCGAACGACACGGTGCAGTGTGTGAACAACCAGGCGTCACAGTGCGGCAACCTGACGGACGTGGCCGTGGGCTCAGGGCCTGGCCTCGTACCGCGGTCGGCCCTCATTCGACGCGACCAACTGACGAATCGGGACTGGTGGACCTATGACTCCTACATCCAGGACTCGTTCACGACGAAGCGGTTAACCGTAAGCGGCGGCGTGCGCCAGGACTACCAGGACTCGTTGTTCCTCGGCGGGTGCGTGTCGGCGAACGTGATCCTTCCGTTGCTCCTGCCACAGCAGTGCCAGGGCTCGGCCAGCCCGAACCACACGTTCAACAACTTCTCGCCGCGCGTGTCGGCCACGTATGATCTGACAGGCCACGGCACGACGGCGCTTCACGCCAGCTTCAACTACTACTACGATACCGAGATCACGCTTGCCGACGGCCTCGATAACCTGGGTAGGGTGAGCGCGACCTTCGGTTCGAACCTGAACAGCGGGGCGTGCAGCGCGGTCGCGGGCAGTTCGTGCTGGAACGACGCCAACCACGATGGCATCGTGCAGGCGAACGAGCTGATCGGGACGCCGAGCTTCTCGAGCTCCAGGTTCGTGAACGGCGTGTTGACCAACCTGGTGCCGAACGTCGACCCGAACCTGGAGATTGGCCGAACCCGCGAGGCGGTCATCGGCGGCGACCATCAGTTAGCGGCGAACCTCCACGTGTCGGTCGACTACACCTATCGTAAAATTGACCGCGGCTCGCAGAACTACATCCTCGGCACGCAGCCGGGTACTGCTGGCTTCCCGGTCGACAACCTCTGGGTGGGACCGTTCAACTACACCGATCCCGCGACGGGCATTACGGCGCCGTACTTCACCGCCTGCGCCGGGTGTGTGCTGCCGACCGGGAACACCATCGCGGTGACGTCGCCGCAGTACGAGACCTACAAGGGCGCGAGCGTGACGCTCACGAAGCGCCTCAGCAATCGGTGGCAGGGCAATATCTCGTACACGTGGAACGATTTCCGACAGTTCTTTCCGATTGGATCCTTCAACACGACGGGCGGGACCCCCGGCGACCCGACGGGCGAGGTGTTCCAGAACGGGTTCACGAACAACACGCCGCGCTACACGATCAAGGGCTACGCCAGCGTGGAGCTGCCGTGGTACGGCCTGTTGGCGGCGACGAACTGGAACCTCATCGACGGCAACGTTCGCTTCGAGTCCATCAACGGGCCCGGCACGTTCGCGAATTGTCCGCCGGGAACGCCGGCGGCTCAGTGCACCGCGGTGCCGCAAACCGACAACACCCTGAACTTCAACAACCAGGGCACGAATCGGTTTCCGGCTACCAACCTGATCGACGTGAGCGTCTCGAAGAACTTCGACTTCGGGCGCCAGAAGCTGACGGTGACGCTGAACTGCTTCAACATCCTGAACATCAACACCGTGCAGGGCTTCTCGAGCGACAACGCGAGCAACAACGGGTTGAATGGCGCGTCCAGCACCTTCCTCGCGATCAACAGCATCGTGCCGCCGCGGGTCTTCCGTATCGACTTGCGGTACGCGTTCTAGGCTGAGCTCGTCGTCTACACATCGGGCGGTCGGAGGCAACTCCGACCGCCCGTTTTTCTTTGTACGGCGATTGGGTGGAGTCTTGCCTCAGAGGGGCTGTCCGTTTACGGGCACCGGAAACCCTTGCCGTGGGATGACTTACGAGCCGCAGGCCGTAAGTGCAGGTGTACCTTGACATTGGGGTGACCGGGGCAGAACATGGGCGCTATTGGACAGGGGTTTCCCTGTCCGAGGGAGGTTGGTGTATGCGTGTGTTGCGGAGGATGCTGGCCACGGCGATCTTGACGGTCGCAGTGGCTGGACCGGTCTACGCGCAGGCGGTCGGTCAGATCCACGGGAAGGTGACCGATAACACAGCGGCCGTCATGCCGGGCGTGACGGTGACCGTCGCTGGTACGGGTCTGCAGCAGCCGCTCGTGGCTGTGACGTCGCAGAGCGGCACATATTCGTTTCCGGTCGTGCCGATTGGCACGTATTCGGTGACGTTCGAATTGAGCGGCTTCAAGAAGGCGATCCGTGAGGGTATCGTGCTCACCTCCAGCTTCGACGCGACGGTCGACATGAAGATGGAGATCGGCAAGGTCGAGGAAGCCGTCACGGTCGTTTCCGAGTCCCCGTTGGTCGACACGAAGAAGACGACGACGGGTGGCGACTTCACGGTTGATCAGATGTTGAAGGTCCCCACGGCGCGCGACCCGTGGCAGGTCATCAACATGGCGCCGTCCATCGTGCTCTCCGGCGTGAACGTCGGCGGGTCGGCCTCGGGCCAGCAGTTGGGCATCGCGGCCTTCGGGTCGGGCAACAGCGTCCAGTGGAACCTCGAGGGCGGCAACATCACGGACATGGCCTCGAACTCCTCGCCGATGTATTTCAACTTCGATTCGTTCCAGGAAATCCAGGTCGTGACGTCGGGCGGGGACGTGTCGGTGCAGTCGTCCGGCGTGTTCATCAACCTCATCACCAAGAGCGGCAGCAACGTGTTCAAGGGGTCGGCGGACACGACTTTCGAGAACGCGTCGATGCAGGGCCAGAACGTGACCCAGGCCCAGTTCAACACCGCCATTGGCTCAGCGGCCACCGGTCTTTCCGGCGCCCCGCTGCACCGCGTCGCCAACTACGACGGCGACATCGGCGGGCCGATCATGAAGAACAAGTTGTGGTTCTGGGGGTCGACCGACTACCAGGACATCAACAAGGGCGTGCCGGACTTTTTCGACACGTCGCTCGCCGGCTGCAACCCACCGCCGAGCACGTTTGCGCAGTTGAGCGCGGTGCAGGGCTGCCTGGCCAATGACAAGACGACGATCCAGGACTTCAACGGGAAGCTGAACTACCAGTTGAACACGACGAACAAGTTCCAGCTCCTGTTCCAGAGCGACCGGAAGCTCCGCAACAACCGCAGCGCGAGTTCCAACTCCGCGCCCGAGACGACGCGCAGCCAGTACAGCGCCGGCGGCATCTGGCACTTCCAGAACCCGACGATCCAGTTGACCCACACGTGGCTGCCGACCGACAAATTGGTGTTCGTGAACCAGGTGACCCATGTACAGGGCGGCTTCTTCCTGGACAACCACGACTACTCGGGGGCGTGCGGCTCGTCGACCTACGCACGCGACCTCGCGGGCCAGGATCCGACCAATCCGGCGTGCGCTTGGAACATCCAGGAGCTCAACAATGCCACGACGGGTTACCTAAGCCGTGGCGGCGCGTTTGGCGCCTCCTACCAGAGCGCGCGGCCGTCGTGGGAAGTGAAGACGGACGACAACTACTTCCTCCCGCACGTCCTCGGTGGCGACCACGCGCTCAAGTTCGGCGTGGGCTGGCGCAGGAACCCCGTGTTGTCGTTCACCCACATCGGCGGTGGCGCGCAGGCCACCATGGAGTGCGTCAATAACGACGCGACCGCGTGCGGCCCCACCGGCAACAATGGAGCAAACAACACGTTCGTTGCGCCGGGTTCGCCGGCTGGGCTCGTCCCGAACGCGGCCGACCTCTACCTGGACAACCTGATTAACAACAACTGGTGGACCTATGACTCCTACATCCAGGACTCGTACACGACGAAGCGGTTGACGATCAGCGGCGGGGTGCGCCAGGACTACCAGAACTCGCAGTTCCTCGGCGGGTGCGTCTCGGCGAACGTGATCAATCCGGCGATCCTGCCGAAGCAGTGCGAGAACGCCGCCAGTCCGAACCACTCGTTCAACAACTTCTCGCCGCGCGTGTCGGCCACCTACGATCTGACCGGGCATGGCACAACGGCCATTCACGCCAGTTACAACTACTACTACCAGACCAAGCTCGCGCTCGCGGACGGCCTCGACTTCCTCAATGGTCCTGCGGGCACCACAGGGTCGGTCGATCTCACGTGGGGGACGAACTTGGACAGCGGCGCGTGCGACCCGACTCCGGGCGCGACGTGCTGGACCGACGCCAACCATGACGGCATCATTCAAGCGAACGAACTCATCGGGACGCCGCAGTTTCCGTCGCAGTTCGTCAATGGCGTCTTGACCGGAAGTGTGCCGCAGGTTGACCCGAACCTGGAGCTCCTCCGCACGCGCGAGGCGGTCGTTGGCGCCGACCATCAGCTGGCGGGCAATCTCCATGTGACCGTCGACTACACCTACCGCTACATCGACCGGGGCTCCCAGAACTACGTGCTCGGTTTCCAGCCCGGAGCGGCGGGCTTCCCGGCGAGCAACCGGTGGGTGGGGCCGTTCAACTACACGGACCCCCGGACGGGCACCGTCGCGCCGTTCTTCACGCTGTGCGCCGGATGCACGCAGGTGAGCGGCACTCAGATCGCGGCCACGTCGGTGAACTACCAGACCTACAACGGCGTGAGCGCGACATTGACCAAGCGGCTGAGCAACCGGTGGCAGGGCAACATCTCCTACACGTGGAACGACTTCCGGGCCTTCACGCCTCCGGGGGGGTTCAGGTCCACGGGTTCGAATGTTGGCGACCCCACGGGCGTTCAGTTCACGAGCGGGTTCACGAACAACACGCCGGCCTACGTGGTGAAGGGCTTCGCGAGCGTCGAGCTGCCGTGGTACGGCCTCCTCGCCGCGACCAACTGGAATCTGATTCAGGGCAACGTCCGGTCTGAGACCATGCTCGGCACGCGGACCATTGCGAACTGTCCGCCGGGCACGCCGGCCGCCCAGTGCACCGGGGGAGTCGTGTCCTACAGCACCCTGTCGTTCCAAGACGCCGGCACGTCCCGGTTGCCCGCGACCGACTTGATTGACGTGAGCGTCTCGAAGAACTTCGACTTCGGGCGCCAGAAGCTGACGGTGACCCTGAACTGCTTCAACGTGCTGAACATCAACACGGTGCTGGGTTTCGCGAGCAACACCATCAGCAACAACGGCCTGAACGGCGCGGCCAACACGTTCAACTCAATTAACAACATCGTGCCGCCGCGCGTGTTCCGGATCGACCTGCGGTACGCGTTCTAGGCGAGTCCGAGCGTTGACATACCGGGCGGTCGGAGGCAACTCCGACCGCCCGTTTCTTTTCATGAGGCCATGCGTGAAGCGGCGTCACCCGGAATGGGGCAATGAGTGAATCCGCTGGACCGGGCTACTTCACGACGAGCGCGGGCAGAGGCGTCGCGACGTAGCCCGTCCGGGCCCGGATATGCAGGCCCGCCCGCTTGGTCTTGACGGCGATCTTCCTGAACTTGCCATCCATCGTGGCGTTCGTCGGGCGGTAGCCCACGACGTAATACGTGCTCGTGTCGTCGGCGATGGCGCTCAGCGAGTGCGCGATGTCGGTCGAGTGCCGGACCACGAAGGCGCCGGTCCCGTCGGCCAGCATGCCCGCACCATCGTCGGTCCGGTCAAGCTGCGCGAGGATGGGCCCCTCGGGCGTGAGGACGTCGGCCGATTCCGGAGGGCCGCCTGAAAGCCCGCGAGCGTCGATGGCGTAGATAGCCATCCCGGCGCGCGCCGCCATTCCGGCGAGCCGCTGCAGCTCGCTCGTCGATTCCGACGTGAAGAACCCGTCGCTCATGAACACGACGGTCTTTCGGCCCGGCACGGTGGCCAGCGCGCCGACGACGTGCTGTAACGACTGGAGCGTATAGCGAGTCGCGTCCCGGGCCTGGCCGATGTAGAGGCGCGCCTTCTGCTGGAGTCTGTTCTCGACGTTCAGTAGGCCGCCCTCGCTGCTGCACGAGATCGGATCGACCTGACAAGCCTCGGTGCCCAACTGGGTCGTCAGGAAGGGGTCGCCGGAAGCCAGGCGTTCGGCTTCGGCCTCGCCCGGAATTCGAGGGAACTGCCGGAACGGCAGCAGCCGCGTGTAGCGTGAGTCGAACGCGGGCTTCACCGCACGGACCGCGGAGAGGAGCGTCGAGCGGTCACGGGTCAACTTGCCTTGGTACAACTGACCGTCGACCACGATGCCGCCGAAGTCGCCCGGCTTGAACTGCTGCTTGAGGAAGTCGAGCGCGCCCTGCTTGATGTGGAGGAGCGCGCCCGTCTCGAGGTCCGCCTCATCGAAGACGAGGACGAAGAGGCGATGCGACTGCATGTCGTCCTCGGCGGCGAGGCTGCCGTCGATCGAGGTCACGCCGGTGCCGACGTCGGTCGACACGAGATAGCACTGCTCGATGACCTGCGGCTTGTCATCTTCGAGGACGTTCAGATCGTCAGCGGTCAATCCCATGACGAACTGGTTGTGATCGTCGCGGACCATCACGTCCACCTCGACGAGGCTGGTCGTCGAGCGGAACGTGGCCTGGCCGGGTGGGCTTTGCGTCTGGCCGGCCGGTCGCGTCGAGCCGAGCACGAGCACGGCTGCCACGACCGACGCCCAGGCGCCTGGGACAAGTCGAATATGCATTGCTCTGTAACCCCAGACCATTGTACGGGAGGCTCTTGGTCCTGGCGGAAGCTCCAGGGTCGAGTTACCCGCCGAGGAACCGCCGAACTTCCGCGATTTCCTTGGCAAATCGCTGGGGCGGCGCGGTGGCGACGTAGGTCTTCGCGTATGCGCGGGCTTCGTTGGTCTGGCCCGCGTCACTCAGATTCAGGATGAGGTTGTACATCGCGTCGAATTCCCGGCCGTCGAGCTGAACGGCGTGTCTCCAACTCTCGATCGCGACGGGTTTCCGACCGGTGGTCGCCTGAATCACGCCGAGCGTGTTGTAGGCATCGGCGAGGGCGGGATCGACCTCGAGCGCGTCGAGCACCGTGTGCTCGGCCTCCGCCAGACGCGGTTTCCGACGCGCGTCGTTCGGGTCGAGCGATTCGGCCTCACGGAGCTGGACCGACGCGATGTTCTCGAGCGCGAAGCCGTTGGTCGGGTCGAGTTTCACGATGCGCCGAAACGTCGCGATGGCATCGCCAAGCCGACCCGCATCCAAGTATGCGATGCCCAGCCCATTCAGCACATCGAGGTCGCTTGCCGGGAGGTGCTCCAGCAGCCGAATCGCGCGCTCCGGATCAGTCCCGCTCTCGGCCAGGTAAATGCCCAGTCGGATTGGCACATTGGTGTCCGTCACGTGATGGCTGATCGCGGTCTCGAGCGTCTTGATCGCCGCGGGCGCGTCACCGGAGTCCCATTGCGCGTATGCCAGGTACAAGTAGACATCGTCGAGGGTCGGGTGAGCCGCCAGGACACTGGCTAGTCGGCCCATGGCTTCGTCCACGCGGCCGTGCTCGTAGAGATCCTCTGCCGCGTGCACCGCGCGGTCGACAGGGACGAGCGTCTTCGGATCCTCTGCGTCGGTGTAGGTCGCGCGCGGGGCGGCTCGCGACGACACATAGCCGAGCGACCGCAGAGCGGCACTGACCTCGGCGGTTTCCGCCTGCGGCGCGTTCGGCACGCCGAGACTGAAGTTCCTCAGCGCGTCGCGCAGGGGCGGGAGGCGATCCGCCTCGCTCGGGGCGAGATTCGACTGCTCGGTCGGGTCGGCTGCCAAGTCGTACAACTCTGGAATCGGCAAGTCGATGTACTTGTCTCGGCCGACGAGCACGCCGCGCAACGGCGCCCAGCCGCGCGTGAGGTTGAACGTCATGGCCTCAAAGTAGCTCGGTCGAGCCGGCGCCCGGTTGGTCCGAATGACTTCACGCAGCGACAGCCCCTTGAGCGACGGGTCAGCCGGCAAGCCGACGACGTCAAGCATGGTCGGCAGAAGGTCGAGGTGCGTCACAGGCGCGTCGATCACGGCGCCCCTCGCGGTCGGACGCCGTCCACCCGCCGGGCCGATCATCGCGATGATGAGCGGCACGCGGAGGGTCGATTCGTACGCAAACATCCCGTGGGTGAGTTCGCCATGGTCACCGAGGCTCTCGCCGTGATCCGCGGTCACGATGATCAGGGTCGGTCTAGCCAACGTCCGGAGTTTGTCAAAGAGCGCGCCGAGGGCCTGATCGGCGAAGGCGATCTCGCCGTAGTACGGATGATCGGGGAACCGCGCCAAGAATGGCTGGGGCGGTGTGTACGGCGCGTGCGGGTCGAAGACGTGCACCCAGCCAAAGAACTTGCCGGTCTGGTTCCCGATCCACTCGACCGCCTTAGAGACGACGACATCGGCGCGTCGTTCGGGAATGGAGAACGTCGCGAGGCCGTGCTCTTCGGGGAGCCGGTCGTCGTAATCGTCGAAGCCAGGGCTGAGCCCAAAGCGCTTGGTCAGGGGATAGCCGCCGATGAAGGCTGCCGTGGAAAAGCCGTCGGCTCTCAACCGCGTCGCCGCGGTGGCCGTGCCGTCCGGCACGCGAAAGCCGCTGTTGTCCCGGACCCCGTGTTCGTACGGCAGGTGGCCCGTAAGGAGCGTCGTGTGTGACACGAGCGTCACGACGGCGTGGGCGTGCGCGAACGTGAAGCGGGCACCGTGCGCCGCCAGGGCGTCGAGGTTCGGCGTCGGCACCGGGCCCCCGTAGGAGGAGAGCATGTCGGCGCGGAGGGTGTCGATGGTGACGAGCACGACGTTCATGTCCTGATTGGGTGGCGGAAGAACGAACTTCGGCGGGCTGAACCACCACCATGTGGCCGCGGCTGCCACTGCCAGCACCGAAACCGCGACAGCGCCAATCAGCGCGACAGGTCTCCCCGCGCGTCGTGGTCGGGCGGCGCTCGAGTCTGGGGGACGGTGTCGTGGCTGAGCTTTGCGAGGCTGGCGGGGCATGTGCGGCTCTGACTAGTCTAAGGGCAGGCTTGAAGGCTTGACGGCAGGGAGGCTTGGCACAGCAAAGCCCGGAGCGATGGCGCAGTCGGCTGATCATCGGCGGCGGTGTCCTCCCGGGGCACGAACCCGCGCCGCTGCGACGGACGGGCGTGGGGATTCGCTTGCCGCGACCCGGCAGACCCGGGCGATTGCCGCCTTTCGCCGGGCGGCGGCTCTCGATCCGCACAACGGGCATTTTCAGGTGAACCTGGCGAGAGCGCTCCTCGACGACGGCGAAATCTCCGACGCTGTCGTTGAGGCACAACGGGCCGTGGCCCTCGCGCGCGACGACCCGGCTGCCTACGAAGTGCTCGGGCGGGCGCTGGCGTCTGCCGGACGGCTTGACGAGGCGCGTCGCGCGTTCGAAGCGTCCCTGCGGATCGACCCTTCCTACGTGCCGGCCCGCGAGGGTCTGAAGAGGATCGGAGGGGGATAGCGGCTGAAGGCTCGCAGGCTCGCAGGCTGGAAGGCTGGAAGGCTGGAAGGCTGGGAGGCGGGAAGGTCCATGCGCGGCGGCGATCGTCTTGTCGCGCGCGACGAGGCCGGCGGGGAGCGGCCAATCGAATCGACGTGCGGAACGTGCGTGCTAGACTCAGCCGCCGATGAGTGCGCCGAGTGCCAACGCCGCGGCCGTGGCTTCCGATCATCGACACGCCGTGGCCGCCAGTTTTCTTGGGTGGACGCTCGACGCCTTCGATTACTTTCTCGTGGTCTTCGCGCTCGGCGACATCGCGAAGGACTTCCGCGTCACGCGGGCCGAGATGGCGTTTGCCGTCTCGATGACGCTCTACATGCGGCCGGTCGGCGCATTCATCTTCGGCCTGGTGGCCGACCGGTACGGCCGCCGGCTGCCGCTCATCATCGATCTCATCTTCTTCTCCGTGGTCGAGGTCGTGTCCGGCCTCGCGCCGAACTACTGGACGTTCCTGATTCTGCGTGCGCTCTTTGGCATCGGCATGGGCGGGGAGTGGGGTGTCGGGGCATCGCTCGCGATGGAGAAGGCGCCGAAGGGCGCCCGGGGCGTGCTATCCGGGCTGTTGCAGGAAGGGTACGCGACCGGGTATCTGCTCGCAGCCGTGTGCTATCTCTTCGTCTTTCCGCATTTCGGATGGCGGCCGATGTTCTTCATCGGCGGCCTGCCGGCGCTCCTGGCCGTCTACGTGCGCGTGAACGTGCGCGAGTCCGAGGTCTGGGAGCGGACGAAGTCGGAGAGCTGGTCGACGCTGGGGCGTGCGCTCGCGTCGCACTGGAAGCTCTTTCTCTATCTCTTCGCGATGATGACGACGATGAACTTCGTCTCGCACGGGACGCAGGATTTCTATCCGACGTTCCTCAAGGACTATCGCGGCTTCACGCCGCAGCAAGCCTCCTACATCGCGATGGTCTACAACGTCGGCGCGATCCTCGGCGGTCTCGCGATGGGTTATTACTCCGATCGGGTCGGCCGCCGGCGCGCCATGGTGACGTCGCTCGCGCTCGCGATGGCGGCGATTCCGCTCTGGGCGTATGCGCCGACGACGTCGCTGCTCGTGCTCGGCGCGTTCGCGTTGCAGTTCATGGTGCAGGGGGCGTGGGGCGTCGTACCGGCCCACATCACGGAGCTGGCCCCGGACAACGTGCGCGGCTTCATGCCGGGGTTTGCCTACCAGTGCGGGGTCGCCGCGGCGGCGAGCATCGTGTATCTCCAGGCGGTCCTGGCGGATCACTTCTCGTTTCCCGCGACCATGGCGCTCACCGCCTTCATCGTCTTCGTGCTCGCGGCCATCGTCGTCGCCGCCGGCCGGGAGCACCGCGGGTTGGAGTTCGGGATCGTTGTGCCGGAGGGTGAGGCTGGAAGGCTGGAAGGCTGGGAGGCTGGAAGGCCGGGGAGGCTTGAAGGCATGAAGGCTGGGAAGAAGGGTCGGGGAGCGCATTGAAGGCCGTCAAGGATTCTGCTTCGGCGCCTGCGGACGCCGAGAGGCAACTGAAGGCGTTCATCGAGAGGTTTGGACCGAAGGACCAGAGGCTCATTCGTGCCGTCCGATCCGCGCTGCGCAAGAGGCTCCCGACGGCCACTGAGCTGGTCTACGACAACTACAACTTCTTCGTGATCGGCTACTCACCGACTGAGAGGCCGTCGGATGCCATCGTGTCGATTGCCGCCAGGGCCAACGGAGTCGGCCTGTGCTTCATCCACGGCGCCAAGCTTCCCGACCCGACCAGGATTCTTCTTGGTTCCGGCAAGCAGACCAGGTTCATTCGCCTCGAGTCAACCGGCGTGCTCGAGCGCTCGGACGTGGAAGCGCTGGTGGCCGCGGCGATCGCCCGGGCGACGACACCGTTCCCCCGGGCCGGGCGCGGTCGGCTCATCGTCCGGTCGGTGTCAGCCAAGCAGCGGCCGCGCCGCCGGTCTGCCGGTTGACGCGGGCCAGCGGGCGGCCGCCGGGGAGCGAACGTCGAAGCGCGAACGGAACGGAGGCCGCTAGCCGGAGTGCAGGGGTCCCCGGCGATCAAACAGTGGAGCGGGCTACGGGAATCGAACCCGTGTCCGAGGCTTGGGAAGCCTCTGTACTGCCATTGTACGAAGCCCGCTTCAGAGTGAGGATAGCAAAGAAGGCTTGGAGGCCTGAAGGCCGCGAGGTCTCACTCCTTCCGAATCGCCGCCAGCACCTCGTCCCGCTTCACGGCCATCAACTCCGGCGTTATCGCCTCGAGGTTCAAGCGGAGCAGGGGCTCGGTGTTCGACCCCCGGACGTTGAAGTGCCAATCGGGGAATTCGGCCGAGAAACCATCGAGTGTGTACGTATGGCCGTCCCGGTAGCGCGCCGCCAGGTCGGTCAGGCGCGCGTCGACCGCCTGCATATCGCCGACCTTCGTGTTGATTTCGCCTGAGATGAAGTATTTCTCGCGGAGGGGCTTCAGCAGGTCTCGCAGCGTCTGCCCCTTCTTCGACATCAGCTCCAACATCAGGAGCGCGGGGATGAACCCGTTGTCCGCGTAGAAAAAATCCCGAAAATAGTAGTGACCTGTGACCTCGCCGCCAAATACCGCGTCTTCTTCGCGCATGCGGCGCTTGATGAACGCGTGACCGACCCGATTCATCAACGCCCTTCCGTGGTACCGGACGACGGTGTCCTTCACGGCGTAGCTCGCCCGCAGGTCGTACACAATCGTCTGGCCGGGCGACCGCATGAGGAACGACTCGGCCAGCAGGGCGGTGACGAAGTCGCCAGCGATGAACTCGCCGGTACCATCGATGAAGAAGCAGCGATCGGCATCGCCGTCCCACGCGATGCCCACATCGGCCCGGCTCTTGACGACCCGTTCGACGATGTCACGGCGATTCTCTTCGATGAGCGGATTGGCCTCGTGTGTCGGAAACGTGCCGTCCGGCGTAAAGCACAATCTGGTCGTGCGGCACGCCAACCGGTCGAACAGCCGCGGCGCGACGAGGCCGCCCATGCCACAGCCCGCATCGAGGACGACCTTGAACGGCTCGATGGTCTTCGGATCGACGAACGAGAGGACCTTCTCGATGTAATCGTCGAGCAGCGATCCGGTTTCGTGCCGTCCCTCCGGACGGGTCGGCGTCGGAATGCGATCACCGGCGATCATGTCGCGGATGTCGCCGATCCCCGCGTCGCCCGACAGGGGCACCGCGTCGCGGCGGACCAGCTTGATCCCGTTGTAGGCCTTTGGGTTGTGGGAGGCGGTAATCTGGGCTCCGCCATCGAGGCCCTCGCGTGCGACGGCAAAGTACATCATGTCGGTCGCGCACATCCCGTAGTCGACGACGTCGGCGCCCTGGGCGCGCGCGCCTTCGATGAAGGCCGCCGCCAGATCCGGGGACGACACGCGCATGTCACGTGTGACCGCGATGCGCTTCGCATCGAGATAGGCGACGTAGGCGCGGCCAATCGCGCGGGCACCGCCCGCGTCGAGCTCGGTCGGAAAGACCCCGCGCACGTCGTACGCCTTGAAGATGTCAGTGGAGAGGTTCATCGGCCAACTCCCAGCTTCGAGTAGTCCGTAATCACTGACTTGTCGCCGAGAACGACGCCGTCGGCCACTTCCACGTTCCGGCCGAAGTGGCAATGGCGGCCCGCCAGAATGGCGCCGACGCGGGCCTCCCTGTCAACCCAGGTATTCGGCCACAGCACGGCGCCGGACACGACGGCGTCTTCCGCGACGTGGGTGTGCCGCCCCAACACCGAGTACGGACCGATGCGTGCGCCGCGCCGGACGACGACGTCCGCGTCGATAAAGCAGGGCGCCCCAATGGTCGCGCCCTCCTCGATGCGGGCTGTGGGCGAAATGACCGACTGGCCTGGTGCCGCCGCGAACGGCGGCGCCACGAAACGGCCATCCATGATGTCGCGATGCGCCTGGAGGTACTTGTCTGGCGCGCCGATGTCCAGCCAGTAGCCACTCGACACGTGCGCGACGAACGTCTCGCCATCGGCGATGAGCGACGGAAAGTAGCCACGCTCGATGGAGAAGGTCGTGTCACGCGGGATGCGCTCCAAGGTGTCGGGCTCCAGGACGTAGACACCGGCATTGATCGTGTTGCAGCGAATCTGGTCCTGGGCCGGCTTCTCGAGGAAGGCGCGCACGTTTCCGGCCTCGTCGGTCTCGACCAAGCCGTAGGCCGACGGGTTCTCGACCGGGGTCAGGACGATCGTGGCCTTCGCCCGTCGCTCCCGATGGAGGGCGATGACGGCGCGAAGATCGACCGACGTGAAGACGTCGCCATTGAAAACGAGGATCGGCTCCACACTTTCGCCGGCGGCAAACTTGATGGCGCCGCCCGTCCCGAGCGGCGAGGGCTCGACGACATAGCGCAGGTGGATGCCCAAGGCCTCGCCATCGCCGAACACCTCTTCGATCCGGCGGGGCTGGTAATTCAAGCTCAAGACGATCTCGTCGACCTCGGGCACCTGCCGGAGGAGGTCGATTTGATACTGCAGGAACGGCCGGTCGAAGATCGGAACGATCGGTTTGGGGGTGTGGAGGGTGAGGGGGCGCAGGCGCGTCCCCTTGCCCCCGGCAAGCAGAATGGCCCTCATGTCAAACAGCCATCATAGCAAGGATAGAATTGGGGCGAGCGACGCGTGAACCTCCCGAACTCCTTGACCGTCGGCCGGATCTTTCTGGTCCCCCTGCTCCTCGTGGTGCTGTTGACGAAGCCTGAGGGCTGGCGACTGTTCGACATCAGCAAGGAGGCCCTGGGCGCCGTGATCTTCGGGGTCGCGTCGCTGACCGACTGGCTCGACGGGTACGTCGCGCGACGCCGCAAGCAGGTAACGGGTCTCGGGCAATGGATGGATCCGCTGGCCGACAAGCTCCTCGTGACGGCCGCGCTGCTCTCCTTGCTGAAGATGAATCTGGCCCCGGCCTGGATGGTTGCCGTGATCCTCGGTCGCGAGTTCTTCGTCACGGTGCTTCGGAGCATCGTGCACGCGCGTGGTCAGGCCTTACCCGCGTCCCCGATCGGCAAGATCAAACTCGGTGCGCAGGTCATCGCGATCCTGGTCCTCATTCTGGGCCGGGGTCCGCTCCAGGAAATCCTCGTCCTCGGCCAGGCCGCGCTGTGGGTCGCCACGCTAGCGGCCATCGTCTCCGCGATGGACTACTGGCGTCGGTTCAACCGGCTACCAGCCGTGCGGCCGGCCGGCGTCGCCGGCTCGGACGTCCCGCGCGGCCGCGTCAGCGCTTGAGTGCGGCGATGCGCTTCTTCGAGGCTTCGGCGTACTTGCTGTTCGGAAACTCCGTGACGACCTTCTGATAGTACGGCAGCGCGGCGGGTTCGAGCTTCACCGCCATGAGCGACTCTGCCAGGTAATAGTAGACGACGTCCCGATTCGTGTAGCCCGGATCGTGGGCCAGCAGATAATTGAATCGATCGGTGGCCCCACCGAATCCCTTCAGGCGGAAGTAGAAGAGACCCACCCGCAGTTCGTGGTCCGACAGCCGGTCCTGGGCCGCGCGCTTCAGCTTCTCCACGTCCGGCCGAAAGGGGCTCGCTGGATATCGATCGAGGAACAGATCGTCCTGCTTGATCGCCTCGGTGGTGGCGGTCTGGTCGCGCTCGGCTGAGAGGATCTGGCGGGCTTGCGCGATGCAGATCTTGTACTGCGCGTAGTCGTCCTTCGGGTGCGTGGGAAAGAACTGGATGAACTCGCGGTACTCGTTGATGGCCAGGATGTCGGAGTCGATCCGATTCTCGGCCACATACGAGTCGCCCATGCCCAGCTTGGCCTCGGCACGCCGGGGACTCTGGGGGTAGCCGTCGACAATCTTGCGGAAGTACTCGCGCGCTTCGAGGTAATGCTTCTGCGTCATGGCGGCCGTTCCGCGATCGAACAGGAACTGGTCGGGGTTGACGGTGCCCGGGGGCGGCAGCGTGGGATCGGCGTTGGAGCTGTGGCACGCCGCGGACAGGAACGCCAAGCCAGCGAGGCAGACGACGGGCAGTCGGATCCGGGTCAACGTGGTCAATTATCTCAGTCTCAACGCCGGGACGCGGCTAGCAAGGGCGTCAGCCAGGCCGCTTCGGCGGCCAGGCCGTCGGCCAGCGCGACCGTTGGGGCGAAGCCAATGTCGGCTCGTGCGCGACTCGTGTCGGCAAACGTATCGCGCATGTCGCCCTTCTGGGACGGCGCGCGGTCCACTTGCAGGGAGCGCCCGGTGACGCGCTCCACGAGACGCAGCACGTCGTTCACGGACACCCGGCTCCCGCCTCCGATGTTATAGACGGCGCCCGGCCGCCCGCGGTCGCTTGCGGCGATCGTGGCGGCGACCACGTCGGCGACGAACGTAAAGTCCCGGGTCTGGGCGCCGTCGCCGTACAGGACCACTGGACGGCCCGTGAGCGCCGCCGTGATGAACCGGTGGAAGGCCATGTCCGGCCGCTGCCGCGGACCGTACACCGTGAAATACCGGAGGGAAACGGTGGGCACGGCATAGTTCACGGCATAGAGATGGCACAGGTGTTCCGCGGCCAGTTTCGTGACGCCGTACGGCGACACTGGCGCCACGCGGGCGTCCTCCCGCATGGGGATCGTCACGTCGTCCCCGTACACCGACGAACTGGAGGCATAGACCAGACGTTCGATTGGCCGGCCCTTGACGGCCTCGAGCAGGTGCTGGGTCGCCTCGATGTTGTCGGACGTGTACGACGCGAAGTCCCGGCCCCAGCTCTTTCGAACGCCTGGCTGGCCGGCCAAGTGGAAGACGTGGCTCACGCCCTCGAGGGCGCGAAGGAGGTCCGTGCTCTGGAGCGCGCCTTCGATGAAGTGAAAGCGAGGGGCTGCACGTAGCGGGGCGAGGTTGGCCTCTTTGATCTCGCGCGCGTAGTAGTCCGTGAAGGCGTCGATGCCGACGACCTCACGGCCCTGCGCCAGCAATGCCGTGGCCAGGTGAGAACCGACGAAGCCGGCGACGCCCGTGACGAAGGTCTTCATGCGAAGGCCTCGACGACCCGTTCCGGCAGGCGTTTCGGCCGGCCCCCCGCATCCGTCGCCGCATGGACGGTCCGTCCGACGGCGGCCACCTGGTTCGACGCCTGAAGGACGATTTCGTAGCTGAACTCCACCCGGACGCGCGACGCGAGCCGGCCTTCGGTTCGAATCGTCAGGTCGTCATCGTAGCGCGCCCCGAGTCGATACTCGCAATGGGCCTCGATCACCGGAAGGAAGACGCCCGTGGCCTCCATCTCGCGATAGGTCCAGCCCAGGGTGCGCAGCAGGTCCGTCCGCGCGACCTCGAACCAGACCAGATAGTTGGCGTAGTAGACGACGCCCATCTGATCGGTCTCCGCATACCGCACCCGGACACAGGTGGACGAGGAGGGCACGGTCTAGCGACCTCCTTCCGCAGCGCGGCGCAGCGCGTGCACGGCGGCTGCCGGATCGGGTTGGCCGAAAATCGACGCGCCGGCGACCAGAATCGACGCGCCGGCCGCGACGAGCGCCGCGGCGTTGGCGGGCTCGACGCCGCCGTCCACCTCAATCGCGGCGCGATCGCCGGATCCGAGGAGCTGACGCGCCGCCGTGATTTTCGCGAACGTGTGAGGGATGAACTTCTGTCCGCCAAAACCTGGATTCACGGACATCACGAGCACGTGGTCGATTTCGGCGACCACGTCCGACAGGACGCCAACCGGCGTCGAGGGATTCAGCGCCACGCCGGCCTTGACGCCAAGATGTCGGATGTGGGTCAAGGTTCGGTGCAGGTGCGGCAGGACCTCGGCGTGGACCGTGATCATGGCGGCGCCCGCGCCCGCGAACGCATCCAGGTACCGATCCGGGTCCGAGATCATCAAATGAACGTCGAGCGGCAGCTTCGTGACCCGATTCAGGGCGGCGACGACCGGGATGCCAATCGTGATGTTGGGCACGAAATGGCCATCCATCACGTCGACGTGGATCAGGTCGGCGCCGGCATCCTCGACGCGCGCGACCGCGTCGGCGAGGCGTGCGAAATCCGCGGACAGGATTGAGGGCGCCACGCGCACGGTCATCGACTCACCTCGAGCACGATCAACTCGTCCTGCGCCGTGCGGTAGCCCGCTTGCGGCGTTTGTCGCACGACCACACCGGGCGGCAGGCCCGGATAGGCGACCACGGCCAGCGGGGCGACCCGAAAGCTATGGCTCCGCAGCACATCCGCGGTTCGGGCGCCGATCGTGCCGATGAGGTCCGGCATGACGAAAGTCTGGTCGGGCAGTCCGCGATTGACGAGCAGCGTCACCACTTGCGCCCGGCCCCTGGCCGGCGGGTCCTGCGCGACCACCGCGCCGACCGGGCTGTCGGCATTGCGGACGTCAATGCGCGCGGCGACCGTAATCCCACTCTGGGCCAAAATCGCCGTCGCGGCCTGGTCGGCCTGGCCGATAACAGAGGGCACCTCAGGATCCCGCTGGCCATCGCTGACGCGAATCACGACCGGGCGTTGTCGCCGCAGCGTGTTGCCGGGGTCGGGCTCCTGCGCGAGGACGTGGTCGGCGGGAACCGTAGCGTCGGCTCGCCGAACCGGGTCGACCGCAGCCGCCAACCCGACTGCCGCCAGCGCCGCGGTGGCATCGGTCAGGCTCTTTCCGCGGACATCGGGAACTCGGACCTCACGCGCCCGTTTCGCCACGGCGAACGACGTGAGGAAGAAGACACCAAAGGTCAGGCCAAGGCCTCCGGCCAAGAGGAGAATCCGGCCGGCGGTCCAGACGCGCTGGCGCACCGCGTTCGGCTGGCGTCCGCGGGCCGCTTCCCGCGGTGCGCTCGGCGGCGCCGCCAACTCTGGCGGCGCCGACCTCGCCTCGGCGGTCCCGCTCGCGCCTTCTTCCTCTGCCCCCGTCTGGGGCGTGTTCTCGGCCATTTGCAACAGAAAATTGTACTACGCGCTTCCAGACCGGACCAACACGGCCGCGAAGAACGCGTCGAGGCCGTCTCGAAAGGGCAGGGTCCGGAAGAATCCCGTTTCATCCACGAAGTGCGTAACGGCCTCGTGCGCTCCAACCGTGGCCGCCGACCGGGCGACGAACCGCCGATCGGACTCGAGGAAGGCCTCGACGACCGCCTCATTCTCCTCCGGCTCGCTCGAGCAGGTCGCATAGACGAGAAGGCCCCCTCGGCGAACGGCGTCTCCAGCGTGTCTCAGCATCAGACGCTCGGTCAGCGCAAAGCCAGCGAGGTCCGCCGCTTTTCTCCGCCACTTGAGGTCCGGATCTCGCCGAATCGTGCCCAGGCCCGAACAGGGCGCGTCGACCAGGACGCGGTCGAACACGGCGTCGAACGGCAGCGGCTGGGTCGCGTCGAGCGCGACGATGCGCTCCGGCACTCCGGACCGGCGCAGCGTCGTTCGGAGAAGCCGAACGCGACCCGGTCGCCGGTCGGAGGCGATGAGCACGCCCACCTCGCGCATGTCACGCCAGATCACGTCTGTCTTGCCTCCTGGCGCCGCGCACACGTCGAGGCATCGCATCCCAGGTTGCGCGCCGACGACGTGGGCCACGAGCTGCGAGGCCTCGTCGTGAACGACAAGCCGGTCGCGCAGCGGAGCGGGGAGGCGACCCAGGGCTCCGGGCGGCAGCGTCATCGCGTCCTCGGCCCACGCGGCGATCGTTGCACCGACATGGGCTGCCTCGAGTGCCTCGAGCACCTGTGCCGTGTCCGGCGCCGAGGCGGCGCGCACGGTCATGCTCGGGGTGGCGTTATTGAAGCGGCACCATGTCTCCGCTGCCTCGAAGCCATGGCGCGCGATCCAGCGCTCGACGAGCCAGCTCGGGTGCGAAAGCGTGGTGCCGAGGAAGGCGCATTGCTCCGGCCGCCCGGCCGACGGCGGCGGCCGCGGCGGCAACGCCTGGGCCGCCGGTCCGCGCTGAATCGTCCGCAGCACGGCATTGACGAACCCTGCCGCGCGTGCATGACCGAGCGTGCGCGTGCTCTCGACCGCTTCGTCAATCACGGCGTGCGCCGGCACCCGATCGAGATGGAGCAGCTGATAGGCGCCCACACGAAGGACCGCACGCACGATCGGGTCGATGGCGTCCATCGCGCGCCCGCTTGCACGGGCGAGGACGGCGTCGAGTTCCGCCTGCCAGCGAAGCGCGCCCGTCGTGATTTCGCCGAGCAGCCCGCGATCGCGGTCGTCAGCGATTTCCAGGCGCCGGCGATCGAGCTCGGCGGCGAGCGTCGTGTGTCCGGCCTCGACGGCCTCGAGCGCACGGGCGGCGGCACATCTGACCGAGGTCATGCCTGGCCTGGACACGTCAGGTGTACTGTCGAGGCCACGCGGATGGCGGCGGCTCGAACGCGTCACCGATCGCGACGCGGTAGCCGTGGAGAAACGCGCCCGCCGTCATGGGTCGGCGGTCTTCGGGCTGAACCTCGAGGAGCCGTACGTGTCCGGGCGCGCAGGCGACCGTGATGGCTTCATCGGTCAGATCGACGATGGTTCCGGGCGGGCCGGCCGGGAATCGCGCCGTCGCGACCAAGGACCGGCGAAGGAGCAGGCGCGCGCCGCCCAGACGGGCTGCGGCCAGCGGCCAGGGATGAAGGCCGCGGATCTGATTGTGAAGGCTTCGCGCCGGCCGATCCCAATCGACGATGCCGTCCCGGCGTTCGAGCTTCGAGGCGTAGGTCACCGCCTGTTCGTCCTGCATCTCACCCTGAGGCGGCTCCCCCTCGAACTGCTCGATCGTCTCGACCAGCAGGCGCCCGCCGAGGTCGGCCAGGCGCGCCTCGAGCGAGGCGCTCGTCTCGTCGGGCCCAATCGGCGTGCGCGCGCGCGACAACACGGGACCGGCGTCCAGAGCGAGGACGACCCGCATGATCGTCACGCCCGTCTCATCGTCCCCCGCCAGGATCGCTCGATGTACTGGCGCGGCTCCACGCCACCGCGGCAGGAGCGAGGCGTGGACATTAACGAACCCCAGCCGCGGGACGTCGAGCAAGGCCTGGGGCAGGATCTTGCCGTAAGCGGCGACGACGCCGAGGTCGGCATGACATGACCGGAGCTGGTCGAGCGTGGCCTCGTCGCCGGGGCGGTCGGGCTGCAGGATAGTCAATCCCCCTTCGAGCGCGCGCACCTTGATTGGTGGGGCAGCGACACGCTGGCCGCGGCCTCTAGGACGGTCGGGCTGCGTGACGACGGCCGTGACGGTGTGGCCCGCCTCGACCAGTCGATCAAGCGACGGCACGGCGAAGGCGGGCGTGCCGAAGAACAACGTCCGGAGAGCCACCTACCACCGTCCTTGGCGCTGCATCTTCTTGACCTTACGGACGATTAACTCTCGTTGAATGCCCCGCAGTCTGTCGAGAAACAGTCGGCCGTCGAGGTGATCCATCTCGTGCTGGAGTGCTCGTGCCAGAAGCCCCGTCGCCTCAATGACGCGGGATTCGCCGCGCCGATCGGCGGCCCGGACGGCGACCGACGCTGGTCGCGGCACCGTCGCCGTAAAGCCCGGAAGGCTGAGGCAGCCCTCCTCTTCGAGCTGCATGCCGTCGCGGGAGACGAACTCCGGATTGACGAGGGTGAGCAGTTCGCCGCCTCGTTTGCCTACGCTGAGATCAATTACACACACGCGAAGCGGCACGTCCACCTGTGGCGCGGCCAGCCCGATACCCGGCGCGGCATACATCGTGTCAATCATGTCGTCGATGAGTTGACCGAGCGCGGCGTCGAACACCTCGACGGGCTGCGCAGGGCGTCGGAGGACGGCGGCGCCAAGCCGCGCGACCGGTCTCAGCATCAAGCCGGTCCAGACGTCGTGGTCGTTCGCCGCGCGACACTGGCGGTCCACTCCGACCAGGCCGCGTCGATGGCGCCCATCGAATCGCCGCCGAAGCGCTCGAGGAAGGCTTCGGCCAGCACCCACGCCACGGCCGCCTCGCCGACGACGGCGGCCGGGGGCACGGCGCAGACGTCGCTGCGTTCGATCGTGGCCTTGGCCTCGGTCATCGTCGTCAGATCCACGGACCGGAGTGGTTTCATCAACGTCGAGATCGGCTTCATCCACGCCGTCACTCGCACGTCTTCGCCATTGGTCACGCCGCCCTCGAGGCCACCGGCGTGGTTGGTGAGCCGGGCGAGTCCGGGGATCGTGCCGGACGCATGGAGGCCGGCCGGCACGATCTCGTCGTGCACGGCCGAACCCGGCAGGCGTGCGGCGGCTTCGGCCAGGCCGAACCCCATCGCCTTGATGGCGGGAATCGACAAGATCGCCTGCGCGATCCGGCCGTCGAGCTTGCGGTCCCACTGCACGTAACTGCCGAGGCCGGCAGGCACCTGATGCGCGATGACCTCGAACGAGCCGCCGACGGTGTCCCCGGCTTCGCGCGCCCGATCGACGGCCTGCCGCATCCGTGCGCCGATCGCTTCATCCACGCAGCGCACGTCGTCCTCCGCGGACAGCTGACGCACGCGGTCGAAGGTGACCGACGACGGGTCGGGAACATGCGCGTCGCCGATGCGGGTCACATGGCTCGAGATCTCGATGCCGAAGCGCGACAGCAGTCGACGGGCGACGGCGCCTGCCGACACTCGGGCCGCGGTCTCGCGCGCGCTGGCGCGCTCGAGGACGTCGCGAAGGTCCGTGCGATCGTACTTGAGCCCGCCCGCCAAGTCGGCATGACCGGGGCGGGGACGCGAGACGACCGGGCGTCGAGCGCCCGGAAGATCGTCGGTCGGCGCGGCAATGCTCATCGTGTGTTGCCAGTTCGTCCAATCCCGGTTGCGGATCAGCAGCGCCAAGGGACTGCCGAGGGTCTCGCCGTGGCGAACGCCCGACAGGATCTCCGCGCGGTCACGCTCGATCGCCATCCGGCGGCCTCGACCGTAGCCGAGCTGGCG
>Ga0070732_10000409_pt1 | contig 28122 bp, 23 predicted proteins | sample Coa_R1_5_FD_66449 | JGI IMG/M metagenome (GOLD analysis project Ga0070732, IMG submission 66449) | Surface soil microbial communities from Centralia Pennsylvania, which are recovering from an underground coalmine fire - Coalmine... | ecosystem: Environmental > Terrestrial > Soil > Unclassified ... | reverse complement strand
CAATTCCCATAGCCCCACCGCGTCCGCCGCAAACGCGAGCGGCTTCCTTCTGACGGCTTTATCGAACGCGCGCACCAACACTTTTTTGGTCCGCCCTCTCCATCTTGCGCGCGTCCGATAAAGCACTTACGTCATGCACCCTGAATGATCGAGTGCTCCACTGCTTGAGCTTTGTCCGCCGAATCTGCCGATGCAAATGGTTAGGCACCTCGGTTGTGCCAAGAAGAAGCGCAAGCTTCATGCTGTACGAGAGATGAGGGTAGGTCCCTCGAAGCCGCTCTGCAGGGAGAGGCTTCAAACTGCCACAAGCTGCTGCGGCACAATGGCCATGGTGGTGAACGTTGTGGTTAAAAGGCGTGGCTAGACCACGTCATGTGTGGATGAGAGAGACGAGCGCAAGCGAACCTCCGATTAAGCATCGAAACCTACTTAGACGACGTCAAAACGGGGATCTCCGAGGGATTCCGGGATCAGTCTGGTGGAAACCTGTCTACTGGCCAGACGGCGTCCGGTGTATAGGGGGCGTGATTCTCATCTAGGCTTTCGTAGGGAACTTGGGAACCTGATCGAAGATGCAAAGGGAAAATGCTCAAGCGTAGAAACGCAAGGCAGAAAGTACTGATGCTTCGGTCAGGGGCGGACCACTTCGTAGTAGCGATGAAGCTGCTGTAATGGCAGTCGAGCGAAGGGAGTGGGCGGTCCAGTTCAGGTTGGGTCAACCAGTAATGGGAGGAACCCTCACACTTGGACGAAAGGCGCCGGCCTTTCAGGGACTGCACGAGCCGGATGATGCGAGAGCATCACGTCCGGAATCTGTGAGCGGCTGGAGGTGAAATTCCTCCGGCCGACTCGGCAATTGCGTAGACTATCCGTCAGCGCGAGACGCGTGGGAAGGCACACATGACCACTGGCCCTGCCGTAGATTGGAAGGAAGACCTTGCCAGGCTCGCCCCTGCATTTGCAGAGCGTGCTGCAGCGTATGACGACAGCGATGCTTTTGTTGCCGAGAACTATGCCGACATAAAGGCGGCGAAGCTGTTTTCGGCACTTGTGCCGCAAGAACTCGGGGGTAGCGGTCTTCCCTACAGTGAGGTATGCGCCCTAATTCGCGGCCTCGCCCACTACTGCGGCTCCACAGCATTGGCCTTTTCGATGCACCAGCACTTGGCCGGCACAGCGTTGTGGAACTACCGCCACGGTAAACCCGGTGAGACACTCTTACGAACCGTTGCCCAAGGCGAAAAAGTTCTCGTGAGCACAGGGGCGACCGATTGGCTCAGTTCCAGTGGCGTTCTGGAGCGATGCGACGGCGGATACCGATTTGCCGCAAGGAAGCCGTTCGCCAGCGGCTGCGTTGCCGGTGACCTCCTCGTCACCAGCGGCCAGTACGACGATCCTGTCGCAGGCCGGCAAGTCCTGCATTTTTCCATTTCGATGGCCTCCGACGGGGTTAGCATCGATCGCGTTTGGAAAGCTATGGGAATGCGGGGCTCGGGATCGCATACCGTTGTCCTCAACAACGTCTTCGTCCCGGAGCAGTCGATTACGCTGCGGCGACCTTGCGGCGAGTATCACCCTGTTTGGAATGTCATCCTTACTGTCGCACTCCCAATGATTTGCGCAGTCTACGTCGGTATGGCAGAAGCTGCCGCAGAAAAGGCCCTGACAATTGCAGCGGCCAAAGGCGACGACGGGGTGAATGCACTGGCCATTGGCGAGATGCAAACCGAGCTGACAACTGCGCAGCTCGCACTCGAGAGTATGGTTGCGAATGCAAACGAGCTGGATGTTGAGCCTGGCATCGAGCACGCGAACCGCGCTTTGATCCGCAAGACGATCGTGGCCGAGGCTGTCAAACGCGAGGCGGAGAAAGCACTTGAAGGAGCAGGCGGCGCGGGCTATTTTCGCCGTTCGGGCCTCGAAAGAATCCTACGCGACGCCCAGGCTGCACAGTTTCATCCAATGCCCGCCAAGAAGCAGCATCGTTTTACCGGACGCCTGGCTATGGGCTTGGATCCGACGGTACAGTAGGCGTGCGGGGGGGCGGCATCTCTAAGACGCTACCGCGGAAGCGTAGTGAGCCGTACCGAGCCAACTCGAGAAGTCCTTACAGATCTGTCTGGCGCCGAGAAGCGCTAACCAGCCTCGACTGATGGCATCGCGAACTCTAACGTGACCGAGGCAAATATCCGCGAGAGCCCTGACATCGGCGACCACTTCGAGGTCGACCCCGAATCCCGGGTCGAAGAGGCACACGTCAACTTCAGAACGGTTCAGGATGAGCCAGTAGCGCCGTTTCGGTGCCTGCCGAAATTGGACGTATACGACGACGCGGTGATCCGGGAGATTTTCTGTCCGTACCAGCCGATGCAGGACCCACATGAGGAAGTCGGGATCAAGGTGCTCGTCGCGGAGATCACGACTTGACCACTTGTAACCCCAGGCTCCCAGGGACTCGACTACAGGACCGAACGCCCGGCCAGCGTCGGTGAGGTGATACTCGGAACCTCGTCCGTGTGCGAGCGGTTTCCGTTCGATAATCCCGATATGGGCCAAGGCGTCGAGGCGCTGGCAAAGCAGGTTACGGGACATACGCGGCACGCCTCTGTGGATGTCGGCGAAGCGCCGGGCGCCGGACAACAGCTCCCTCAGAATCAAGGGTGTCCAGCGCTCAGCGAAAACCTCCGCGGCAAGCGCTACGGGACAAAATTGGCCATACCCCTTCATGCGGTACAGCATGATCGCATTGTTGTGCCCCCGCAAGTACAATTTTTGAACTGCCTGTTCATTCATCGTTGCGAGGCAGGAAGAAATTTTCGAGGGTCTGGCGCGCAACCTGCCTCCCCAATTCCGAGCCGAAGGCGGTCGAGTTGCGAAAATGCATCCCACCGTAGATTCGGGCGTTAAGAATATCAGTGAGCACCTGGCTGAAACGGTCGTAGGACCGGACGGGTTGGAGTAACCCCGGCGCCGGGCTGCTCATGGTGAAATGGAGCTCGTCGGAGCCGAAATAGGCTGTGAGCACCTCGACGACCGAGCCGCTGAAGCAGCCGTGCGCGGCCGGATATTCGGGGTGGTTCGGGGTCGTCACGAGTCCAATCCAAGTGGGGTCGGCTATCAGATCCGGGTTCCCGCCGCCCGCGTGGATAGCGGTCACAGGCCGCCAGAAGGCGTACTGGAACTTTGAATCCCAACAGCCGATGAGGGCGTCGGACGAGGCGGCAGAAAGCATTGCGAACAGACGCGACGCACCGAGAACCGAAAGCTCCTGATCGGTTGCAATGCCCCGCCAGGTGCTGTGCCACTGCAGCATCGGGTGCACGCCGGGGCCGCCAACGAACGCTGCAAGGTCCGTCTGTTCCGCCGTGCGGGCGCTACTGATCGCGCCCCCGTACGCTTTCGTCTCATCGTAGTCGTGCAACCACACGTCGCTATCGAGTGCTGGCGGCGGGGGAACCCGGAACTGCGATGGACTGGTCATCGTCCAGGGAGTGACAAAACGAATCCATGGCGTGGCCGCAGGGAGAAAGCCCGGTGGCGTGGGTTGCCAAATGCCGGGTCCAGTCGGAGGCGGAGTCCAGCCGGGCCCAGTGTTCCGGCCATCATTGGCTCTCAATGCAAGGATACCGGCCGCGGTCTGTTGGCCTACGGCGATGCCGTTGAGTTTTCCGTCGTGGTGCCCCGGTATGGCACCGAGATAATCGGCATACTGCTGATCGAGCGCGGCTGATTGAGCCGGGTACAGCGCGACCAATACGTCGTGAACTGCCGCGGCCACGGCCGCCTCCGGCAACGCTGGAACCTGCACCTCCGGCTTGACTGCATAGACGGTGAACGGATAACCGCAAATGGCATTCACTGCGTCGTACACCGCGATCTGAACGATTGCAGTCTCAACAGAGCCCTGCTGTGGCGACTTGCCGCCGATGACGACGATGCTGTTGTCAGCCACTGCGTTCCATAACACAACAGCATTCGTACCTAACGCCGGGTGCTCCGATTCGAGACCGCTGTCGCACAGTGGTGCACCGTCCCTCTGCGCGAAGGCCATGGTGGCTGTCAAAACGGCCCAAAGACAGGCGTTGCCGATCGTCATCTTTCTCATCTTTTTCCTCCTCGTCGACAATTTCGGAACTCGGCCGACCGGAGTGGACTCGAACGGCGACTTCCACGTAGGAGAGTAGGGCGATTAGCGAGCCGGTGAAAGCCCAAAATGTGAACTACGAACCCTGTCACGGAGTCGTAGCCTACCTGAAGGAACGTGACAGACCGGAATAATCGATGGCGTCAATCACGATGGGCACATGGATTCTAACGCCTGTGCGTGGATGTGCCGGCCAATCGCGACTCTACTGTATGTTTGTAGAAGCTGGCCTTGGCACCGACTCTCGCCGGATTCCGAGCGGATCGTCGCTAGCCTTGATCGGAAACGCCTCGGGGCAGAGTTTTGGGTTGGAGCAGAATCTCGATCCGAGGCGTTTTCGATGAGGAGACTAGAAGGAAGCCGCTGGCGTTTGCGGCGGAGCGGTGAGCTATGGGATTTGAATCGACTTTGGGTTGGAAGCTGTTGTATTGAGAGGAGTTGCGTGAGGAGCCTGTTATTGATGCTCATCGATATACTGCTGACATCACTATCCATGTTCACCTCATCGTGACGGCCACGGCCAGTCCTTCAAGACTCCACCGGCGTATCAGACTTGTACACGCGAAGCGTCCGCCGCGCCAGCGGCTTCGTTGTGTGCTGGGCATACTCAGTAACTTGGAGGTGAAAGTCCTCTGGCCGACCTGATGGAGGTGAAGGCCCAGTGATAATGCAAGGGCTATCGCCGCGAGGCGAGGTCCGAACGAAGCATTGAACAAACGTGCGAGTCGATGAACAAAAACCGAATAGAAGGCGCCCGTACCGGATAGGTCCGTACGCGCGCGGCTTCGCACGCGGCTCTTACGAATGATGAGTGGCGTACAAGCGCGCGTCGGGGTAGCGGTGCAGAACGCGGTGTCGAGGAATCCCCCGGTTCAAGACTGGGGTGGGAAGCGTCGCAAACTCCGTCCGCTCTTCTAGGTCGCGCCAGCCGGGGTCTCGCTCGTTCGAATCAATGATTCCCAGTGTTCTGAATTCCTCAGACACCCGATTGGTAGTGTCGGTAATGTGATGCCAAATGGCGAATTGCCTCGCTGGGTTTGCCCGTCCTAGGCCTGGCTGTCGCAACGACCGATTGCGCTACGGACGCGTATTCACGGGCATGTTTCTCGACGGCTTCGCCGAAAAACTAACCGACTCGTATCACGCGTACGGAATCACTGGACACGGTTCCGGAGCCGCTTGCTAAGTTCGGACCAGCGGCTTGCATAAAGTCAGCCTAGTGGACGAGTCGAGATAACTATGAGAAGGCTCTCCTCGAATTGCACCCACTACCGGAAGATCCAGACTGACAAACTCCCAGCCCCTGAAGCCCCAGCCCTAATCCGCGGCCGCGCCGGCCGGCGCGGCTGCGATCGCCTCGACAATCTCCGGCGGCAGCCCGAAACGTACGTTTTCCGGCATCACTTCCAGTTCCCGCACGTTGTCAAATCCCATGTTGCGCAGAAACGCCATGGTCTCTTCGACTAGGCACTCCGGCGCTGAGGCGCCTGCCGTCAGCGCAATCGTCTTCACGCCTTTCAACCACTCGCGCTCGATGTCGTTGCAGCTGTCAATAAGATGCGCGTTCGTGCCCAGGTTGCGCGCCACTTCGACCAGTCGGTTGGAATTTGAGCTGTTCTCCGAGCCCACGACGAGCAGCAAATCTGCTTCGGAAGCGACCTGCTTCACTGCGACCTGCCGGTTCTCCGTGGCATAGCAAATATCCTGCGCCGCCGGCCCCTTGATGTTGGGAAACTTCTGCTTTAGCGCCGCGATGATATCTTTGGTCTCATCCAGGCTGAGCGTTGTCTGCGTCAGATAAGCCACGCGGTCGGGGTCAGGAACGGTGAGAGATTTCACCTGCTCCGGCGATCCCACCACCTGCGTAACCAGTGGCGCTTCGCCTAGCGTCCCAATTACCTCATCGTGATCCTTATGCCCGATCAGGATGAGCGAATACCCTTCCTTGGCAAACTTCACCGCTTCCACATGAACCTTGGTCACCAGCGGACAGGTCGCATCGATCACGCGCAACCCGCGCCGCGCGCTGTGCTCGCGCACCTCCGGCGAAACTCCGTGCGCGCTGTAGATGACGCGCTCGCCGTTAGGCACTTCGTCTTCGCTGTCAACGAAGATCGCGCCCTTGCCGCGCAATTCCTCGACTACAAAGCTGTTGTGGACGATCTCCTTGCGCACATAAATCGGCGGCCCAAACGCCTCCAATGCAATGCGGACCACATCAATCGCGCGCACCACGCCCGCGCAGAACCCCCGCGGCTTGAGCAACAGCAAGGTCTTCCTGTCAGTTTTCGCTACAATTCCACGCACGATGTAAGTCCGCTCCTCAAATCCCCAAAAGCGCCGCGGCCGGTTGTTATTCATCCCGAGCGAAGAGGAATTTGCTCTCAGTGATTAAGATGCAAGAACCGCCACAAAACCGTACCTTCAGGGTACACGAGCCCCTTGGTGATGACAGTTAGTAAATCGGGAACTACCGGGACGGTCCCGTGAGCCAGAGATGAGATTACGAGAATGCATCGGGTATCAACGGTCGTATTCATAGGGCAGTATCCCTAACCTTGCGATCCGCCAGAATCGCGATTCCGTCCACTCTTCCATTGCTCCGATGGGACTTTATTTTCATCTGCCGGGCCTCCTCTCGCCCGCGATCTGATCAGAACGTCGAGCGCGGAGCCCCAGTAGTTGCGCCAAGCTCCTTGTGACAGACAGATTCTAGAAACGGTTCCAGAGGAACTGATTGTACACATCATGGTGGTACTGCACTTCCTGTGTCTTAACGAACGTGCCCAGTAGCCGCGGGCAACGGTCGGCGGAAGCCTGCTTCAGATCGGCATAGCGACCCTTTACGTCCGTGCCGAGGAGTTCCGATGTCCACTCTGCTTTGCGGAAGTTGTCAATGGCGTCGTAGATGTTATCAGGCAGATAGCGTTCTGCCTGGCGCAGATTCTTGATGTTGGCCGTGGTGCCCTCCAGTCCTGTTTTGAAGATCGCGTGCATGACCAGGTACGGATTGGCGTCGGGAGCGACCGCTCGCACTTCGGTGCGCATGCTGCGCTCGTTGCCGATAGGGATGCGGATCATGGCCCCGCGATCTACGGGCGACGCTTTGAGCTGGTTGGGCGCCTCGAAGTGCGGATCGAGGCGGCGATAGGCATTCACGCTGGAATTAAACACGAGGCAAAGATCGTTGCCGTGGGTGAGCAGACGGTCCAGAAACTCGTAGCCAAGCTTGCTAAGGTTCTCTTCGCCCTTGGGATCCCAGAACAAATTCTTGCCGTCCTCGCTGATGGAAACGTTCGTGTGCATGCCGCTGCCGTTGACGCCGACGACCGGCTTGGGCAGGAACGACGCGGTCAGACCCATGTTGGTCGCGACTTGGCGGCAGATCAACTTGTAGAGCTGAATCTGATCGGCTGCGGCAACCACTTCGCCATAGCCATAGTTGATTTCGAACTGTGAGGGCGCAACCTCGGGATGGTCCTTTTCATTCTGGAAGCCCATTGCACGCTGCACTTCAGCAGTCGTATCAATGAAGGTGCGCAGCGGATCGCCGGGCAGTGAATGATAGTATCCGCCAGTGTTCACGTACTCGAACTTGCCGGTTTCGTAATAGTGCCGCTCGGCGTCTTTGCCCTGGAACAGGAAGCCTTCAATTTCGTTGGCTGCGTTCAGCGTGTAGCCCTTCTTCTTGTGCAGTTCCTCGGCGTAGCCCTTGAGGATGCCGCGAATGTCCGCGCTGTAAGGCGTTCCACCTTTGTCGATCACGTCGCCGAAAACTAAAACCTTTCCTGGTCCGAACACGTCTGCGGGGCCCCAGTAGAAGGCAGCCCAATCGATGCCCAGACGTAGGTCGCTTTCCCGCTGCGCCGTGAATCCGCGAATGGAGGAGCCGTCGAAGGTCAGGTTGTCATAACTCTTCAGCAGGAACTTCTTGTCGTAGTCCAGCATGTGCAGCCGGCCTTCGAGATCGCTGAACAGCACGGTTACAGCCTTGATCCGCTTCTCGTCGGCCAGATATGTGAGCCGCTCCTCTTGGATCTTGTGAGTGGCGACGCGGTTCCTACGTTGCTCCTTCGCTTTCAAATTCAGCTCTTCCAGTTCGTCATACGTAAGGGCCAGGAAACTTCGCAGTTCTGTGAACATGCATCTCCTTAGAAGTAGCTGGCCCGACGGCGAGATCCCTCCGGCCAGCAAGATGGGCGACAGCATATCGTGTAGCACACCCGCTGCCAATAGTCTGCGCTTATGAAAAATATCTATCGAGTCTATACGGCCGCGGCATGCACATACTTCCTTTCAAAGAACGCGGGCGAAACTAGTGAGGCGCAGCCCTCCTTCGAAGCCGCGCTCGCAACATACCTTCCACGACGCGAATGCGCCAGCAGCACGCTTGGGCATGCGCAGCATGAGACTGGGTGAGTCCTCTTCAATGGTCCGTTAAATTCAGCGATAAATCTTATCTATCGCCCTTATAAAGTTCCTTTTGCTTTACAAAATTTCAATGCGTCGCAGAAAAAGTATGCGTTGGACTACTGCTTCGTAGATCGCTACGGTCAGCGTGCTGGCAGCGGAGACGCACGGTGATCCGTTGCATGCACCAGGGGGAAAGTGAGCATTCAAATGAGAAATCGCTCCAATCTCGGAGCTGCCGTGATCGTTGTAAGTTTTCTGCTAACGTCTTTCGGCCTTGCGCAGGAACCGGCCGTTACAGGCGCCGCTCCGCCAGCCAGTATTGCAAATGGATCGTTAGTTTGCAGATTGCAAACTGACGCTGGCCATGCGTGTTCAGCGGACGCGATGCTTGCTGCGAAAAGTCCCAAGGACCCGGTTCTGCTGGCGCAGGCGACGGCTTCCGCCGTGGCGCCGCAGGATGCCGCCGCTCAGCCGACGACCGCGCCAGCCGCATCTCCAGACCCGCCGGCGGCAGCGCTCCCCACCCCTTCCATTACGGGGCCGTTGGCTGGACTTCCCCCAGCCGTCTTCGACGCCGGGCCTTTCGGCAAGATCGCTGTGAACGGCATTCTCGACGGTCTGGGTATGTGGACGGGAAATTACGTAGCGGGCGACAAGAGCACGCAGGCGGCGCTGAGTAACGGCCAAGTATTTATTCAAAAGCCCGACGGCTGGTTTCAGTTCTACCTGCAAGCCGGCGCGTACAACATTGCGGCTCTCGGGACACCGTTCCTTGCAACCGACAAAACGATTACGGAACTCTTCGGCGCGGTGCCAGTTGCCTTTGTTAAGTTCCAGCCGGGGAAAAACAGCCCCTTTAAGAACACCTCGTTAATGATCGGCGCCCTGCCGACACTGGTGGGCGCTGAGTACACCTTCACTTTCGAGAACATGAACATTCATCGTGGCCTGTTGTGGAACCAGGAAAACGCCGTCAACCGCGGAATCCAAGTGAATCAGGTGATGGGCAAGTTCACCGCATCGCTGAGTTGGAACGACGGCTTCTACTCCAACCGCTATTCGTGGCTGTGGGGTTCCTTAACGTACACCAAAGGGCCGCACAGCCTGGCGTTCGTGGGAGGTGGAAACTACGGGCAGACCGCGCGTCAGACTTATGCCACACCAGTGCAAAACAACAGCAGTATTTACAACGTGATCTACACGTACACAAAGGGTCCCTGGATTCTGCAGCCCTACTTTCAGTACACCAATGTGCCCACCAACCAGAACATCGGTATTTTGAAGGGTGCATCAACGACGGGCGGGGCAATGTTGGCGAGCTACACCTTTAAGCACGGTTTCTCGCTGCCGGTGCGCTGGGAATACATCTCGAGTTCTGGGAGCGTCGCTGACCAGGCTGTCAATCTGCTGTACGGCCCGGGCAGCGCCGCCACATCGATCACTCTAAGCCCCACCTTCCAACGCGCCGGCTTCTTCGTACGCGGAGACCTCGCTTACGTTCATGCGAGCAGTATCACGCCGGGAGACGCCTTTAGTCGAAGCGGCATGAACCAAAACCAGCCTCGGGCGATGGCTGAGTTCGGGTTCATGTTTGGGAGCAATGTTGTTGAGCAGAAACACTGAATTCGTGGCCGCAAGGGAGCGGCGTAAACGCATCTTGGTCAGCTTCGAAGCCGAGACGCCAAGTAGCGATGGGGTCGGAGCGTGAAACTTCTTGATTTTCGGGCAGCCAGAACCTGGGTTGCCCGACAAGCGGGGATCAGCGGCTTGGGCAAAAAACCAACTAACCCCTGGTGTCAGCGTCCTCGCCGCCCCCCTCCAGATCTAGCGGATCGTACAAGAGGAGGAAAGGGACGCGAACCGATGAGCCAGGTACGTGAGTGCGCACAGTTGCTTGGTGGCTTTGTAAGCCTGCTTGCGGGCATGTTTTTGCTGGGGGAGCGCCCGCTGTTGGGCACCCTAGTAATGCTTGGCAGCATGGCTTTCCTTCTCCGTTCGACGGCCAGACTTTGCAAGGCAAATGATGAAAACTGATTTCGTGAAATAGACAACGAATCACAGGAGACTAGAGATGGCAGAAACCACTGGAGAAATGAAACAAACCTTAGGGCTGACCGGGTTGACGATGAATGCCATGGCCCTGATTGCTCCCGGCGCGTTCCTTTGGCTGACGTTTGCCGGGCAGGCGGCCGCCGGACTAACAGCTCCGTCAATGTGGATCGGCATTCTGTTTGCGACGTTGCTGTGCCTTGCGACTGCGGTGTGTTACGCCGAAATGGCCAAGCTCTATCCCGGCACAGGTAGTTCCTACTACTTCGCCGAGCAGTCGTTCATCAACCATGACACCGCGTGGCCGTACGCACGGCTGGCGAAATTCATCGTCGGGTGGGGCTCACATCTCTACTACTGGGTCTATCCCGGAGTGATGGTCGGCGTGATCGGTGTGATCTCCGGCTATCTGGTGGGGACGCTTTGGCCGAATTTCATGAGCGCGTCTAATCCCGGTCCGATGTTCATGATGCTGATCGCCATTGTGTTCTCGTTCGGTGTCTCCTACATCGCGCATCGAGGCATCAATGGTTCGACGACGGTGAACATAGCGATCAATGTCATCCAGATCAGCGCGCTGCTGTTGTTCTCGGTCGTTGCCTTGAATTACCGCATGAGCCATCCCGCGGGCAGCGCGAGCTTACAGTTCGATCCTCAGACCAGCGCGTCATACGCCTATGAATACGCCACGACCTCGCAAACGGTAAACGGGCAGGCAACGGACGTCATAACGCGTGACGCGAATGGCGTGCCGCAGCCCAAGCTGGACGCCGCCGGCAAGCCAGTTCCATTTCACATCAGCTATCCCGAGAAAGACTCCAGCGGGGCTTTCGTCTCCCACCCCACCCCGGGTTCGGTGGTGCGCATGCACAACTTCGGCTGGATGTTTGTTCAAGCCACCATCGCCATCCTGATTCTGGTGGGATTTGAGTCAGTGACGTCCATGGGCGGCGAGGCGAAGAACGCCAAGCGGGATGTGCCCATTGCGGTCATCACTTCGCTGCTGGTTCAGGGTTGTTTCTGCTATCTGTTCGAATATTTCGCGGCGAACTACGTTCTCAACAATGGATACACCATGACGAACGCAGCGGGGTCCGCCGCCCCCATCGGCGATCTGATGATCTTGGTGGGCGACACTTTGTTCGGGCCGGGAAAAGGCCGAATCTTCATGCTGGCGGAAGCCGCCACGGTATTTCTGGCGCTGATCGGAACCACGCTCTCCTGTATCAATACCGGAGCGCGTGTGACCTACGCCATGGGCAAAGACAAAGAGTTGCCGGATTCCATGGGACTGTTGCACAAAGAAAACGCAACTCCGCATCGCGCTATCTGGTTGCTGGCTGTGATTTCGGCCGTGGTTGGTTGCATCACGGTTGTGATGTACTTCGGCGACGGGTCCGCTCCAGCAGATGCTGCGATTCAGGCATTGCCTCATGGCTTCTGGTCCAGTTTTGGATACTCGACTCATGACAAAATGGCAGCTCTGCCGAATACGTTTTTGACCATGACGTTGGCGTCAAACTTCGGCACCTTCCTGCTGTATATGCTGAGTTGCGTGACGTGCATCGTGTGTTTCCACAAACATCCGCAGTATAAGTTCGTACGGCATCTGCTGATCCCGATTTTCGGGCTCCTGGCAAACCTGGCATGCATGGTGTTCTATCTGGTCGGTCCGTTCATGGGGTACGGGACGAAGATGGAACCGCTGCTGGCCCTTGGGATCGCGCTGTGCTGGGCGATTTACGGGGGAATTTACTTCCTGCGGACGAGCAAGGCGGCAGGACGCACGACACTCGTCGAAAACCGGATACCGGCTGCCTGAGAAACGACGGACGACTTGGAGTGCCAGCCTGGCAGCCGTAAACGCTGCCAGGCTTTGGCGTGTAAGCTCAACTTGACCACTGCGGTTTCGGTCCGAGGCGGCGCAGCGAGCGCACGCTGAGTGTCAGGGCAGTCCTATGCTCGACGTCGAGTTCTCACAACTTTCGGATGCGGGCACGGTTCGCCCGCGGAATGAAGATTATCTCGGGTATGTAGTCCCATCCTCTCCGGCCCAAGTACGTTCCCACGGTTGGCTGTTTGCTTTGGCGGATGGGGTGGGCGGACAAAGGCAGGGGGGAGTGGCTTCCCGAGCCGCAGTAGAGGAAGTCCTGGGTGCGTTTCGTCGGGCGGCGCCCATGGAATCACACAACGCCCTGCTGAGCCACCTGGTGCAGGGGGCAAACGCACGCATTTGTGAAACGGAAGCCATGGCGGGTCCCGCAGGCGCGGGCATGTCCTCAACGATAGTGGTGTGTGCCTTGCGTTTCGATCGCGCCACGATTGCTCATGTGGGTGATTCGCGGTGTTATCTGATTCGCAACCACAAAGCGCGGGTGATCACCCAGGATCACACCGTCGCCAATGAACAGCTCCGCCTTGGTGTGCTTTCCAAGAACGAAGCGAAGTCGGTGCCTACGCGCCACGTTCTGAGCCGGTCCCTGGGGAGCGGTTTGTTCGTCAAGGTAGAAATTGACGAAGTGCAGGTGCTCCCAGGCGACGTGCTGTTGCAATGTTCCGATGGTTTGCACGGCGCCGTGACCGATGAGGAAATTGCCTCCACGGTTTCCGGCAATGACAATCTGGAAACCATGGTTAGGGCACTGGTTGACAGCGCGAACCGGCAAGACGGCGGCGACAACGTCAGCGTGCAACTCATTCGTATTCGCAGCGTCGAACGCATGGGGATGTATCGCGGCCGACCATACAAACTTCGCTGACCGGGCGATTTTTGCAGCCTCAGACCATTCTTTATGAATTCTTTGCACGTTTTCTGGCATGATGGAATGGTCTGTTTATTCTAGATGTGGCGGCCCGGTCGGTTGACCGCCTTCCACTCCGATTACGATGACCTCTCTCCATCCCGGCGATCAGCTCGATCATTACCGGATTGACAGCCTTGTGGCCCGCAGCGGCATGGCCTCCATATTTCGCGGCACGGACGTGCGAAATGGGCGGCAGGTCGCCATCAAGGTCCCGCATCCCGAAGTGGAGAGCGATCCTGCCCTGTTCGACCGCTTCCGTCGTGAAGAAGAGATCGGCAAGCTCTTGGATCATCCTGGAGTGATGAAGGTCTTCGCTGATGAGGATCGCAGCCGCGTTTACATGGTCATGGAGTGGGTTGATGGGCGCCTGCTTAGAAAGATCCTCGATGAGCAGCACAAGCTGCCGCCGGAGCGAGCGGTGCAACTGGCGGTGCGAATTCTGAATGCGCTGGAATACATCCACTCTCGCGGCGTCGCTCATCGTGATCTAAAGCCGGAAAACGTGATGGTCGACGAAAGCGACAACATCAAGCTGATCGACTTCGGCATTGCCGCGCACGCCAAATCCCGCCGCCTGACATTCGCGAAACTTTCTCAGACGATGGGCACACCGGACTACATTTCGCCGGAGCAGGTCAAAGGCAAGCGGGGAGACGCTCGCAGCGACCTTTACGCCATGGGTGTGATGCTGTACGAGATGTTGACAGGAAGAGTGCCGTTTACAGGGGAGAATGCCTTCCTGATCATGAATGATCGCCTGCTCAATAACCCGCTGCCGCCACGGGAAATTGATCCCTCGATCACACCGCAACTGCAGGAAATAATCTACCGAGCCTTGGAACGCAACCCTAAGAACCGGTACGCCAACGCCCGTGATTTTGCCTTGGACCTTCAACAGCAAGAAAAGGTGGGAGTAGCGGAGCGGGCCGAACTCCACAACTGGAAGGATCGCCGAACGCCCTGGGGCAGAAAGATCCTATTCTACGTGGCACTGGCGCTGCTTCCGGTGGTGATTTTTGCGTTGCTGCTCTATGTTGCGAGGCATAGCTAGGTCGGTGCCTCTAACGCTGAGTAAATTCGTCGCTGTGGACGACGAATTCAGGATAAGCACCGGCGCCAAGCTCGCAGAGATCCATTCCCTGCCACTCGCCCTCTGAGTCCACGCGATGTGGGTACACGCGATCGATCAGCCAGTTCAGGCCGTAGGTTAGAGGCAGGATTAGACCAAGCAGAGTTGCCATGCCGATCAGTTGCGCCAGCCATTGCCCGCGCGATCCGCCGCCGGCATCCGATAAAAGGGCAACAGAAAGCAGGCCCCACAGGCCGGCGATGGCGTGCCCTGAAATCGCGCCCCCCGGATCATCGATAGTCAGACGAAACTCTAGCTGTTCGATGGCAAAGACCACCAGCGCACCTGCAACCATACCCAGGAGAATGGCCGCTGGGGGTCTCAGCATTGCGGCCGAGGCACTGCTGGCGACGAGCCCGGCCATCCACCCGTTAGCCGCCAAGGATGCATCCGGGCGACCGAACCGTATCCGCGTAACGATTGCTGCCGTCAATCCTGAAGCAGCAGCCGAGAGCGTAGTGTTTACGGCAATCAACACGACGGTCGACGGCTCGCCGTGGTTGAACAAAATCGCGCCAGCAGAATTCAAGCCGAGCCATCCCGACCATGCAAGCAAGCAGCCCGCCAGAACCAGCACGACGTTGTGCGCGGGAATAGCAGCAGGCCCTGCCTCGGACGAATATTTTCCACGGCGAGGGCCCAGGATCCAGGCAATTGACAATCCGCTCAGGCCACCCATCACTTGAATTGTACCGGCGCCGCCGCCGTCCACGAAGCCTCTTCCCAGCCCGTACATCGAACCAAGTTGCGATAACCACCCTTCACTCCACACCCAATGAGCAAACAACGGATAGATCCAGCCCGCCAGGAAAGCCGCGGAGGCGCAGGAAGCACCCAACTTCCAGCGCTCGGCTCCGGCCCCCAGCGGGATCATCGCAGCCAAACCTACGCTGAACATCTGCAGGAGCAAGACCAGGGACGCCGGGGAAAGATCAAGCCGCAGGCCCCGCAGAAAAAGTGGCTCAGCCGCGATCCAGTTCCACGCCTGGCCGCCAATCATCAGCACGTGACCGGGCCGTCCGGGTGCTCCCTGCCATGAAAATCCCACCATCACATAGACCAAGGCAGCAACAGCATAGACGCAAAGCGAGGCGAGCATGACGTGCGCTGCACTACGAGACCGGGCAAGACCGGTATTGACGAGCGCCAAGCCTGCTCCTGCCAGCGGAACTAACAAGATCAGGACGACGTAGAGTGTCGCGGAAGTTTCGGAGAGAGAAGGAGGAGGCGCCAACCCATTATCCTTTTGGGGTCAAATGGGAGCGGACAACAAGACCCAGCCCCGTCAGCTCCACCGCCATCCCGGCCAGCACGAAGGCAGCCCGCATTGACAAGGACGGCAGCAGTGGCAAGGTGGAGACAACAATCCCCCATCCCGCGAGTAAAAGCAGAAAACCGGCAAGCCTCATCCTAATTTGCCCCGACAGATCGCCTCAAAAAACCTTGAGGCCGAAAAATGAACTCGTGTGACCCACCCAGACTCCTCCGCCTCCGCTCCAGAAGACGGTTCTTCAATTTTAAGAAAACTAATGCCGCGCCTATCGTCCGTCCAATCGATTTTTTTTATGGTTCTTAGAAAAAGAACGAGTTATGGAACGTTCCGTTCCGCACTGCCAGTTTTCCTCCGTGGTACTCTGATTGTCGCCCAGCGGCGTGACCATTGCTGTTTGCGGCAAATACTAAGCTTCCGGGAACTGCGAGAAACCGACCAATGTCGCCGCCACCCTGACCATGTGAGTGCGAGGATTTCGAGTACGATCGTGCAGTGCGGCGGGCTCGGCAAAGCCTAGTAGGCGATCGGGAAAGATGTGGAGCCGATCGTGACGGAATTGAATGAGGTGCTGGTGCAGTGATGGTTCCTGGATGGGGTGAGGCAACTATCGGCGAACTAGTCGGTTCGGCAGGAGTATTCGTCGATGGTGATTGGATTGAGACGAAGGATCAGGATCCAAACGGCGAAGTGCGGCTGATCCAGCTTGCTGATATCGGCGACGGAACATTCCTAAATCGCTCACATCGCTTCCTTACCTTGCCGACTGCCAATAGGCTCGGTTGCACCTTCCTCCACGAGGGAGACCTCTTAGTCGCCAGACTGTTTGAGCCTTTGGGGAGGGCAACGATCTTTCCGGGAGATAAGCGCCGGTCTATCACTGTGCTCGACGTATGCATAATCAGGTTAGGACCGGGCGGAGCAGATCACCGCTGGCTTATGTGGACGGTCAATTCACCCGCAATACGAGAGTCCATTGCCGTACTACAGGGCGGCACTACGAGAAAGAGAATCTCCCGCAGCAACTTGGCCGGAATCAAGGTCCCAGTACCTCCGTTCGCTGAGCAGGAACGCATCGTCGCGGAAATTGAAAAGCAATTTACACGGTTGGATGCGGCAGTTGCAGCGCTCAGTCGGGCGAAGGCCAAACTGAAGCGCTATCGGGCGGCGGTGCTCAAGGCGGCCTGCGAAGGACGCCTCGTCCCGACTGAGGCCGAACTCGCTCGCAAGGAGGGCCGCAGCTACGAGACCGGCGAGCAGTTCCTCGCCCGCATCCTCAAAGACCGCAGCGCGAAGTGGGAAGCTGATCAACTCGCCCGAATGCACACCGTCGGCAGGCTACCCAAGAACGAAAACTGGAGGAAGAAGTACAGGAAGCCGATTTCACCGGACACAACTAACCTGCCGAGACCGCCGGAAGGCTGGTCATGGGTCAGTCTTGACCAGGTCTTTTTGATGAGGCGCGGCCGACTTGCCGTTCGACCCCGAAGTGATCCACGCTACTTTGGCGGATGCTATCCCTTCGTTCAGATCGGTGATCTGCCAAGTGACGGTGGCACAATCAGAAGCTGTCGGCAGACGCTAAATGACAAAGGGGTGCTCGTCAGCAAGATTTTTCCCAAAGGATCTGTGCTGCTGGCTATTGTGGGAGATACCATTGCCAACACTGGCATTCTGTCTTTTGACTCCTGTTGTCCTGACAGCCTCGTTGGACTGCATGGTGCGACCGAACCACTTCCAAGTTTTGCGGAGGCCTACCTGACCTCCACGAAACTAAGCTTGCGCCGCACATCTTATGCCTCAGGGGGTCAACCGAACATTAACATGGGGATGTTGCGGCCGTATCCATTGCCGCTCCCGCCCGAAGCTGAACAAACTCGGATCGCTAGGAAGACTCGGCGTAGTCTGTCCACCATTGATGCTCTTCAGGAAACGGTGTCTCGCAGAATTCTTAGCGCCGACCGGCTGCGCCAGTCCATCTTAAAGTGCGCCTTCGAGGGCAGACTCGTGCCGCGCGATCCCAAGGACGAGTCAGGGTTGGAGCCAGTGGAGCACCTTGGTTCCACAAGCGGTTTGCAGACTGTGTAGATGAGTATTCAAAGTAATTGTGGATCAAGTCACTCATCGACGAGATTTGAAAGGAGTTTCTTCGAGAAGATGGATGCGACAGTCAGGAGAGTAGGCTAAAGTGGCAAGCGGCATTATCCAAAGGCTCTGGAGCTACTGCAACGTCTTGCGTGATGACGGTCTCTCTTATCTGGAGTACATCGAGCAGCTCACGTTTCTCCTCTTCCTCAAGATGGCAGAGGAGCAAACACGGCCTCCGTTCAATAGGTCCTCCATAATCCCGAAGGGCTACGACTGGCCCAGTCTGCTGGACGTGGAAGGCGACGCGCTCGATATCCACTACCGGCACATCCTGGAGAGGCTGGGCAAAGAGCGAGGCATGCTAGGAGTAATCTTCCGCAAGGCGCAGAACAAGGTGCAGGACTCGGCCAAGCTGCGCCACCTGGTCGCTGACCTAATTGATAAAGAGCAGTGGACTTCACTCGAAACCGACGTGAAGGGGGCCACCTACGAGGGTCTGTTGCAGAAAAATGCCACCGACGTAAGAGGAGGCGCAGGACAATACTTCACGCCGCGGCCACTGATCCAGGCGATCGTTGACGTGATGAGTCCGACACCGGGGCAGACAATCCACGACCCCGCTTGCGGGACCGGCGGCTTTTTCCTAATCGCGCATGACTACGTAAGCCGTCACTACGCGCTCGACCGCGGCCAGAAAGAGCATCTGAAACTCCATGCTTTCTCGGGCAACGAACTCGTCGATAGTGTAGCCCGTCTGTGCGTGATGAACCTGTATCTGCACGGGATCGGCGGCGATGATTGCCCGATTCAAGGCGGTGTGGACAGTCTAGCGCAGAAGCCATCCGTCACCTACGATATCGTGCTCTCCAATCCACCGTTCGGCAAGAAGTCGAGCATTATGGTCGCCAGGGAAGAAGGTGACGAGAGCAACGAAACACGGACCTACGTCCGCGACGACTTCTGGGCGACCACCACCAACAAGCAGCTCAACTTCCTCCAACACGTGAAGTCGTGCCTGAAGATCCACGGCCGGGCAGCGATTGTCGTACCCGACAATGTGCTCTTTGAAGGTGGCGCTGGCGAGACGATTCGCCGCCAGCTGCTGAAACAGTGCGACGTCCACACGTTGCTGCGACTCCCCGCCGGCATCTTCTACGCCCACGCAGTTAAGGCGAACGTTCTGTTCTTCGACCGCAAGCCGGCCAGCGAGACTCCGTGGACCAAAACGCTTTGGATTTATGACTTTCGCACTAATAGACACTTCACGCCGAAGACCAATCCTCTGAAGCGCAAAACTCTGGACGATTTTGTCTCCTGCTATGAAGCCGGAAACCGCCACGAACGCAAACAGACTGACCGGTTCATGCCCTTTGCCTACGAAGACCTACTCAAGCGCGACAAGGTGAGCTTAGACATCTTCTGGCGGAAGGACGAAAACCTGGAGGACACGACAAATCTGCCAGATCCGGACGTAATAGCTGCTGAAATCGCGGAAGATCTGCAGGCAGCGCTGGACCAGTTTGCTCAGATCGCAAGTGACCTGAAGAGGTGAATAGCTCGGTGCACCTTGAGGTCCGCAGCGCGTTTAGTTGAGTTCCAAGGGTTGGAAAGACTCGTTCCATGAGCGTTCTTGAACTGTTCCTGAAGTGCAAAATGGTCATCAGCGCCGACAGGACTATGTCTCCACGGGCATGACACCCGCGACCAGTGGTCTGGGAACCTGGCAGCGGATCTTTTGTGCCGAATTCGACGGACAACGGACAAGCGGGTGATCGTAAAAAGCTATGAAGGGAGTTAAAGATGTCAGAAGAACTTAACGAATTGAAGGAACACGCCGAGCATGCGAAGCACGATCCCACCCTGGCGCCGGTGTCATTGAGCATGGCGGTCCTTGCGGTACTGGTGGCGATGGTCACGCTGGTCGGGCATCGGGCCCACACCGAAGAAGTTGTGCTTCAGGCTAAAGCATCCGATCAATGGGCCTTCTACCAGGCAAAGAACATCCGGCGGCATACGGACGAACTCTTTACGGATCTGACCTCGGTGGAAGCGACCACGGACGCAGCTGCCTTAGCGAAGTTGCGCGACAAATATTCGCAGGAAGCGGCGCGCTACAAAGACGATCAGAGGGAAATCGAGGACAAGGCTCGCGAATTGGAAGCGGAGGTCGCCACAGAAAGGCATCGGGCGGACCGATTTGATCTCGCCGAAGTGTTCCTGGAAATCGGCTTGGTGATCACGTCGATCACTCTCCTTTCGGGGCGAAGGATCTTCTGGGGTTCGGGACTGGTGCTGGGAGTTGTGGGGATTGTCTTGGCAGCTACGGCATTCTTGGCACGCTGAGCGGAACGCCCTTGCCGCTCTCCGGCCTTAGATCGGCTCACGCGTCTTGAGTTCTGCGCAACCGAAGAAACGGCCACAGTTCCTCGTCCCCTTACCTGATTTCACAACCAGGAACGGACCAATCGCCGGCACAACAATCCGAGTATGCTGGAAAGCAGTGGATCGCTTCCTCCGGCGTGCAGACGATCGGTTCGTTCTGACTGAGACTCGTATTCGGAATCGCCGGAGTTTCGGTCTTGCGAGGCCTGTCCCTCGTAGTACAGCAGTTAAGAAGAAAGGTAAGCGCGTCCAAAAAAGGAAGCCTATCGCCTTTTGGGTAGCAATAGAGGCCATGGGAAGGCTTAGCGTTAGCGGCTCAAATCGAGGCAGACACACCATGAGACTCGGCTGCTCGTAGGAAGATCAGTTTGGCGCAGAGAGCGCGGTGGATTGTGCCGTACCGGAGAACTCGTCCAGACTCAGGCTCGTCTGTTCTAGAGCTAAGCCGACGCCAAAACTGTCCGATGGGACGGGGCGTGCCTAGATTTCCTTATCAGGAGGTAACGCCGCGTAGGTCTCAGCAAAGGACTCGTCCGGCGATGTGGCCGGCCAGCCGACCATGACCAAAAACACGTCGAGGACAAAAAGCGCGATAGCCACGTCGTTGAAGAGTGTCGCCTGGCTCAGATCTGGCCAAAGTTGATTGGCGGCCCAGAAGAGAAAGGCGACTGCAAGCATAACCGCTTTCACGACTTCCATGCGCGCAGGCCGGTGTGCGGTTTGGTAGACGAGGTAGGCGAGGGCGATCATGGCGAGAGGAAATGCGGCGAGAAGGCTATGGGCTTTGGCAGGAAACAGCCGGGGAAAGGCGTCCCAAGCGAATAGCACCACGACGCTTGCGAGCGTGATCACACCAAGAATCACAGGGAGGATCCGGTGGGCCCGGTCAAGACGAATGTACATAAGCCATTATTACCCAATACCTCAGGGATAAACCATAAGGAGATGCGACAACCCGTGATAACTTAGGCGTGTTTCGATCCGGACCACTTCGTTCGCCTGGCCAGCGCAAGAATGCTAGTCCTAGAAGTCATAAGGACAACCAGTAACGGCAAACGAAATGCGAATTCATGTGAGTCGGTGAGGCTGGTCATTCGCCAACTGAAGTGATCGGTTGCGAGACCTTTCCGCGAGGGCTTGTGCAATCTGATTCCACGAATAGAGCATTTGCTGCAACGAGAGGTGCGGTTCGATAGCTTGCAGGATCTGGTGAAGCGCGAAACTGAATTCACGCGACGGACTAAATGGTCCTTCGCGCCGAGAATGGATAGCCGGAGGGGGAAATATCGCGTCCGATGCGGATCAGTTTTTGTGCCAGGAGCGTGACGAGCAATTTCCCATAAAGCCAAGCGCGGGAACTGCGGTCGTCGTGCTTGGGCACGTGCCCCAGTTGTGCAAGACTCTTCATTCGCTTAAACACCAGCTCAATTTGCCAACGCATACGGTAGGATTCCAGAACTTCCGCAGTCGAACCGCTTGAGCGGGTCGTAAACACGATCACGTACTTAGCGAATTCGAGTGTTCGCGGCCGAGTGATCATTTGCTTTTTACTCGCCCTGCGCTGCAAGCGTCGATGAGCCTGTTGAATCGCGCAGTCGCTTTTTCGTACTGCACATAACCGCCCCGCAAACGCAGAACCTTGACCATGCAGTCCAACTCGCCATTCGCCGAACTGCCCTATTTTGGACAAGGTGCGTAAGCGCGGAAGAAGGGACATTCGTCTGCCGGATCCAGAGTACGCCACGAAGCTCTGAGGGTTAACGCGAATCAGAACATCAGCACCATGTTGCCAAACATACTCAATCCCAGCGATTGAGCAGTAGCCGGCATCTGCGAGAATGAGCTCGTGCGGACCCAGAGGCAGTCGGTTCAATGATTCGCCACTGCCTTCACCAATCGTGGGCGTCACCTCGAAAAAGTCACACACCAAACTCGGCAGTCTTATGCTATACAGAATCCTCCATTGGCTCCCCGTCTTGCCTGGCTCTTTGACGATCGTGCCATCCACAATTCGGATCGTCCGATTGATACCTTCTTCGAGCCGGTACGCGACGTTTTCCAGAAGCAATTCGATACACAGAAACGCAGCCACTCCTCGCTGTTGCGCACGCGTTTGAGCAAGGCGACATCCGAAATGTCGGTCCAGTTCGCCAACCTAGCGCGCACAACCGTTTCCCGCAACGAGTAACCCCACGCCACATGCAGCATTAACGTACGCAACAGCACGTCAGGCGATGAAAACCCACGCACTCGCTCGACCGCCCCTGACTGCCACGCCATTTGTTGCCATCCTGTGGGAAAGAACGACGCGAGTACCTTCCAGTTATCTTCGACGATACGCATACGCCAAAGAATAGGTCCACGACACTAAAACCCTTTCCTTAAGTTAGCGCTTATGGGGCAATGCCCAGGGTAATGCCCCATAAGCGTGGCGCCACTTTTTTCAGACGGCAGATCTGGCTAGGGAAGGGGAGAGGTGTTGAATCTGTCGTGCACGAACTGCTCGAGGGAGCAACGGCCGCAGTTGACTCCGTTGTGTCAAAGTTGCCAAAGAACTTTCCTAAAGAGATTGCCTCATCGATCGAGGCAGGATCAAAGAACGACTTCGACTTCTGAGCGACCGGGGAACGAGGGAGCCAGATTCCATGCATCCCTAAGTGATATCGAGAAGGGAAGCCCTGAGCAAGTGTCTCTGCGGTGCCCAGACAAGTTCCACCTCTCCATCGACCAGCAAGGGAAAATTGCCGCTTAGGAGCCTACGATCGTAGGTGGAAACGCAGAATTGTTATATTTGATTCTTGCGGCCAAAGTCTCACCAATTTGCCCGTAATCCGGTGCACAATCCGCCAAAACGTTAGGAATGACCGACATCTAAGGATTAGTGACGGCGCGGCGAGCGGTCCAAAGGGCCGTTGGTACAAATCGCGTTTCTCGAAGTGTGAAGAGCGTGCTCCGCAGATGCTCGGCGCCGCGACAGCTCAACAGTCTCTGAAGAAGGTTGGCAACCGCTACTTCTCAGCACGCTCCGCGAGATGCTTGCAGGTCGCCCAACCCCGCAGACATCCCGCGGCCTGACTGTTCAACTCATCGGCAGTGATACGCTCGGCGCTGACATTGACGGCGAGGTGCACCATGAGATTTCCATTCCATTCATATCATCTTGGTCCAGCGTAAATTCCAGAATAACTTTGCTTGCCATGGTTGATGGCGACCTGTTCCCGGATGTTGGCCGGACCGATGAAAGTCATTCCGGTGGGATCCCAACTCAATGCATAGTGATTGAGCTTGTACCCAGAATGTTCGGTCTGCTTCTATACCCAATCCCAACCGGCTTACAGGAACTCCAAGGAGCGGCTTACGCAACAGTTTCCCTATAAATCCGACGGAGACTTTCTGCTTGATGCTCAAGAGTGAGCCCACCCAAGATCGTGTCGCGCGCTGCCTTCCCCAGTCTGCGGCGGAACGGTTCGTCGCGCAGAAGCATAGCAATGGCCAGAATCAGTTCTCTCTCGTTGTCCGGTCCTACGAGAAACCCATTTGAACCGTGCTGGATGATCTCGGCGATGCCCTGGCCACGGTAACCGATAACCGGTTTGCCCGTAGACATCGCCTCGAGATAAAGTTCTCCCAACTCTTCGCGGCGGCCAGGCAGTGCGAACACCGAACATCGTCGCATGGCTTCGGCAATTTGTCGGCGAGATTGGCATCCGAGAAAGCGCACATGTTCGTCGACGCCAAGTTGCTGAGCCAAATTGTGCAGGCGAGAGCGCTCTAGTCCGGGGCCGATGAATTCCCAGCGCAGCGATGGAAACTCCGAAGTGAGCGAAGACGCCGCGCGTACTAAAGTTTCCGGTCCGTCCATTGAAGGCAGGGTCCTACCGCTGAGGATGAGGAGCGACTCGGAAGACGGCTCCTCGCCTGGGGAAAACAATTCGGGATCCACGCCGTTATAGACCACCGAAGTCCGGCTAGTCGAGCCGATCCCCTCCAGCACATGTTCGCGGACACTTTCGCTCACGCAGATTACGCGACGAGAGGAGGCGTACACACGCCGGGATATACGGAGGCACCATGCTAAGGCGCGACCCGCAATTTTCTCCGAAGAAAGGGTATCGAAGCCATGGACTGACACGACGTATGGAATGCCCAGTTCCTGGCTGAGCAGCATTGCGGCGTGGCCGCAGGGCAACGATGCATGAGCGTGGATCAGGTCAATGGGTTCTAAGCCATGCAGTACCCGCACTCTCCCGACGATGCGGGCGAAGACGAAAACACCGGCAATGGGAATCCCGCAAGCTCCAGGCAACGCGAAATGACGAAGCCAATCAGCCGAAACCGCAGAATCTTTCGCATGAGATTTTCCGCGATAAAGCGGCTGCACCGCAAACACCGTATTGCGGACCCCCATTTTGCCGAGCCATGCGAGCGGTTCGGAGACAAAGCGACCACTCGCATCGTCATTACGCGAGGGATAAAACGGCGTAAGAGTTAGAACGTGGATCGACTTACCGGGCCCCGTGCTGGTCATGAGGTTAGATCACGCATATAATAATCCGCTGGGAGAAGTCGTCCTGGTATTCTGTTACGAATTCCGAACGACTCTTGCTCTTATGAGCGGTGGCTTCGCCGTATGTTAACTTCGCTCACTGCAGTCCTGCCTCAGCCAAAGAAGAACTGCCGCAAGACCTTCGCGGGTAAAAATGTTTACTAGCCTGTGCTGAAGCGTCGCACTTAAGGATTCGACATATGGAACTCAGTGGTACAAAAAATATTCCAGATAGTAGACTCCCATCCAAGAAGAAACAGCCGTACATTCGCCCGGAAGCGACCGTTGTCACCCCCGATCAGGCCCAAGAACAGGTAAAGGCCAAAGCAGCGCCCCAAAGTCAGGAGTTCGAAGCCTGCTCCGAGCTCATTGCAGAAGCTCGAAAGCGTCAGGAACATGGTCGAGATTCAGCGTCTGGATCAGGCGAGCTTCGTCGTACAGACGTAGCTTGATCTTGAACCAACACGTGATCTCGTACCTTGATGGCGACCAAGTGTGCAGCGCGCTGCCCTTGCCGTAAACAGTTCTCTTTACTGTGCTGTCGCAAGGCTTGTCATTTTTTGCGTGACCCTCTGAATCTGATCGTCCGCCATTTCCGGATATAGAGGAAGGGAGAGGACTTCAACTGCAGCCCTCTCTTACTGCGGGAGAGCCAGCGGCATATGCACAAGATCCGCGTAGGCCTGTTGGAGGTGCACCGGCACTGGATGGTCCATACCGGTTTTCGATGCCTTTTCTTGTAGGACCGCTTGGAGAGAGTCACGATCGTTAGCGCGCGCAGGAGAATTAACGGTGCCGGGCCCAAGGCATCTCAGAGGGTCGAACCAGCTCGGAGCCGGTAGCAGGTGATTATACTTAGCGGCGATTGCGCGGCCGAGCCTCGGTCCAGGGGTCGATGTGGCACCTCACCCGCAGGGTGGCGCCCTGCAGGCCTTCCGTGAGAATCTCTGGCGCATCTATCAGAAGTCGGCGACATGAAACGTAGTGTCCCAAGGCTGCATTGCTCTGCTATAGGGAAAGGCCCAGTGGTTCCAGCGACGGAAAAGCCACTGAGCCCCTAGTTGCGATCACCAGAGAGTTACACCGGAATTTGCTAAGACTGGTACGCCCGGAATTGCTGGCTGATCTGAAAACTCAGTCGTCAGACTGAGCCTTATCCGTGACGAACTTTCCTGGCAGCCGAGACAATATGCGATAGAGTTCTCATTCCCGATTCACGAGCACTTTCCCCAAAATTCCCTTTTGCGACGCCCACACTGTGCTCTGGACAGGGTGCGGTGCCGTCCTGGAAGTTCAACCTACGTCGCTCTGGCGGAGTGTCTGCGGTGAACTTCAGCACTTCAGCCTTTCTTGCGCTGACCCTTGGCATTCTTAGAGCTGAGAAACATCAATTCCAGCATTCCGCTCCTTGCGGGCCCATGTTGACACCCGAGGAGTAGGCCTTCTGTTGACTTTAAATCGATTTCGCACTGATTTCAGCGCTGAATCGAGTGTCTAAAATAAGTTACGAAAACGGAACCGATCTTAGAGGAGAAATCCTTGGCAGAGGTTCCAGAAGTTTTCGCTCGGGCGACGACTCGCACTCGCCTACTGTGCTGCCGCAACGCTTGTCAAGGCTTGTGCTACTTTCTGAATCTGGGTGTCGGTTATTTCTGGGTACAAGGGCAACGATAGAACTGCCTCGGCCGCTTTCTCGGAATGTGGAAAGGCTCCCCGGGAGTATCCTAGGTCAGCATACGCCGGCTGCAGGTGTACCGGCAGGGCATAGTGCACAGCTGTCTGAATTCCTTCCGTGTGGAGAGCCGCCTGCAAAGCGTCGCGGTTTTTCGTTCGGAGCGTGTAGACGTGGTATACATGGCGCGCCCAAGGCATTTCTGTCGAAAGCTCGACTCCGCAGTCAGCCAACAATCGGTTGTATTTGCTGGCCGCAGCGCGACGCAGTTCCGTCCACTGATCGAGGTGACGAAGCTTCACCCGCAGGATGGCACCCTGGAGGCCTTCCATCCGGTAGTTGTATCCGCGTAACAGATGGTGATACTTATGGTCTTGTCCCCAATCGCGCAACCTGCGAATCGTTCTCGCGTACTCGGCGTTGTTGGTCGTGACCGCTCCACCCTCGCCGTAGGCTCCCAGGTTCTTGGTCGGATAGAAACTGAAGCACGTTAGATCTGCGAGGCTTCCGATCGACCGTCCTTTGTACTTCGCGCCATGGGCTTGCGCCGCATCTTCGATCACGAACAGCCCATGCCGTCGCGCCACTTCCAAGATCGGATCCATGTCAGCAGGATGACCGTACAGATGGACCGGCAAGATTGCCTTGGTGCGGGGCGTGATGGCAGCCTCAATCGCTGCCGGATTTAGAGTGAACGTATGAGGATCGATATCGACCAGCACCGGCCGTGCACCAACGTAGAGGATCGCTGCCACGCTGGCCACGAAAGTGAAGGGCACAGTGATGACTTCGTCGCTGGGACCGACTCCGGTTGCCAGCAGCGCTAGATGCAGCGCACTGGTACCTGAATTCAAGGCGATACACTCGGTCGCACCGCAATAGACCGCAAATTCCTTCTCAAACTCCGCCACCTCGGAACCAAGGATAAATTGGCTACTTTCCAGCACGCGGGAAATCGCAGCATCGATTTCGGGCTTGATGCTCTGATACTGCGCTTTGAGGTCGAGATACGGTACTTTGACGTTGGCCATGAGCTTACTGAATTCTATTGCATTCGTGACTGTGGATCTATGCCGTCGCCTGCAGGAAGTTGAGTTGTAACTCCACCGCGCGTCCCCCGTCGCGCCATCGACTGCGAAGCCGAGTGCATAATTTCGACCGCGAAGTTCGGCACTACCGCCGGGTTCCGTTGCCTTGCTCAATGCCGTAGGAATGATCGATCTCACGACGCAGTGCTTCGATTCTATGAATCTGCGGAGCCACCATGTCCGTTACGCGGACCGAATCGTAATAGTAGATCTCGCCCAGCCTCACGAAGATTTCGTTTTATTCTAGGACCGAGTGGGTAAAAGGGATGTCCGGGTTATCGGACAAGACGAGTCTAGGGATGGTTGGGCTCAATCTTCAGAGAGGCGAACAATAGACGTTTGCTCGTCGGCTTCCGGCTGCCGCCTTTGGGCTCGACCGTAACGAAGACGCCGTCGATCTGGGCCAGGGTTTTCGGATCATTGCACTTCAGAATCCAGCGCTTCTTGGTCTCGTTATCTTCGTAGAAGACGCCAAGATTGATGGCACGCTCAACCTCAGGCCCGCGACGGCCCCATGCCTGAAACGTAGCCGCTTTC
>Ga0070732_10000407_pt1 | contig 28187 bp, 28 predicted proteins | sample Coa_R1_5_FD_66449 | JGI IMG/M metagenome (GOLD analysis project Ga0070732, IMG submission 66449) | Surface soil microbial communities from Centralia Pennsylvania, which are recovering from an underground coalmine fire - Coalmine... | ecosystem: Environmental > Terrestrial > Soil > Unclassified ... | reverse complement strand
CGTGCGGTTCCTCGATCAACGACCACAGCCCATCCTGCCGGCCACCACGTAGTCGAACTCCTTCTCCACCAACAAACCAACACCTATCCATACTCAGACCCGGGGAAGAAGTCCCTTCCGCAGCCGACTTTTTCAACACCCACAGGCGATTGCGCTCAAAATCCCCGCTCCGGCCATTTTGAGTGCAATAGAGATGTTTCGCCAATCATAGTCAGCCCGATGGCATAATGACTCGACATGACTGACGGTGATGAGCCTCTGAAAAGAGCTGCCCTCCTGTTGGAGGACGCAGGCCGCTGTCAAGAACAGGGCCGAGTCGAGGATGCTGAAAAGCTCATAGCCGAAGCCAAGAATTTGGCCGCCGGGAATCCGCAGGCTTGCGCCGAGATCGACCTGCTCCACGCCATCTCTCTTCTGAAGGCGAACAACCGCGAGGAAGGTGTACGGAATCTCTCCGAAATCCTTGCTGAATACGCTGATTGGTTCAAGACTCCTGATAGTCGGGATGTATACGAAATGGTCCAACTGCAGCGGGCATTTTCTCTTGTTCATCTAGAAAGGAACGAGGAAGCTCTGCCTTTGCTGGAAGAAGCCTTGTCATTCCAACTGGAACGGGCGGCTCAAAGCGATCTTCACTGTCATCTTGGTAGGTGCTATCACGAGCGCTCGCAATACTCCCAAGCCAAGGAGCACTTTGAGCGTGCCGATGCGCTTGGGGTGGGGGACGATTGGCGACCCGCGTTTCACTACTACTTCGGGTATACGCTTTATGAGCTGAAAGACTTTCAACGAGCAAAGAGACAGTTCATCCTCTGCCTTCAATCTGGCGATTCTGGCCCGCCAGCGTCCATGCGATACGCAATGCTCGCGGAAACGAGTCGCAAAGTGGGGGAACATTCCGAAGCCCGACTGTATGAGGAGAAGGCAAAGTCCCTAAGGCGGTGACTGCTGTAAACAGGCGGTTTCACTCAAGTTTCGACTTCTTTCGATTCGGTTCGTATCCCTTGCTTTAGGGAATAATTTAGAGCCCGCACTATCACGCGTGCTTTTCGGTCCTGCCAACAAATCCTGAACGATTTGTTTGATCTTGTGCGATCCCACCACTCTGCCTAGCATCGCCATCAGGGGAGCCGAATATGGCAGAAGTGAGTCCCGCCGACACGAATCGAATTCGCGTATTCAATCCAGTCAACCCCAAGCGGGCAAAGCCGTGGACAAAGCGGCAGGCCACAGCCAGGAAAGAACAAGCGGAGCGATTCGTGCGCGATGTTCTGGAGGATGACGACCGCGCCGACGAAATTGGCGACATGACCGTCGAGGAATATGCAGCGGAGCGCGGTAAGGAACTAGCCCCGAATCCGGCAAGGAGAAAGCCTATGAAACGCAAAAGTAGCCCCGGACAACAACAGCCTCGTGAGAACCCCGTCGAAAAGGCGCTTGAGACCACAACCAAATTGGCGCAGGAACAGAGCGAACTGTATCTTCGCGTTCGCGAACTCGAGAAGGAAAACGAGTCCCTTCAGGACAAGCTAGACGAGATCGCCGATATAGTGGAGTGCGATGACGCCGAGTGCAACGCCGAGGATCATTTGGAAGATATTGCCGAACTGGTCTCCAAGGGCACCCGCGATATGGGGGAAGACTAGAGCGGCGTGGCAAGTGTGGCGAAAACTGGCGAAAGCCTGCCTCTGCTATCACCGATCGCGCCGCCCGGCTATCGCGCCGCCCATCCGACTGCCGGCCGCCCGATCCCAGAGTGTGCGCGTTTTGCGGGAGCACCCAGAACGTCGAACCCCATTACCTTGACGGTGACGAGAGCAACACAAACACCAGAGAATCAGCTTTGGGCCTGCCGATCCTGCAACGTCAAGGCTGGCTTTATCCTGAGAGAACTGGGCATTGGGCGCATCACACGGCAATTCAATCCGAATAACCAGGGAGCGCAAACCTTGAGCCAGTGGGTTGCGGCTGTGCTGAGCCTCAAGGGTGAGTCTGACGTTATGGATGTAGAGTCAGCCCTTGCAATGGTTTCGCGCCACGCCTAGCAGTCGGCGCTCCGATTTCGCTCAGGAAATTTGGCGATGCCCGGCGGGGCATTACGGAGAGCGCGGCCGCTCCTGATTGCGCTTGTGGATTTCTCGCGTTTTCAAGGTGGACAAATGAAGCAAAATCGATCACACCGAAAGCGGACAAATCAGCGGCAACCGATACAGAACCGGACGGCAAATCATGCGGCAAATCAAACTCAGGGCGGCGAGGTGGCTGTCCCAGTGGCTGAGGCCGCACGAATGTTGGGCGTTGATGCTCGAACCATCAGACGGATGTGCGCCGAAGGTAGATTGCAATCCTTTGTCACTCCGGGAGGCCATAGGCGCGTTGCCCTCGCGGACATCGAATCAATTCAGAACGGCGATGCTGACCCCAAGCGATCCTCTAACGGGCATTTCCCATCACCAAACGTTCAGCAGAAGAAAGAACGCTTAGAAGAATTGCATCTTTCAATTCAGGAGAAAAAGGCGCAATTGGTGATGCAGGAGCTAGAGGACCAAGAACGCCAAAGAACGGAGCAGGAAGAAGCCTACCGCCGCGTCGAAGAGCAGGAAGCCCGGAGAATGCGCCGCGAAATTGAGGCAGAGCGGACATGCAAAGATCGGGAGCGGGAGAATGCTGAGGCCGAGGCTCGCGCCATGCAAGCCCGCCAGGAGTGGGAGGCAGAATGGCTCAGAAGCATGCTGAACCAGTTACCGCCCGACATCCCGCCGGAAATGAGAATCGAAGTCGCCGATTTGCTTCGGCAGGAACTTCCCGCTCTGTATCAAAAATGCGCTGGTCACGCAGAGGATCTTGTGGAAGCAACTCTGCGCGTCACTGTGGAGAAAACCCTGCGCCCGTGGAGCCGCACTAAGGAAACGGGAAGAGCGGCAGATTATGCTGTAAACCAACTGCCTCTGTTCGCAAAAGGCATCTTGGGCCAGCCAAGCGAATGGGAGCTTCGGGCTAAGGAAGAGGCTCTCTCTGCAATCTCTGCCCTACCCGACTCAGCCACCTTCGCACAGATGGGCGCCGCAGCCATGGCCGCGGGCAACCGTGTTGCTAAGGAATACGAACAAGAGGAAGCGAGAGAACGAGCCGAGCGCGAGGCCGAGCAAGCCAGGTCGAGGTATGAGGCCGAAGTAGAGATCCACCTGGCTCATGTTCTTCAGTATCTCGCAGAGTTAGAAGTAGACCCGGAGGGATGGGATTTCGAAGGCGAGACGTACGAGTATTCGCGACGAATCCGTCAGGAAATCAAGCCGAAATTGATGCAAGAGGTTCCCCTGGACTTTATCGCTGGACGTCGGCGCGTTCGGGAACTCATAGATGAGTGGCTGGCGAATGAAACTCACGGATAGTAGGTCATTGTGCCGTTAAACTCGACAGCCTTGGGTGTAAGCACAGAGAATCGGTTATTGAAGATCAGAAAGTACTCCCCAAAACCATCAGGAAGCACGACGCTAATATTTCCGACGGTTGCCCGTCCACTGTTGTAATAGGCATTACCACTGTTACCGTTGCTCCAGTTCGTGAATGCATCCTTGTCTAGCAGATAGACTTCAATGTCATTCTTTCCGCCGCCCATAGCGGTGAATCGGCCTTCGATCCTCACGCTTTTGGCCAAGTCTGGTACCACGAATTCCCAACTCTTAAAGCCCGATGCAGGTACGGTGAACGCCCCTTCTCCGATGCTTCGGCTGTATTGTTGCGGTTGAGGTGGAGATTCAGGCGTCGCTTCAGACTGTGAAGGCGTCTCAAAAGGCTTTGTGTGTGGTTGGGTTTGGGCCAGTGAAGGGCTTGGGTTTTCTTGAGGTTCCTGTTGGGGCTTCGAAGTCGCGGCAATCACGCCAGTAGGATCGCGATTGCCTTTGACTGGGTGGCCAGCACGCCGCCGAGCCAGAAGGTAATCGAGATCACTAGCGCTATGGCGAGCGAGAGTGCAATAGACTTGTTTCGGTGATTTGGCTGGGCCCCGGCTGTTTTCGCTCCCTCTGTTTGAGCGCTGAGGGCAGCGCCACACTTTCGACAAAATAAAGAATCCTCCGGCGACTCGGTTCCGCATTTAGGGCAATGCACTTTGGAACGAACCTCCTCGCACTCTCCACACGACGCGAGAAATCATAACACGATTGTTGCGTAAATCCGATTTGTCGAAGAAAGGCGACAGACGATGATGCGGGCACATGCGCGACGACCTGCTCATCCGTCTGGGAGATCGAATCAGGAAGCTACGGCGGTGCCGATGCTGGACTCAGGCGGAAATGGCGGAACGAGTAGGAATTGACAGAAGCTTTCTGGCGGACGTTGAGAGAGGGAAGAGGAATATTTCGATATTGAATATCGCGCTCATTGCCGAGGGCTTGGATGTCTCCCTTTCACGGCTGCTCTCGCGCCTCGGACCTGGCCCGACACGCCATCAGGGTCAACGCAAACACAGCATCCGGCCATCGCGCTTGGACTAGCTTGTCCCAGCTAAGACCGTGACGGCCAGCGTTCAAGTTGTTAGCACTCAGGAATAACCGCTCCCTCATGCGGATTTTCGTCGGAACCAGGCACGTCGGTTTCGCATGCTTTTTCTACACTTCTGCGAACAAAGGCCGTCGCTGGTACCCGATAGCTCGAATACCCTTGCACAGCGCGGATTCTCGCAGACGGACCACCCCTCCAGCTTACAGGCTGTGCGATAACGGTTGACCAGACTGCATCTCGCATCGAGTGAACGAAAGCGACTAGCACCCGAGGAATCCGTTCGTTGTAAAGCCGAGTAGCCTGTGAGGGATCAATGCCAAGCGAACAATCGAGGAGCATAGACAGATAGACCTCTTCCAACTCTATGCCCAACTCCTCAATGAGTAAGTCGGGGATCCTTTGAATGATCTTCCGAGCTGTTCTGGTTTTGAACTCCTTCTTCTCCCCCAGCTTGCCGATTGTTTTTATCGTAAACTCAAGGGCCCAAGCCGCGCCGCGAACGTTTGAAGAAAACGGCTGACTGTTGTCCAAACACCTTCCTTGAGTCAGTCCAGGCACTTCCGTTGCATTATCCATTGCAGCAGTCTGGCACGACATGCCAGCAGGCGCAAATGAGTAAAAAGAAGCTCTTGGACTTGAAAATCGAGTTGGCGAAGCGCGGACTGAGCCAAGCAGCCCTTGCGCGCGCCATTGGACGCAGCCCATCCCACCTTTCTCGCATAATTCGTGGCATCAGCAGGGCGTGTCTCTCAGACAAGCGGCGAATCTCAGAGTACCTCGGTGTCAAACAGTCACAATTATTTCGACCACATCACCGGCATACTGTCGAAGCATCGTCGGTGACTCCAGCATTCTCGTCAGGACAGCCCCGCCACAATCCAATTTCGGAGGAATCAAGATGACTACAGCAGCAGTTCGCCTTGACACTACAATCAGTCGCGACGGGCGCGAGATGTGCGAAGTAAGAGCGCCGGAGATGTTCCAGTTCACAAAGGACAACCCACGCTTGGAAGGTGTTTTTCTCAGCATCTCGCGCGTGACTGTCAAAGGAAAGGAAACCACGCAGTACATGATTCAGGACTGCGAGGCGAACCGTTTCACCTTTCTAGCGACATTCGATCTCGCCCGGAAGATTCAGCCGGTCCATGTTGGGCACTGGCTCAGCGTTACGTACGAGGGTGAGGACCCTGATGTCAAGACCCAGGGGTCTCCCATGCGGAGATTCAAAGTTGCCGTGAGCAAGGAAAGAGAACCGGAATTTCGCAATCTCCACGGTGTAAACATCACCGACGAGGACATCGGCGTTTGACGAGTACGCCAGACCGAATGCTGCTAACAGTCGGCCTGGCGTGGGAACTGCGCTTAGGCAATTCCGAGTACGCCTCTAGTTTACCGCGCGGTTCCCACCTTTCAAACAAGCTAGAGGATTCCACGATGGCCGGACCCGACGAACTGGTTACCAGAATTGGAGCAGCGCGCGAGCAATATCTGCGCTCCGTGCTCGAATGGCGACGCGAGCGCGACGCGTCGGAGGCCAAGCTCCGCGCCGCAGAGCACGAGCTTGCCCGGAGCCTCGCACAACTGTTCTGTGTGCCCGAAGTCACGGAACCTCGCGCTGGCTGAGGCGAAGTCTCGGGCCGCCGAGCGGACTCTTCCTGTGGCCGAATAGCCGCGACGTGCGGATCGCAACCCTCACGACGGCGACGCGACGGGCAGGGGAGTCCGCTGGACCTCCGCCTTTCGGCCCTGCCCAGAGCGGGGCAAAGAGGTTGCGCGGGGTCTGGGGCAGCGCCCCAGGTGCGGCGGAGCGAAGCGAGCCGCACTGATTGCTAGTAGGGGTGAAGTGTATCTCGAAGAGGAACATGAATGACGGTCGACGAGAAAAACCGCGATGAAGTCGAACGGATTGCAAAGGTGATTGCCATGGGACGCACAGCATGTCCGAAATGTGAAGCCGCGTACCAGCGGGGCAGGTTTACGCGGCCTTATTTCATCTGCCAGCTTTGCGGGCATCGTTGGTCAGAGGATCCGGTTATCAATGCTCTGGGCCCGTGGCTCAGCGAATTGCACAATCGTCGTCCTTGGGACTGGTTTGCGACGCTCACATTTGCGCCCGAGCGCTTCACGCGTGGCGGGACGGTGAGCCGTGGTGATATTACGCCTGCGGGAGCTGCCTATTGGTTTGACCGCTACCTGGAAGATGCGGGCAACACTGGTGCGGCGAAACCATACGCTTTTAGAGCCGATGAGTACGGGCCTCTTCATGGGCGATATCACTTGCATGCGCTGGTCGGCAATGTCGGGCATTTGCGAATCTACTGTCAGACACCCTTGCAAAAGGACGAATGGGGAAGAACCTGCTGTTGGGTGCATCGCTGGCCCTGTGGATATGCGCGAATCTTTCCTTACGATCCACAACGCGGCGCGAATTACTACCTGAGCAAGTACGTCGTCAAAAAGCTCGCCAACTGGGACTTCATTGGTTTCGAATCCGAAAATCTCATTTTCAAGACAGAGCCTCGACGGAAGGCTCAGGGTTAGCGCAATGAATTCCGACTGGCTCACTCCTGGCGAAGCCGCAGCATACTTGCAAGTGCAGGTTCGGACGCTGTTGTTGTGGGTTCGGCAGGGTAAAGTGCAGGCCTATGCCTTGAGCGGCACGAAGCGCCGAATCTGGCGTTTCCGGCGCTGCGATCTGGACAATGCGCTACTCGCTCATCCTGTGATAGCCTCACCATCGCCAACTGTGCTCTCGAAAGAGAGGAGGGCAGTTTGAAGAGAGCACGAAAACAGAAGCTGTGCGTCGTTTTCAATAAGGCCCGATCGACCTGGAATTGGCTGACGTCGGAAGGGGGGCACCGGCGATCGCGTAAGCTGGGAACCCTTGCCGAGCTTCCAACGAAAGCCGATGCCTTGCGCAGGGCAGAGGAATTGCGACGAGAATCACAGTTGCAGATCGAAAGGTCCGTTCCAAAGCTGAGCAGCCTGATTGAACAATATCGGTTAGAGAAGATGCCCAGACGCCACGACACGCGCAGAGCCTACGATGTATGGATCAGGAACTACATTCTCCCAAAGTGGGGAGAGAGTGTCCTATCCGCCGTTCAAGCTAGGCCTGTCGAACTATGGCTAGACTCCCTTAGCCTTGCACCAAAAAGCAAAGTGCATATTCGCGGAACTCTCAGCCTCTTATGGGACTTCGCGATGTGGCGCGGAGATGTTTCGACTCAACGAAACCCGATGAGCCTTGTCAGCATCAAAGGCGCAACGAAAAGAAAACGAAAACCACGGAGTCTGACGGTCGCGCAGTTCCAAGAGTTTGTGTCTTACTTGGATGAGCCTTTCCGCACGATGGCGCTCCTGTGTGTTTCCCTTGGACTGCGGATCAGCGAATCACTCGCCCTCAGATGGAGTGATGTCGATTGGCTAAATAGCAGGTTGAAAGTCGAACGAGCGATCGTGTGTCAGATCGTGGATGACGTAAAGACGCGGGAGTCGCAGCAGGACTTGCACGTTGGCGCGGAATTTCTGGACGTGCTGAAAGCCTGGAAGCAGGCATCCCAATTCTCAGCGAGTGAGGATTGGATCTTCGCTTCCCCTGTTCAGATCGGCCGGTTGCCGTGGTCATACGATCAAGTTTGGCGCGTCTATCAGAAGGCGGCCAAGAAAGCCGGACTCGGCGGATTTGGCACCCACACATTACGCCACACTTACCGCTACTGGCTGGATGCAGTGGGAACAACGATTGCAGTTCAGCAAAAACTGATGCGTCACGCCGACATCCGTACCACAATGAACGTGTACGGAGATGTGATCACCGACGAAATGCAACAGGCCCATGCGAAGGTGGTTGGGCTGGCACTTGGGAGGGCGAACTGATTTCGCGGTGATTTCGCTTTCTGCAAGTTATTGAAAAGATGGTGAGCGCGGAAGGAATCGAACCTTCAACCTACTGATTAAGAGTTGGTTCATCCGAACCTGTTGACGGCCGCTTCAGACCCAACAAATCAACGACTTACCTTCACTAAAGCCCGCACGGAAGCGTTCGAAGTAGCGAAAAAGGCCGAATTGGCGCATGTCGGTTCGAAACGTACGGCACACTTACGGCACACTTACTTAGGGGTGAACCCCTTCGTTGAGACAGTTCGGAATTGGCACACTTGCTGTTCCATGGTTTTTCCTTCGGCGCGATGTCTTTCATTATGACTGACAATGAAGCGTTTCAACGATTAAAGAGGCTAGGCTGTAATTACATGGAGCCGTGTGTCGATCTCCATCACGTTGAAAAAATCAAGAACAATGTGCGAACGAAATACATGACTGATCTTGAGACTTATCTGTTCCCTGCGGAGTTCTCTGGCAGGTTCAAAGAGAAGCTGCATTACGTTGTCGGATTCAAAATCCCTTATCATTTGATTCATCCTCCACAGGCGATTCAATAAAGGTACCGCCCTACTTGCCTGGCGCATAGAGACATCAGAGGTAGTCGAGGGTGGGCGAGGCCAGGGGGTAGGGTTCGGGAAAATCGTAAAGTAGTATACCGTCACCTCAACCCGTTGTCCGCCATCGTCCTGGATTAGTCCCAAGGTTGTGCCCGGAACGGGGATTCTCGATAATTCCGGATCTGCTTTGAGCTGATTCAGCACGGACTAGGCGTCACGGTTCGGCATGAGGCCGTCAAGCGTGATGACCACTGGACGAAGATCCCTTGCCAGCCGCAAGCCTTCGTCTCCGCTGCTTGCCACGACGACATTGAAATCCAGTTTGGTGAGAGATCGTGACATGAGGCCCGGCAACGCATTTGCTCCCAAGAAAGTTGCGGCATCGAAGAGCAACTAGAGGAACTAGAAAGTGGATTTCAGAATTCCAGTTTCGCTTGCACGGCGATCATGCGTGGGCTGCTATCGCCACCCAAGCCAACTTGAGCAAGCCCGTGGGCGGGCGGGTCTGAATTTCCGGCTGACGTATAACTCCGCGCGCAGCGGTTTCCGGCCTGATCTGAACCCGAACGATGCTTCGCAACTTGGGAACACCTACTTGATCAATACGGGAGCCTTCAATTCGAGCTTGTTTGCCGCGGCCTTGGGCAACGTGAACACGATTTCCACCCAGATCTCGGAAGTGATCGTTCCGCAATGGATTGGGCAATCGAAGGCTTACTACATCTTCCCGCGTAAGTTCGAGGGAGGGTTGTTCTATTACGGTAGTTATCGGGATTACTGGAATCCAAATTTGAACGGAACTCTGCGGACGTTCAACGTTTGGCGTGATTCACTTCGATGACGCGATGGTTGTATTGATCGCTAATCAGAGTGTGACCGCTCCTCAAACGCACGGCACGAGTGGGCAGTGGACCAGTGCCTCGCGACAGGTTGCAGGCTTGAACGTGACAGGTGAAGTACTGCCATACCACATTCTTGTTTTGATCAATCTCGACGATACGGGAGTGGTTGGAATCGGTAATAAGCGTATGCCCATTCTTGAGCCGGCTGCAGCGACACCACTCACTGGAGGAGTAGGCATAACCTCGATGGCCCGGTTGTTGTTTTCACCGCAGATCAGGATGTGGCCGTTTTCCAGGAGTTCGGCGCAGTTCGGGTTATTGAGCTCGTTGGGACCGTTGCCAGAGACACCACTCGTGCCGTATTGCCAGACGATGTTCTTGCTACCGACATCGACTTCAATGATGCGCTCGTTCGCCTGATCTGTGATGAGCACATGGCGGTTGGGAAGCCAAGTGTTCTGCACAGGAACATTGAACTGATCGGGGCCACTGCCACCGGGGCCGAACTGCCCATATTGCCAAACAATGTTTCCGCCACGGTCGACCAATATTACGCGGTTGTCGGGGCAGCCGTTAGGATTGGTGCAGTTGGGCGCTTCCGGCTGACCGCCCGGGGTTCCGGTGCCAGCCATCAACGTGAACTCGCCTACGCGCTGGGCGTCATTGGTGCCGATGATAGACACCGGTGAGAGATCGGCTGGACCCAAGCCAAAATGCCAGACAATTTTGCCCTGTCGGTCCACTTCAATCACGCGATTGTTGAATTGGTCAGCAATGAGAGTATTGTCACGAGAATTGAATTGGCCATTCTGCGCTGTGGCCGAAAGACAGCCGCCGATCAAGAGTCCCAGGGCACATGCGCATTTCACCAACGTAGTTTGGAGCCTCATACACACCTCCGGCTGATACTAGCATCCATAAGAAGCGACCCCGCCCCCAGTGGACGCGAATCAGGCTCGCACTTCGTCTGCCAATGACTCGATTATGCCCTGGGTAACTGCCGTCACGCGCCCCACGATCGTGGCCTCTGCTGGATAACGGACGTGTTGCCTCCGTCTCTTCGACTGCTGACTAGGAACAAGAATCAGCCGGCCCTCCAGCATTTCGCACCAAGTGCAAACGTAATGCTCGCGGAGCTCCAAGAAGAAGATCGGCCGATCATGGTCCCCGTGCCAACCGGTGGAAGGAATCTTCCTTTGACGAGGGTCGATGGCCACGAACGCGCCAGGCCTGACAAACGGATACAAAGTGTCATCATCTTTTCCGATATATCCATATAACGGATCGGAGCCAGCTATTAACTGAAGTGTAAGCGGAATCTCGTCCCAGGTCTCAATCATCTTGGGCACCAGATTGGTCCGTTCGGCTTGCAGTTTCTCTCGCAGTTTTGCTGCCAACTGCATCCTTGCTTTGTAGGCCTCGGGAGCCGGACCGATCACATAAGTGTGAGGTAGGGCGAGGGTTCTATGTTCTTTCAGGGCTTCGTTGGCGGGTACACCACAGAGAACTGCCATGCGATCGTAGTCGCGTCCATAGACAACACTCAGGGTGTAAAGCCTGTGAAGACTGGGGGCGGTTTTGCCGTTTTCAATGTCAGCGAGGGACGTTCGGGCTATTTTGTAATCGGAACTCTGCCGCCGATCGGCAATGCTCTCGCTCAAGTCTTCTACATCGCGCAGCGATAAGCCCCGGCGCGCGCGCTCAGCTCTGAGCCGCTTTCCCCACTCCGGGTTCCACGACGAGGCCCACATCAGACGGCCCACTCCCGAAGGAATCGTTAGATGTTACCCCAAGCACGCGATCTTTCAACAAGTTTCTGAATTGTTTCCGGAAAACCGGACAAGATGGGCCACCATCTGGTCGCGACTCCGGCCACCAACCGTTCGTGTTTTTCTCGGCGCACGCCTCATATGTAATTGTTTTACTTAGATGAATCCGAAGAACTGGCCGAAGGTTGGGACAGTGCGAAGATAGTTGTAGCACTTGCGGCCCTTCCTGTTTATACGAGTAAAGTCTGCGAGCAGTCATTCTTGAGCGCACCAGAGAGAGGGGGACGCCAGGCGCGACCTACAGCTAGGTCGCGCTTGTCGAATCATCGGCGCGGGCCAGAAGTTCTCGCAGGAACGACCCGAGCGAGAGAGACCGTGCCGTCGCGTGCCAGGGATGGTTCGCCAACAAGCGCCACTATTGCCGAGCGAGTCCAGGCCATTCTTGACCGCAAGGAGCTCACTCTCTACCGCGTTTCCCAGGAATCGTCCCAATTGTATGGACGCTCCTCCCCGTACTTCCTCCCGCACAATCTCTATTACGATCTCCGCGCCGGATTGTTCCGACCTAGTATTCACCAAGTTGCAGCTTTGAGCCGTATCTCCGGTTATCGAGTGGCTGACTGGCTTCGAGTGTTTGGTTTCAATCTTGAGGACATTACGCGGCTGCAGGTTATGCTGCCGTCGAAACGCACTATTGTCCTCGATACCTCGCTCACCGATCCCAACGAATGGATTCCGTGGTTTGACAACCGACTCGATGGAAGTCCTACAACGTCGATTGCACCGCTGGTAAAGCTCTTGAAAGTGATCGCTCCCCGCCGGATCGGCTCTTTCGACACTCCCGACGCTCGGCGCTATCTGTACGCCAAGGTCGGTCGTGAAGATGCATTGGGTTTTCCCGACCTGGCTCCGGGGAGCATCGTGCGAGTGAATCCTGATATCCTCGGCCGTTTTGGTCTCCGCGAAAATGCCCCCGTTTCCGATCATTTCTTTCTGATTGAGCACTACAGAGGGTTCTGTTGTTGTCGCATACGTGTCCTGGGCAATGGTCTCATCATGCCATTCGATCCCGGGCTCCGTTTTGCGCCGGTCGAGTTGCATTGTCCACAAGAAGCGAGGCTTCTGGGGGTGGTCGATCTAGAGGTCCGGCCATTATTACTTGGCGAGGAACCCCACGTCCCAAAAGACTTGGCGCGGCACTGGAAGCCCCAGCTGCTTCCCGCACACGAAACCTTCGGGCAGCTGCTCAAGAGAATACGCAGAAGAATGAATCTTTCTGTTCGCGACGCCGCTCGAATGAGCCACACCGTTGCCGAAACCCTGAACGACGACAGATACACAGTGTCGCCAAGTTCGCTCGGCGACTACGAACTGCGTAATATTCCCCCGCGAAACTTCCACAAGATCATTACTCTCTGTTCCATCTACGGCCTGCAGTTTGAGTCAGTCGTGAAACGAATCGGAATCAATTTCGCAGATGTTGGCACGGAATCGATGCCGGACCGCTACTTGTCCCGTTCTGCCTCTGGTGTGAGAGGCAAGACCGCTCCCGCAGAGACGGTCCAGACAGGTTTTATCGAGAGATTGATGGAAGCCTGCCAACCAATCCCGTTTTTCCTACGTGATTCGTTGCGATACTTCTCTGGTTCCGCACTCGTCTCCTTGGATGATTTCTTCTGGGTCGGCGACAACCAAGATCCGCTCCACCCCTATCTGGAAAAGGGGCTGTTGGTCATAGTCAATCGCCGTCGAAAGACGCCTTTTCACTTTGAGTCGAAGCCCATTTGGCAGCAGCCTATCTATGTTGTGCTCAAGCGCGATGGGATCTACCTTGCTGCCTGTTGCGGGGTCGAAAATGGTGTACTTGTTGTCCATCCGCACGCTCGGGATTTTCAGCGCGATGAAGAGTACCGATTTCATCAGGACGCTGAAGTCGTCGGGCAAATTGTTGCGATCGTCAGAGGGCTTCCTTAGTCTGGTTGGAACTCCGAGTTCGAGAGCACCATGCTGGATTCCTGATGTTTTTCCGGACACGTCTCCGCGCAGGCCCGGCTCGATATTGAACGTTTGTGGCCGGAAACCTGCGCGAATTGATTGGAAAGCGGACAACGCACTGATTTTCTGGACAAATCAAATACACACCCTTACGCTCGACTTGAATCACGCCGGCATTTGGATGGCTGCACGTTGTCTTCTGTCTTACACCAGCGAGGATCCCAATGGCTTCGACTGCCGGCCGAATTCGTCTGGCTGATCAAGCAGATTCGGCCATTTCTGCATTGGCATGTCGCCAGTTTTATTTCGATCACTGCTGGAAGCTTCTTCGCTCTCTTTTCCCCATTGCTGCTTAAGTGGCTGATTGACTCGATCATTCCTCAAAAGAGCACAGGATTGTTGCTACTTGCGGTGGCGTTGATTTTCCTCAGTCACGAGGGCAGAGTCGCGCTCACCAGTCTGGGGAGTTACCTGATGCTGAGCGCGTCACAGAAAATGGCGCTTACCCTTAGGGTGAGTCTGCTCAAGCATCTCGACACACTCTCTGCCGACTACTACGAAGACACTCCAGTGGGTGCGGCCATGTACCCCCTCAATGAACCGATCGAGGAGATCGCATACTTCGGATCCGATCTCCTTCCTGCCATTCTGCGGATGCTATTAACTACCGCATTCACATTGGCTGCGATGTGTACACTCAGTCCACTCCTCACTTTGGCAGTCGTTCCGCTGGTGCCGATCTTCCTGGTGACCAGGCAGTACTTCCGACGGGAACTGGCGAACGCGGCTGACACCGCACAGAACGATCGGCTTGCCTGGAGCAGTTTTCTCGAAGAACATTTATCGTCCATGATTTCGATTCAGTTGCTGGGCCAAGAAAAACGACAAGAACGAAGCGCTTTTCGACTGTTTGCGCGCTCAGTGAGGTCACAGCAGCGGCTCTATGAGACCGCGACTTGGTTCACCGTTTGGAGTTCGCTTGCGATTGTTTCGGCGATGACAGCGGTTATCGGATACGGCGGAAAGAGCGCGTTCGCAGGCAGGTTGAGTATTGGAAGCCTGGTCGCTTTCTACGGTTTTGTGACCCAACTCTTTGATCCGCTCAGCGGTGCCTCCGAACTGTACGCCAGGATGCAAAGAACCCTTGCCAGCATTCGCCGGGTTCAGGCTGCGCTGAGCTTGAGGCCGAGCGTTACAAATGCGGTGGGAGCGTTGATGCTCCCCGAAGAACACCCTGCGGATATCGAGTTCGCTGCCGTCGAGTTCGGATACTCCAGAAACAAGGATCTGATTCATGTACCGTCACTTCGGATATCGGCAGGCGAGCAAATAGCTATCGCGGGGGAGAACGGCGCAGGTAAGAGCACGCTCGTCAGACTTATCGCCAGGCTCTATGACCCCGCATCCGGTGCGGTGTGCCTCGGCGGCAAAGACATTCGCAGTATCCACCTCAAGAGCCTACGTCAGAGCATTTGTTATCTTCCCCGTGATCCAATGCTGTTCGATGGTTCGATCATGTCCAACTTGCGGTTTGTCCGGCCGACCGCATCTGAGCATGACCTCGAAGATGCCATGCAACTCGTGGGACTGTCCGCGCTCGTAGCTTCATTGCCCAACGGTCTTCGGCAGCGAATCGGACCGGACGGCTGCCAACTATCAGGTGGCGAACGCCAGCGCCTTGCCCTCGCGAGAGCCTTACTGCAGAAGCCACGAATTTTGATTCTGGATGAAGCGACGTCATGCCTAGATCCCGCGGCAGAAGCGGATATTCTTTCGCATCTTCGGACGAATCTCTGCTTTTCCACTTTCATCGTTATTTCGCATCGGCTCTCCACCTTTTCCACATTTGGCAGAGTACTTCTTGTCTCACGTGGACGCATTGCCCGTGACGGAGATTGCGGTTCACTTCTGGCGATGGGCCGCGTGAGCGCTGGCTCGTCGACGATTTCCACAGGCTAGTCTCGCGGCGGCAGCACTGGCATACAACACTAAGGCTAAGTGCAGGATGACTGCGTACTTGCAGCTTGCGCGGCCCTTTGCAGAGGGCCTGATACAAGCGAATACGGATGCAAAATCGGACGCCGGGCAGGGCTCTCCTCATTGACCTCTCCAAAAATCTGAAGACAGATCAACAACATAGGCGCAGGTAGGTTGCTTTTCTGGAAATTTTCAACTTTTTCTGGCGTTCGATTCCGCAGGAGTGTCAAAGTGCGCTCAGATATTGCCTCTGCGCCCGCAGGCTTGCTAAATGGGAGTCTCCGATGTACCGAGTTCCAGAAGGCGTTCGCTGTACGCATGGCCAGGACGGCGGAGTCGTATTGGATATCCGGCAAGGCCGGATCTTCAATCTCAACCTCCTAGGCTCGCGAGTCCTCGAACTCCTTATGACCGGAGCAGCCCAGCCGGCGATCGTCGCTGAAATCAGCGAGGAATTCAAAGTGACCAGGAATGCCACGGAAAACGACGTGGCAGAGTTCATTGCGTCGCTGAAGCAACATCATCTGCTCGAAGACAGCGAATCGAATTGCCATCACTGAATTGGGGCAAGATCATGGAATTTCGAGAACAGTCCGAGCGCGAGACGTGCCGAGTAATCGCACTAGGTTGCAATGGGACACAAGTGCTGCTGAGCATGACTGAGGCTGGCTTCGTTTTTCCCTTCGTCGAGATTCCACGCTGGCAGCGTACGGCCGAGAGCCTAACGAGCGCTTTCAAAAGAGACTGGGGTCGTAATGCGGTTTGCTTGTTCACTCCCAAGAATTCAGCGCTGGTTGGCGACTCAAATGGGAATCACTATGAACTCGTGGAGTGCTGGCAAGACGAAGAGCGTAAGGACGAAACAGCGTGGAAGCTTATCTCCTCTTTGACTGCAGATTCCTTCCGCAATGAAGCAGAGTTCGGAATACTCCGGGAGTGTCTTCATGAACTCGATGGCTACGAGCGTGATCCGTCTTCGCCGTTTGCGAAGAAAGGATGGCTCGCCAGCTTGCAGGATTGGACCGTTGACGTAATCAGCCCTATAGGGCTCAAACTAACTGGACCGTGGCGCCAGTTCAATACAGGCCCAGCCTTCAGTCTTGTTCGTTTCGAGACGAACCGGCAGGCAGTTTGGTTTAAGGCCGTCGGAGAACCGAATCAGCGAGAGTTCCCGATCACACTGCAATTAGCAGAACTGTTCCCCAAGTTCATGCCGCAAATACTCGCAACAAGGCCGAAATGGAACGGTTGGCTCTCCTGCGAAGTCGAGGGCACAAACCTAGGCGATACGAAAGACATCGCCCTCTGGGAAGAGGCAGCCACCGAATTAGCCAAACTGCAAATTGAAGCGATCCCAAGCTATGAGTCCGTGTTGCGCTCAGGTGCACACGACCTGAGGCCGGAAACGCTGGTGGCCTCGATAGACCCCTTCTTTGGCGTGGTTAAAGAGCTAATGGAACAACAGCCGAGGGTCCCACCACCAACCTTAAGCCAGCGGGAATTAAGTCTGCTGAAGTTGCGGATCCAAGACTCATTCACCCTTCTCGATGGATTACAGATCCCGAATGCGCTGGGTCATCTGGATTTGAATCCGTGGAACATCATCATTTCCAGCGATAGGTGCGTATTCCTCGACTGGGCAGAGGCCTACGTGGGTCCTCCGTTCTTCAGCTTTGAATATTTGCTTCAGAATTTCCGCCGTGACATCTGTGCCGACGGCGCACTCGAGTCCCGTTTCATTCAGGCGTACATGGCGCCGTGGCGTCAACTGCTTGCGGAGGACCTCCTGCGTGAGGCTCTGGCTCTCGCGCCATTGGCAGCAGTGTTCGCATACGCGGTTGGAACCAACGCATGGAAAGACACGGGGAAGCTGCGAGATCCGAAGACAAGTGCTTATTTTCGTAGCCTCGCCAGAAGGATGAACCGAGAAGCAATTCAGCTCGTCGAGCGGAGGCCAGCATGTACAAGTTAGCGACAGCTCCGCCGTATTCCGCAATTGAGCCAGTCGCAGAAGTTCTGCATGGCGTCACGATCACGGATCCTTACCGGTGGCTTGAGGATCAAAACTCACCGCGGACTCGAGAATGGCTTCGAGCACAACAGGAGTATGCGCGCTCGTATCTTGGCGCGATCGCAGGCCGCGACCGCATCCGAAAGCGCGTTCGCGAACTTCTGGATGTTGAAACCTATGATTCGATTCAGAAAGTCGGGCAACGATACTTCTTCCGAAAGCGACTGCCGGGGCAAGAACAGCCCTGTATTTATCTCCGCGAAGGCGCAAAAGGCGGGGACCAACTTTTAATCGATCCAGCCGACCGTGGCACTGGACCGTACACGTCGGCAAAACCTTTGCAGGTTTCACCAGACGGGCAACTTCTGTTGTACGAGGTAAAACAAGGCGGTGAACGCACTGGAACATTCGAAATCTTAGAAATCGAAACCAGGACAACCTTACCTGACGTCCTTCCACGCGGCCATCTTCGAGGTTTTGCATTTGCTCCGGATGGCAGCAGCTTCTGCTATGTCCACGAGGAAGTTGAGGCAAAACGGCCCTATTATCGGGCTGCTTACCAGCACATCCTGGGCAGAGCATCCTCAGAAGACCGGGAGATCTTTTTCGCTGGGGAGAGTCGCACGATCCGACTGGCCCTGTTCGGAGATGAATCGTTTCTGGTGTTCTTCATCTACACGCTCGGGGAGGACATGTTCACGAAAGTCTATGTGAGGCCGTTCCATTCAGACTACGCACCTGAGCTGGTGTGGGCAGGGACAACCCAATTGCTTGGGCTTCACTGTCAAAGCGACAGGATTCTGGCGCTTACCGACAGCGGTGCGCCTAACCGGCGGATCATTGAGGCTTGTAATTGGCGTGCCGGAAAAGCTCACTGGACCGATCTCATCCCGGAAACTGATAAGCGAATCGAAAGTTGGTGGGTCGTAGGTAATGAGATTTTCGTGTGCTACGCGAGACGAACAAATTGCCAAGTTCACGTCTTCGATTTCTCAGGGAGGAAGACGGAGGAAATTCCACTTTCATGTGAAGACACGGCTCGCGTCATCGCAGTCCCGGACAGTGGCGGCGAGATAATGGTTGAAATCCAGTCTTTCACCAAACCAGCCGCGATCCTGCGGTATGACATCAACGGCAAGGATTTCACCGAATTTGCCCGAATGAACGTTCCCGGTGAATCGGCTAGCTACGCGCAGTCCGAAGTCTGGTTCCCATCGAAAGACGGCACAACCATTCCCATGTGTTTAGTCGGCCGCCGTGACGTGCTCAACAAAAGTTCCAACCCCACCGTCATGACCGCCTATGGCGGGTATGGCGCTTCCATGACGCCGCGATTCAGCAACTTCGTAGCGTTCCTTCTAGAACGTGGATGTCTTTTTGCGATGCCCAGTATCCGAGGTGGGTCCGAGTTTGGCCATGCGTGGCATGCGGCGGCGAGAAAGCACGGCCGCCAGGTGGCCTACGATGATTTTCTGAGCGCGGCTGAATGGCTGATAAGCACGGAACGAACAGCTCCCGGTCACCTGGCCATCTTCGGAGGGTCCAATGCTGGGTTGCTCGTGGCGGCGGCCATGACGCAACGACCCGATCTATTTCGCGCGGTCGTTTGCATGTCACCGGTTGCCGATATGTTGCGATACCACCTCTTCGATGATGCCCATGTCTGGCGCGATGAATTTGGTATTGCCGATGACCCAAAGGACTTCATGGCGTTAGCGAGCTACTCGCCCTATCACCGAATTCTCGAAGGCGCAGCGTATCCAGCCACGATGATTGTCTCCGGTGATGCTGACGGCAATTGCAATCCACTTCATGCCAGGAAGCTGACGGCGCGGCTTCAGGCGTCGAACAGCTCAGACCACGTTATTGTCCTCGATTACCATGCGCGCCGCGGGCATGCGGTGGTCTTGCCTCTGAGCGACCGAATCGAGGCGCTCACCGATCGCATGGCATTTCTTTGCGATCAACTGCAGCTCCCAATCTGAGGCCGCTATGACGTTGCTCATCCTGCGTGCGTACTTGATGTTGATTTACTTCGACCTCGTTCTCGCGCGAAGCGATTTTCGAGCGCTTTACGAGAAGGTGCACAACTGCCGCGTCCGTTCTCATGCACTCGATCATGACGTCGAGGACCGGGTCTGCTCAGCAGTCGATTTGGCTTGCATTTGGTACTGGAAACAGGTGCTTTGCCTCGAGCGCTCGGCGGTGACCAGTTGTCTTCTCAAAAGCCGCGGCATCTTCTCCCAGATGGTTATCGGAACACAGCAGTTGCCCTTCAAGGCGCACGCCTGGGTCGAGGTCGACGGGCGCGTAGTCGGAGACAAACCTTACGTGAAGGAAATGTACGTGGTATTGGATCGGTGCTAACCCGGAGCCTACCTGTCTTCTCTCTTGAGGTAAGAGCATGAGCATCCAGTTCGGAAGATGGAACTCTGTGGGCCAGCCGGTTACAACAAGTTATGTGGAAGCGGTGAAATCCATGCTTGCACCCTACGGACCCGACGGAGCCAGTCATTGCACGAAGGACTCAACGACGGTCCTTTACCACGCTTTCCACACCACACCAGAAGCGCGAACGGAACAACAGCCATTCATCACTTCTTCCGGCGCTGTGATCACCTGGGACGGGCGCCTCGACAACCGCTCGGAACTTCTGGCCCTTTTGCGGGGGGCACTGACGCCGGTGTCGCCAGATATCTCATTCGTCGCGGCGGCGTACGAGCGATGGGGCACGGAATGCTTTCCCAAGCTCGTCGGAGACTGGGCCCTTGTCATCTGGTCCCCCGAAACCCATTCTCTTTACCTTGCCAAGGACGTAATTGGAACTCGCCACCTCTACTACTCGATCGAGGAAACGCAGGTCACATGGAGCACCATTTTGGATCCGCTTGTCCTGTTGGCGGGTCGCGCGTTTTCTCTGAACGAGGAATACGTAGCGGGCTGGTTCTCGTTCTTTCCGGCCGCCCATCTCACGCCGTACATCGGCATTCACTCAGTCCAACCTGCCACTTTCGTTCAAATTGGGGTGCAAAGATCCGTCGCCAGAAGGTACTGGGACTTCGATCCCACTCGCCGTATCCGGTACGCGCGCGACGCCGAATATGAGGAGCATTTCCGCAGCGTTTTTCGCGAAGCTGTTCGGCGTAGGTTGCGTTCGGATCGTCCCATCCTCGCAGAACTGAGCGGCGGTGTTGATTCCTCGTCCATCGTCTGCATGGCGGATCAACTCATTGAAACTGGAGCAGCGGAAACCGAGCGACTCGACACCGTTTCCTACTTCAACGACAGCGAACTGAATTGGGACGAACGTCCCTTCTTTCAAAAGGTCGAAGAGAAACGTGGCCGAAAGGGTTGCCATATCGATGTCGGCACCGAAGACGCTCTCCGCTTGAGGTTCCAGAGCAATTGCTTTGAAGCAACTCCCGGGGCGGCCGAATGCTCAAACGACGCTTCGAGACAGTTCGCTGCCCACATGTCTTCCCGGGGAAACCGCGTCATCTTGTCCGGCATTGGCGGGGACGAAGCCACCGGGGGTGTGCCCACTGCTGTCCCTGAACTTGCCGATTCACTGGCACGCGGTCAATTCAGAAGGCTGGCTCACGGCCTCAAAGTTTGGTCTCTCCACCAAAGAAGGCCGTGGTTCCATTTGTTTCTTGAGGTTGTTCGCAGATTCCTTCCCCCGGCGCTGATGGGCCCTCCACAATTCAGGTGCCCAGCCTCATGGCTCCGCCCTGACTTCGTGAAACGGAATCGGCGTGCCCTTGAAGGTTACGAGAGCAGACTACGATTTCCAGGCCCTCTGCCCAGCTTTCAGGACAACCTTTCTACACTGGAGGGTCTGCGGCGCCAATTGGCCTGCGACACGCTTTCCGCGGAACTGCTCTTCGAGAAACGCTATCCATACCTCGATCGCGACTTCTTGGAATTTTTGTACGCGATTCCGCGAGAACAACTCCTGCAGCCAGGACAGCGCCGGTCCCTCATGCGCCGTGCGCTCGCAGGCATTGTCCCTCGTGAAATCCTGGAGCGGAAGCGGAAGGCGTATATCGTTCGCTCGTCGATCATGGCCTTATCCACGGGATGGGATGCCGTTGCCGCTCTGAGCAGAAACATGGTCGGAAGCTCGTTGGCGATCTTCGATGAAAAGCTCTTTGCCGAGACCCTTGAGAAGGCCTGCCGTGGCGAAGAGGTGCAAATGACGACCCTCATTCGAACCCTCGGCGTCGAGTCGTGGCTTAGAAATCTGCGAACGTCGAGGGTCGTAAGGAACTTCCCGGCGGAAAGAAATGTTCTTATTCCGGGCAATCGATCTCAGCTGAGACACACCAATAAGAAAGGAGGTGAACAAGATGAAATACGAGAAGCCAAAGGTCGTTTGTGTCAGGAAGGCTGTCGCAACGATTCAGGGACTGAAGACCAGTGCAACACCGCATGATGCTGCGTCAACCGTCCAAAACCCGAAACGCACGATCGCCGCGTACGAAGCCGATGAGTAACCCGAAACAAGCGTGCCAAGGGGCGCCAGTTCGATAATGGCCCCTTGGCGCGCTCATAAAACGGCAGGGGAAGCTCTCAGAACTCACCGGGTGTGAGGGCGGCAAGCGATAATCAGTCTTGGACCGAAACGTACCTGTTAAGAAACACTACTCATTCGATACCAGTTTACGCAGCCTTTGCCAGCGGAGGAATTGCTCGGACTTAGTGGGATCTGCATCCTCCTCGTTTTTGAGCCAAAAACAAAACCAATCGACATTGCCTTCCTGGGACACGATACGGTCGGCGGGTTTTTCCAAAATGTGGACTCCTTCTGGCAGGTAGACAAGTTCCACGGGCCGATGAAGGCGAGTCAAGCCCTCATACCATTCCCATTCGCCCGGCAGCGATGCCGGCCCCAGCGCCTGAATTCGGATCGCCGTGCCCACTCGATCCAGCAAAAAACCGGGAGACGTTTTGGTCCAAACCGAGAGGCCCGCGCCAAACGGCGGAACTCCGAATAGTAGATCAGATTCGTCAGCCAAAGAACCGCCCATAGCCATGTATTGAAAATATCCTCCATCAACACCGTCCGCGACGCTCGCGGCGGCGATCCTGTAACTTGAGTAGGTCAGCATGTATTTGACGTAAAGGCAAGTGCGGCTGAATCCTATGATGCCAATGCGCGCGCGATCAATGAGACCGCGCGCATCCAGGTAGTCGATCGCGCTTTCATATGTTTTTACCATCCGCGGCGCTTCCTCTGGAGTCAGCTCGGCGTCATGACTGTCCGGCACCTGCAGAACGATGAAGCCCCTAGCGGCGAGGGCTTGTGCTGCAAATGCAGTCGTGAAAGGCCCATCAATCCAGAACCCGTGCGGGTCAAATCCGTGTGTTTGAATGACCAACGGATAACGCTTGCGCGGCACGTAATCGGGAGGCAGATACAATCCCCCGTGCACCGCTCGGCCTGCTCCTCCGGTCCATGTGATTTCCTCGACATGTCCAAAAGCAATCTCATGGAACTGGGGATTCGGGTCCCAGACCAGGCCGCGGCGAGTGGTTCGCGGGTCAACCGCAAAGATTCGCGGCGATTGGTTTAGATCCTGGTCGGCAACGATCTCGGGAAGCGAGTCCGTTTCCACGTCTGCGCCGGTTAGCATTTGCCAACGTGAACCGAGCTTTCGAAAGCGTTCGACCCGGGCCGATGACCCACTCAGATTTTCATCTCTGCTGGTTCTGAAGCTCAGCACTCGCTTGTCCCGGTCCCAACCAGCGAACTTGAGATCTTGATCGGAGATCTTTGTGATTTCAGAGTCTGAAATTCGAACCTCGACGGTGAACATGTGTGATTTTCGCGCGGCAAGTTCGTTTGGGTCGCTGACGTCCAACGGAAGGTAAACGCCGGTCACAATCACCGAGCGCGAGTCAGGAGACCAGGTCAGCTCTGACTGTGTAAGGGCGCTTACCGGAGCGTTCAGCAAGAACCTGCTCGTACCAGTTCTCGTATCAATCAGTTCGTAGCGCTCAGCAAAGGTCGCGTCCCTGTCTTGTGTTTCTTTTTGCTTTAGCAGCTCACGCAGTGGAGGGTCGGTGTAGTGGTTCCAACTGCGAGGAAAATCCGCAATCTTAGGAACATAGGTTCTGAGCGCCAGGTAGCGCCCGTCGGGAGAAAGGAACAAGTCCACCGGATCCTCGAGCAGCCTGCCTTGGACGTGCAGCGGTTTCCGCTTGGCGCTTCCAACTTGAGCAACAAAGAGCTCTTCGCAGCACACCTGCTGATATCCCAAGATCAAGGGGGCCAACGATTCACCGGAAACGATAAGGCCGTCTCGCAGAGCTTTCTCATCCTTGAGGTTTCTCACCGAATATTCTGTTGCGAACGCGATCCGTTTGCCATCCTCCGAGGCGGAATAGGCCACGACGTTGCGGAGCTCGTGCGTCAGTTGTTCGACCGTTCCGGAACTGCAGCGCACTGAGTACAGCTGGGTCATCTCTCCCGGACGTTCGCCGAGAAAAAGCACGGTGTCTTTGTCGCTGAGCCAAGTGACGTTCTTAATGCCTTCACGCTCCGACGAGGAATCAAACGAAACCACGACTTTCGGGGGAGGCGCATCAAAGGCCCTGTTGGTCGGAAATGACAACATTGAATAACGGTTGGTGTTTTCCTTTAAAAGGCCTCGCTTCACAACGACGATAAACCGCTTCCCATCCGGCGAGAACGTTGCGAAGTCCGAGGAAGACGCTCCAGTGTAGTACCAGCGCGATAGACCCGATCCGGCGATACGCGTCATTTGAATCGAGTCGGCGACGGTTGGCGGTCGCCTTGTTCCCCCTAGAGAAGATTTAAGGCGTTGCGCCGCAGAAGGTGCCAAATCCGCTTGTCCGTTCCTCTCGGTTTTGTGGGTTGAACACACATTGCGTTCTGCGCCAGCGATCGTCCTCCCTGACGATCCGCCAAGAGCAAGAACAATGGAAACGGTCGCGAGTGTTCCAAGACGACCGCCACACCTGAAATATGCGAGACGATTCCCCAGCACAAGTTCGTTCTTCATCGGCTCGACCTGCGATTTCAGAATGTCAAGTGAAGAGCGAACTGCATTGAACGGGGCCCACCCATTTGATAGAGCGAGCTCAATCCGCCGAGGCTATTGGCTAGCGTTGCCGTAGCTTGGCCGAATGTGCATCCGGGGGAATAATTGGGAGAGGTTGGATCGGGAGAGCAATAGAAGGGGTTGATGGTTCCGAAACTTGGATGATTGAACACATTGAAAGCTTCTGCACGAAACTGGATTTTCAGCCGTTCGTAGACGGAGAACTCCCGGCGCAGAGCGATATCCATTTGCCACGCTCCAAAACCGCGAGTGAAGTTTCGAGGCGCGTTTCCGAGACTGTCTCCGGAAGGTGGGTCGAAAGCGGCAGGGTTAAGTGCCCGCCCTCCAGGACAATTGAGGCCATTACCGTAGATTTGGGCGCATGGTGAGCCATAGATATACACCGGCTGACCCGGAACAAGATTCAACCCGGCGTTGAATTCTTTTCCAGTTGCAGGATCAAAGACCGGGTTGCCATTCAGAGTTACCGGGAAGCCAGTCCGTGCTGTAAAGCGATCGTCAACCCCCCAGCCTGCGAAAACTGCGCGGCCCAACTTGCTCCCGATGGGATGTGGCAGGTCGTACGAAAAAGCACTCGAGAAGTTGTGCCGCACATCAAAGTCCGAGTTGCCCCGGGTGTATGGCAGGCTGTAGTTCTGGGAACCGAAGTCGATGCTGTGTCCGAATGTGTAAGAGGCAAGCGCCTGCAAACCGTGCGCCAGCCGTCGCTGGTATTGCAACTCGAGAGCATCGTAGTCAGAAGTGAGGCCGTTGTTGGTGAACACGACTGTAGCGAAGTCTGGATTGAACGGGGCCACGTTGACCTGAGCTTGCTCAAGTAACCTTCTGCCGGCGGCTCCGACGTAGGAAGCGGTAAGCGCCTGGGAGGGTCCGAGAGATTGTTGTACGCTCACATTCCACTGAAGCGTGTAAGGCAGTTGCATATGCTTCGCGTAGGAATACGAATTGCCGGGACCATATGGAGCAACCGGGGGATTCACGAGCAGCGGCATAATCTCTGGCGCGGGCACCGGAAAGCTATCCGGAGGGGCGGCGATGAGTGTGGCGGATAGCCCGGGACCCTGGTAGGCGCTCGATCCGTCCTGTTGCCCCGTATCAAAGAAAACCCCACCGCCACCACGAAATACAGTTTCAAAACGAGACCCGTCGCCTAACACGTAAGCTACTCCCAGCCGGGGCGCAAAGTTGTACCAAGCTGTGTTCCAGAGAGGTGTGCCCTGTGGCGCCAGGGCAAGAATGCTCAAACTGTTGCCAACTGCCGTGTAGGGCAAGTTGCCTTTCGGTGCGCCCGGAGCCGGGTTCACCTCCCATCGCAGGCCTATTGACACATTCAGCCCGGATCCGATCTTCCACTCATCCTGAGCAAAGGCTGAGAAATTGAGGTACAGAGGAAAGGCGGGCGCAGTTGAACTCCCTATGGCGAGGTCGGCATTGTTGGTCAATATCGACCCTTCGCTGAAGTAGTCGTAAATGGAACTGGGGCTCACTTGGTGAATTTGTGGATTCAACTGCCGAAAGTCGAATCCAAACTTGAACTGGTGTCGCCCGTGGACCCAAGTGAGTGTGTCTAAGATATTCCATTGCCTCTGCTCGCCGAAATTAGCCGATTGCTGAAGAAACAGGAACTGCACGCCCAGTCCCAGACCCACGAAAACGGATGCCTGCTTGTTTGCCCCTCCGGTGAATCCCTGCATCTGGAGCAAATTCACCGGTATTGCTCCTCCGAAACCGTCTGGGGTATCGGACTGTTCGACTTTGTTCGAACTGTAGTTCAGCCTGAACTCGTTGTTTAGGGAATTCGAAAGAAGACTGGTGGCACCGGCGGTGTAACTGCGACTTACTTGTGAGGTCGGAGTCAATTGCGACGGACTCGTCGCGATCCTCGTGACGAAACTCGAAGGCGTGTCACTGAATCGAAAGAACAGCCGGAGCTTGTCGCTCACCATGTGGTCGAAACGGATACTGGTAGCATCTATGCCGCCGGTATTCGACCAGGTTCCCACAAACTGGGATATGCCATCGCCCGGATCCGGACCTGAGCAATCGGGCACAGGGCCAGGCCTTGTGGGTTGCGGAAACGCGTTTAGCACCTGCTGCAAAGGACTCGGCGTGCATTTTCGCAAGTAGACATCCGGAACAAAGCTTACCGTTGACGCTTGGGGCTGAACCACACGCAATCCTTCGTAGGAAAAGAAGAAAAAAGTTCTGTCTTTTCCGTCATAGAGAAAGGGGATGCGAACCGGTCCTCCCAACGTTCCGCCAAAGTCGTTTTGGCGGAGAGCAGGTTCCGATTGTCCTAGGTAGTTGTTGAACCAGTCGTTCGCGTCGAACACACTGTTGCGGAGGTAATCAAAAGCGGAGCCGTGCCATTCATTGCTACCCGAACGAGTGACAAAGGAGAATTGGCCGCCTGGATTGCGACCGAGCTCGGCCGAATAAGTCGAACTTTGGACGCGAAATTCTTGCAACGCATCCAGCGAAACCAGGCTCTGAGTTGTTCCCAGCGCAGTCGAATTGGCAACCGATCCGCTTGTCGCCGGCCGGTCAGAAGAATCTGGTGCGGCGCCAATATTGGCGCTCACGCCGTCCACCGTGTAGACATTCGATTCCGTGCGTTGACCGTTAACGCTGAATTCTCCCCCTCCACTTCCTCCATTGCCAGCCGGCGACTGGGGATTGTTGGTAACAACGCCGGGCGTTAACAAGATCAGATCCTGAAAGCTCCGTCCGTTCAACGGCATGTTTTCCACGTACTTGCCGTCAATGACTGTACTGACTGCCGCTGATTCCGTATTGACTATCGGCGCACCACCCTGAACGGTCACTATTTCGTGGAATGCACCGACCAGAAGCGTGAAATTGATGGACAAAGAGTCTTGGACGTTCAGCACTATGTCAGGCTTGATAAGAGTCTTGAATCCGATTTTCGATACTTGGACTCGGTATGGCCCCGGAGGCAGGTTTGGCAGAACGTACATGCCTTCGCTATTCGTTTTGGTAGTGTACTGTACGCTGGTCACATCGTTGACGGCTACGATCTCTGCGTCGGCGACGGCAGCATTGGTTGGGTCAGAGATCAGGCCGTTGATGTTCCCGTTGGGAGACTGGCCAAACGAGGGAATGGTCATCACCGCGATACATACGAAGACACAGACAACAAGGGGGAAGCGCATGTCGGCTCTCCAGCGAGCAACTGAATGTCAGCCACTCATCCAATAAACTCGCAAGAGGATTCGCGATGAGCCTCACGAAGGCTTCGTTTTATTCTAGGACCGAGTGGATGAGAGGATTGTCCGGGCTATCGGACAAGGAGGGTCTAGGGATGGTTGGGCTCAATCTTCAGAGAGGCGAACAGTAGACGTTTGCTCGTCGGCTTGCGACTGCCGCCTTTGGGCTCGACTGTAACGAAGACGCCGTCGATCTGGGCCAAGGTTTTCGGGTCATTGCACTTCAGAATCCAGCGCTTCTTGGTCTCGTTATCTTCGTAGAAGACGCCAAGATTGATGGCACGCTCAACCTCAGGCCCGCGACGGCCCCATGCCTGAAACGTAGCCGCTTTC